>ERZ772855.3564-NODE-3564-length-11601-cov-4.851637_pt1 | contig 11601 bp, 10 predicted proteins | sample MGYA00511900_ERZ772855 | MGnify/ENA primary metagenome ERZ772855 (study PRJEB29015, sample SAMEA2737701) | human gut metagenome | biome: human gut; feature: human-associated habitat; material: faeces | place: China | collected 2012 ...
AATATTGGATAATGATGATATTTAAAATAACAAAATGAAACAAAAAGGGAGAGTGGATGTAGAAGAACTGTACCGCGGAGGAAAGTTCTGGTTGAGAAACAAAAAAGAAAACACTATAATAAGAATAAGTGGGGCGAAGGGCTCTGCATGAATGACAGGAACAAAAGAGGATTGGAATAAGGGGGAAGCTATGGGCGGACTGATATGGATCATCGTGATTGTAGTGGTGATAAGTGAGATAAAGAAATTCCAGAGAAAGAACGGACAGCGTGTGAAACCGAATGTGCCGAGGCAGCAGCAGAATGTGCGTCCGAACCAGATGGCAGGACAGCAGAATGTGCGCCCGAATCAGATACCTTGGCAGCGGAACGCGCGTCCGGATCAGATGCCGCGCCAGCAGAGCGTGCGTCCGAACCAGATGGCAGGGCAGCAGAGCATGCGCCCGAACCAGATGACAGTGCGGCAGAACGTGCGTCCGAACCAGATGGCGGGACGGCAGACGCAGAGTGCAGGAGGGACTGCCATGGCGGGCTGCCGCAGACCGCAGCTCAATCAGGCGGAGAATGACATATTAAAACGCGCCGCAGAGAATGTGAACGAGAACGATGTGGATGAACTGGAGCAGCAGATGATGGCGGGAGCACACGAGCTCGTCAATGCGATCGATATTGACAGCACCAGTGAACTGATGCATGAGGTGGAGGATCTGATGATTATGGGTTATCAGGCAAATCTGCCGTTTGAGCGTGATTTTATCGCGGAGGGAGTGGCAATGCTGAACGGTTACGAGCTGGATATGGGCGCGTAAAGATACGGCAGGACAGCAAAGCGGGACAGAAGGAAGGTTACAGGAATGGAAAGAGTGAGAATTCCGCAGAGCGGGGAGATCTATCGTCATTTTAAAAACAGACTTTATCAGGTCATCGCAGTGGCAACACATTCGGAGACCGGAGAAAAACTGGTCATTTATCAGGCTCTTTACGGAGATTATCAGGTATATGCGAGACCGCTCGCCATGTTTGTGAGCGAGGTCGATCGTGAAAAATATCCGGATGCGGCGCAGACCTACCGTTTTGAACGCGTGGATCGGAGCGAACTTGCGGGCGCGGGCAGTATATGCATGGAGCGGGAAGAGACGCGGAAACAGGCACAGACGACGGCAGCGTTTGCGGATGAGGTGCAGGAGACGGAGGCGGAAGAACTGACGGATCAGATCCGGGTAAGCCAGATGGAGCAGTCGCTTTCCGAGGAGGTGAATCCGAAGCTGATGCAGTTTTTTGATGCTGATACGCTGGAAGAAAAATATAATATTCTGGTGTCGATGCGGGATGAGGTGGACGACCATCTCATCAACAGCATGGCGGTCGTGCTGGATGTTGTGATTCCGGAGGGACCGGTGGCGGACCGCTATGAGCAGTTAAAGGCCTGCATCCGCACAAAGCAGCGCTACGAGACGCAGCGGATGCGCTAGACAGATACAGGGGCAGGAGAGCACATGGAAGAACAGATGGAAAAATTATCTGCGATCGCGCAGGCCAAACCATATAAAATCATTATCAGCAAACCGGCGGGCGGGGAGATCCCTTACCGCCGGATTGTCATTGAGCGCAAGGAATCCTATTACCAGGCGGCAGCCTATACGGAAAAACAGGTATTTCACGAGAACATACCGCCCGAGAAGCTGGCGGAATATCTGGGGAAAACGGCCGTGGGGCAGTATCTGCAGGTCAATGCCTGGGATGATGCTGCAGAGCATATATATCTGTGTTCCAAAAAGGGAAAAGTAACCTACAAGACGAAAAAGAATGTGCAGACGGCGGCAAAGGCAAGCGGGAGCCACAACCGCAAAAAGCAGTATATTCTGGAGGAGGGAACGCCGATAGAACCGCTTGTGGATATGGGAGTGTACACCCGAAGGAAAAGTCGTGCGCACGATGTATGACAAGTTCCGGCAGATCAACCGTTTTTTGGAGATGGTCGGTGATGCGGTCGGGGACGATACATCAGAAACACTTCACATCATTGATTTTGGCTGTGGAAAATCTTACCTGACATTCGTGCTGTATTACTATTTTACGGAGATTCAGAAAAGAAACGTGCAGATTGCAGGGCTTGACCTGAAAGCGGACGTGATTAAGAACTGCAATGCCGCCGCGAAAAAGTACGGCTATGAGAATCTGCATTTTGAGGTGGGAGACATTAACGGATACCGCACGGATGCGCCGGTGGATATGGTGGTGACGCTTCACGCCTGCGATACCGCGACGGACTATGCACTGTACAACGCAGTCATGTGGAATGCGCGCATGATTCTTTCCGTGCCGTGCTGCCAGCATGAATTAAACGGACAGATCCAGTCAGAGGATCTGGGACTGATGACGCGCTACGGAATTATTAAGGAGCGCTTTGCGGCACTTGCCACGGACGCAATCCGCGCGAATCTGCTTGAGTGCTGCGGCTATAAGACGCAGGTGCTGGAATTTGTAGACTTTGCACATACGCCGAAGAACCTTCTGATCCGCGCAGTGAAAAAAGGCGGATCCGATGCGGCGAGAGCGATCGTGCCTGTCTCCGTCCGCAAGCGGTATCTCGGCGAGGTGGAGCGCATGATGGAGGAGTTCCATCTGGATCCGACGTTGTACCGCCTGTTAAAGGAGACGGGGCGCCTGGGTTGATGCCCCGGGTCAGGAAGAAAAGGTGCGCTGGCTTAAGGTACTGTTGTGGTATTTTGTGGAGAACGTGACGTCCTCGCCGAACCACTCGGGCGGGACGAACGTATTCGCTTCCTCCGCGGTCTCAAACTCGACTTCCGCGAGCACGAGCGGGGCAAGCGCTCCCTCAAATACATCCAGCTCAATGGTATATTTTTCCGCGAATGGAATCAGATAGCGGCGCTTCTGAATCAGAAGACCGTCAATTTTTTCTTTTAAATGCGTGAAGGACTCTTCGTTCAGGGGAAGATTATATTCCTCACGGACCATGAGTCCTTTTCCCTTGTAAGTCAGAATATAGCGGTCATTGCTGCGCCGGATGCGCACGACCGGGTTCGTGCTTAGATAGCCCTGCTCAATCTGCTTGCAGGGGTACTGTTCCAAGTGGTCTGGGAGGGTCTTGACGAGATACTTGCGTTCGATTTCCATGTGAATTCCTTTCCGGCTGCCGCAGGGAGTGTTCCGGCTGGCGGCAGACATGCGGATGCATTGCTTGTGTATTGATTCTATCATAGCACGTTTTTGCAAAGTGTGGTACTCTTTTGATAGGGCGAAAGCCCGACAGCGAGGAATGCGCAGCATTTCGAGCGTGCACTGCGTAATATAGTGAATGCAAAAGTGAAAGCGAAGAAAAAGAAAAGAGGAGAATTATGATGAGCAAAATTGGAATTTTTATGGCAGACGGATGTGAGGAGATCGAGGGACTGACCGTGGTGGATATTGTGCGCCGCGCGAAGATGGACATTACGATGATCTCCGTGAACGGAAAAAGAGAAGTGACCAGTTCCCACGGCGTGACCTTTTTGGCGGACGCCGTGGCGGAAGAAGTGGATTATGGCGCACTTGACGGAATCGTGCTGCCGGGCGGAATGCCGGGAACACTGCATCTGCTCGACCACGCGGCGGTAAACGAAGTGATTAAGAAGTTTGCGGGCGAGGGAAAACTGGTGGCAGCCATCTGCGCGGCGCCGAGCGTTCTCGGAGCTGCCGGTATTCTGGAGGGCAGACGTGCAACCTGCCATCCGGGGTTTGAGGAAAAGCTGACGGGTGCGACAACGAGTGAGGACGCCGTGGTTGTGGACGGAAACATCATCACAAGCCGCGGAATGGGAACTGCAATTCCGTTTGCGCTCGAGATTGTTCGCTATTTTGCGGATGATGCGGCAGTGGAGCACATCAAGGACGGACTGGTATATCACGTGGTGCAGTAATAAGTGTCTGCCAGAGTCCTCCATGCGGCGTGTTTTATGAGGCTGCCGCTTTCCGTGTATTGCTCCTTTCAGCGATAAGTAATATATAAATAATATTATGAGAAGCACATGATACAGATTTCGGCTGGAATGCCTATGGAACATTCGTTGGAGAAAAATGCGTGCAATTCTTCCAGCCGGATGACTGCATCTGATTCCGTGTCTCTTCCACGTTTGGACACCTGGTGGGCGCATGTCCGACACACCGGAGACAATGGGCGGACTTTCTGGCAGCACTAACTGTGCTCCCTCATAGACAATATTAAACCGCGCGAACCGAAACTCGCTGCTATCAGCTATTGAAATCAGGGCAGATAGCAGCTCAGACATCGGCTTCGCGCGGTTATGTTCTATTGCGGGAGCACAGGTAAGTGCTGCACGAAAGTCCTACGAATTGTCTCGCGGGGTGCGGACATGCCCCACTGGAGTGTTCCAAACTTGGAAAGACACGGATCATCGCAGATGCAGCCGCCGGCTGGTTAGAAATGCCACATTTTTTGAACAGAATGTTCCATAGGAATTCCACCAGAAATCGTAACGTTGTGCTTCTCATAATATTACTTACCGCTAAAAGGGATGGTACTCTGAAAGCGGCAGCTCCATAAAATACAACTTGTGTACATGACCATACAAGTCGTACGATGGAAGCGTTACAGGTAAATGGTAATCTGCAGGTGAAAACGGGGCTCGGTGCAGAGAACGTCTGAGATCGGTAAAAGGAGAAGGAAATGTTTACAGACAGGACGACGAAAAGATGGCGGGGGAGCCGGAAGCGGCAGAGTGCACGGAAAATCCCGGGGATGTATGGTTATGGAATAGTGGCGGCAGCGCTGGTTATGGCGGAAGGTCTGACTGGCTGCGGCGAGGCAAAAGAGGTGGCGCTTGCCAGGACGGAGAGCAGCAATCCGATTGTAAAAACGGATGACGGCGGAGAGCGGATTTATGGCGGAGATCCATCGGTTCTGGTGGACGGAGATACCGTGTATCTGTACACGGGACACGACGCGTCGACGGACGAACAGGTGGCGAATTCCGTTTATGAGATACCGGAATATCTGTGTTATTCCTCCACGGATCTGGTGAACTGGAAGTCTGAGGGAACCGTCATGACGATGGATACCGTGGACTGGGCGAAGGATGATGTATCGGCTTGGGCAAGCCAGGTCATGAAATACAACGACAAGTATTATCTGTACTACTGCAGCTGGGATAAATCCGGCAAGCAGTCGATCGGTGTGGCGGTGGCGGACAGTCCGACCGGCACGTTTGTCGATATCGGAGAACCGCTTGTGCGCGGTTCTGTGACGAAGCCGCAGCTTTCCACCTTCAATGACATTGATCCGACGGCGTGGGTGGAGACGGATGAAAACGGTGAGGAGCACCGGTATCTGGCGTGGGGCAACGGCATGTTTTTCATGTGCGAGCTCAATGAGGATATGATTTCAGTCAAGGATATGAACGGAGACGGGGAGATTACCAGCGGTACTTCGTTTGACGATGCGGACATCATGTATCAGAAGGGCGGCATTGAGAATTACACCGAGGCGCCGTGGCTGTACCGCAGATCGGATGAACAGGGCAACTACTACGGAGATTATTATCTGTTTTACGCGTACGGGTGGAGAGAATGCATGGCATATGCGACAGCGCCGGATTTAACCAGCGGTGACTGGACATTCGGCAATGTCATAATGTACCCGACTTCGACCTCGAACACGAACCACATGGCGGTCTTTGATTTTAAAGGCAAGACGTATTTTGTCTATCACAACGGCTCGCTGCCGGGAGGCAACGGTTACCGCAGAAGCGCATGCATCACGGAGCTGCATTTCAATGACGACGGCAGCATCGATTGCTTCGAGGAGACGACGGCGGGACTTGCCGGTACCGCAGTGACGTTACAGTCCGCGGCGGGCGACGGGGCGCTGCTCTCGCATGAGGGATTCGTCAATTCATCGGCGGATGTGGATTATCCGATGAAAAATGTCAAGGTCGGAACCGGACTCGGAGATCTGTCGACGGATGAGAAATGGGTGCTTTGTGACGGAAAGGCGGATGCATCCAACGAATATTACGTGTCCATCCAGTCCGAGAACAAGTCGGGACTGTACCTGACAGCACAGGCAGACGGCACCGTTGTGCTGGCACAGGATGTGGATGCCGCGGAGGAGACGGCGCAGGCGCAGACATTCCACACGATGGAGGGATTGTCCGACAAGAAGGGAGTTTCCTTTGAGAGCGTGCTCATGCCGGGACAATATCTGACGCTGCAGGACGGCAAACTGGTGCTCACCGACGGAAGCGATAAGAAGGCGGCAACCTTTTATTTGAATTAAACTTTGATAAAATGTAAAATACTTTAATAAAACTAAAAATAAATATTGTATTACCTCCTGTTATCTGATATATTGTAGCTAAAGCTGGGCAATGAAGATCATGGGAGGTTTTTTTATGCGAAATGGAAGGAGAACCACTTCTGTTCTGCTTGTGGCGGCGATGACCGCCGGACTTGCTGCCTGCGGAACGACAGAGGCGGCAGAGAATGTGACGGAGTCGGAGACACCGGAGAATACCGATTACAATTTTACGGTGAGCTACGACGGGATTCAGACCGGAGACGTTTCCTCCGGGGTGGCGGTACATGATCCGTCAATCTATGAGGAAAACGGAACTTATTATATCTTCGGTTCCCATATGTCGGCAGCAAAAAGTGACGATCTGCTGCACTGGGAGTCCATTGCGGACGGATATAACAAGACGAATCCGGTTTACGGTCAGATCTATGATGTGGCAGACGAGGCGTTTGCCTACGCTGGCAGCAAGAACAGCCTGATTCAGACAGATGATAAGAAAACACATGTCTGGGCACCGGATGTAATCTATAACAAGACGACCGGACTGTATTACATGTACTATTGCACAACATCCACCTGGAATGCATCGAACCTGTGCTACGGGACATCCGAGACGATCGAGGGACCTTACGAGTGGCAGGGAGCGCTCATCTATTCCGGTTTTGACAAGGACACAATCGCAGGAACCGATGTGCTGGATTATGTCGACGAGGAATATGCATTAAAAAATTATGTGAGAAACAACAGTTATAACTTCGAGGAATATCCGAATGCGATCGACCCGACGGTATTTTACGATGCCGACGACCGCATGTGGATGGTCTATGGTTCCTGGAGCGGCGGTATTTTCCTGCTGGAGCTGGATCCGGCGACCGGACAGGTAATTCATCCGGAGGCAGATGAAGAACATAATGTGGATGCGTATTACGGGAAAAAGCTGCTCGGCGGTGGACATAAATCCATCGAAGCGCCGTACATTCTCTATGACGAGACGACCGGATACTATTATCTGTATGTTTCCTATGGTACGCTCACGAGCAGCGGCGGCTATCAGGTGCGCGTGTTCCGTTCCAAGACCGTGGACGGCGATTATGTGGATATGAACGGGGAATACCCGACCGCGGATGTGGATCATCAGCTTTACGGTCTGAAGCTGACCGGCAATTACAAGCTTCCGTCCTTAGAGCGCGCATATATGGCGACCGGACATAACTCTGCGTTCATCGATGAGGACGGCAGACAGTATCTGGTCTACCATACCCGTTTTAACAACGGCACGGAAAATCATTCGCCGCGCGTGCATCAGATGCTGATGAACGAAGACGGATGGCCGTGCGAACTACCGTATCAGACACAGGGAGAGACGGTGAGCGATACCGGTTATGAGACGGATGCAGTGGTCGGAAGATATTTTGTGATCAACCAGGGAACGGATATCAGCAATGACATTGCCAACCCGGTGATTCTGTACCTGAATGCTGACGGTACAGTCGTCGGAAGAGAGGCAGAGGGAACCTGGGAAGCTGTTGACGGAACGTACTATATGCACATTACGATTGACGGGGAGGACTACAGCGGCGTGTTCTGCCAGATGAAAGACGAGGCAGGCACCGATGTGATGACATTTTCTGCCGTGGGCGGAAACCAGAGTGTCTGGGGCGTAAAATATATCGCGGAATAAAACAGAATAAAAAGCAAAGCGTCCGGCAAGGGCTCAGCCGGATCTGTTATAAGGAGAAAAAGATGGAGAAACAGTTGAAATATAATGAGCCGTGGATTTTGCAGAGAGCAGATCCCTATGTGTATCGTCACACGGATGGAACCTATTATTTTACCGCATCCGTGCCGGAATATGACAGGATTGTGCTGCGCAGCGCCTCACATCTTGCGGATCTTGCGGATGCCGAAGAACATGAGGTGTGGCATAAGCACGAGAGCGGACCGCAGAGCATCCATATCTGGGCGCCGGAACTGCATTATCTCTTTGGAAAATGGTATCTCTACTATGCTGGCGGCGATAAGGATGACATCTGGGCGATCCGCCCGTATGTGCTGGAGTGTCAGGGAGATGACCCGGTACATGATCCGTGGGTGGAAAAAGGCAAGATGACCCGTGCGGATGGAGATGAATTTTCCTTCGAGGCGTTTTCCCTGGATGCGACTGTCTTCGAGGTAAACGGAACATGGTATTATATCTGGGCGGAAAAAGTGGGAGTCGGCAAGCAGATTTCCAATCTTTACATCGGCAGGATGAAGAACGGCTATACGCTGGATTCGATGCAGGTTCTTCTGACAACACCGGATTACGACTGGGAACGCTATGGTTTCTGGGTAAATGAGGGACCGGCGGTCATTCAGAAGGACGGCAAAGTATTTATGACGTATTCCGCCAGCGATACCGGCGTGCATTACTGCATGGGTATGATGACGGCGGATGCAGACGCAGATCTGTTAGATCCGCTCTCCTGGAAAAAAGAGCGCTATCCGGTACTTACATCCAGTGAAAAAGCGGGAATCTACGGCCCGGGACATAATTCCTTCACGAAGGATGAGGCGGGAGATGACATTATGGTCTACCATGCGAGAACGGAGACAGAGATTGTGGGCAACCCGCTGTACAATCCGAACCGTCACGCAATGCTTATGAAGATCAGATGGCAGGACGGCCGTCCGGTGTTCGGGTTCGACGAGTAGGATTGCCGGTAAAAATTCAGAAATGTGGGCATGAGATATGGAGACGAGAGTGTGTACGCGCTGTCTGCTTCGGGATATGATCGAGGCGGGGGACAGTATGGAAATGATTGAAAAATACCGCGCTGCGATCAAAGCGGCGGACCGGGTTACAGAGGAAGTCTACGAGAGCAGACTTGCGGTCTGTCAGGATTGTGAGAAACTGAATGCCGGAACCTGCATGGCGTGCGGCTGCTATGTGGAGCTGCGCGCAGTGGCGAAAGTGTCGCACTGTCCGAAGAAGAAGTGGTAGTGCCGCGTCCGGCATCCTTGATGATCTGTGTCTTTCCAAGCTTTGAACACTCCGCAGGATGTGTCCGCAAGCCAGCAGACAATTTTAGGACTTTTGTGTGGCGCTTATTACCACTGATGAACAAAACATAACCGCGCGAAGCCGATGTTTGAATTGGCATCTGCCTTATTTTCAATAGCAGATGCCAACGAGTTTCGGTTCGCGCGGTTTTATATTGTCTGTGAAGAAGTGGCATTAGCGCCACTAAAAAGTCCGTTCATTGTCTGCGGGTTGTCGGACACACCTGTGGATTGTCAAAGAGTGGCAAAGACACGGAATTTGATGCCGGACGCGGCACGGAAGAAATACTCGCAGTTTACTTTAAAGAATACCTCCCGCAGCTGTATCCACAACCGTTTCAGAGCTAATGTCTATCTATACAACTGTCTGGAAGAAATCTCTCCGCTACGGCTGCGCAGCGACAAGCGGCGCATAATTGATGGCGACACGGATGTCCTGATCGTAGTTTCCGAAAGATTTTCCGTAGAGCGTGATACCGCCGACATGCTCGGAGTCATTCTCGACCGCGAGACGCAGGCGGATGTCGCTGCTGTAGTCCAGGTGAAGCGAGAGCGTGCTGACATCGGAGATCTTAAGACCGTCGATGTAGGTGCCGTAATCATTGATGACTAACAGCTTTAACAGACCGTACTGATTCCAGTTCTGCGGCCACCACTGCGGGGTGAACATACCGTGCACATCGCCGAAGTCGCCAGGGGACGTCCACATGCCGATTTTGGTGTCGTTGATGTAAAAACTGATATCCGACGGCCAGTTGTTGTCGATGCCGGGAGCCTCCGAACTCAGCTCTGCCGAGATGGAAAGCTGCGTGATCCGCTGGTTGGACGGGATCAGATTTGGTATGGTATATTCGACATACCCCTTGGTGAACCAGAGAATGTTGGCGGTAAAACGATCCGGATGATTAAAGTACCGGATATCGTCTAACTCGCCGATCACGGATTCGCTGGTGGCGATGCCGCAGGTCGGCCACACCTGATGTCTGGAAAACTGTCCGACCTTGATCTCAGTCTCGAATACATTCTTATAATCAATCGGTTTCTTGATGTCCACAATGATGCGGTCCTGCGTCACGGAACACATTTTCTGATTGCCGTGTCCGGCAGATTCGTTGGAGATGTTGATCAGACCGCACTCTTCCAGCTTCTTGATGTGACCGGTGAGAGCACCGTTGCTGATGTTCAGTTCTGTCGCAAGCTGGTTCATGCTCATCTGCTCGTTTTCAAGTAAAATATTAAGAATCTGGATACGTGTGTCAGACCCGAGAGCCTTAAATGTCTCCAGACCATCGTCTAAGGAAGTAATGTGAATCATTTCCTGAGTATCCTCCTGTAAAAACGGAACTAGTTAAGGTGTTCTTTATTAGTTTCCTATTATAGAATTGTTATAGAAAAGTGTCAACTATTAAGGATGAAATTAAAAATATTTAAATAAAAACAAAACAATATGTTAAGTTGCACAAAGTGAGAACGTTATCACATGACATATCGGTCATAATTTTGTATAATTTAGCGAAAAGCAAAAATACTTTGGAAAAACATAAAATAAATATTGACACCGCAGGCAATGCGTTGTATATTATCTACATAAGATAAATGAAATCGAACAAAGAAATTGTCGAAATAGCTAATGAGCCCAGCTTATGACGAGATCTTGTGTGAATTTCAGATCATCTTAGCAACTTATTTTATTATCCTATAATTCAAGGAGGAGGGCAAGAATTATATGAGAAGGAAAGTATTCAGTGCACTGATGTGCGCAGCAATGGTCACATCCCTGTTTGCAGGATGTGGAAGCTCTGATTCTTCTACCACTGCTTCAAATTCAGGAAGCACAACAGGGGATGGAACAGAGGCAGCAGCAGAGGACGCTGTAGAGGATGCAACAGAATCTGCAGAGTCAGATGTTGTTACCAACACATTTGGTGATCCGAACGGAACACATCTTGAGATGTGGACATTCGTAGAGCTTCACGGACAGCATTACGGCAAGATGGCTGAGGTTTGGAACGAGGAGCATCCGGATCAGACGATCGAGATCACATGTACGACATATCCGTACGCCGATATGCACACAAAGCTTCTTACCGCACTTCAGGCAGGAACCGGTGCACCGGACATCTGTGATGTAGAGGTTGGACAGTTCCCGAACGTGGTTGCAGGTCTTGACCAGTGGCTGGTTCCGCTGGATGACTACGCAGCTCCGTACATGGAGACCATGGTTAAGGCACGTATGGATACCTA
>ERZ772855.3579-NODE-3579-length-11564-cov-4.861065_pt1 | contig 11564 bp, 10 predicted proteins | sample MGYA00511900_ERZ772855 | MGnify/ENA primary metagenome ERZ772855 (study PRJEB29015, sample SAMEA2737701) | human gut metagenome | biome: human gut; feature: human-associated habitat; material: faeces | place: China | collected 2012 ...
TAAATGCTTTTAAAGAATGCTTATATGGATTTTGAAAAACTTGAATATTCACAAAAAATCTGGCTGAAGGATACAGGATGAGGAACATTTTGCAACTATGGCACAAGTTTTATTTTCATTGAAGTCCTATATTGCTTCGGCGTCATATGATAGTGTTCTTTGAAGCATTTATAAAAATGTGTTGTATTCGTGAAATGCAGTTCCTCCATAATTTCAGATATAGAAGCGGTCGTCTCAAGCAGGAGAGCAGCCGCTTTTTTCATACAGAAAGTCTGACTGTAATCGAATAGGCAAGAATTTGTATATTTCTTGACTATAGAGTTTAAATAATTTCCACTGTAATTTAATAATTGTTCAAGCTCTGAACGTGTAATGCGTCCATTTGTGTCCTCCAAAATGTGACTTATGTGTGTGAAAAGAAGAAAATCATTGTCTGCTTCTACATGGACGGGCGTGAAATGAAAGTGTTCCGGATTGGATAGATAATCAAACAATTCTAAAAGCATTCCTTTGATGACATAAGTAGAACCAAGCTTTGGATACATAATGGCACGAAGTATATTGTCAGTTATGGCGTGGAGAGTATGGTGCCAGTCTTTGTTGTTTAGTGATGGCACAAAATCAAGATATTCCTTTGTGTCAGGATTATCGAGATTATCTGAAAGAAACCTAAGAATAGGGTTATGGCCGGGCATTTCTATATCCGGAAAATAAACTTTTGGTTCATCTTCTGAAAGCTGTTGGACAAGCTCCTTTGACATTCCGATAAATAAAAGAGTTGCATCTGAAGAAAAAATTTCTTTGTGTACTATATTGTGGTTCATCAGGCAACAGCTTCCACTGTGGAACACAAAATCAGTCTTTTCAATCAGCTGATGGATTTCGCCATCCAATACAATCAGAAGCTCGTAAAAATCATGAATATGTGGAGGTCTCATATTAAAATGATTGATTTCCTTTTCAGTTTTAAAGCTGTAAAATGTATTTTCACGTGGTGAGGTCATCAAAAAATTCAGATATTTGTCATTGCTGGCTCTATTGCATGTTTCGAGTGTGAACTGTATTGGTGTAAGTATTTTAATATATGAATTGATTGTACTGTTTATATTATCCTGCTCTATGATGTTTTTGATAGTGTATGATGAGGCCATGATGGTATATTTCTCTCCTTATCCACGAATATGATAATAATTTACTGGTATTTTATCACATATGTTATAGAATTGTAAGCAATAATTTATTAAAGTAACAGTATACAAAACATAAGCGTTTATGAAAAATACAATACAAACTATTATTGTTAACAGGAAAAAGGAGGTTGCATTTATTATGCAGGAAACAGAAAAAAAATACCTGAAATGGTATCAGAAGATAGCGTATGGAGCAGGAGACCTGGCTTCAAATACCAGCTATGGACTTGTATCCAGCTTTGTTCTTTTATATTTATCTGATACAATGGGGCTTAACACAGGAATTATTGGAACATTAATGCTGGTATCGAAATTTCTTGATGGAATTTCAGATGTGATATTTGGAAATTTAATCGACCGCACTAAGTCAAAGTTGGGAAAGGCAAGACCATGGATGCTGTATGCACAGATAGGCGTGTCACTTTGTCTGGTGCTGTTATTTTCAATTCCGGGTGGAATGAGTGAAACTGCACAATATGCGTATTTCTTTGCATTTTATACAGCACTCAATGCCATTTTCTATACAGCAAACGGAATAGCATATTCAGCATTATCAGCCCTTATTACCAGAAACAAGAATGAAAGAGTTCAGCTTGGATCAATACGTTTCATGTTTGCAGTTGTCACAAATATTGTAATGGGATTTGCAGTAACAGGTGCAGTTGATGCCTTTGGCGGTGGAGCTGCAGGATGGCGTATGGTTGCTATTATATGTGGGGTAATCGGACTTGTTGTCAATACAATAAGCTGCCTGTGTGTTAAGGAGTTACCGGAAGAAGGTAGTGAGGCAGTTTGGGATAAACAAAAACCAAAGGATGATAAAATTGGTTTTGTTGAGTCTTTGAAGTTACTTATAAGTAACAAATACTATATTTTAATTGTAGCAATTTATATTGTTTATTATTTCATGAGTAATCTTACAACAGGTTCAGCTATTTACTTTATGAAACATGTACTTGGAAATGGTTCATTGCTTGGTTTGTTTTCAATGATGAAGATGTTCCCTGTAATAATTGCCCTTATTTTTACTCCGATTCTTGTAAAGAAGACCGGAAGCATGCAAAAGGTTAATTTCTGGGGATATGTAATCAGTGATATCTTAGGAATATTTCTAATTATTTTTGCAATGCAGAAGAATTTACCAATGATGTTACTTTTTATGTTCCTTAAGGGTACATTTGCCGGAACAATGTCGGGAACATTAAATGCTCTTATTGCTGAAATCAGCGGATATACCTATCGGACTAAGGGTGTACATATTGATGGAATGATGTTTAGCTGTTCATCACTTGGAGTAAAAGTAGGTGGTGGAATTGGTACTGCGGCTGTAGGCTGGCTATTGCATGCAGCAGGATATGCCGGAAAAGCTGCAACTCAGACCGCAGCAGCTACAAATATGATTTTTAGTATGTATATCACAATCCCTGTAATTCTTGGTGTTGTAATTACTATTCTTCTTGGTTTAATGAAGGTGGAAAAGGAAAATAAGAGAATTGACATGGAAAGAGCAGAAAAAGCAGGTTAGCAGATTGAAAGAGGAATGAAGTATGCAGTGTCAGAATTTTAATGAGGACTGGACATTTGAAAAAGCTGATCAGGCGGACAGATTGAAAGCTTTTTACGGGAACAGTGATGCAGTTGCTGTTACACTCCCTCACGATGCAATGATTCGTGAAAAAAGAGATAAGGACTGTCCTTCCGGAGCACAGAGTGGTTTTTATCCCGGAGGTGTGTATACCTATGAAAAAAAGTTTATGGCTCAAAATGAGTGGAAAACGCAGGATGTATTTCTGGAATTTGAAGGAATTTATGGAATTGCAAGAGTCTGGATTAATGGAGCCCTTGCGGCAGTGAACCGTAATGGATACATGGGATTTTCGGTTGACTTAAAGCCATGGATAAGCTATGAGCATGAGAATATTATAAGAATAGATGTTGATAACAGTAAACAGCCTAACAGCAGATGGTATTCAGGCTCAGGAATTTATAGAGATGTCAATCTGTGGACCGGAAAAGGAGTATATATCTCACATGATAAGATGCGTATTACAACATTGTCAGTGAATGATGACATGGCGGTTTTAGAGGTGTGTGCGCAGTTGAAAAACATTATTGGACATGGATTAGAGGCAGAGTGTCTGATTGAAATAAAAAAAGATGGGCTGAAAACTACATCGGATACACAAAGAGTAGTATTTCGCTCAGAGCAAATGCAGACAGTGCGTGTACAAATACCGGTTGAACATCCAAAGAAATGGAGTCCAAAACAGCCGTCGTTATATGAGTGTCATATAACGACAAAGTTTGATGATAAAATATGTGATGAAGCAGTTTCTAATTTTGGAATCCGTGTATTGTCGCTTGATCCTGTACATGGATTGCAGATAAATGGTGAGACAGTTAAGCTTCGAGGAACATGTATACATCATGATAATGGCGTGATAGGTGCTGAGACATTTAAGGAGGCAGAATGGTACCGTTGCAGGAGATTGAAGGAAGCGGGCTTTAATGCAATAAGAAGTGCACATCACCCAATGAGCAGAGCAATGCTTGATGCGTGTGATCATATTGGAATGCTGGTTATGGACGAGCTGACGGATATGTGGGACAAGGGAAAAAATACATATGATTTCTCTGATATTTTTGAAGATGAATATAATCAGTGGATTAATCATATGGTTGAAAAAGACTATAATCATCCATCAGTTGTTATTTATTCAGTTGGAAATGAGATACAGGAAGCAGGAACTAAGCAGGGAGCCTGGATAAACAGAATGCTATGCAATAAATTCCATGAGCTTGATAATACCAGATATACAACGAATGCATTGAATGGATTAAACTGTGCAGGCAGGCGTCTTGGCTTTATTATGAGGGATGTTGCAGAAAAATTTGGAATGGATTCACATGGAAGTGGAAGCGGAGGAGGAAGCAATGCCTTAAACAGTTTTATGAGTCTGATGTCAGGTGAAAAAGGAGAGTTTTTTGCAAAGCATCCGCTTGTCTCAGAAGCACTGGAAGAATGTTCGCAAAGCTGCGATATAACAGGACTCAACTATTTAAGTGGAAGATATGAGCTGGAGCATGAACTACATCCTGCTAAAACGGTTCTCGGTACGGAAACATATCCGGCTGACATAGAAAATCTCTGGAAGCTTGTTGAAACTTATCCACACGTAATTGGAGACTTTACATGGACCGGTTACGACTATATAGGTGAAGCTGGGGTAGGAATATTCCATTATGATGGAAATGCCAATTTCACAAGCATTTATCCTGAGAGACTGGGATATATCGGAGATATTGATTTGATTGGAAATCGAAGACCAATCAGCTATTTCAGGGAAATAGTGTATGGTCTGACAGATAAACCATATATTGCGGTCGAGAGACTTGAACACACAGGACAGACAGCTGGTAAAACTGCATGGATGTTTAAGGATAATATCAGCAGCTGGACATGGAAGGGATTTGAAGGGACAACGGCAAATGTGGATGTTTATTCATCAGGTGATGAAGTAGAGCTTTTTCTGAATGATAAATCGCTTGGAAGAAAACCGGCAGGAAGAGAAAATCATTTTACAGCATCTTATGAAGTGCCATATGAACCGGGAACTTTAAAGGCAGTTGCATATCAGAAAGATAGGAAACTGGGTGAATATGAACTTTCTACAGCAAAATCAGTAACAAAGCTAAAATTGTGTCGTGTAACTGAGAATGAGAGGAATATAGCATATATCAAGATATGGCTTGCAGATGATAATGGCACAATTAATTCACAGGAAGCTGAAAAAAGACTGCTTCATGCCAGTGTTGTAGGAAATGGTGTGCTGGAAGGATTTGGTACAGCTAATCCTTCCAGTGAGGAGGACTATTTTTCTGATTCAGTAACAACGTTTGAAGGAAGCGCTCTGGCAGCAGTTCGATGGAAGGATGCCAAATCGAAAGAGCCGGCTGTTCTTAAAGTGTGGACGGATGATGGCTGTCAGGTGATGATAAATATAGAAAATAATTAAATATTAATGGTGTATGTTATACTTAGTGAGTATGGCATACACCATTTTTATTGAAATCAAATAAATGTATCAGGGCTTTAAATTTTCATCAGTGTTTTACGGATTCGTGGAGATATATTTTTAAATTCCCATTACAGGGAATTTTGTGGATAGTGTTGTTATGTTTGTTTACAGGAATAGTATTACTAAAAAAGGTATTGACAAAATAAAAAGAACGATGTATATTTTCAACATGAACAATGTTCATTTAACAAAATAACTAATGCCACTATATTGAAGAGGAGTGAATTCGTGAACCATCTTGCAACTTCAAAAGAAGACATATTAGCTGCAAGCAGAGAGCTAATCAAAGAAAACGGATGGACTGCTGTAAGCATACGAGCTGTTGCATCCCGATGTTCTGTTTCGGCGGGGACAATCTACAATTACTATGAATCCAAGTCAGATTTGCTTGGGGATACAATTGAGAGTATTTGGCATGAAATCTTTTTTAACCCTGAAGATGAGCAGGTCTTTAAAGATGTTGCTGCCTGTGTCTCATGGATTTATAAAAGACTGGAATATGGAAATGAGCAATTTCCGGGCTTCTTTTCTCTGCATTCGCTTGGATTTATGAAGGATGAAAAAACGGATGGAAAGAAGAAAATGCTGCAGACATGGGGGCATATTCTTAATGGATTGTGCGATATATTAAAGAATGATCCTAAGATTCGTCCAGATGTATTTGATGAACAATTCACGGAAAAACAGTTTGCAGATATATTATTTTCTTTAATATTAGTATCAATGATTCGTCAGGATTATAATCCGTCTTCGATTTTGATGTTGATTAACAAAACATTATATTAAAATTCTCCCACATTAGAGTGTGGGAAAATTTTTGAAACAAAATGAACAATGTTCACTTATACGTTTAAAGATATATTTAAGTAGAAAGGATTTTTATTATGCAGGCAATTGTAGAAACTATATTTGATACCGTATATTTGTTTTCGGTAATCACAATCGGAATTTTAATGATTCGAAAAAGCAAAGGAAACCGTCAGTTTACCATGTTTGGAATTATGGCAGTTCTTTTAGGAAGTGGAGATGCATTCCATCTGGTTCCCCGTGCAGTAGCGCTTTGTACAACTGGACTTGAGAACTTTACTGTACAGATGGGGTTAGGAAAGTGGATTACCTCTATCACTATGACTATCCTAAAATCATCCCCTCCTCAGAATTTGCAACAAGTTGTTGCAAATTTTCTATATCCTTTTATTTTACAGAAGTACTTATTTTTAACTTTTTTCCTTCAGATTTTTATATTGCAAAAATCATATCACCATCTGCAGTATATCCTCTATATGTTCTGCATAATAATCAGCCCCATTCAGTTCCCCTTTCTCACCATATCCATACAGGCATCCTATAAAAGGGCTTTTGCAGGACCTGGCACATTCCAGATCCTGTCTCCTGTCTCCGACTACCAGATAAGGGCCACTATATTCCCGGATGATTTCCTGCACAATTTCTGTCTTTGGACGGAATCTGTATGATTCACAGTCATAAAAACGGTCAAACCATCGTTCCATCCCAAATTCCTTCCAGTGTGCCTCACGATATGAAGCTTTACAGTTACTTAAGATCACAAGGTGATATCCCCGGTTCTTCAAAGCTGTTAGCATCTCCTCTGCTCCCGGATACCACACTGCCTTATGTTTCCTGATCTGTCTTATCATCAGATCTCCTACCATCGTGCTTGCCTGCTCTTTATAGCTCTGATCCAGTTCCGGCAAAAATGTATTCCACATCTCCTTACTGTTAAGTCCCAGCCAGCCGGCAATTTCCACCGAGCCTATCTCCCGTTCTTCGGTAACCTTCTGTTCTGTCAGCCACTGATAGGTTTCACGAAATGCCGGTTCATAGATTCCAAGGGTATGATGGATCGTTCCATCATAATCGAATATGATTGTTTTTGTCATCATTTATTTTCCTGTCTTTTAGAGCTGCTTCATCAGATTGACCATCTCAATCGCAGATAATGCACAATCATAGCCTTTATTTCCCGCTTTGCTTCCTGCACGCGCAATAGCCTGCTCGATATTTTCAGTCGTGATCACTCCGAATAAAACCGGGATTCCTGTTGCAAGTTCAACCTGTGCGATTCCCTTGGCAGATTCATTACACACCAGATCATAATGTGAAGTATCTCCACGGATGACAGCTCCAACGCAGATAATTGCATCATATTTTCCTGACTGTGCCATCTTCTGTGCTGTAATCGGAATCTCAAATGCTCCCGGTACCCATGCTGCAGTAATGTTCTCTTCTTCTACTCCATGTCTTACCAGTCCGTCGACTGCCCCTCCCAATAATTTATTCACAATAATTTCATTGAATCTCGCTGCCACGATACCAACCTTCATTCCCTCCGGTGCTACTACTTTTCCTTCTACTAAATTGATCTGTCTCATTTTTTCTTCCTCCTGATATTTGCTGTTTTTTATAAATTTATTTCTTTAAAAATATGACCCATCTTTTCCTGCTTCGTCTTCATATACTTCCGGTCATACTTTTGTGCCGGAATCTCCAGAGGTACTCTCTCATTGATCTTCAGTCCGAATTCGCCAAGTCCATAGACTTTATCCGGATTATTTGTCAGTAATCTTAATGATTTCACACCAAGGTCTGACAGTATCTGTGCCCCGACCCAGTACTCTCTGAGATCCGGTGCAAACCCTAACTTCACATTAGCCTCCACAGTATCGTATCCCTGCTCCTGAAGCGCATATGCTTTGATCTTATTGATCAGTCCGATTCCTCGGCCTTCTTGTCTCATATACAGAATGATTCCTCGGCCTTCTGCTTCTACCTGGCGCATCGCTGTCTGCAGCTGCAGGCCACAGTCACATCTGAGCGATCCGAATGCATCCCCTGTCAGACACTCCGAATGTACCCGGCAAAGCACATCCTCACCATCTCCCAGATCACCTTTTACCAGTGCCAGATGATGCTCTCCTGTAATATCATTGATATAACCATACATTTTAAAATCACCGTACTGCGTTGGGAGGTTTGCAACGGCTTCCTCCTTTACATGCTTTTCATGTATTCTTATATAATCCTGCAGATCACGGATCGTAATAAATGTAAGGTTATGCTCTTTTGCCATTTCCCATAGCTGTGATGTACGCATCATAGTTCCATCTTCTTTCATAACTTCACAGCACACGCCGCATTCTTTCAGTCCAGCAAGTCTCATAAGATCTGTTGTTGCCTCTGTATGGCCATTTCGTACCAAAACCCCGCCTTTTCTGGAAATAAGCGGAAACACATGTCCCGGTCTTCTGAAATCCTCCGGTTTTGACTGATCATCCACACACTTCATGATAGTATAGGAGCGCTCTTCCGCAGAGATACCTGTGGTTGTATCTGCGTGATCTACTGCCACGGTAAATGCTGTACTGTGATTGTCCGTGTTCTCCGCAACCATCGGCGGAAAGTTCAATCTCGCCGCAATTTCTGCACTCATCGGTGTACAGATAAGACCCTTTGCATAGGTCGCCATGAAATTAATATTTTCCCTGGTCGCAAACTCTGCCGCACATATCAGATCTCCCTCATTTTCTCTGTCCGGATCATCTGTGACCAGAACTATTTTTCCTTCCTTAAGATCCCTAAGTGCTTCTTCAATTGTGTTGTACTGATAATTTTGTGACATAGTGTATATCCTCCTGTTCTAAAACCCGAATTCTTCAAGAAACTCCATCGTAATTCCGGATTCTTTTTTCTCTTCTTCGTTTTTTCTGATGCCAAGCAGTTTTTCTACGTATTTTCCGATCACATCATTTTCCAGATTAACCAGATCCCCCGGCACCTTTTCCAAAAGAGTGGTTTCTTCTCCTGTATGTGGAATGACCGACACCTGAAAACCAGCTTCATCAACCCTTGCAACTGTCAGGCTGATCCCATCAATACAGACGGATCCTTTTTCCACGATCAGATGCAAAATCTGTGGCGATGTCTCAATTGATACCCAGATGGCATTTTCTTCCTGGAGCATGGAACGTATCACGCCAGTCCCATCAATATGGCCGCTTACTATGTGTCCCCCGAACCTGCCGTCTGCAGCCATTGCACGTTCCAGGTTTACCTGGCTTCCGGCCTTGCAGCTGCCAAGACTGCTTCTTCTGATCGTCTCTGCCATCACATCGGCAGTAAATCCGTCCGGCTGAATCGACGTAACTGTCAGACACACACCATTCACAGCGATACTGTCACCGATCCTTGTCCCTTCCAGGACTTTCCGGGCTTTCACTGCCAGGATCCCTGATTCCCCTGTCAGCTGTATATAACGGACTTTTCCTTTCTCTTCTACGATTCCTGTAAACATGATTCCTCCTGTTTTTTATCACACACCTGACATTTTATCCGGATATCCTCACCGATCTGGCAGATATCTGTATATTTCAGTTCCACTGCTTCAGACGGCAGTTCAACTCCAATACCCTCTACCGGTGTCTTCCCAGCCACACCGCCAAACAGCTTTGGTGCCACAAAAGCCTGTACTTCCTTTACAATTCCAGCTCGCAGTGCACTGTCATTTAACGTACCTCCTCCCTCCAGGAGGATGCTGTCAATGCCTCTGTTTCCAAGATCTGCCATCAGCTTCTTAAGGTCTATCTGATTCTTTTCGTCGGGACAGTAAATGGTTTCAACTCCCATGGTATGTAATATTTTTATTTTCTCTTCTGCATTTTTCTGTTCTGCATAAGCCACGATCGTCCGGTACTTTTCCGCACTTTTTACAATCTGACTGCCCGGCGGGATCCTGAGCTTACTGTCACACACAATCCTGACAGGACTTTTCCAGCCTTCTACCCGGACGTTTAACATCGGATCATCTGCAAGCACAGTTCCAATACCAGCCATGATTCCCATGTACTGATGCCGCATATGCTGTACTTCTTTTCGTGCAGATTCTCCGGTGATCCATTTTGATGCTCCTGTTTTCGTTGCGATCTTCCCATCCAGTGTCATGGCATACTTCATTACCACATAAGGAGTCTTCGTAGTAATATAATGGAAAAACACCGGGTTCAGCTGATCACATTCTTCTCTCATAAAATCTTCAACTACTGTTACACCGGCTTCCCTTAACATCTGTACACCTTTTCCTGCCACTTTCGGATTTGGATCTCTGGAACCGATCACCACTTTTCTGATCTTCTGTTCAATGATCGCTTCCGTACATGGAGGTGTTTTACCATGATGACAGCAAGGCTCCAACGTGACATAAATCACCGCACCTTCTGCTGATTCTGTAAGAGAAGCAATTGCATTACGTTCCGCGTGAAGTTCTCCATACTTTTTATGATAGCCTTCCCCGATGATCTTTCCGTCTTTTACGATCACTGCCCCTACCATAGGATTGGGATTCGTCCAGCCTTCTCCTTTTTTGGCCAGTTGAATAGCCCGAAACATATATTCCTGATCCGTCATTTCTATTCCTTCTTTCTTATTCCTGTTCTTTGCCTGGGCTACGCCGAGGCTTTTAAACATGTGCAATCGGATTCACAGACAAGTGAATGGTATAGTTATTTCGAAAACGATGTACCAGATACAAAAAAAGCCTGCAGAAATATCTGCAGGGTGGAATTGATCTGTTACATATGATTGATAAATGAATGTCTGATTTTCCTATATAAAAAGCTCTGAAATGGATCACCATCTCAGAGCTCTGATACTACATTCATTCATTCAAAAAATCAACTGTACTATCATCTTCTTCCATCCAGACTGTACTGTCGGCCCCGGAATCTCACCGGATCATGCCTCTCGGCTCGCGGGCTTTACCGCCGGTAGGGAATCTCACCCTGCCCTGAAGATATCTTTTTGTTTATTTTAATACTTTATCTGTTATTTGTAAAGCAGAATTTTTATTTTACTTAGTTTACTGGTTTGGAAATGAAAGTTCCCGGATGAGCAATTTTCATATAATTTCTCAGTTCCAATGCCAATACTCTTAACCGTTCAATCGCTATCTCAACGATTTTTTCATCTGGATCCATCTGATCCACTTTTCTGCCATAGGCATCCTCCTTCTTCCTGAAATAAAAAAATCCGCCCAGATTAGAACCTAATCTAATCTGAACGGAATACTCATTCAGGCTTGATATTTTCCAAGCAGAAATAGTTTTAATCATTACCCTTTTGTTAGCTACAAGAATTTACAACCTTTTACACCAGTTGCATTATAGCTTTTCATTCCTGTTAGCAGAAATGCTCATTTTTTGATTTGCTGTTAGCAGAAAAACAATAAAAAAAACGGCAATGATTTTTCTCTCATTACCGCTTAAAATAGAGCGTTCCCTAT
>ERZ772855.3583-NODE-3583-length-11546-cov-8.568445_pt1 | contig 11546 bp, 8 predicted proteins | sample MGYA00511900_ERZ772855 | MGnify/ENA primary metagenome ERZ772855 (study PRJEB29015, sample SAMEA2737701) | human gut metagenome | biome: human gut; feature: human-associated habitat; material: faeces | place: China | collected 2012 ...
TCATCGCAGGACATCTCACAGTCCATATTCATCAGATAAAATGCCAGCCACACCAACGGGTTAAACCAATGCACACAGCAGATCAGCAGCGCTGCCGGTTTGAAAAGGTAATCCCTGCGCTGCAGATGCACTCTCTCGTGGCACAGCACGACTTTTCTGCTCTCCGGATCCAGCTCCGAAGAGAGATAGATCACCGGATGGATCAGCCCCATGACGAAGGACAGGTGTCCTCCGTCAATCTCGCAGATTCCCGGTTCCACCTGTCTGACACCGCTGTCAGGTCTGCGGATACGGTGACGCATACGCAGGTAGGAAAAAGTATGACACCCCATAAATCCTGCCATTCCAAGTAACCATGCGATCAACAGGACACGAAACCATGTTTTTCCCATTGTTGCACCGATCCTTTGCAAAGAATCGTCCGCATTATCCCGGTTATCCACCGGGTAACCATCATCCAAGGCATTCGTAACATTACCCGGTGCCTGAATTCCGCCGACACCGTCATCTCCAATTTCATTCATGCCTTCTACGTTTCCATCCTGTCCCGGCACAGGTGCAGAACCTTCCCCATTTCCGGCTGCTCCTAAAGTCCCGCCATTCAGATTTTCCGTGTTATCCGCCCCGGACAGCACTGCATCCACAGTATTGTCTCCAATGAGGCTGCCATTATAAACTCCCTCATTGTCAACTGATCCGGCACTGTTCCCGGCAGCCAACTGTGCAGAGGTTGTCGCCGTCCCTACGGTCAACAGACGCTCCGGGATCAGACTGATCCTGGTCCCCGGCAGCACCGGACAACATAACCGCACAAATACGATTCCCCACAGCAGATAGGAACACCATTTCGGGGCTTTTTTCAGTAAAAATCTGGCCAGTATCACCAACAAAATACAATAGCTTCCCACCAGACTGAGACGCCATATACTGTCAAACAAACGATAGATGCCTTCCACCATAAAGTCCCTCCTATGTTCTCTGCTTCCCTATCCGCGGAAGCTCCGCTCTCTGTCGTCCCTGTTCTGTAATGCCCCGAAGCTCACTAATTTTCCGTCCCGGCAGCTGAGACTTCCACAATCGCCTTCCTGCAATTCGCTGTAGATTCTGTCGGAAACTTCCAAGGTGATCTGTTCGCCCTCTTTTTCCAGATTTTCAAAAATGACAGTCTTGACGTTTTCCGCCTCAGTTACTCCGGAATTTACTGTGCCGTTTGCCAGATATACCGGTTGGTTCACCGCAGTAGCCTGTGCCTTGCTATAGACTTTTGCACGGTTCACCGTATGATATCCCCGTTGCCTGTTCCGTAAGCTCCGCACCAGAAGGTACAGAAGATATCCCAGAATTGCCGCTGCGAACAGGACTGTCAATATGTTTTCCACCGGACTGAAACTTAACTGCTGCATCATAAGCACAACCTCCCCATTTTTCATTATTTATCTCATTTCACAGTATCCTTTATGATATCCTTGTATACTTCCAACAGCCACCAGGAAAATGCCTGTGATTGTTTTGCTGCATTGTCGATCATGCCATCTGCAGTTGCTTTATCCTCAGCCGGTACTACCAGCAGGAACTCTTCCTCTTCTATTTTTACTCCACATAATACGGTTTTTAGATCTTTTGAGATAAGGAACATATTACCGGCTGTATCTCCATCGGTAGTTGTGATGCAGGAATACGATGGTTCCGCTTTTACAAAAAGTGTCGTAAATCCCGTTTCCTCATCGCCAAAAATCTTTTCTCCATCCAGCCATACATTCCCCTGAATATAATCCTCCTGATTTTTCCAGATAAAATGTGCCTTTTTCGCATGAATCTCTACCGGAACCTGTTGATAAAATTGCGGATTTGCCAAACCGACTAACATGCCGCTGCCAACATAATCATATGTTTCCTCTTTCGGAGTATCATAATATCGCAATCCGTAATCTCCGAGACACAGCAGGACTACAGCAACTATAACGATCAGAAAAATTACGATTCCTTTGTTCTTTTTACTCCAATGCATGATCTGTATCTCCTTTTCACACTTTACCCGGCAAAATACAAGCCACTGAAATAATCACTGTAATCCTTACCATCCTGTAACCGAAACCATCCCTTCACACCATCCGTAATCTCGATGCAGATCCAGTCCTGTGTTGCATCCAGCTTTGTCATGCGTACCTTGCTTCCTTTGGGCAGCACAAAGGTCTCATCCCCGTCCGGTGTACGGTAGAGCGTTATATCCTGCCGCAATTCCACTTCCTCCCAGGCACTTAATACATATTCCTCCTGTGGCACTTCCCGAAGTCTTCCGTTCGATGTTACCTGATAGATTCTCTGAATGTAATCGTTCTGTACAGCAAAATAGGGTTCGGTGATAACCATCTGTCCATCCTGTATCCATGCCTTTCGCAGATCCTGTGCGAGCCGGTCTGTTTCCACCAGTTTTCCGTCTTCATAATGATAGATTCGGGTCAGTGGATCTGCGCTTTCGCCGTCATCATACAATGCGATCAGGAGCTGTTCCCCATCCGGGCTGAAAGCGAAGATCGAATTGCTCATATTTCCCGTGCTGTCCGGAATCTCAATCGTCTGTCCGTCTATCTCCAACACTGCATCCCGCAGGTCATAGCAATTCATCTGACCCAGTCCCAAATTTACACAAATCTTATATTCCTCGAAAGAATATCCCGTTACCGGCTCCGCAGGATGCAGAGAAATCTTCTCCGGCACACCATCGCCATCCAGATCCAGCTGCGCCAATGTCTCAGTTTCTGTCCGCTCCGATACATCAAATACCACACCCGGATAGGCCAGAATGTCTGCTCTTTCGATGTGCTGGCTATCCGCCCCGCTAAGCGCAAACCGCATACTTATGGATGGATTACTATTGTAAATGTCATAATATCCGTCATGAACATGAAGCGTCGTGTCGCTGTTGAGCTGCAAATCCACCGGCAGAACCGTATCGGTGACAGTATGGGTACTCATGTCAAACTCCCGAAGTACCCTCGGCATCCACTCATCCGTCATAAGATGCGCCTCATCGGGATCTGTCAGATAATAGACCTTGCCGCCGCTCCATTCCGTCACATCCGGCAGATCTTTTTGCAGCTGTGTATAGGCATCCGATGTGTCATATGCGCCCCGCTCACAGGTAACGTCATACCAGCCCGTTGCCATGATGCGTTCCGCTTGAATGCAGCGAAATACACTGCCGGATGTTCTCCAAAGTTCACTCATGGTATAGATCCCGTAATTTGAAATCTGTACATGCGGGTAATAGGCCGAATAACTGCCGGCATCCACAGGATACCAGTCCATCCAGCCCCAGTAGACCGCTCTGTCCGGTTGTCGGAGTTCGTACTCCCCATAGACCATTCTGGTACAGATATCACCGGTGAGCGGACCATATCCCAAGTCCTCCGCACTGCCCGGATCTCCAAAGGACAAGAGCCACAGCTGCGTCATCTCCTCCGCCATGACCATGGGAATATCTACGGCAGATCCATCCGCAAAAGTATAATGTACATTCACCACAGAGCCTTCTCCCGGCCGGTCAGGGTCCTCCCGATAATAAGGATATTGCCGCCCTGCCGGATACAGCGTCTCGGTCACGGCTCCGCTTCCATCACCCAGGTGCAACAGTGACACCGCTGCCGTTACCGGATCTGTATATTTTCTATAAGTCTCGGATGCAGATTCTTCCGTCAACGCCTTGAATATCGCATACGCAGCATTCGTATTGTTTTCACGGACCAGCAGGTCATATGCCACTTGATCCGCTGCAAAGGAATGCTTTTCCTCGATTGCTTCCACATCAAAAACAGCGGCAAAATCTTCTCTGTTGCGAATCGTTACCTTTGCAAAATCTTCCGGTGTCTTGATGCTGTCCGGAAACTGCGCAATATTTCCACTCGTCTCCGCATTGCTGTCTACATCCGTTGCTACCCCTGCGCTGTTGTCTGTATCCGCACGATCCGCTGTGCCTGCTCCGTTCCCACTTCCACCGGGGTTGCTGCACAGGCACACCACCAGTACCACGATCACTGCTGCCGCGCCGATCATGACCCAGAACGGCGGCTTGCGATAATCCAGTACATGACGAATACGATTCTTCACATGGTCTTCGCCAAAAGAAAGCAGTGCGCAGATGGAACCGCCCCGATAACGCTTCCACTCTCCGCCGGAAGCTTCTTCCAGCAATGTATAGGAATAGATCTTCTTGCTCTCCTCGCCGAGAAGCTTCACAACTTTTTCATCGCAGGACATCTCACAGTCCATATTCATCAGATAAAATGCCAGCCACACCAGCGGATTGAACCAGTGGACGCAGCAGATCACCAACGCCGCAGGCTTAAACAGATAGTCCCTGCGCTGTAAGTGCACCCGTTCATGACACAGAACAACTTTTCTGCTCTCAGGATCTAAGCCCGAAGACAGATAGATTACCGGATGGATCAGCCCCATGACGAAGGACAGATGCCCTCCATCGATCTCACAGATCCCCGGCTCCACCTGTCTGACACCGCTGTCAGGTCGGTGAATCCGGTTACGCATACGCAGGTAAGAATAAGCATGATATCCCAGGAAGCCAAGCATTCCTGCCAACCATACCATGGATAATACACGGAACCACACCGGGTATGTCCATGCGCGGGCGTCAGTACCCGTTCCGGCAGATGTTTCCGAAATCACTGCATCTGTTCCACTGGCTGCTACCTCTGCAACCGTAGCTCCACTTTCTGTTCTCGCAGTTCCCAGGGAAAAATCCTGCGTGCCGTCAGCATTCATGACAGTATTGTCATTTCCCACAACCATCGTTTTTTCTGCCGTCTGGCTGTCCGGTACTTCCTCTGCATCGTACTCCCGCCGCAGGACATCTCCGATGTCCTTCGTATCGTTGGCCTCTGCATAACCATGACTGCCCGGACCGACTGTCTGCTGCCCGGACGTCATCTCTGTCCCCACAGACAGCAATTTGTCCGGAATCAGACTGATTCCTGTCTCCGGTAGTATCGGACAGCACAACCGCACAAACACGATTCCCCATAACAGATAGGAGCACCATTTTGGTGCTTTTTGCAACAAAAGTCTGGCGAGGATCACCAGCAGCACGCAGTATCCTCCCACCAGACTTAAGTTCCATACACCGTCAAATATTCTGTAGATATTCTCACCCATAAGCCCCTCCTGTCCTGCCCCCCGGCAAGGCATAGTCGATGTTTCATAGACTCTTTGTAATTATAGTCTACATTCTACCGACCCATCTGTCAAGTAAGAAATCTGATTCCTTTAAAGTTGAAAACGGATGTACTCCCGGTATTTCTGAGCACTCCCCGCGCCCTCTGTTTTCCGGAAGACATCGTACACCATCCGGTACTCTCCCGGCTCCAATACTCCGTAAAGCCAGTCCCATTTGTAAAAGTTTGAGACTTCCTCCCCGCAGCCCACCGTATGACCTATCATCGTAAATCCGTAATCGTCTATGATCGTCTCCGCATCCTGCCATTCTCCTTCGATCCTGCGCTGTAGAATATAGGCATCTCCATAGGTCACCTCTGTCCCGGCATCCTCATCCTCCCGCCGGATGACAATACTGGCGCCTATATTGGAAATATCCCGCAGGGTCACAGTCACACCCGCCTCAGGGTCATAAATCGTTTCTGCCTGATTCTGTTGTCCCTCTTCTTCCGGATTCCAGTCACTTACTGTCAGCTCCGGCTCTTCTTCCGAGCGCAATACCTCCGCATGCATTTCAAAATCCAGCACGCAGTCTCTATGGATTTCCTCTGTCTCCCCGGTAGTCATGGAAGTGCCGGTCCCCCGGAACAAGATCACTGTCTTTCCATCTCCTATGGTCACATCCGAAGTGACATATAACGGTTTCCGATACTGTTCACTGATCCACACAAAAACCTCATTGGTTGCTTCCCAATACTGCCGCAGTTCCTCACCATACTGCTTCGCATACCCCTGTCCGATGTGGGATCTGCTGCGAATGGAGCAGATGGGATAGGACCGGTAGAGATCTTCACTACGATCATGGCTGAATCTGATCTGTATCTCCGGATGCTCATACAGCCATAACTCACGTCCGCCCAGAATCCCTGCCGCCAGCGCCACCACTGCCAACACGATCAAAATAACATGCCTTTTCTTTTTACCGTTCATTTCCGCCCCTCTCTTTCCCGTGCTTACTTCTGCACCGCTTCCATCAGACGCTCCTGCCAGTCATAGAAAGCCTGGCCGTCCACCAGGCAGCGTTCGTCCTCACCTATCCATAATCCCTGTTCTTCCGACGCGTAGCGAAAGGTCCTTGTCTCACCGTCTGCATAGACAAACTGAAAATATCCCACACCTTCCACCATCTCTTCCGGCGGGATCGGATCTGACGTCACTTTTCCGGAAAGCTGTATAAATTCCTGCCACAGCTGCTCTACGGTATCGACATCTTCCACATAATCGTAATCCTCCGTGCAGAAGCTGCAGCCGATCTTCTGCGGGCATTCCTCCGGCAAAAAAGCCGCGCAGAATGCTGTCTTTGCTTCATTCTCCAGCATTCCCGGATACCATATATCCGCTATGGCATAGGCTTCTTCCGGTGTTGCCGCCGGATATAAAACATAGCTGGCGGGATTCTCTACGGATATCATCCCTTTTTCCACATTCTGTACCGCCTGATAAATCGCTACGGTAGTCTGGGCATCCGGGGTTCCGATCCAGCCAGCCCCTCTTCCCTCCTTCAGAAATCCTCTGCTTGCTCCATAGGTAAAGAAATAATTCTGCGGTTCCTCTCCCTCTCCGGCAAAAGATATCTGCCCGTGGAAAGAGCTGCCGTGGATCCAGGGCAGTACCCGATAATAATAGGTTCCGTTGACGCTCACCTGTACCTCTTCCTGCTTCCCGTAGGCGTTCTCCTTCGGCATCTGTATCCCCGGCACCGTGAAATCCACCGTTTTGCGGAATTCGATGAGATTCAGCAGAAGTACCACTACCACCAATACGATTGCACTGAGAAAAATGGTTGCTTTTACGTTAATCTTCTTCATAAGCCCCTCCTTTGTTTCCCTTCTATCTATATTGACGACTTTTATACTCCGTTTGTTACAAACAGCATAACAAAATTTCACCCCTGAATCTACTACTTTTTCACCCAAGCGACCGCTTTCTGTTATTTCTGGTCTTTTTATAATATAACCACTGTAAATGCACAATTGAGCAGATGGAAACTTAACAGTCTGGAACTATAAAACTGGCGGCATCGTTTTCCCGGTGTCGCCAGTTTATTGTCACTCTATTTTACAAGTGGCTCATAATAGAGCACTGTCTTCTCAGGATCTTTTCCGCTGATCTCCACGCCGTCCGCCGTCGTTCCCTGGAAGCCGTCGGATGCGCCGATATAGAGAATGCGACCGTCCGGTACGAGGACCGCACAGGTACCTTCCGTACCGCAGGGCATCTCCCAGTTCTCCTGCACTCTGGTGAATTCCGTCTCACCCAGACGATAGGTTTCCACGCCGTTGTATCCCCATAGGATAAAATCTGCCGTCTCACTCACACCTGCTGCCACCATTTTCCACGGGTAGATCGTATCAGCACTGCAAATAACATTCTCACCTCCAGCCACCGGAACAAACCTGAGGCTTTCCGGGTCTACTGACACTAATGTCATAGCCATATCTCCTGCTGTCGTATTGCCCACTGCCTGTGCAGCCGCATAGACTTTGCCGTCCTTGCCCTGTCCTAATGCTCCGGCACCTTGTACGGCATAGCTGTCGTCATCCGCCACGGTTCCGATCAGCTCACCTTCCGCAGAATAGATCCGCACATAACTGCCGTCCTCCTGCATCCGCATCCGCATATATAATCTGCCCTGGGCATCTGTTGCCATACTATCAACGATATTCCATTCCCGCTCTCCTACGGTAAAACTGTTCAGAAGCTTTCCCTCCGGGCTGATATGATAGATTACAGGCAGCCAGCCGTGCTCCGCTCCCGGAGATGCCAGTCCGCGTAATGCCGCATAGACACTTCCGTCCGGTGCGATGCACAGACTGTAGACCTCTCCGTTTTCTGCAAAATCTTCAAAAAACGTCTCTGGCGTTCCGCTGCCGTAAGACAGATATTCCACTCTCGCCTGTCCGTCCGTAGTGAAACCGCCCACATACAGACCGTTCTCTGCCACTGCCGCACAACGGATACTTACGTCTCCCTCATAGGCGACCTGCCATTCCTGTGCTGCCGTATCTGCCCCCGGGACTACACTTGCCTCTCCTGCGTCCTGGGTCTGTTGCGATCCGCTCTCCTGTGACATATCACCCGGTAATGCACTATCTTCCGTCTTCGCATATTCATAGTCGCCCGCCTCGATCTCTTCTGTGATTTTCGCCAGACTATAATCTCTCTTTTCCCGAAAATCAATCAGCTCCAACAGTTCCTCATCCGTCATTTCCTCTTCCGGCAGGAAAAATGTACTCCGCGCTGCATAGAAAGCCACGCCCTTTTTGTATTTTTCAGGACTATCAAGCATGGCAAGTTCCCTTTTCGGGAAATATCCTTCCTCCATATAGGCCTGCCTCAGTTCTTCCAGCCTGTTTTTTTCGCTGTCCGTAAGCGGTCTGCTGTAGCTATCCGCTGCAACATCTGCCTCCTGCAACCCGGAAAAATATGTTTCCAGTTTTTCATGATTCATGCTCTCCATCCGCGCCCGGTACAATCCCGATGCCGTCACGGTAACGGAGGCCAGAAGCAGACAGGCTGCTGTCGGGATCACGATTCGTCTAAAGCCATAGTGGCGTACCGTTTGATTTGCTCTCTTTCCATCCGTGTTGTTATCCGCCTTCGCTGTCTCCAGTCCATCCAAAATTTTTTCCACTTTCGCATCCAGCGACTCCGGCACTGTCATCCGTTCCGACTCCGCCATTTTTCTTATTTTTCTATCTATATAATCATCTCTCATATAAGCCTCTCCCTTAACTGCTCCTTCGCCCGGTACAATCTCGATTTTACGGTTCCCTGCCTGCATTCCAGTATCCTGCTGATCTCCGGGATCGTGCACTGTTCATAGTAAAACAGTACGATCACATCCCGGTATCCACCATCCAGCTGCATGACAGCATCCCACAGTTCATGATGTTCATCATAAAATGCCGGGGACAGATTCTCTTCCCATGCCACCGCACCGGTCCGCTTATTTTGCCGATAAATCTTTTTCGCTTCATTTACCGTAATCTGTAAGATCCAGTTTTTAAAGCTGTCCGGATCCCGCAGTGTCCTTAACTTTTCATAGGCATGCAGTACCGCTTCACTGACAGCGTCCTCCGCATCTGTACTGTTATTCAGAATAGAATATGCCAGTCGGTACATATGCAGGGTATAGCCTCGCACTTCCCGCGCAAATTCCTCTTTTGTCATAACTGACAAGGTAACACCTCCTTCTCCTCGCCGGCTTCATACTATATGAGTCGCCGGACGGTAAAAAGGTTCCCAAATGTTTAAAAAGGCACCGGATGTTCCGATGCCTTTCATCACTTTTATTACATATCAATCAAAATCGTCCATTTACCATTTCGCTTACCATTCTCCCGGCAGATGTACCCTTTCTCCTGTAACTCTATTGTTCTGCGCTTAATCGTCCTCTCTGATTTCCCGGAAAGTTCTGCTATCCCCTTCTGAGTGATTGTTGGTTCTGCTTTGAGAATATTCAAAAGTGCCATTTCTTCTAGCGTCAAATCCAAAGTGCCATTTTGGCACTTTGGGCTCTCATTTTTGGCACTTTGAACACTATTTCCCTTTCTATAATCAAGATGCATATATCTGTTTTTCAATTCATGGTGTTTATTCAACAATAAATTTTCAAAAAACATTTCCAGAAATTCGGTAGTTTCATACACATTGTTTTTCCAATCATTGTAATTGGCTCTGACTAATGCATTTCTGAAGAACCATGAATTTTCTGCAAATGCCCTATTACTGATTTGAAAGCCAAAGGTCTTTAAATACTTGATGATAAATACTGCTGTTGTTCTGGTATTTCCCTCACAGAACGGATGAATTTGCCATATATCGGATGTAAATTTTGCAATATGCTTCACACATTTTTCCAAAGACAAGCCCTCGTAAGAAAAATCTTTTTCCTGTTGGAAATCATATTCCAATGTTTCTCTTATACTATCAAAAGATGCATAGATAACCGTATCACCTTTTAATACCCATTCCTTTTTTGTTATATTATAATCTCTGATTTTTCCTGCCTGTTTAAATACACCGGAAAACAGTCTTGCATGAATATTTCTAAACTCCGCCGGTGAAAACTGAAAAGTTTTCTCCCCTAAAAGCTTTGCAATCCTTACAGAGACAATATCCGCCTCTTTCTCATCAGTTTCTATCTCACTTCTATCAGCTCTGACCTCATAATAGGTTTGAATTCTTTTATCTGCATCAGTAATACTGATTTTTCCTTCGATGTGCTCTTTTGCAGTGTTTAAAAGGTATTCCGATACTTTTAACCCGTCTACACTCTGGAGCCCGATTGCTGTTTTCCAGGCATTACTCTTTTCTACCTCATTCGGTTCCCCCTGACGGATATATTCATCCAATTCAGTCTGCCAATTCTTAATATCACTCATAAATTATCCGTCCTTCCCAATCTAAAATATCTTTTCATTTTCCAGCAAAAAATCTAAAATATTTTTTTGCCGTATACCTCCTCTGTTAATGTGCAATAAGGAATCCATAGACAGTATCATTTTTTCATAATTGTCTGCAATTGCTTCTAGAGGAGCAAATTCCCGATTTGTATTTTCAGGTGTAAGAATATAGCATACCTGAACGTACAGTCTTTCATCCCGTCTGTTTGCCACAAAGTCCACTTCCGTAGTGCCTTGTTTTCCGATATTTACCGCGTACTCTCTGCGAAGAAGTTCCAAGTACACAATATTCTCCAATACTCCTGCAATATCATTGTCTCGGTATCCCATAACCGCATGTCTGATTCCAAGATCGGACAAATAATACTTTTCCTGTGTTTCCAGTATTTTCTTTCCCTTAATATCAAATCGCGCTACCTTTGCAATCAAAAACGCATTTGCCAAGGCCTTCAGATAATTATAAACAGTCTCTGTACTTAGCTTTCGTCCCTGACTTTTTAAAAAGTCAGAAATCGTTTTTGCCGAAAATGTATTTCCAATATTATCCATGATATATTTGACAATATTTTCCAATAATACGGTATCCCTGATATTATTTCTTGCAATTACATCCTTTAACAGCACTGAGTTATAAATATCCTGAAGGTATTGTATGATTCTGTCTTCCTCCCATGTCATCTGATGAATTCCCGGCAAACCTCCAAATCTGACATAATTGGCAAAATGCTCCTGTCGTGTCAGTCCAGCCTCTCCTTCGTTTGTCTCGGCAAACTTAAGATATTCCTTAAAGTCCAACGGATATACTCTGATTTCCACATATCTGCCGGCTAACAATGTAGCCAGTTCACCGGATAGCAGTCTTGCATTTGACCCAGTCACATAAATGTCACAGTCCATATCCACACGCAG
>ERZ772855.3595-NODE-3595-length-11524-cov-3.280408_pt1 | contig 11524 bp, 8 predicted proteins | sample MGYA00511900_ERZ772855 | MGnify/ENA primary metagenome ERZ772855 (study PRJEB29015, sample SAMEA2737701) | human gut metagenome | biome: human gut; feature: human-associated habitat; material: faeces | place: China | collected 2012 ...
CAGGTGGCGGCCGGTCAGCTCGCCGTTGGCGATGGCGATGATCTCGTTGGAGTCGTCCTTCAGCTCGTGAAGGGCCACCTCATAGTCCGGGCCCAGAATGTGGCCCAGGAAGTCCACCAACACCGTGTATTGCCGTCTCATTTCCCTGTCCATTGACAAGCCTCCTTGCTTTATTCCTTGGGGGTTTCAGCCTCTTGGGCCTTGGCCTCGTCCTTGTCCGGATTTTTTGCCTTGGCCTCGGCGGCCTTCTTGGCCTTGCGCTCCTGAACGGCGGCCTTGCGCTCCTCCTCCAGCTGGCGGCGCTGGGCGTCGATCTTGGCATTTTCGGCGGCCTTGGCGTCCAGCTTGGCGTTTTCTTCCTCCTCCAGCACCCGATAGGCCACCTTGCCCACCAGGGTCTTGGGCAGTTCCTCCCGGAACTCGATGTCCGAGGGCATGGCATACTTGGCGATGTGCTTGCGGCAGTAGTCCATCAGCTCCTGCTTGCAGGCCTCCGTGGGCACATAGCCGGGCTTGAGCACCACGAATGCCTTGACCCGCTGCATCTTGATGGGGTCCTTGACGCCGATGACGCAGCTCAGGTGGACGTACTCGTGGCCCTCCAGGATGTTCTCCAGCTGGGAGGGATACACGTTGTAGCCGTTGGTGACGATCATGCGCTTGATGCGCTGGCGGAAATAGATGAAGCCCTCCTCGTCCATCATGCCCAGGTCGCCGGTGTGGACCCAGGTCAGGCCGTCGGCGTGGGTCTGCTTGGTCTGGGCCGTCTCCTCGGGGTGGTTGACATACTCCAGCATCATGGTGGGGCCGGTCAGGCAGATCTCGCCCTCCTCGCCGTAGGGGACCTCCTCCTGGGTGCCGGGCTTGACGATCTTATAATAGGTATCCGGGAAGGGGATGCCGATGGAGCCCTCCTTCTGCTTGTGGATGGGGGTCAGGCAGCTGGCGGTGACGCACTCGGTGGTGCCGTAGCCCTCCCGGACGGTGATGGATGCGCCGTGCTCCTTCAGGAAGGCGTCGAACCGCTTCTTCAGCTCCACGGACAGGCTGTCGCCGCCGGAGAACACGCCCAGCAGGCAGCTCAGGTCCGCCCCCTCGATCTCCTTCACCCGCAGCAGGGCCTCGAACAGGGAGGGAACGCCGGCAATGAGATTGGGCTTGTGCTTCTTGATGAGCTCGGCATAGCTCTGGGCCGTGAAGCGGGGGATCAGGATGCAGTGGCCGCCGTTGGCCACCATGGAATGGATGGACACGCCCAGGCCGAAGCCGTGGAACATGGGCATAATGGCCAGCATCTTGTGGCCGGGCCGGAAGAAGGGGTTGGTGGCGATGATCTGGGCGGCCAGGGCGTTGAAGTTGCGGTTGGACAGCAGGATGCCCTTGGTCACGCCGGTGGTGCCGCCGGAATACAGGATGGCGGCGGGGTCCTCGGCCTTGCGGCGGACCTGATAGATCTCCACATATTCGCCCCGGCGCAGGAACTCCTTCCAGGACAGAACGCCTGCCCGGCCGGCGGGGATCTTGGGGTTCTTGCGGCCCTCGGTGAGCTTATAGCCCACCTTCAGCAGGGGCTTGAGCTCGTCGGCCACGGAGGTGACGATCAGGCACGGCAGGTCCACGGCCTTGCGGACGCTTTCAAACTTGGGATAAAACTGGTCCAGGGTGATGGCCGCCACGGAGCCGGAATCCCGCAGATAGAAGGCGATCTCGCTTTCGGCGGACAGGGGGTGCACCATGTTGGCGATGGCGCCCACCATATTCACGGCGTAGAACATGCACAGGGTCTGGGGTGCGTTAGGCATGCAGATGGTGACCTTGTCGCCCTCCCGGATGCCGATGGCCTTCAGGCTCTTGGCGCAGGCGTTGATCTTCTTCCACATGTCGGCATAGGTGGTGCACTTGCCCATGAACTCATAGGCGATGTAGTCGGGATAGCGGCGCACCATCTCCTCCACCCGGCCGCACATGGACAGCTCCGAATACGTCAGGGTAGCGGGCACCCCGGGGTCCCTGCTGTTGAGCCAGGGCGCTTTTACCTGAGCGGCTTTACTCATAAGATACTTCCTCCTTCAAGGGCTTCTCCAGCTCCTCCGGGTGCTCCAGCAGATACTTCAGCAGCCGGATGGACTTGGAGTAATAATAACCGTCGGCCAGGCGCTCGTCGATGGTCAGACCCAGATCCAGGGTCTCCCGCATGGTCACATTGCCGTCGGCGTCGTAAAAGGGACTCATCTTCTTCTCGCCGATGATGCAGAACAGGGAGCAGGTGCCCCAGTTGGTCAGGTGGTGATAGCCGCACTTGAGCTTGATGGAGCCCAGGTTCGACAGCACCACGGAGCTGTAGTAGGGGTCGTTGCAGGTCATGCTGTCGGGGACCCAGCCGTGCTTGTCCAGCCACATGATGAACCGTACCGCCGCCTTGCCCAGCCACCGGGGCAGTTTGTTGAGGATGTCCATCTCGCCGGTGGTGCTGTCCACCTTGTCGGAGCGGCACTCCGTCACCTGCTGGCGGATGTATTCATGGACGGTGTCGATGGTGTCGTCGCCGGTGGTGTGCAGCATGGCCAGGGCCTCGGCCCCCTTGTCGGAAAACTGCTTTTTCACCACGAAGGACGCCGTCACCTCATTGCGCTGGAAGAAGTTGCCGTTGACGATGAAGCGGTTCATCTTGGGCCGCAGGGTGATGGTTTTCACCAGTGCCGTCAGCACCAGGTGGAAATAGGTATAGGGGAAGTCCTTCTCCGTCTCGTTCCGGCGGGCCATATAGGCCTTCACCGGGGTCAGGTCGATGCGCTCGGAGATGTATGCCTCGTTGTCGCAGCGGTTGGGATAGATAATGCCGGTGATGAAGTGCAGGGAATCCAGTTCCCGCAGCAGCCGACCGTCACGGCGGTCGCCCCGCCGTCTTTTCTGTGTTTCCATTGGTTTCTCCTGTTTTTTTATTCGCATTTTTACAAGCAAAAGTAATATCTCATATTAGATTATAAGATTCTCTTATTATAACAGATTCTTTGCGGCATTTCTACCCTTTTCTGTCAATTTTCTTCGTGAATTTGCCCAAAATGGCAGGAATCTACCGCAGCAGTCCGCTGGAGGCCATGGAAACATAGTCTCCATCGGCCACAATAATGTGGTCGATGAGCCGGATATCCAGCCGCTTCAGGGCGTCCCGGACCTGGACGGTGGCCTGAACATCCGCCCGGGAAGGCAGGGCCACGCCGCTGGGGTGGTTGTGGGCCAGGAACACGCCGCTGGCCCCGGACAGCAGGGCGTTTTCCACCGCCTGCCGCAGGCTCAGCACCGTCATGTCCGCCTGCCCCTGGGACAGCACCCGACAGGATAGGACCTTTCCCTTGCCGTCCACGCACAGCTGATACAGCTGCTCCGTCCGCTGCCCGTCCAGCAGCCGCAGGAAATAGGCCCCGGCCTGGTCCACGGAGGCCACGATCTTCTCCTCCCGGCCCGGCTGCCTGGCCCGGTCCCCCATGGCGCCTATCAGCCGCAGCAGCACCGCCGCGTTCTGCCCCACGCCCTCCACCTGCTCCAGCTCCTGCTCCGGGGCGGTCAGCACCCGGTCCAGGGAGCCGAACTGCTCCAGCAGCCGGTGGGCGGTCTCGTTGGTGTCCCGGCGGGGGATGGCGTAAAACAGGGCCAGCTCCAGCAGCTCATGGTCGGCCATGCTCTGGGGTCCGTGGGATAAAAACTGCTGGCGCATGCGCTGGCGGTGCCCGTCGTGCAGACCCATTTTTTGTCCCCCCATTTCCCGGCTTTGTCCCGATAATATCTCGCATTGTATCACATTTTCCCGGATTTTACAAGTACGGCCCCGCCGCCCTTTACGGAGAGAAAAATTTGTGCTACAATAAAAAATACTATTACCAAAAGGAGCGTATCATCCCATGACCACCGCAGAATGCATCCGGCAGCGGGTCAGCTGCCGCCGTTTTCAGGAACCCCCCATCCCCCGGGAGGACATCCGCCGGGTGGTGGACCTGGCCCGGTTTTCCCCCAGCTGGAAGAACACCCAGCCCGTGCGATATATCGTCATTGATGACCCGGCGCTGAAGGAGCGGATGGCCCGGGAGTGCATCCCCGGCCAGGGCTTCAACACCAAGACCATCAACCGGGCCGCCGCCCTGGCGGTGATCGCCTATGTGCCGGGCCTGTCCGGCCAGGGGGACGCCCCGCTGACGGAGAGCCAGGCCGCCGGGTGGGAGATGTTCGATGCCGGAATCGCCGCCCAGACCTTCTGTCTGGCAGCCCGGGACCTGGGCATCGGCACCTGCATCCTGGGCATTTTCGACGCCGGCGCCGCCGGGCGTCTGCTGGAGCTGGAGGGCCTGCGCCCTGCCTGCCTCATCGCCATGGGCTATCCCGAGCAGTGGAAAAACGGCCCCGGCCGCAAGGAGACGGAGGAGCTGCTGTCCTTCCGATAAATCAATCATTCGATAAGGAGCGATAAAATGACGGACCACGAACCATTTCAGCGCGAACCCCAGAATCCCCAGGACCCCCAGGTCGTGGTCTTTTCCCCGGAGCTTCTGAAGCTGGCGGACCGCCGCCGTCAGGCCCTGGAGGACTGCCGCCAGGCGGCGGAGGACGGCGACGCCAACGCCGTGGTGCAGATGGGCATGAACTGCCTGTACGGCATTGGCGGCGAGGCCAAGGACCCGGAAAAGGCCTTCCGGTGGTTTTCCCAGACGGCGTCGGACGACCCGGCGGGCCTTTACTGGCTGGGGGTGTGCTACGACAACGGCTTCGGCGTGGAGCGGGACGAGGACCGGGCCTGCCGCCTGTATCAGGAATCCGCCGCCGGGGACTACGCCCCGGCTCTGTGCAACCTGGGCGTGTGCTATGAAAGCGGCCAGGGGGTGGAAAAGAACCTGGAAAAGGCCGTGGAGCTGTACCGCCGGGCGGCGGAGGGGGGCTATCCCATGGGCCGGTGCAACCTGGGCGTGATGTATTTTTTCGGCCAGGGGGTGGAGAAGGACCTGAAAAAGGCCGCCTATTGCTTTGCCCAGGCGGCGGAGCAGCGGCTGCCCCGGGCCCAGTATCTGCTGGGGGTGTGCTGCGAGTTCGGCGACGGCGTGGAGCAGGACGTGTCCCGGGCTCTGGCCCTGTACCGGGAGGCCGCCGGGGCCGGATACCCCGACGCTCAGTGCGCCCTGGGGGTGCTGCATCACCAGGGCAAGGGGGTGGACCAGGACGACCGGGAGGCCGTCCGGCTGTTCCGCCAGGCGGCGGAGGGGGGCTATCCCCGGGCCTGGCACTTTCTGGGCCTGAGCTATGACCAGGGCACCGGGGTGGAGCAGAACGCCCAGGAGGCCTTCCGCTGCTTCCTGGCTGCCGCCCAGGGGGACTATACCGAGGCCCTCTGCCAGACGGGCATGTGCTATTACTTCGGCCACGGCACGGAGCGGGACTATGACCGGGCGGCGGAATACTTCTGCCGGGGGGCGGAGCGCGAGCATCCCCGGGCCATGACCCGGCTGGGGGTGTGCTATGAAACCGGCCACGGCGTGGAGCAGGATGTGCAGCGGGCCGAGGACCTCTATCGCCGGGCCATGGCGCTGGGCGAGCTGGAGGGCCAGTACTGCCTGGCGGGGCTGCTGCGGCGGAGAAAGGACCCGGAGTCCCACCGGGAGGCCGCCCGTCTGCTGCAAAAGCCTGCCGCCGTGGGAATGCCCCGGGCCCAGTATCTGCTGGGGGTGTGCTACGAAACCGGCGACGGGGTGGAGAAAAAGCCCCGGTACGCCGCGTACATGTATCACCGGGCCGCCCTGCAGGGCCACCCGGAGGCTATGCTCCGGCTGGGCATCTGCTACGAGACCGGCGTGGGGACGGAGAAGGACCCCGCCATTGCCGCCAACCTGTACCGCCGGGCGGCGGAGCAGGGCAGCGACCTGGCCCGATGCCGCCTGGGGCGGCTGTATGAGCGGGGCCTGGGGGTGGAGCGGGACCTCCGCCGGGCGGAGGAGCTGTATGAGGCCGGGACAAGGGCCGGAGTGTCCGGGGCAAAGGAAGCCCTGGACCGGGTCCGGGCCGCGCTGGCCGCCCCGCCGGAGCCCCAGCCGGAGGACAAACCGGTGGACAAGAAAAGTCCCCTTCGCCGTCTGCTGGACCGGCTGAAGGGACTGAAATCAGAGGAATAACGGGAAAAGGGGCATCCCCCGGCGCATCGCGCCGGGGGATGCTGTTTTATGGGTTCCTGCGCTGGGTGCTGCGGCTGTCAGCGGGCCTTTTTCCGGGTGGTGAACACCGCGGCCATGCCCATGGACAGAACCGCTGCGGCGATCCACGCCACAACGTTCATGTCGTCGCCGGTGCGGGGGCTGCTGGGCTCGGGCACGGGCTCGGGGACGGGCTCATCCTGTCCGGCGTCCGACACCGTGAAGTCGGCGCCCAGGAGCTTGCTGTAGATGGCGTTGGTGGCCAGACGGTAATCGTCGGTCTGGTGGGCCTTGTTGGTGATGCTGGTGCAGAACACCGTCATGTCCAGTCCGCCGGACTGATAGTCGATGGCAACCACCTGGCCCTTCAGGCCGCCGTCGGGATCGTCGATGCCGTTCCACCAGCCGGCCTTATAGAAGTCGTCCTGGCTGCCGGCCCGCATGAGGACGGTGGCCTCCTGGGGATAAGCGGAGATAATGGAGCCACCCTTGGTATAAGTGGTGAAGTCTCCGTCGGCGGCGTAGCTGGCGGTGATGAGGCTGTCGCCGTATTCCACGTTGAACAGCGCCTCGTAGTCGTTATAGACCTCCTCGGGGCCGTACATGCCCTCTTCAATGATCCACTGGATCTTGAAGTCGAAGCCGGGGATGGTGGCCTTGGCATACTCCAGGATGTTGACGCTGGCCCCCACAAAGGGCAGACCGTTGGCCACGGCGGCCTTCACGTCCTCCTCGGGCTCGTTGCTGGAGAACACCACGTTGGCCTGGGACACATCGGCCACGGTTTTGAAGTTCATCTGCCGGGTGAAGGCGAAGCGGTCGAAGCTGTCGTCGTCCACATAGACCTTGGGCTCGGTAATGACCCTGGCCTGGGGCACGTCGGCCACATGGGTGATCTCGATGACATACTGGTCGCTGATCTGGGCGGCGTCCTTGTGGTCGATGACGAAATCGCCCTTGCTGTAGTGGTCGCCGGCCTCGGTGATGAAGCCCACGGTGACGCCCTTGGCCAGCAGGTCGTTGACGGCGTTGACGGCGTCGAGGCCGTTGTTGCTGATGACGGTGGCCTTGGTGCCGTAGGTGGTGACCCAGGCGGTGCCGCGCTCCACCGTGTTGGCGTCGACGGTCTTACCCTCGAACACGCCGGGCTGGGTGATGGGGGTGCAGTCGAAGCCCCGCAGCTCCGGGAAGTTGGTGACGGACTCGCTGAACAGGCCCGTCCAGTTCTTCACGATCTTGCCCTTATAGAGCACGGCATTGGCGAAGCTGCGGCTGATCTGGTGCATGTCGATGACAAAGGCCCCGGCCTTGTAGGTCACGCCGTTTACCGTCACGTCCTGGGTGAGCTTCTCCACCTGCACGCCGTTGCGGATGAAATACTCCTGCATGAAATAGGCGTCGGCGATGTCCCGCTGGGAGGCGGCATCGGTGGGAATCACGTAATACTCGGGATAGAACTTGCCGTATTCGTCCTTTTCCCGGAAGTTCTCCTCCACCTGGTTGTCCTGGGTGACGAACCACTTCTCCGTCTCCGGGGACTCCTCGTTGTTCAGGGCCCGGCGGAAGAACTCCAGCTGGTTCAGATACAGGTCGTTCTTGTTCTCGGCCACATAGGCGGTGTGGCCGATGAGGCCGTATTTGCCCATGGTGACGGAGGCCTCGTTGTTTTCGCCGCACTCCACCGTGTAGCCGATGGTGCCGTGGAACAGGGCATAGGTGGGCGTGTAGTTGGTGGACATGTCGTCGGAGGGGTACTCATACCGGCCGGTGGCGGGGTCGTAGCCTGCCTCCATGGTGATGTCGTACCAGGGCTGGTTGTCCTCGGTGGCGCCGTTCTCCTTGGCGTATTCGCTGGAGGAGTTATAGATGGAGTTCATAGAGGCCACGTCGCCGAAGGCCCGGGCGCCCTCCAGGGCGTAATTCATGAACAGGTCATACTCCAGATTGGGCTCGTGGGGCGGGGTGCAGGGCTCGATCTGCAGCTGGGTCCGGGCATAGTAGATGAAGCCGTGCAGCTCCATCAGGGTGACGGGCTTCCACTTGACCAGGTCGGCGGTGGCCACCTGGGACTCGATCTGGGTCTGATAGGTGCTGTCACGGTTCAGGTCAAAGCCCTCCACGTTGCCCCGCTGATAGTGCTCCAGGGCATAGGGGTTCTCCGTGGGGCGGATGATGAAGAACACGTCGTTGAGCACGTCCTTCACGTTATAGGTGCAGGTCTCGTTGTCGCCGTTGAGATAGGGGATGGTCTCCTGGGTGGCCACGGCCTTCAGGAACTCGATCTGCTGGTCCACGGCGGGGCACTCATTGGGGTGGATGTTGGTGATGTACACGGGGACCTGATAGTCGCTGAGGCGGCCGGACCTCACGTCGGCGGCCACGGCCTCCGGCTCGGTCTGGGCCCGCTTCAGCAGGGCCAGATAGTTATCCACCACGGCCTTGTCCCGGGCCACGATGACCTCCATCACGTCCTTGCCGTCGGTGGACAGACCCGTGGACTCATAGGAGATGTACAGGCCGTTGGTCTGGGTGCGGATGATCTCCTGAATCTTGCTGTCCAGCTCGCTGTAGGGGGTGTAGGAATCATACACCTCATAGCGCATGGTCTGGCTGGCGCTGCGGCCGGTGGACTTGTCCGTCACCGTCAGGGCATATTCGCCGCGATAGCTGTACCAGGGACGCCAATAGGCGGCGTCGTCGCCGTCGAACAGATAGTCCACGCAGAGGGTGGCCGTCACATCGCCGTTATCGGCAATGGTCAGGTCCTTCACGGTGAACACCGGCTCGCCGTCGTCCCCCTCCCAGTTCAGCCACTGGCTGAAGGGTTGGTCGCCGAAGGACCACTCCAGGTTGGCCGCCTCGGGCTTATAGCCCAGGTTGAAGGACAGGGCCACCTCCCGCTGATCCGTCATGGACAGCCGCTTGGTGCTGACGCTGATGGTGGCCTGGGGCTCGCTGCCGGTTTCGGCGGCGCCCACGGTGACCGCCATGGGGATGAGCATCGCGATACACAGGATGGCCGCCAAAGCCTTGGTCAAAACTTTGCTCTTTCTCATGTTTCCTCCTCGATTTCTGGTTGATATTGCGGAGTATAGGGTCTATACTGGTTATTATAAGGCAATCTGCTGGAAAATCATGCAATCTGTAAGAATCATAATGAATTTCCTTGAAATCTTAAAATTCTTACCGTCCGGCGGTTCCGGAGGCGGCCTGTGGGATAATAAACCATCAAGACTTTTGGAGAAGATTGGACTATGGCGGGGAAAATACTGATTATCGACGACGACAGGGACATCACCCAGATCATCCGGATCCTGCTGGAGGGGGAGGGCTTTGAGACCTGCACCGCATACAGCGGCACCCAGGCCCTGGCCAGCCTGGACGAGACGGTGGAGCTGATCATTCTGGACATCATGATGGACGGCATGAACGGCTTCGAGGTCTGCCACAGAATCCGGGAGAGCAGCTATGTCCCGATCCTGTTTCTTTCGGCCATGTCCGGCGACTCGGAGAAGGTGGCGGCCCTGATGGCCGGAGGCGATGACTATCTGTGCAAGCCCTTTTCGGCGGCGGAGCTTACCGCCCGGGTCAGGTCCCTGCTGCGGCGGTACCGGGTCTATCAGGGGGCCGACCGGGCCGAGCCGGAGCGGGAGCGCCTGGTGCTGGGCATGGACAACAAGGTCACGGTGAACGGCCGGGCCATCCGGCTGTCCTATACGGAGTATGAAATCCTGCACCTGTTTCTCAAGCACCGGGGCCAGGTGCTGTCCATTCAGGATATCTATGAGGCCATCTGGACCGAGCCGTACAGCTATGCTGCCAACAACATCGTCATGGTGCACATCTTCAAGCTCCGGCACAAGATCGAGGCGGACTGCAAGCATCCCACCATTCTGAAAACCGCATGGGGAAAGGGGTACTACATTGACTAAGCTGTTTCACCGGCTCAGCACCCGGATCGTTCTGGAGATCCTGCTGGCCGTGGCCGTCAGCGCCGCCATATACGCCGGAGCCAACGCGGCACTGACCCGCTTCTTCCAGCAGTATGCCACGGAGCCTGCGGTGTTCCGCCGCCTGTCGGACCGGCATTTTCAGGACCTGCAGCGCTTTGCGGATGAGAATCACCTGGTCAGCACCGACGGCAAGCCCTTCACCCAGTGGAATGACCGGTATCACTATGTCTCCCTGATGATCATCCGACAGAACGAGGCCCTGTGCTACAACTCCTTCGTGTCCTATAACATGACCTATACCGAGGAGGACCAGGAGCACTTCTATTGGGGCTCCAAGGTCCTGCCCACCTATGAATATCGCCTCCGGCTGGCGGACGAAACCTGCAAGGTGTATTTCAGCGGCTATTTCGACCAGGCCTATACCTCCCTGCGCAAGGGCATATGCGCCGGGCTGTTCCTGATCTCCTTTGTGGCGGGGTTCTATCTCCTGTTTCAGAAGCACATCCGGTACATCGAGGAGATGGAGCAGAACGTATCCTCCCTGTGCAGCAAGAACTTCAGCCGCCAGATCCCCATCCGGGGCAGCACGGAGCTGTCCACCCTGGCCGCCAACATCAACCACCTGGGGGACACCATCCAGCTGTTGCTGCTGACGGAGGACGCCAAGCTCAAGCAGAAGGAGCAGTTCGTCAAGTCCATTGCCCACGACATCCGCACCCCGCTGACGGTGGTCATCGGGTATCTGGAGCTGCTGTCCAAGGGCTATGCCGGCAGCCCAGAGAGCGCTGCGCTGTTCATCGACCGGGCCCTGGAAAAAACCAACCACATCCGCCGTCTGACCGACGACCTGTTCGCCTTCGAGGAGAACTGCCGGACCCTGCCTCTGGATACCTACAACGGCCAGGAGCTGCTGGCCCAGGTGTCCTCCAGCATCAACAATTTTCTCACCAGCAATCGCGTCCGCCTGGACTACGCCGACCAGACCGGCGGGCCCTTCCGCATGCGGGCCAACATCACCCTGCTGATGCGCCTGATCGACAACATATGCGCCAACATCGTCAAGCATGGCTCCCCCAGCCAGCCCGTGGAGCTTACGGCGTCTGTGGAGGAGGGCTTCCTGGTGCTGCGGGAGAGCAACGCCGTCCTGCGCAAAACCGTCAAAACCGCCGCCGGTGACAGCGGCTATGGCCTGGTAATCTGCGAGGACGTCATGAGCGCCCTGGGGGGCAGCGTCTCCCACGGAACGGAGGACGGCCGCTTCTGCATCGTCCTGCGCTTTCCCATCCTGCCGGGCCGGGAATAGTCGACGCCGGAGAAAAAATTGTCCGTTCACCCTTGCCAACCGGGGAAAAGACTGCTGCGATATGGTCCTCGTCTTGTCAAAAAGCCGTTTTTGACAAG
>ERZ772855.3596-NODE-3596-length-11524-cov-2.369954_pt1 | contig 11524 bp, 7 predicted proteins | sample MGYA00511900_ERZ772855 | MGnify/ENA primary metagenome ERZ772855 (study PRJEB29015, sample SAMEA2737701) | human gut metagenome | biome: human gut; feature: human-associated habitat; material: faeces | place: China | collected 2012 ...
CCGCGTCCGCCTGCCTCCAGCGCATCCACAATCTTTTTCAGCGTGATCCGGTTATTCCGGTTCAGAGCACCGACCGCAATCGCGGCAAAGATCGCTACCGACGCAGAAAACTGCATCGTAAATGTATTTGTCGATACCAGCACCACCAGCACAATCAACGGTGCCAGCAGATAGATCTGTTTCATCAGCACCCGCATCTGCGGCAGTTCCTCCCGCGGAATTCCACGAAGTCCCAGTTTCTGTGCCTCCAGATGCACTGCGATATAAATACCCGCAAAATACAGCACTGCCGGAAGAATCGCTTTCAGCGCCACCGTCGCATACGGCACGCCCATATATTCTGCCATCAGGAATGCTGCCGCGCCCATGATTGGCGGCATGATCTGCCCGCCGGTCGAAGCAGCCGCCTCCACTGCTCCGGCAAATTCCGGGCGGTAACCACATTTTTTCATCATCGGGATCGTGACCGAACCCGTTGTGACAGTATTTCCAACCGAAGATCCCGATACCATCCCGCAGAGCGCCGAGGAGATAACCGCCACCTTCGCCGGACCGCCCGCCGAGGAACCGCAGAGACAGTTCGCCAGGTCGATAAAAAAATTCGAGATCCCCGTCCGTTCCAGAAACGCCCCGAAAATGATAAAGACCACAATATATTTTGCACAGACATTGATCGGCGTATTCATAACGCCGCTCGTCGTGTAAAATAAATCATAAATAACCTTTCCAAAACGCACCGTCGCAAATGTATATACAAGCAGTGCACCGACCACACAGAGAATCGGGATTCCCACACAACGCCTGCAAAGTTCCATCAGCGAGAGCACCGCCAGAATCGCCATCAGCACCATAACCGGATTCTTCGTGACCCGCGTCGCCAGCTTAATGATCGCATGCGCGTTCGCCGCAAAATAGAAAAATGGAACCGCCCCCACTGCCATCAGAACCCAGTCGTACCACGGCATATGGTTGATGCGTCCGTCTCCCTTCTGAATCGGATAATGCAGATACCCGAGAATCAGAATCATTCCCAGAAACATCGACAACCGGATTTCCGGCAAGGCGGTACTGAAAAGCGTCACATAAATGCTGTAAACGGAAAATAATACCGACAGCCACCGGATGATCGATGCTGGTTTCCCCTGCCAGACGCGCGTGTTGGACTCGCGGTCATATTTTTTCATGACTAACTCAACATCCGCAGCTGTCCCTGTGTCCGAATCGCCCTTTTTCAGGCTTTCACGTTCCAGGTATTTTAGATCTGGTGCCCTGTTTTTCTTTTCCTTCCATTCACCCATTCGTATAACCCCCTTTCATACTTCATTTCTGGGTTTCCCCCTTATTTCACCGGCACCTCCATCCCTTTCTCTGCGAAATAATCCGCTGCTCCCGGATGATACGGAACCGCTGTGACCGAAGTGGCAAATTCAAGGTTCAGCTCCGCTCCCTTCGCATGCGCCGCCTTGATGGAATCCATGTTTTCAAAGACGCCATAGCAGAAGTTATAGATATCCTCTGCCGGAACGTCATCGCGCGCCACTACTACCGCACCGACAGCCACCGTCCTGATATCCTCATCCGTTCCATACGCGGACGCTGGGATCGTGTTTTTGCTGTAATATGGCGATTCTTTAATCAGCTGATCCATATGCTCATCGTCCAGGCTGACGAGATACACATCCTTCGTCGCTGCCAGGGAGGTGATTGCGGTCGTCGGTGCACCCGCTACGACAAATGCCGCATCAATCTTGCCATCCTGCAGCGCCTCTGCGCTGTCCCCAAAGGATTGATACGTCGGATTTATATCTTTTTCGATATCCAATCCATATGCTCCCAGCACATCCACCGCATTATAATAGACGCCTGACCCCGCCGCGCCGACCGAAACATTTTTGCCTTCCAGATCGGCTACCGACTGAATCGACGGATCCAGCGTAACAATCTGCACCTGCTCCATATAGAGCGCCGCCACGGTCGAGAAATCAGCAACTTTTCCATATTCTTCAAAGAGATTCGTACCATTGTAGGCATATGCCATGACATCCGACTGCACAAATCCCAAATCCGCGTCATGTGCATCCAGCGCCTCGATATTTGCCTGTGAACCGCCCGATGTGATCGCCGTCACCGAAGTGCTGGTCGATTCCCCTATCTTTCCTGCAAGCACGCCGCCAAATCCATAATATGTACCCTGATCGCCTCCCGTCGTGAAAATGAGGCTGGTTCCGCCATCCTTTCCGCCCTTTTTCGTGTCTGTCACCTGCGCAGCGCCAGCCCCACTCTGACTTTCTTCCTGTCCGCCTGCTGTGTTACCGGCAGTATTCCTCCCGGCTTCATTTTTACCTCCCGCAGATGTCTCTGCCGATACTCCTGTCGTTCCGGTACTGCCGCATCCCGTCAGCGCCAGCCCTGCCGCCATCGCCATGGAAATTGCTACTGCCATGTGTCCCTGCATTCTCGTTTTTTTCGTCTTTTTTGTTCTTCTCATTCTCTCATTCTCCTCCCCGCTTGAACATTTACGTCTTAGATAGACTGTCAAAAATTACCATTACTATTTTATGTGTGGGAGGGAAGAATTATTCCTTGGCACGTTAGTGCCTTTTTGCGTAATAGGGAATTCCAAGGAATTTCCTATTACGCAAAAAAGACCGCTGAGCCGGACTTCCTGTCGCCAGGTTGTCCGAATCAGCAGTCTCTTTATGTAACTGCGTTATGCAATTATATTACTTATACATTCACTCCATATGGTATGGGGAACTACTGACTACCAGCAGATACCCTGAGCCATCATAGCGTCAGCAACTTTCTGGAAACCAACGATGTTAGCACCAGCTACCAGGTTGTAGCCTAAGCCGTATTTCTCAGCTGCTGCTGCGGAACCATCATGGATACCAGTCATGATCTGATGCAGTTTGGAATCAACTTCCTCTGCTGTCCAGCTGTATCTCTCGCTGTTCTGGCTCATCTCAAGACCAGATACAAGAACGCCACCTGCGTTAACAGCCTTGGACGGAGCTACTACCATGTTCTTCTGATCCATTAAGAATCTCAGAGCTTCGTTGGTAGTTGGCATGTTAGCAACCTCGATGTAGTACTTAAGGCCGTTAGCAACCATCTTCTTAGCCTCTTCCATACGAACGTCGTTCTGAGTAGCAGCCGGCATAACGATGTCAGCCTTAACGCCGAACGGTTTCTCACCTGGGAAGAACTGTACGCCGAACTTGTCTGCGTAATCCTGAACTTTGTTACGTCCAGAAGCTCTCATCTCCAGCATGTAGTTGATCTTCTCTTCAGTTACAACACCATCTGGATCGTAGATGTATCCATCCGGACCAGACAGGGTAACAGCCTTAGCACCCAGCTCAGCCAGTTTCTTGCAGATACCCCAAGCAACGTTACCGAAACCAGATACAACAACGCTCTTGCCTTCGATTGTATCGTTCTCATGTTTCATAACAGCTTCTACGTAGTAAACAGCGCCGTAACCAGTTGCTTCCGGACGAACCAGAGAACCACCGAAGGACATTCCCTTACCTGTGATAGTACCGTTCTCGAATGCACCGCGAAGTTTTCTGTACTGACCATACAGATAACCAATCTCACGTCCGCCTACACCAAGGTCACCAGCCGGGATATCTACGTCCGGTCCGATGTGACGATATAACTCAGTCATGAAGGACTGGCAGAATCTCATAACCTCTGCATCGCTCTTGCCGTTCGGGTCGAAGTCAGAACCACCCTTAGCACCGCCCATCGGCAGGGTTGTTAAGCTGTTTTTGAAAGTCTGCTCGAAGCCTAAGAATTTCATGATAGACAGGTTTACAGAAGGAGCGAAACGTAAGCCTCCTTTGTACGGTCCAATAGCGCCGTTGAACTGTACACGATAGCCACGGTTTACATGAACAGCACCGTTGTCATCAACCCACGGAACACGGAACTCGATTGTTCTCTCCGGCTCAACCATTCTCTCAAGAAGAGCAACCTTCTCGTACTCCGGATGTGCATCTACAACCGGACCCAGAGTGGATAATACTTCCTCTGCTGTCTGAAGGAATTCGGCTTCATGTGCGTTTTTCTCTTTGAGTTCTGCAAGAACTCTGTCAACATACTTGCTCATTGGATAATACCTCCTGATATGTATATAAGTTTGAATAGTTCACTGAACTATGGTTACCACTAATACTCGATGATATATTCATCTATCTTGTACAATTTTCCCTCTGGTTCCAAATCGTTTTTGTGAACTTTTCTGTTTCTATAATGTATTATATATCATTTCTTCGTCAGAATCAAATAAAAATAGTGTTATAGATGTTATTATTATTTGCTTATGGAGTTATATTGTTCCTGATTATAACTCGGGGATGGACAACGAATGTGTCCTGGCACATTCGGGCGTCTCGCGCGGCCGCTTGCGGCAACCTGCATCTTCACATGAGTACGCATCATTGCTCCAAGGAATTTCCTATTACAAAAAAGCCGCTGCAAAACCTACCTCTCTAAACATAGATTCTGCAGGTTCGCAGCAGCTTTTATTTAATTCTTATTTACAATCACGCGATACGCCTTGCCGCAGCTGCCCGCTTTATGTGCAGCCACGCATTCCTCTTCCTAATCGGATTAGAACGGACGCTCAGCTGTCGGATCATCCAGGGATACGTAGAAGCTCTGGGTTCCTACCTGTACTGGATTCTCTTTGATATTCTCCAGTTCCTCATACATATCGGAACCAAGGAAGTATTTCTTCGGCTCGTACGGTTTCTCGCCCTTTGCGATTGCATCCAGACCAGCTTTTACCTTCTCCGGAAGTGCCGGGATCTCATGGATACGTACGCCGCAGGCATTGTAGATACCATTCAGAACTGCACAGTGGCCAGATGCCTGGAATGCCTCAGAAGCACCTGAAGAACCGAACGGACCATCAGAGATAGCGCCATCAATATGAATCAGGTTGATATCATCCGGAACATCCTTGATGTAGGAAGTACCAGCGCCAAACATGTTCGCATGTTTCTTAACGTCTGCGTAGTCCTCTTTCAGGGCGAAGCCGATACCATGCATGATACCGCTGTATGCCTGACCGTTAACAGCATCGATATTACCGATACGTCCAACGAAGTCAACACAGGCGAATTTCAGAACGGTAGTCTTACCGGTCTTGGTATCAACCTCAACCTCTGCCAGGTTCAGGCAGTATGTGAATGCCGGAGTCGGGTCGCCGATACCGGTATTCGGATCCAGACGGCACAGACCCGGAGTTGTGTTGGTCTCGTAACGGCCGAGATACTTGGTCTCGATGCCTTCTGCCTTCATCTCATCATAGGTACGAAGTGTACCATCTTCTTTTCTCATAGCTGCCAGAAGCTTGTTAGCTGCGATGATGGTTGCATTACCATCCATGTACAGGGAACGGCTGGCACCAGCCATACCGGTATCCGGACAGGTCTTGGTATCATTCTGAATCAGCTGGATATCTTCTGGTGTCAGATGCATTTCTTTCAGAGCTTCCAGTGTTACTACCAGAGAACCGGTTGTAGCACCCTGGCCCATTGCATGCCATGTGTCGTATTTGCGGATCTTGTTGCCCGGCATAAGCTCAAGAGCAACCTCAGCGCTGTCGCCGCCGCCCTCAGTAACGTTGAAGCCGCCCCATGCGATACCAACGCCTCTTCTCTTCTCCGGTGTGTCAGCTGCTTTCGCATCAGCCACTGCTTTCTCATAGATTGGACGCATGGTATCCATGATCTTCTCCATCGGATACTGCGGATATACATAGCTGTTGATATTCTTATCGCCTTCACGGCAGATATTCTTATAACGGAACTCGAACGGATCCATGCCCAGTTCTTCTGCCATCATATCCATCAGCGGCTCACTGAGTGTATATGCCTGCGGAGAACCATAGCTTCTGTAAGCAGTACCAAATGCATGGTTTACGTTGGCTACACGAACCAGACCTGCTACGTTCGGTACATTGTACGGGAAGAAGGTGAAACGTGCCGGTTTGGTCATAACGTCGTCACCGCCCCAGGAGTAAGCGCCGTGGTCCATACCGATATCAAACTCAGCAGCCAGGATCTTACCTTCGTTATCACATGCCAGACGGCCATTGGAGTATGCCGGGCAGCGTTTGCCGCTGAAGTGCTGATGCTCTTCATAGGACATGGACAGGGATACCGGCTCGCCGGTAACTACGGTACAAGCTGCACACAGTGCGATATCGCCTGCGTTGGTAGACCATCCAAAGCTTGCGCCGGTCGGGTTCATGATGATACGGTATTTATCCTTCGGTACACCAAGGCAGTTACCCAGACGTCCGATAGAGGAGTATACACACTGGGATTTACACTGAATGGTCAGCAGACCATCATCGCCCCAGTAAGACTGAAGTACACAACCTTCGATGGAAAGATGCGGCTCACGGGAGGAGGAGAAGCTTCCTTCTACTACGTGCGGTGCTTTGTCGATTAAGTCTCTTACTTCTTCTGCATCTTCCAGACCTGCTCCCTTTAATACCGGCTGCTCGCAGAAGATGTTCGGGGTATCCTCATGGATACGGATAGCATCCGGCATAACTGCATCCAGATATGTCAGATACTCTGGCAGCTGCTCGTATTCCATCGTAACCTTAGCGGCTGCTGCACGAGCCTGACGATGTGTATGAGCTACTACCATAGCGATAACATCACCGTAACGATAGATCTTCTCATCCTGAAGAACTTTACGGGATGGTGTCATAACAGTACTTCTCTCATGGAACTGACCCTCAGCCATGATGTTAGTTCCGCCTGCTGCGATAAGATCTTTTGCTGTGATAACCTTAACAACGCCCGGCATCTTCTCAGCTTCCTCAGTATGGATAGCCAGAATCTTTGCATGATGGGTAACCTTCGGCTGAACGATAGCTGCATATAAAACGCCCTGCGGCATCTTAAGAGCCTGATCATCGCCGTAGTCGGTCAGGCCACAGACTTTACCAAGTGCATCCTGACGAACAACCGGTTTTCCGTAGTAGTTGCCATCTTCCGGATTGTGGAACTTGATATCCTCGATGCTGCACTCGCCACGCATAACCTTAGCTGCAGCCATAACTGCATCTACAATCTGTTTGTATCCGGTACAACGGCATACGTTTCTTGTCTTCTGGAACCAGTCACGAACCTCTTCACGGGTCGGATCCGGGTTCTGCTCTAACAGAGCATATGCGGAAACGATGAAGCCTGGTACACAGAAACCACACTGTACAGCACCGCAGTTCATCCATGCAACCTGTAACGGATGCAGATGCTGCGGAGTACCGATACCCTCGATGGTGGTAATCTTGGAATACTCTTCTACCTGGCTGATTTTCTTGGTACAGGAACGGATTACCTGTCCGTTCAGAATGATGGAACATGAACCGCAGACACCGGTTCCACATCCAACCTTAACACCGGTCAGACCGATCCGGCGCAGAACATCTGACAGTTTATCGTTTTCCGGATCGCACATAAACATACGATCAACACCGTTGATGTTCAACATCATTTTTCTTAATTTCATGCTGTTTCGTCCTCCTTCTTTAAAATAAATAGAGCCCTGATGCTTCCGACTATCCTTCCGCATCATACCCAATACTTACGATTCCTTAGTCATCCGCGTTTTCCAGCATCTCTGCCAGATCCGCCAGATCCACGCCATAGTCCTCCAGAAGTTCTCTGGCCTTGCGGTAGGTATTCTCTACCACCTGGGGACACCGAAGTGCCTTGTTGGCCATGTTATCTCCTAAAATCGAATGACAATCACTTCCTCCATAGATTTCACCATAGTTTTCCTGAAACCAGTCTGCCAGTTCCGGTATCATCTCGCTGTATGCTGCTTCCGGCTCAAAGAGCGCCATCATCATCGCCGCACCGGTCAAAGCTCCGCAGGTAAGCCCGCTTCTGACTCCCAGACAGAGTGCTGCAGATGCCTTCAGAAAGCTCGGGTTCTCCTCACCCTTAAGGGTAAGTCCCAGTGATACAAGTGCCTGACTGCAGCAGCTTCCCGATAAAAGCAGCTGGTTCAGTTTTTTAATATCCGGCTCCATCCGCACCTCCTGTTCTTAGAAACACAAAAAGAAAAGCGGCACCGCCTCTGAAAAGACAGTACCGCTTAACGTATCCGAGTTTGTATATACATCTGCACCTATAGATATGGATACACCTATATCTATACCTATCTGTCAGCACATATATACCCTATCTATACAAGAAGCCTGACAGCTTCTCGTATCCATCGATGTAAAGCGAATCTCTCTTTCTTTTCAAATGCGGAAGGCACTTCCATTTCCAGATGTACCCATTGGCCTGACTGCATACGGTTTCCCGCTTAGCAATTTCGGCTCGAAAAACAGATTGTTTCTATTTTGGTTTTGATACCTCTATGGTACTCTGCTTTTCATCGAAAGTCAATCTCATTTTTCATAATTTTGAAATTTTTTACATCGACAGGATACTTGTTCGCCCCTTATTTTACCTCAATACGGGATTTTCAACATGCTATTTTACCCTTGTAATATCTGTTTACTTACAGAATTTCAGCATAACTTCCGTTCAAATGTTGTATTATTTGAAGATTTGTATTCTTCCTTTCTACTATTTGATCGAGTATTTTTTAAAAAAATAACGTTCCACACGCTTTCATAATTTTTCATTTTCATTTGTTTAAACGTGAATTTTGTTCACTTTGATTTCACTTATATGAAATTTATATCTTTTTGATTCATAATCAAACATGAATATCTGTTATTTATCCGCTATAAATCCTCGCATTTTTAAGTATCTTTTTTTCATTTTCTTTTTCTGTTTTAAATTTTATTCTGCAGACCATTATTTTTTATTTCAGATAACGCAAGCATATTTAAGAACAGAATTCATGCACATACAAATTCCGCATCGAAGATGTGATTTGCATAAATTTTTTCTTATTTATAATCCGTACAAATCCTACTTTCTCCCCGCAAAATACGCCTGCAGGTTCTCCCCTACATGCTCCAGATGCCGCTCCATCTCCCGGCGCGCCAGCGCCCCGTCTCTGGCTTCGATCGCTGCCAGAAGGCTTTCGTGTTCATTTTCCCGGACTTCATCAGAGCGGACTGCCGCCTGGTTGAAGCGCGCATACGCGTCCTGATCGGTCAGGATGAGCTTTAACATCCGCAAGATAGACGGGCTGCCTGAGAGATGCGCGATTTTCAGATGGAACGCCAGATCTTCCTCGCTTCCCGCCCTTCCATGGCGGATTGCATAGAGATAGTCTGCCTGCAGATCTTTTAATTTCTGAAGTTCCTTCGGCTCAATCCGCTCTGCACATGCCTCCGCCGCATATCCCTCCAGGAGTTTCCGCACCAAAAGAATATCCTCCAGCCCGCTTTCTGTCTCCATCGACGCCGCCTCGATAAGCTCATTCGCCGCCTTCATCTTCTCCCGGCGTGACCGTTCTTCTTCCAGAAAGCGTTCGCCCTGCGGCGTCAGGATCCGCCCCTTGTTCTGCACCTTGACAAGCAGCCCTGCTTTCTCCAGATCCAGAAGCTCCCGCCCAATGCTGGCGGACGGAAGATGCAGGATCTGCGCCAGCTGGAGTGCTCCCGCCGGGGTGTTTAAGTCCTGCATGGCTGTCAGTATTTCAAAGCTGCTGTTTCTTTTTTTCCCTGCCATCTTTCCACCTCAATACTCTGTACTATTTCTATGATTGTATCATCATTTCCGATTCGTGTAAATCATCCCTTACTGTATCGTACGGAATTTTCAGTTCAGAAAATTCCCACCTGTGAACCGTTACAAGCAGGCTGCAGTTTGACAGCGAAAATGCCATAAAATAACAAAAAAAACGAACCGCAGGGGACATTTTCTCACTCTGCGGTCCGCTTTGAATCTAAAATCATTTCAGATTTTGATCCATCTGTTTTTATTTATTACTTTTTATCTACATTGATGAACAGATAAGGAAGCCCTACGGAGTAGTACTGGATACCGCTTACATCCGGATTGGTCATAACGGCTACAGACTGTCCGTAAATCGGGAACAGAACACACTGATCTGCCAGCGTCTTCTCACAGCCAACTAAAGCTTCCCAACGAGCATCCTGGTCGAGTGCCAGATCGCCCTTCTTTGCGGACTGGATGGTTGCATCGTAGTCTGCATCGGAGAACTGGGAGTAGTTGGTGGAGCTGCCGGTTATCCACATATCCAGATCAGTCATCGGATCTGCGTAGTCCGGACCCCAGCGGGTAAGACCGATATCATATTCACCTTTCTGCATGTATTCCAGACGGGCTTTCTTCGGAAGTACCTGAAGTTCGATGGTCAGACCCGGCAGGTTGTTCTGCCACTCGCTCTGTAAGAACTGTGCAACAGCCTGTGCAGAATCAGTATCTTCACACATTAAGGTAAAAGATAAGGAATCTTTTCCAAGCTCGCCAAGACCTGTCTTCCACAGCTCTTTTGCTGCCTCTACATCGTAGGTCCAGCTGTCGTATGCGCTGCCTGCTGCCTCACGGAAATCTTCGCCCTTTTCATTGGTTGCAAGGCCCTGCGGTACGAAGTAATCCATCGGTGTGGAACCATCTTTCAGAACACGGGTTGTGATCGCTTCTTTGTCATACGATTTTGCCAGTGCCTTACGGATATTTACATTGTCAAGCCCCTCTTTCTTCATGTTCGGGGTCAGATACCAGTTGTAACCGTCACTTCTGGTGGAGAATCTCGGATCATCCTCATACTGCTCTACCAGGTTACCGCTTAAGGTTACAACGTCCAGATCGCCATTTTCAAAAGAAAGGGCTGCTGTCTGGCTGTCGGTAATGATCGAGAACTCAACACCGTCCAGTTTGACATCGGATGCACCGAAGAACTGATCATTCTTTACTAATTCTACTTTCATGGCAGACGGCTCATAGGAAGATACCTTGAACGGACCATCTGCTAACAGGGTATCTGCGGAAGTTGCAAAGTTGCCGCCGCAGCTCTCTACAAATTTCTGATTTAAAGGCAGGAAGCATGCGCCGGATGCCATCAGGTAATCAAAGATAGCACACGGGGAGCTTAAAGTTACGACTAATGTCTTATCGTCCGCTGCCTCTACACCCAGTTCCTCAACCGGTTTTTCACCTGTTGTTACCTCTTCTGCATTTGCGATGCAGGCAGTTGTGATAAAGAACTGGTAATCACTTGCAGTTGCCGGATCGGCTACTCGTCTCCATGCGTAAACGAAATCGTTTGCCGTTACCGGATCGCCGTTGGACCATTTTGCGTCGTCACGGATCTTGAAGGTCAGGGTCAGACCATCCTCGGACTTCTCCTCACTCTCCGCCACGCCGTAAACCGGAGCACCTGACTCATCCTTGGTCATCAGACCCATCATAAACTGGGAGATAACACCACTGGATGTGTAGTCGTTGGAAAGTGCCGGATCCAGGGAGTCTACCAGAGTGCTTGCCTGATAGCGAAGCACCTTGCCGCCCTCAGCCGAGCTGCCGCCCTCTGCGCTTCCAGATTCAGCCGCTGC
>ERZ772855.3601-NODE-3601-length-11510-cov-2.727019_pt1 | contig 11510 bp, 9 predicted proteins | sample MGYA00511900_ERZ772855 | MGnify/ENA primary metagenome ERZ772855 (study PRJEB29015, sample SAMEA2737701) | human gut metagenome | biome: human gut; feature: human-associated habitat; material: faeces | place: China | collected 2012 ...
GAGCGAAAACGCCGCCCTTCGGCTGCACCGGTAGGCGCAGAGAACGGAAAGCAGCGGCACGAGCGCCGACACGGCCAGCGCCGCGCGGGTGCCGCTGTTGTTTTCAAAGAAATACAGCGCGGCGACGGCGGCCAGCTCGATCAGATAGAACAGGCGGTTCGTTTTCATAAGGCCGCGCGATCCGGATTGGGCACGTCGGCCAGCAGCTCGTGCACCACGTCGGCCGCGCGCACGCCCGCCAGACGCGCCTTGGCGGAGACGATCAGGCGGTGCGCGCAGACCGGCTCGAACACGGCCTGCACATCCTCGCTGACGGCGAAGGCGCGCCCGAGCAGATACGCCCGCGCTTTGGCCATCCGGCAAAGGAGCAGCGCGCCGCGCGGGCTGACGCCGACCTCGACATTCGGGTGCTCGCGGGAGGCCATCGTCAGCCTGGTGATGTAATCGAGCAGCGCGTCGCCGGTCTGCACGGCGCGCACATCGGCCTGCATCGCCAGCAGTTCTTCGCGCGTGAGCACCTGCTTAACCGCGTCCAGCGGGTTTTCCGAAAGGCGATCCCGGAGCAGCGCCATCTGCGCGTCGTGATCGGGATAGCCGACGGACAGGCGCACCATGAAGCGATCCACCTGCGCGTAAGGGAGGAACTGCGTGCCCGCCGTGCCGACGTTGTTCTGCGTCGCGATGACGACAAAGGGCTTTTCCAGCGGATATGTCCGTCCGTCCACGGTGATCTGCCGCTCCTCCATCGCTTCCAGCAGCGCGGACTGCGTTTTGCTGGAGGTGCGGTTGATTTCGTCGCCCAGAAGCAGGTTGGCGTGTGTCGCCGCGCCCTCGTGATAGACGAATTGCCCGCTCTGCGGCTCGTACACCGAAAAGCCGACGATATCCGACGGCATCACGTCCGGCGTGAACTGCACGCGGCGGTAGCGCAGATCGACGGCGCGGGAGAGCGCCACGGCCAGCGTGGTTTTGCCCACGCCGGGCATGTCGTCCAGCAGGATGTGCCCTTCGGCCAGCAGCGCGGCGAGGATATGCTCGATGACCCCGCGCTTGCCGCGCACGGCCTTTTCCATTTCAAAAACGACGGTTTCAAGCTGTGAATTCATGGATGTTCCCTTTCTGAAAATCGAGTGCAGAGTGTTGCAAGTCCCCCCGGACGGAAGGACTTGCAAGGATCTACATTCGGTTTTGAACGTGCCGTTCAAGGCGCAAATCAAGCCCGATGCGCGGGCGGCTTACAGAACCGTCAGCCGTCCCTGCGGCGCGGCGTAGGTCTCGCCGACCTGATGGTTCAGCTCGGCGGCGATGAACTGGAAGACCACGTCGCGCACGACGGCGGTGGTGACGGCGCTCTGCTCGTTGGCTTCCGCCGCGGCCTTGAGGACGTAGGAGGAATCCATGCCGTTGAAGTTGGCGTTGCTGGTGATGACGGCGTAGGTCGCCTCCGCGTCAAACGGCTGGCCGTTCACGTCGTCGATGCGCACGCGGGAGACGGAACCGGCGGTGAACCAGTGGTCGCCGTAGGCTTCCAGCGCGTCGTAGGCCTTTGCCGTATCGACGGTATAGGTCAGGCCGGAGACCTGCATCAGCGAAGCGCAGGCATCTGCGGTTTCCGCCGTGTAGGGAAGCCCCTGAGACGCGGCTTCCAGCGTCTCCAGAAGCTGCGCGCCGGTCATGTAGACGACGGCGACCTTGTTCGGGAAGGGCAGCACCTCGGCCAGCGCCTCCGCGCCGAACGTGCCTTCCGCGATATCCGCGCGGAGGTTGCCGCCGTTCCACAGCGCGACGACGTGATCCGCGTCCACGGCGATGCGGTCGTTTCCGGCCTTCACGTCGTCCTCGTCAAAGGCCGCGTTGATTTCGCCGGAAACGGCGAACCAGCGCAGTGCGTCTGCCCACAGGTCGCCGAGGTTGGTTTCGCCCTGACGCGCCGCGTTATCCGCGCCGACGAGCGTGACGGCGGCATACGCCTCGAGGGAATCGTCCAGCTCGATCACATTGCCGTGCGCGTCGGTGAAGGTGGCGGCGCAGGCGGCGGAGGAAATCAGGCACAGCGCCAGCAGCAGCGCAAAAATCTTGGAAAGTTTCATCGTTTGAGCTCCTTTGATTGTTTTCGGCTTTCCAGACAAAAAAGGCGCGGAACGCCCCTTTTTCCAAAAGGGCATACCAACGCCTTCGTGATCGTCGTTTCTTTTTTCAAAAAATGGAAAAACCGTTGAAGCCGACTTCTGTCCGCCGCGTTTCACTTCTGTGGAACAGAAAATATTATGGCATAGACGGGGAAAATTGTCAAGCGCCGGCAGGCGGCGGCGCGAAGGGCGCGGATTTGGCGAAACCGAATTGACGCGGGCGCGCAAAACGGTTATAATAAGGCGACAAATGAATAGCCGGTGTATCTGCGCAAAATGCGCGGCGCGCAAGCGCCATAGGAATCGGATGCGATTTCCGAGCTATCCCAGTAACCGTGAAGCCGACGAACACGTGACAAGCCACTGCGAAAGCGGGAAGGCGCGCCAGTAGGACGAAGCCAAGCCGGGAGACTTGTTTACACCGTGAATCATCATTCCCCTGGGGGTGGGATATGCTATCCGACCGAAAAAAACGGTCTGCTTAGTGTCCCTCAGGGAGGGACTTTTTGTTTCTCCCGCGATTCATTTGCAATTTATTTCAGGAGGGACTTTGATATGTCCAAGAAGCTTTTTGCCCTGCTTTTCGTGATGCTGATGCTCTGCGGCGCGGCGCTGGCCGACGGAATCACCGTGACGGATATGCATGGCCGCGAAATCGCGCTCGATCAGCCCGCGACGCGCATCGTCGCGCTCACCCCGTCCGACTGCGAAATCCTCTGCGCCATCGGCTGCGAGGATGCGCTCGTCGGCCGCGGCAAATACTGCGATTATCCGGAATCCATTTCGGCTCTGCCGGTCGTGCAATCCGGCGCGGAGACCAACATCGAGGAGATTCTGGCGCTCGATCCGCAGGTCGTGCTGATGAGCGATATGTCCCAGACGGAGGAGCAGGCCAAGCTGCTCGAACAGAACGGCGTGAAGGTGGTCATCAGCGACGCGAACGATATCGCGGGCGTGTATACGGCCATCCGCATGATCGGCGCGCTGATGGCGAAGGACGACGCGGCCGAGGCGCTCATCGGCGATATGCAGGCGACCTTTGACGAGATCGCCGCCAAGAGCGAAAAGAGCGGCAAGACCATCTATTTCGAGGTTTCCCCGCTCCAGTGGGGGCTGTGGACGGCCGGAAGCGGCACGTTCATGGACGAGCTGGCGACGATGTGCGGCGTGACCAATGCGTTTGCGGATATTTCCGGCTGGCAGTCCGTCAGCGAGGAGCAGGTCATCGAGCGCAGCCCGGATTACATCGTCTCCATCGCGGGCATGGGCGATACCGCCGTGGAGGAGATCATGGGCCGCGACGGCTGGGGCGATATCGGCGCGGTGAAGAACGGCCGGGTCTATAACGCCGATTCCAACGCGATTTCCCGTCCGGGGCCGCGCCTGAAGGATGCGGCGATCGAGCTGTATCACTTCCTGAACGATGATGAGGCTGAAGAAGCCCCCGCCGCCTGACCCAAATAACAACGCAGAGGGCTGTCAAGCTGACAACACCGATATTTCAAGAATAAACTAAGTATTTTTGCCCGAAGGTTTCCAAAGGGCGATGCGCCAAACGGGCGCCGTAAACGCTCGGAAAGCCCTTTGGTGGGGATATGGGGCAAAGCCCCATATCCCAAAATGCTTAGATACTGTTTCTTGAAATGTTCGTTTTAAGCTTGACAGCCTTTGTTTATGGAGGGCTTCCATGGCCGATCATTTTTCCCTGCGCACCTACGCGCTTTTCATCCTCGCGCTGCTGGCGGCCATGCTGCTGTGCGTCTGCGTCGGCAGCGTCTCTGTCGCGCCGAAGGACACCCTGACGGCGATTTTCTGCGCGCTGCTGGAGAAGCCCGCGCCCGCGGGCGTCGCGAAAAACATCATCGTCAACGTGCGCCTGCCCCGCGTGATGAACGTCGCGCTGGTCGGCGCGTCGCTGTCCCTGTGCGGCGCGGCGATGCAGGGGCTTCTGCGCAACCCGCTGGCGGATGGCTCGACGCTGGGCGTATCCGCCGGCGCGTCGCTCGGCGCGGTGATCGCGCTGGCGCTGGGCGTCACCATCCCCGGTTCGGATTACGGCGGAACGATGCTCATGGCGATGGCGTTTGCGTTCTTGTCGCTGACGCTGATTCTCTCGCTGGCCTACGCGCTGGATCATTCGCTGGCCACGAACAGCATCATCCTCATCGGCGTGATTTTTTCGATGTTCGTTTCCAGCGTCATCAACCTGATCCTGTCCTTCGTCAACGATCAGGTGCGCTCCATCGCCTTCTGGACGATGGGCTCGCTCTCTGGAACGGGCTATCCGCACACGCGGATTCTGTCGCTGGCGCTGCTGCTCTGCGGCGGCGTGATCGTCCGCCATGCCCGCGAGCTGAACGCATTCGCCATCGGGGAGGACAACGCGCGGCACGTCGGCGTGAATGTCCGGCGGGTGAAGCTGGCGGTGCTGGTCACGGTGTCCGTGCTGATCGGCGTGTGCGTGTCGGTCAGCGGCAGCATCGGGTTTGTCGGGCTGGTCGTGCCGCACGCGGCGCGGATGATCGCCGGGCCGAACCACAGGCGGCTGCTCCCCGCTTCGATGTTCGCGGGGGCGATTTTTCTGCTGCTGGCGGATCTGATCGCGCGGACGCTGCTCAGCCCGGTGGAGCTTTCCATCGGCGTGGTGACGTCGCTGGTCGGCGCGGTCGCGTTCGTCGTCATCTTCTATCGGGCGCGGAAGGCGGGGTGAGGGCGATGCTCAGGGCGGAAAACGTCACGGTGCGCTACGGCGCGCAGACGGTGGTGGACGGCCTCTCCTTCGAGCTTCGGGCGGGGCAGTGGCTGATGCTCGTCGGGCCGAACGGCGCGGGCAAATCCACGCTGATCGAGGCGATTGCGCAGGGCGTGCCCTATACGGGGCGGATATCGCTGGAGGGGCGGGATATCCGCACCCTCAAGGGGGCGGAGCGGGCGCGCAGCGTCGGTTTCCTCGCGCAGAAGAACGCGGTCAGCTACGCCTATTCGGTGGAGGAGGTTGTTTCGCTGGGGCGCTATGCGCATGCGTCGGGCTTCCTGTCCGCGCGCGACGACGAGGGGGAAGCGTGCGTCGAGCGCGCGCTGGAATGGACCGGCCTGACGGCGCTGCGGCGCGCAAGCGTGCTGACGCTCTCCGGCGGCGAGTTGCAGCGCACGTTTTTGGCGCAGGTGTTCGCGCAGAACCCCAAGCTGCTCATCCTCGACGAACCGGCGAACCATCTGGATTTGATCTATCAAAAGCACCTCTTTTCGCTGATCGAGGCGTGGCTGAAGCAGCCGGGGCGCGCGGTGATCTCCGTCGTGCACGATTTGAGCCTCGCCAAAAAATACGGCACGCACGCCGTGCTGATGGATTGCGGGCGGTGCGCGGCGCAGGGGAAAACCGCCGAGGTGATGACGCGCGAACGGCTGGAAGCGGTTTACGGCATGGACGTATACGGCTGGATGCGCGACCTGCTGGGGCAGTGGGCATAAAAGACGAACAAAAATCGGAAGGGGACACGCTATGAAATTCCTTCACCTGTCGGATCTGCATCTGGGCAAGCAGATGAACGACGTTTCCCTTTTGGCGGATCAGGAGGCGGTGCTGCTGGGGCAGATCGTCCCCATCGCGCGGCGGGAAAACGTGGACGCGGTGCTGATCGCGGGGGACGTTTACCAGCGCGCGACGCCGCAGGCCGAGGCCGTGGCGCTGTTTGACCGCTTTGTTTCCGAGCTGGCGGCGATGGGCAAGCGGGTCTTTATCATCAGCGGCAACCACGATTCGGCGCAGCGGATCTCGTACTTTTCCGCGCTGGTGAGATCCGCCGGCGTATACGTGACGGAGGCGTTCGAGGGGCGCATGCAGAGCGTGACGCTCAGCGACGAATACGGCGAGCTGACGGTCTGGATGCTGCCGTTTCTGCGCCCCCAGCAGGTCAAGCGCTTCCTGCCGGAGGAGAAGATCGTCACCTATCAGGACGCGATGCAGGCCGTCCTGCGCCAAACGCCCATCGACGGGAAGAAGCGGAACATCCTGCTGTGCCATCAGTTCATCACGGGCGCGGTGAAATCCGATTCCGAGGAGCATACCGTCGGCGGGCTGGATCAGATCGACGCGGCGGTGTTCGACGCGTTTGATTACGTCGCGCTGGGGCATATCCACAGGCCGCAGCGGGTGCGGCGGGAGACGCTGCGCTACGCCGGTTCGCCGCTGAAATACTCCTTTTCGGAGGCGGATTACGGCAAGAGCGTGCCGGTGGTCGATGTGCGGGAAAAGGGCTGTATCGACGTTCATACCGTGCCGCTGTCGCCCGTGCGCGACGTTCGCCGGGTGGAGGGCATGATGGATGAACTGATGCGCATGCCGTATTCGGAGGATTACGTCTGGGTGACGGTGCACGACGAATGTGTGCCGCCGGACGCGCGGGTGACGCTCAGCGGCGTGTTTCCCAACACCATGAAGTTTTCCATCGTCAATTCCAAAACCAAGACGGATCTGGACGTGACGGCGGCGCAGCGCATGGAGAGCAAATCCGTCGTCGAGCTGTTCGCTGATTTTTACCGCCTGCAAAACAACGATCAGCCGCCGAGCGCGGCGCACATGAAGGAAATCGAAAAGACGCTCAGGGAATTGGAGGAAAGGCCATGAAACCGATTCAGCTTGTTCTTTCGGCGTTCGGCCCGTATGTGAAGCGGACGGTCATTGATTTTTCCGCGCTGGGCGAGGAAGGGCTTTTTTTAATCGCGGGCGACACCGGCGCGGGCAAGACGACGATCTTTGACGCGATCAGCTTTGCGCTCTACGGCGAGGCCTCCGGCGGCAAGGAGAAGCGAAAAAGCAAATCCTTCCATTCCGATTACGTCTCCGATCAGACGGAAACCTACGTCGAGCTGACGTTCCGGCATCGCGGGGAGACGTGGTGGATTCGGCGCAACCTCGAATACCAGCGCCCGGCGAAGAAGAAAAAGGATGGGATGGAGACGACCACCCGGCAGGCGGCTGACGCGCAGATGCGCAACGAGGACACCGGCGAGGAGATTCTGCGCATGGATGACGTCAACCGCCGCGTGCGCGAGCTGCTGGGGCTGACGCAGGACCAGTTTACGCAGACGGTGATGATCGCGCAGGGCGATTTTTTGAAGATTCTCACCGCGTCCTCCGACGAGCGCAAGAAGCTCTTCCGGGATTTGTTTCACACCAACCTCTACGTCGATCTGCAAAGCCGCCTGCAGGAGAAGAACCGCGCCTGCGCCGACGAACAGAAGGCGCTCGAACAGGTCATTTTGAGCGCGGAAGGGAAGATCGACCCGGAAGCGGAATTTGCCGAGCGGGAGATTCTGCTGAGCTACTGCGGCCAGATTCAGCATACCGACGCGATCTGCGCGCTGCTGGCGCGGCTGATTGAGCAGGAAAAGGCCGCGCAGGAGCAGGCTAAGAAGGAGAAAAAGGAAGCCGCCGACCAGATCGGCGCGCTGATTGCCGCCGTGACCGAGGGTGAGCGCGTCAACCGGGATTTTGCGGATTGGGAAAGCAAAAAGGCGCGTCTGGCGGCGCTGACGGCCGGGCAGGGCGAGATCGACGCGCGGCGAGCGGCGCTGGCGGCCGCGCGCAGGGCGCAGCAGCTTGAAACCGACGAAGCGCTGATGCGGCGCACCCGGCGGGATATGGACGCGCAGCGGGCAGCGCTGTCCGATGCGCAGGCGGCGCTTGAACAGGCGGAAAAGGCGCTGCCCGAGGCCGAAACGCGCATGAAGGAAGCGGAGAGCCGCGGCGGGGAGATTCACGCGCTGCTGGCGCAGGCGAAGCAGATGGAGGATTGCCTGCCCGTGCTGGGCGAGATCGAGCGGCTGAAAGCGGCGCTGGACACGCAGAAGCGGGAGCTGCAAAGGCTGACAGAGGACAGCAGCCGGGTGCAGGCCGCCTACACCGCCGCACAGAACAGCTATTACCTCAGCCAAGCCGGGCTTTTGGCGCGCGAATTGAAGGCGGGGCAGCCCTGCCCCGTGTGCGGCTCGACCGCGCACCCCTGCCCGGCGCAGATCACCCCGGAGACCGTCACCCGGCAGGCGCTGGAACAGGCCGCAAAGCGCCGCGAGACCGCTGAAAAGGCGCAAAGCGACGCGGCGACGCGGCTGGCGGCGAACCGAGCCGCGCTGGACGAGCGGGAGGATCGACTGCGGGCGCTGAAAATCGAGGCGGACGAGACGCGGCAGCGGCTGGCGGCGCGCATCGACGCGGCGCATCGAGCGGCAGCAGACCGCCAGCGGGAGATCGACGAGGCGCGGAGCGCGCATCAGGCGCTGGATAAGCGGAAAAACGCCGCGCAGAGCGCCGTCGATGCGGCGCAAAAGCAGCTCGCGGCGCTTGAGGAAGATCTGCGGGCGCAGACGGAAGCGTTTGAACAGAAGCGGACGGCGCACGGCTTTGAGGATGAAGCGAGCTACCGGCTTGCCAAACGGACGAACGCGGAAATCGAGCGGCTGGATCGGGAAATCCGGAATTTTGACGAGCAGAAGCGCACGCTCGCCGCGCAGAGCCGGGAGCTGGAGGAGAAGCTGAGCGGCAGACAGAAGACGGATTTGACCGCGCTGCAAAACCGGCGGGCGGCGGCGCTTGACCGGCAGGCAAAGGCGGAAAACGCGGAAAAGGCCATGGTGCGCAAGCTGACGCTGCATGAATCGGCAGATCAGGAAATCCGGCAGGCGAACGCGGCGATTCAGAAAAAGCGCGGAAGGTGGCAGATCATTCAGGAGCTGTATACCTGCTGCGCGGGCATCGCGGCGGGCAACCCGCGCGCCAAGCTGACGTTCGAGGCCTACGTGCAGCAGTATTATTTCCGCTTTGTCGTCGCGGCGGCGAACAAGCGGCTGACGCGGCTGACGGACGGCATGTTTACCCTGCGCGTCATGCGGGAGGCGGCCAACCGCGTCAGTCAGAGCGGCCTCGATCTGGAGGTGCTGGACAGGAGCACCGGGCAGGCGCGCGACGTGTCCACACTTTCCGGCGGCGAATCGTTTCTGGCCAGCCTCGCGCTGGCGCTGGGGCTTTCGGACGCGGTGCAGAGCCAGAGCGGGCAGATTCGCATGGACGCGATGTTTATCGACGAGGGCTTCGGCTCGCTGGATGAAAACGCGCTGCGCAGTTCCATCGACGTGCTGCTGGAGCTGGCGGACGGCAAGCGGCTGATCGGCATTATCTCCCATGTGCAGGAGCTGGAGGAGCGGATTGATAAGCAGATTGTCGTGACCAAAACGCCGAACGGCTCGACGGTCAGGATGAATGTCTGAAAAAATTTGAAAAAAAGCCGCTCAAATCGCGCGCACATACGTCTATATATTTGACAGGAGGTGAGCGGCTGATGGAAAGCACAAACGAAAACGAAGCGACAGAAATACTGAATCGGCTGGTGGAACAATATCAAACCCCATTGCGGCGCATGTGCTTTATCATGCTGCGCGACGAAGAACTGGCGAAAGACGCCGTTCAAGATACCTTTCTCAAGGTATACAAAAATATCGACGTATTCAGAGGCGAATGCAGCGAAAAGACATGGCTGATGCAAATTGCGGTCAATACCTGCCGCGATGTGAAGCGCTCGGCATGGTTTCGCCATTTAGACAGGCGGATTACGTTGGAGGATTTGCCGGAGCCGTCGGTGCAGCCCGCTGAAAGCGCCGTCGAGCTGACAATGGAAATCATGCGGCTTCCGCGAAAATTCAGGGAAATCATCCTTCTCTACTTCTATCAACAGATGACCACGCGCGAAATTGCGGAAATTTTGCATATTCCGCAATCCACGGTGGCGACGCGGCTCAAAAAGGCGCGGGAGAAACTGAGGGTTTCGCTGGAAGGAGGGGAGCGGGGATGAAGCGACAAACAAGGAGCGAGCAGATTCAAAACGCGATTGATACGACGCTTTCCGGCCTGAAAGACGATCCGCGGCTCGCACAGCGCATAATTACTGAGGCGAAAGGAGAAATTAAGGCGAAAAAGAAGATTTCAGTAGGATTTGTATTCATTTTTGTGTTGATGATGATTGCCGCAACAGCTTTAGCTGTGACGACGATTCGAGAGATTGCTCAAATGATGGCGAAGACTGAACAGGAGGTTGGCTGGTTTGTCGATTGGCCGGTTGAAAAGAAAACCGCAGTGATTGCTACTCTGACAGAACAGGACTGTATTCAGGAATCGGACGATGTGCGGCAGTTGATTGAAGGAAATCTGAATCCAGATGACGCAAATCGCATAGCTGACGAGTTGATTTCTAGCTTCACAGGTCAAAATATCGAGGACGTCAGCTTTCTCGTCATTATGCAGGCTGCTTGGGGGCCATTCGATTCTTGGAGCGACGAAAACCGGGCATGGTATTCCGCACTGATGGAAGACGTCGGCGTCGAGCCCAACGGCAAAACAGTCTATGTTCTCCCAGAGGGAGAAATCACCAGAGAACAAGCGGTTGAAATTGCGAAAAATGCCATCCTCACAGAAATGGGAATCGAGGAGAGCGTGCTGGACAATTACAACCTCACTGTCAATTTTCAGGTTCCAGAGTTTGCGGAAGAAGACGATCAACAGCCCTACTGGTATGTGATGTACGAAGCAAAGGAGAATTCTCCGGACAATCCGTTTTCCGCCATTGAACTCTTTGTTCATCCCCAAACGGGAGAGCTGCTCGAATCCGTAGATCAGATTCTCGAAGGATGGGCTGACCTGCCCCGGCGTCCTGATAACGCACTGTACCAAGCCATCAATACCTACTTCGATCGTGCCAAAACGATGGGTGCTTACAGCTTCTATGAGTGGCCACTGGAACTGCGCGCAGAATATTCGCAGGACATCACGCCCAGAGTACAAGCCATCCTTGTAAGCGGTGATTTGTCGGATTTAATGAACTGCGGCAACCCAGATCTTTCAGTCATTGCGCAATCCACTTATATATATGGGCTTCCCGATGAAAACGCCCTTACTCAGGAAGATGCCTATGCGCTTGCTCGAACAGCATTAATGGACGTATATGGTTTGCCTTTTGAGCTCTTTGAAAAATATCGCATGGTCTATGTTTATTACGATATCACTAGCACGCCGATGTGGAAGTTCTTTTTCAATCCCAATACCTTGGATGCACAACAGATAGAGAACGGATACGACAATCCAGTTTTCAACACATGCTATAAGGCGGGAATTGATGCTCAAACAGGCGAAGTTATGTTTGTTGAACAGTTTGACTTTCAATTAGGTAGTAGCGACTTGGAATACAAACTAAAATGGTACTAAAATATTGCTTCTTTCAATTATTGAGAAAAGGCGCTGCCTCTCATGGCCTGCTTTAGCCATTTTGAGACAGCGCCCCTTTCCGCAAATGAAAGAATAGCTGAATTTCTTGATTTTGCTATTCAAGCCAA
>ERZ772855.3612-NODE-3612-length-11469-cov-20.894516_pt1 | contig 11469 bp, 9 predicted proteins | sample MGYA00511900_ERZ772855 | MGnify/ENA primary metagenome ERZ772855 (study PRJEB29015, sample SAMEA2737701) | human gut metagenome | biome: human gut; feature: human-associated habitat; material: faeces | place: China | collected 2012 ...
AGATGCACCAGTCGGCGCGCTCGCGGATCATGGCGGCCATGCGCTCTTTGCCCCACGCGGGCAGCCAGCGCACGTTCTCGCACGCGGCGACCGCGTCCTCCTTAAAGGAGTCCACGGAGCAGAACCACTGCGGCGTGGCGCGGAAGATGATCGGGCTCTTGCAGCGCCAGCAGTGCGGATAGCTGTGCACGATGTCCTCGGATGCGAAGAGCGAGCCGGCCGCCTTCATGTCTGCGAGGATGACGGGGTTCGATTCCTCTGTGGACATGCCGGCGTACTTGCCGGCGTAGTCGGTGTGGCGGCCCTGATCGTCCACGGGCACGACCATGTCCATGCCGTAGCGCTTGCAGGTCAGGTAGTCGTCGGCGCCGAAGCCGGGCGCGGTGTGCACGCAGCCGGTGCCGGAATCCATGGTGACGTAATCGGCGAGCACCAGACGCGAGGTCTTGGGCAGGAAGGGATGGTCGGCGAGCATGTTCTCAAAGAATGCGCCCGGGTGCTGCTCGAGCACCTCGTAGCTGTCGAAGCCGCCGATGTGCATGACCTTCTCGGTCAGCGCGTCGGCCATGACGTACACCTCACCGTTGGGCGCCTGGACGAGGTTGTACAGCTCGCGCGGGTTGAGCGCGATGGCGAGGTTGCCGGGCAGGGTCCAGATCGTGGTCGTCCAGATGACGAAAAAGAGCTTGCTGTGGTCGACGTCCGGCAGCTTGCCGAGGTCGTCGTGCATCGGGAACTTCACGTACACGGTCGTGCACGGATCGTCCTGATACTCGATCTCCGCCTCGGCGAGGGCGGTCTCGTCGTGGGCGCACCAGTACACGGGCTTGAGCCCCTTGTAGATGTGGCCGTTGCGGTACATCTTGCCGAACACGCGCACCTCTTCGGCCTCAAAGCCCTTGTTCATGGTCTTGTAGGGGTGCTCCCAGTCGGCGACGACGCCCATGCGCTTGAAGCCGTCCATCTGGCGGTCGATGTATTTCTGCGCATAATCATGGCAGGCGCTGCGGAAGTCGGCGATGCTCATGGCCTTGTGGTTGAGCTTCTGCTCCTTGATGATGGCGCTCTCGATGGGCATGCCGTGGTTGTCCCAGCCGGGGATGTAGGGCGTGTAGTAGCCGCGCATGGCGTAGGAGCGGATGATGAAGTCCTTGAGCGCCTTGTTGAGCGCGTGACCCATGTGGATGTCACCGTTGGAGAACGGAGGGCCGTCGTGCAGGCTGAAGCGCGGCTTGCCGTCGTTCTTTTTGAGCATTTCGTTATACAGATCCATGTCGTTCCAGCGGCGGAGCATATCGGGCTCACGTTTGGCGAGGCCGGCGCGCATGGGGAAGTCTGTTTTCGGCAGGTTGATCGTGGCGTTGAAATCGTTCTTGGACATGGTAAAGATCGTTCTCCTCTCAGAGTAGTTTTCCGTTAAAATTGTGCAGGGCGGTACGGCACCGGCCGTCCCGCCCTGGTTGATTGCTGTTCACTCAGCTGTTGTGCAGAAAGTGATAGAGCTGCGTGGCGTCATCTGCTGCACTGTCGGCCGCGGCATCGTCAGCTTCCACGGGCTGCGCCTCCACGGGGGCGGCGGACACGGGCTCTGCTGCATACACGGGCTCTGCCTGCACAGGCTGCGCGGCGGCCGGAGCTTCCGGCTGCGCGGCAGGCACAGGCTCGGCCGGCGCGGCGGGCGCAGGCTCGGCAGGTGCGGCGCTCGCGGTCGGGCGAGCCGCCGCGCGCGGCGCGGACGCTGCCTTCGACCCGGCGACACCGTCGAGATACTCGAGCTGCGTCAGGCACAGATTGCGCACATCTTCCAGGAATTTCGCGCAGGAGGTCTTTGCGTTGAGGAGCTTGGCTTCCTCGTTGGCGGTTTCGTGCTGAAGTCCGCCAAGTATTCGGTCGGACGTGTTCTTGGCCTCGCTGAGTATCTTGTCAGCGCGGGCCTGGGCATCGTCCTCTATCTGCTTGCCGACCTTCTGGGCCGACAGTATGGCCAGACGCATGGCGTCTTCGCTGGCGCGGTACTCTTCTATCTTATCGACCAGCACCTTCATCTTGCCCTTGAGCACAGCGATCTCCTTCTGCGCGTTGGCAAGCTCGGTGGCCACTTCTTCCTGATAGTTCTGCACAGCGGCCATGTCGTAACCGCCGAACATCGCTTTTTCAAAGGTTTTTTCCCGAATATCCTGAGGAGTCATGTTGGAAAGTCCTCCATTCTTTCTAATGGTATACTACTCGCGGGGCTGTCAGAGACAGTATGCCCGAATGTTACAGGTGAAACTCGCCCGACTCCATGTCGTCGAGCTGGTCGCCCATGAGGTCGACGTTGAACGGCGTGATGATATACGTTGCGCTGGCGACGCGGCGGATCTTGCCGTCCTGCGCGTAGGCGACGCCGGACAGGAAGTCGATCAGGCGGCGGGCGATGTTCTTGTCCGTCTGCTCCAGATTCATGAGCACGGCGCGGCGATCACGCAGATGGTCGGCGATCTCGGCCGCGAGCTCAAACTGCTTGGGCGCGACGAGCACGACCTTGAGCTGGCCGCCGCTGTTGAGGTTGACGACCTTGTCGGCCACGCGGCTGTCGCTGCGGGCGGTGTAACCCGGCGCGGGGCGCTCGGGTTCTCTCACCGGCTCGGAGACCGGGTTGTCGCGGATGAAGGAACTCTGCTTGGCGGCGGGCGCCGTGCGGCGCGCCGGCCGTGCCGGAGCGGGACGCTCGGGCGCGGGTGCTTCCGCGACCGGGATCGCCTCATCCTCATCGTCGAAAAACTCGTCGTCGTCATCGTACGGACGCGTCATTTTCTTCAGTTCATCCAAAAAGCCCATGCAGGGTCCCCCTTTATCTACCGGCGGCCGCTGTGTTGCCGCTGTGTTCTCTTTTCAGGTGCGGCGGGCGGCGCTCAGTGCCGGGAATAGTCCCGTGCGCCGAAGATCGACGAGCCGACGCGCACCATGTTCGCACCGGCGGCGATGGCGTCCTCAAAGTCCCCGCTCATACCCATGGACAGAAAGTCCATAGAAACATTATCGTATTTTTTTCTGCCGATGTCAACAAAAAGCTCGTGCATTTTCGTAAAATATGCATGATTTCCGTCGGAAGTTTCTGCCACGGGCGGGATCGCCATCAATCCGCGCACGCGGATGTGCGCGCACGCGGCGGCGGTTTCCAGCAATTGCGGCAGTGCGTCGGGGTCAACGCCGCTCTTGGCGGCCTCACCGCCGATGTTCACCTCCAGCAGGATATCCTGCACGATGTCCTGCATAGCGGCGCGCTTTTCGATCATGGCCAGCAGCTCCGGCGAGTCCACCGACTGGATGAGATCGACCTTGCCGACGACCTGCCGCACCTTGTTGGTCTGCAGGTGGCCGATGAAGTGCAGCGGTGCGCCGGTGTAGGCGCCCTCGGCGAGCTTTTCGGTCATCTCCTGCACGCGGTTTTCGCCGCAGGCGTCGATCCCGGCGGCGACGGCCTCGCGCACGCGCGCGGCGTCGTTCATCTTTGTCGCTGCCACAAGCGTGATGTCCGCGCCCAAGCGCCCCGAAAGGCGGGCGGCGGCGTCGATGCGCGCGCGGATGGCGGCGATGTTTTCGGCAATGGTGCTCATTGTGGGTGGTGCCTCCTTATTTTATGACCTGTCCGTCGGACAGACCTTTGCCGCTGACGACGATGTCGTTGCCGGCGCGCAGGGCGTTGCTGTCCGTGCTCTGGGCGACGAGACAGTAGCTGTCGGTCTGGTAGATGATCTCGATCGGTTTCTTCTCCAGCTGCGCCGCCGTGACGACGTAGACGAAGGTCTGCCCGTCGTCGTCCATGTGCACGGCCTTGAGCGGTACGCGCAGACCGGTGTGCTCACTGTAGACGACGTCGGCCGTGGCCTTGCGCATGGCCAGCGTGTCGGCCAGCGCATTGTTGCACGCGAACACGACCGCAACCTCGCCGCTGCTGTCCGGCTCGCTCTTGCTGAACACGGTGGCCGAGACCGTGCCGCTGTAGTGCTGCGGGAAGTCGAGCGTGGCGCTGCCGCCCAGATTCAGGCGGTCGGCGTCGGCCTTGCTCATGACGGCGGCGAAGTACCACTTTTTCGCCGTGACGAGCTTGCCGATCGTGTTTGCGGGCGTCGAGGGACTCGTGTGCTCGAGCGCGGCCACGTCGTCGGGCGTGAGGTTTTCAAGCGCCGCCGGGCTCAGCGCCTCATAACCGTCCACCGTGGAGGTGAACAGCCCCGCCGCCGGGGCGGTGATGCTGCCGCGGCCGACGCCGGCCTTTTCCAGCTGGTGCAGCTCGGCATTGAGCGCGTCGAGATCGCTCTGCGAGACGGTGCCCGTCGAGGCGCCGAAGAGCAGCGAGCTGAGGTCCATGCAGATGTCGTCAAGCTCGGACGCGCTGCCCGCGGAGACGGCGGCGTTGAGCTGCAGGATGGCGCTGTGGACGCTGCTGTCAAGCTCGGATGCGCCCGAGGCGCTGCCTGCGCGTGACAGCAGGCTCGAGACGTAGGCGATCTCCTTTTTGAGCTCGCGCGCGCGGCTGGCGCTGTCGAGCGCGGCCTTGGAGTCGACGCCGATGGCGATCTCGCCGCCGCGCGCGACCTGCTTGCCGTCGTCCACGGACAGGGACAGAAACTCCTTGTCCGAGGCGATGATCTGCTCCTCGCGCACGACGATGCCGCTGGCCTGTCCGCCCTCGCTGACGGTCACGAGCACCGCCGGTGCGGTGGAATACGACTGCTGCGTGGAGCGAAACAGGTACACGCCCAGATACACGGCCATGGCCGCGAAGAGCACGAACATGGCGATGTTCGTAAAGGTATTCGTTTTCTTCAAAGCCTGCCCTCCTTCCGGTGGGGGGCGGCGGGGAGATCACACCTGCAGCTCGAGCGTCACCGCCCGCACCGGGGCGACCGTCGAGATCGCGTGCTTGTAGATCATCTGCTGGCGGCCGTCGGCCTCGATGAGCACGGCAAAGCTGTCAAAGCTGCGCACGATGCCGCGCAGCTGAAACCCGTTCATGAGAAACAGGGTCACGGGGATCTTCTCCCGCCGGATGTAATTGAGGAATGTGTCCTGAAGATTCTGTGTCTTTTGCATGATCGCCGCTCCTTTTGCCGGAGCGGACATATATCGACTTATCATAGCACAAACTGCCGCTCCGTGAAATAGTGAATTTATACAAATCCGGCGAAAATGGCAGTTTTCTCCGCATCTGTACAGGCCACTATTCTATACCGCGTCCGGCCAAGAATTGCGTCGAACGGCGGCAGGCCAGGTCCATGTCCGGCGTTTTTTCGTGCCGCAGCCAGAACAGCTGCGCATCGCGCCGCAGCCACGTGAGCTGGCGCTTTGCGTACTGCCGCGAGGCGAGCCGGATGGCGTCCGCAGCCTCCTGCGCCGTCGCCTCGCCGCGCACGGCGGCCACGGCCTCCTTATAGCCGATGGCCTGCATGGCCGTGCAGTCGGCCGGGATGCCGGCGGCCAGCAGCGCGCGCACCTCGTCGAGCAGCCCCTGCTGCATCATGGCGTCCACGCGCCGGTCGATGCGCGCATAGAGATCCTGCCGGTTTGCGAACGTGAGCGCGATCTTCGCCGCGTCGTAGCGCGGCGGCACGGCGCGGGTCTCGGCGTCGTGCTGCGTGATCGTCTTGCCCGTGAGGATGTAGACCTCCATCGCGCGCACGATGCGCTTTTTGTCCGCGGGGTGGAGCTTTGCCGCCCGCTCGGGGTCAAATTTGCGCAGCTCACCGAGCAGGCCCTCGCCGCCGATCTCGTCGTAGCGCTCGCTCAGCTCCTGCCGCAGCGCGGTGTCGGCCGTGCCGTCGGCAAAGGTGCGCCCGGCGATGAGCGAGTCAATGTAAAGCCCTGTCCCGCCGACGACGATCGGCAGTTTTCCACGCGCGAGGATATCGTCCACGCAGGCGGTCGCTTCCGCCGCGTAGCGCGAGACGGAGTAGTTCTCCGTCGGGTCGGCGATGTCGATCATGTGGTGCGGCACGCCCTGCATTTCCTCCGGCGTGGGCTTGGCCGTGCCGATGTCCATGCCGCGGTAGATCTGCATCGAGTCGGCCGAGACGACCTCACCTCCGAGCCGCTGCGCGAGCATGACGCCCAGCGCGGTCTTGCCCGAGGCGGTCGGGCCGGTAATGACGACCAGTTTTGACTGCATCCGGCAGCCTCCTTTCCATAAGAGCAAATTCAGAAAGAATGTGTTGAAAACTATTAGAAATGTGTTAAAATGAGACCATATCCCAGTATTCAAGAAGGTGAACCCATGAAGATCAAAATTTCTGCTGACAGCACCTGCGATCTCTCGCCGGAGCTGATCGCGCGCTACAACATCGGCATCACGCCGCTGTACATCGTGCGCGGCGACGAGACGCTGCGCGACGGCATCGATGTGCGCCCGGAGGAGCTCTACGCCTACGCGAAGGCCACGGGCAAGCTCTGCCAGACCGCGGCGGTGAACGTGTCGGACTATTATGCGTATTTCAGCGCGGCGCGCGCCGAGTATGACGCCGTGATCCACTTCACGATCTCGAGCGATATGTCCGGCTGCTATCAGAACGCCTGCATCGCGGCGCGGGAGTTTACGAATGTCTACCCCGTGGACGCGCGCAACCTCTCGACCGGCATCGGTCATCTGGTGCTCGACGCGGCCGAGATGGCCGCGCAGGGCATGGATGCGGCCGACATCGCGGCGGCGCTGGAGAAAAAGCGCGAGAAGCTCGATGTCAGCTTCGTGCTCGACACGCTCGATTATCTCGTGCGCGGCGGGCGCTGCTCGTCGCTTGCGGCGCTGAGCGCCAATTTTCTGCATCTCAAGCCGTGCATCGAGGTCAAGGACGGGAAAATGGGCGTCGGCCGCAAGTACCGCGGCAAGCTCGAAAAGTGCTATGTGCAGTATATTGAGGACCGGCTCAAGGGCCGCGACGATATCGACTGCCACCGCATCTTCATCACGGATTCCGGCATCGACGAGGCCACCTGGCAGGAGCTCGAGCGCGTCGTGCGCGCGTGCCAGCCGTTTGAGGAAGTGTACCACACGCGGGCCGGCTGCACGGTGTCCAACCACTGCGGCCCCGGCTGCATGGGCATTTTGTACTACCACAAGTAAACACAGTTGTACAGTCTGACAGGGAGCGCGCCGCGCTCCCTGTTTCTCTGCCCAAAAGTATTACTTTTGGGCAAGAGAACTGCGGCCTGACTGCATCGCACGCGCTGTCCGCCTGCGGCGGACGGCGCGCACGTTTGCAGGCCGAGCGGTATTTTCTCCGCCGCACATGTCGCCGGAGAAAATGGCTGGACTTTCTTTCGCCGCGCCATTGGCGAAAGGCGGCGCGCACGTTTGATCAACCGAGGGGAGCGCGTTGCGCTCCCTGCTTTTTTACACAATGCGCTTGAAGAGCTTGTCCAGCTCGCGGCGCGTGAGCGTCACGGCGACGGGGCGTCCGTGCGGGCAGTATTTCACCTCGCCCGCGCACACCGCATCCGCCAGACGCAGCAGCTCCTCGGGCTCTGTCTGCCAGCCGGCCTTGATGGCCGCCTTGCACGCCACGGTCTTGAGCACCTCGTCGCGCACGGCCTGCGCGTCCGTGTGCGCGCCGTGGCGCAGCTGCGCGCAGATCTCCTCGAGCGCGGGCAGCGCATCGCCCGCGTCGATCTGGGCGGGCACGCCGCGCAGGATGTAGTCGCTGCGGCCGAACGGCTCAAGCGTGAAGCCGAGCTCCGCGAGCGTGTCGCCGTGCTGCTGCAGCACCTCCGCGTCGCTCGCGTCGGGCGTGAAGGGCAGCGGCTCGAGCAGCGTCTGCGACGGGATGTCGGCGGGGTTCTGGCGCAGGCGGTCAAAGTTGATGCGCTCGTGCGCCGCGTGCTTGTCGATGAGGATGAGCGTATCGCCCTTTTCCACGAGGATGTAGGTGTGCATCGCCTCGCCGATCAGGCGGGCGGGCGGCGTCTCCGGCGGCACGGCGCGCGCGAGCGGCGACGGGGTCTCTGCCTCGGCGCGCTCGGGCTCAAGCGCGGTCTGCACGCCCTGCACGACCGGGGCGGCCGGCACGATCGGTCCCGGCGGCTGCGGCGCTGCGGGCGCGGACGGTGTGAACACCGGCGGCGGGGTCACGCGCGGCGCTGCAAAGGCCGACGCCGTCGGCGAGCGGAACGAGACCGCCTCCTCCGCCGGGGCAGCGGGGGCATAGGTGCGTGCGGCGGAAAACACCGGCGCCGCGGGAGCTGCGCTCCGGCTCGGCGCGGCGGGCGGGAAGGGGTCCGCCTTGGGCGCGGGCGCGGATACCGGTTCGGGCTTGGGGGCTGCCGGTTTCGGTACGGCGGCTGCCGGGGCGCGCTCTGCCTCGAGCGCTGCGCGCGCGCCGTAATACACGGCGTCGAACACCGCGCGCTCGTGCGAGAATTTCACCTCGGTCTTTGCCGGGTGGACGTTCACGTCCACGGCCGCGCAGCTGAGCTCCACATACAGCACGCACGCGGGAAACCGCCCCACGAGCAGCGTGTTGCGGTAGGCCTGCTCGAGCGCGGCCTGCAGCGCGGCGGAGCGGATCCAGCGGCCGTTGCAGAAGAAATGCTGCTGCGCGCGGCTGCCGCGCCCGGCGGAGGGGGAGGAGATGAAGCCGTGCACGCGCACGCCGTCGACCTCGCCCTCACAGGGCAGAAGCGTCTTTGCCAGCTCACGCCCGAGCAGGCTGTATACGCAGCTGTCGAGCTTGTTGTCGCCGGGGGAGAAGAAGACCTCCTCCCCGTCGCGGATGCAGCGCACGGATACATCCGGACGGCCGAGCGCGCACCGCAGTGCCGCGGCGGCGCAGGCAGCGCCCTCCGCGCGGTCGGTCTTGAGAAACTTGCGCCGGGCGGGCGTGTTGTAAAACAGGTCGCGCACGATCATCGTCGTGCCCTCGGGGCAGCCGGTCTCGTACATATCCTGGATCTCGCCCGCGTCGAGCGTCATGTGCGTGCCGCCCGGCGCACCGCGCCGCCGCGTCGTGAGCGTGATGTGCGACACGGCGCTGATGGCGGCCAGCGCCTCGCCGCGAAAGCCCATCGTACCGATGGCCTCGAGCCCCTGCGCATCGTGCAGCTTGCTCGTCGCGTGGCGCAAAAACGCGATGCCCGCGTCCTCGGGCGTCATGCCGCAGCCGTCGTCGGTCACGCGCAGGTAGGTCGCGCCGCCGCCGCGCAGCTCCACCGTCACGGTGCGGGCCCCGGCGTCGAACGCATTTTCCACCAGCTCCTTGACCACGGAGGCGGGCCGCTCGACGACCTCGCCCGCGGCGATCAGATCCGCAAGGTGCGGAGAGAGAATTTGAATATCGGGCATGGTTTGCCCTCCTTTGTGCACAGTCGGCGGGAAGCGAGCCTCCCGCGCGTATATTATAAAGGATTGGCATTGAAAATTCCACCGCGAAATGCTACAATATTCTATCACACTTCAAATTTTACCCGGATATATCCGGACAGGCAGGAGCATTGCATGAGCTATCAGAGAATAGAGATCCCCGAATCGGACATCCAGCACCAGCTGGACATCTGCGCGCAGCTGCGCGCGCATTTTTCTGCCGGCGGCCGTCAGCCGCTGGCCATGGTCGACACCTACGGCTGCCAGCAGAACGAGGCCGACAGCGAAAAGCTGCGCGGTTATCTGCGCGCCATGGGCTTTGATTTCACACAGGACGAATTCGCGGCCGACGTCGTCGTCATGAACACCTGCGCCGTGCGCGAGCACGCCGAGACGCGCGTGTTCGGCAACGTCGGCGCGCTGACGCACACCAAGGCGCGCAATCCCGAGCAGATCATCGCGGTCTGCGGCTGCATGGCGCAGCAGGCGCACGTGGCCGAGAAGCTGAAAAAGTCCTACCGCATCGTTGACCTCGTCTTCGGACCGCACGAGCTGTGGCGCTTCCCAGAGCTGCTGCGCAGCGTCTGCACCGAGCACCGGCGCGTGTTCGCCATCGACCCGGCGGACGGCAGCGTCGCCGAGGGCATCCCGCGGCAGCGCGACGGCAGCGTCAAGGCGTGGCTGTCGATCATGTACGGGTGCAACAATTTCTGCACCTACTGCATCGTGCCGTATGTGCGCGGGCGCGAGCGCTCCCGCCACCCGGAGGAGATCGTGCGCGAGGCGCGCGAGCTGGTCGCGGCGGGATATAAAGAGATCACGCTGCTGGGTCAGAATGTCGACTCCTACGGCCGCGATCTCGACGAGGACGTGGACTTTGCCGACCTCATCCGCAGCATCAACGCCATCCCGGGCGATTTTGTCATCCGCTTCATGAGCAGCCACCCGAAGGACGCGACGGAAAAGCTCTTTCGCGCCATGGCCGAGTGCGAAAAGTGCGCGCACCAGATGCACTTGCCCGTGCAGAGCGGCAACGACCGCGTCCTGCACGCGATGAACCGCGGCTACACGCGCGAGAAATATCTGGCGCAGGTGGCGCTTGCGCGGCAGTATATGCCCGACCTCGTGCTCACGACGGACATCATCGTGGGCTTTCCCGGCGAGACGGACGAAGAATTTCAGGACACGCTCTCGCTCGTCGAGACCGTGCGCTATGACGCGATGTTCACCTTTATCTATTCGCCGCGCGTCGGCACGCCGGCGGCAAAGATGCCCGACCCCTACACCCGTGCGCAGAAGCAGGTGCGCTTTGACGCGCTCGTCGCGTCGGCCAACGCCATCTCGGAGCAAAAGCACCGCGCCTATGAGGGCAGCGTGCAGCGCGTGCTCGTCGACGGGGCGGACGGCCGGGGCGACTATCCGCTCACGGCGCGCACGAAGGGCGGCCGGCTGGTGCATATGCGCGGCGACGAGGCGCTCGTCGGGCAGTTCATGGACGTGAAGATCACCGGCAGCAACACGTGGGCGCTCTACGGCGAGGAGGCGTGACATGGCGGAACTGACGCCGATGAAGCGGCAATATTACGAGATCAAGCAGCGCAATCCCGACTGCCTGCTGTTTTTCCGGCTGGGCGATTTTTATGAGATGTTCGACGACGATGCGCGCCTGGCCGCGCGTGAGCTCGACCTCACGCTCACGACGCGCGACCGCAACGTCGAGGATCCCGCCGAGCGCACGCCCATGTGCGGCGTGCCGTACCATTCGGCCGAGGCGTACATCGGCCGCCTGATCGCCAAGGGCTACAAGGTGGCCATCTGCGAGCAGATGGAGGATCCCGCGCTTGCCAAGGGGCTGGTCGAGCGGGACATCATCCGCATCATCACGCCCGGCACGGTCACGGAGTCCTCGATGCTCGAGGAGAACAAGTCGAACTATCTCGGCGCGGTGTATCTGAGCGCGCAGTCCGGCGGCACGGCGTTCTGCGACCTCTCGACGGGGGAGTTCTGCGCCGCGAGCTACCCGGCCGACGCCGTGAGCCACATCCTCAACGAGCTCGGGCGCTTTGCCCCGCGCGAGGCCGTATGCGCCGACGCGGCGGCGGAAAATGACGACATCCGCACCTTCCTCACCAAGCGCC
>ERZ772855.3629-NODE-3629-length-11434-cov-16.978118_pt1 | contig 11434 bp, 10 predicted proteins | sample MGYA00511900_ERZ772855 | MGnify/ENA primary metagenome ERZ772855 (study PRJEB29015, sample SAMEA2737701) | human gut metagenome | biome: human gut; feature: human-associated habitat; material: faeces | place: China | collected 2012 ...
AAACCTATAATCCTAGTCATTATGCCATTCGGTTTGCACAGCAACAGGATTATGAAGGTTTCTACGCCTATGAAATGGGGATTCGACGTCAGTTGGCCTATCCCCCTTATTTCTATACGGTAGGAATTACGCTTTCTCACAAGGATGAAGAGTTTGTAGTTCGCAAGAGCTATGAGGTTATGGCTTATTTAAGAGAGCACCTGTCAGACAAGGTGACCTTCCTAGGGCCTACGCCTAAGCCAATTGCCCGAACACATAACCTTTATCACTATCAGATTATTATCAAATACCGTTTTGAGGATAACTTGGAAGAAACGCTTAATAGGGTCCTTGACATGACTCAGGAGCCTGAGAACAAGGACCTGCGTTTGATTATTGATCACGAACCTCAGAATTTTACCTAATCTAGAAAAGGAAGAATATGACAAAATTAGTATTTATGGGAACGCCTGCCTTTTCAGCGACAGTGCTGGAAGGACTTTTGACCGATGAGCATTATGATATTGTCGCTGTGGTGACGCAACCAGACCGTGCTGTCGGCCGTAAAAAAGAAATCCGCATGACACCGGTCAAGGAAGTAGCCTTGGCGCATGACTTGCCAATTTATCAACCTGAAAAGTTGTCAGGTTCTGAGGAAATGGCACAGCTTATGGCACTTGGTGCTGATGGGATTGTTACTGCGGCTTATGGACAATTTTTGCCAAGCAAGTTACTTGATAGCATGGATTTTGCAGTGAATGTCCACGCTTCACTCCTGCCAAAATACCGTGGTGGAGCACCTATTCATTATGCCATTATCAATGGTGATGCAGAAGCGGGTGTGACAATCATGGAAATGGTCAAGGAAATGGATGCTGGTGACATGGTTAGCCAAAAGGCCTTGCCAATTCTTGACGAGGATAATGTTGGTACCATGTTTGAAAAATTGGCAGTCTTGGGGCGTGACCTCTTGCTTGAAACCTTGCCTGCCTATATCGCTGGGGAAATCAAACCTGTTCCTCAAGATGCCAGTCAGGTAACATTTTCGCCAAATATTAGCCCAGAAGAGGAGCGCCTTGATTGGAATAAGCCGGCTCGTGACATCTTCAATCAAATCCGTGGTATGTACCCATGGCCTGTGGCCCATACCTTGCTTGATGGCAAACGTTTCAAAATTTATGAAGCGGATTTGGCAGAAGGTCAAGGACAGGCTGGTCATATTATTGAAAAAACCAAGAAGAGTTTGGTAGTTGCGACTGGCCAAGGAGCTATTTCGCTTAAGACAGTTCAACCTGCTGGAAAACCTCGTATGGCTATTGCTGATTTCCTTAATGGGGTCGGACGCAATCTTGAAGTAGGTGATGCATTTGGCCAATGATTGGAAAAAAACAGCTCGTGGACAGGCACTCGAAGTCTTAGAAGAAGTCTTCCAGGAAGGGGCTTACTCAAATATTGCTCTCAATGCACATCTGAGCAAGTCGCAGCTGACAGATAAGGACAAGGCCTTAGTGACGGAGATTGTCTATGGGACCGTGGCTCATAAGATTACTTTGGAGTGGATTCTAGCCCATGTTATTGAGGACCGTGATAAGCTTGAACCTTGGGTTTATGACCTCTTGCTCTTAAGTCTCTATCAGCTAGCCTATTTAGATAAGATTCCAGCCCATGCAGTAGTTAACGATGCTGTTGCTATTGCCAAAAATCGTGGCAATAAAAAGGGTGCTGAGAAGCTGGTAAATGCGGTTCTTCGTAAACTATCTAGCCAGCCTTTGCCAGATCCAAGCCAGATTAAACGTGTCAATAAACGCTATTCCGTTCAGTATTCTCTACCTGTATGGTTGGTTAAAAAACTTATCGACCAGTACGGGGAAGACCGTGCCCTTGCTATTTTCCAAAGCCTCTTTGTGAGAAATAAGGCTAGTGTGCGTGTGACGGATGCCTCACGTTTGGATGAAATTGCGGAGGCTACTGGAGCTGAGCGTTCAGTCCTATCACCGGTCGGGCTTGTTAAGTCTTCCGGTTACTTTGCTGGGACAGATTATTTTAAAGAGGGCTTGTTGACCATTCAGGATGAGACCAGTCAACTGGTTGCGCCAACTTTAGGGATTCAAGGTGAAGAAGAAATCCTGGATGCCTGTGCGGCACCTGGTGGTAAGACGGTACATATGGCCTCTTATTTGACGAGTGGACATGTGACGGCGCTCGACCTCTATGATCATAAGCTTGCCCTTATCGAAGAAAATGCACAACGTCTTGGCCTAGCTGATAAGGTTAAGACACAGAAACTGGATGCTAGTCAGGTACATCAAGTCTTTCCGGCTGATAGTTTTGACAAGATTTTAGTGGATGCTCCTTGTTCAGGGATTGGGCTCATTCGTCGGAAACCCGACATCAAATATAACAAGGACCTCCAAGACTTTGAGTCTCTTAAGGCTGTGCAGTTGGATATCCTATCCAGCGTTTGTCAAACCCTACGAAAAGGTGGTATAATAACATATAGTACTTGCACCATCATAGCAGAAGAAAATCAAGAGGTGATTCAAGCCTTTCTTGAGAGCCATCCTGATTTTGAGCAAGTTGCCTTAGACCATCCATGCAAAGACATCGTGGTCAATGGCTGTTTGGCAATTACCCCCGAACAGTATCTAACTGATGGTTTTTTCATCGCACAGTTGCGTAAAAAAGCTTAGGGTTACAGAGGAGGAAATGCTGACGCAAGTCAGAAAGAAAACTATGGAAATATCATTATTAACGGACATTGGCCAAAAACGGTCAAACAACCAAGATTTTGTTAATAAATTTGTCAACCAAGCTGGTGTTACCCTTGTCGTTGTTGCAGATGGAATGGGTGGACACCGTGCTGGAAATATTGCCAGTGAGATGTCAGTGACTGACCTTGGTCGTGACTGGATTAACACTGATTTTCGTGAGTTGAGTCAAATTCGTGATTGGATGATTGCTGCCATTGATGCAGAAAATCGTAAAATCTATGAACTTGGCCAAAACGAAGAATATAAGGGAATGGGAACAACTATCGAGGTTCTTGCCTTTGTTGATAATGCTGTGATTTTCGCCCATGTTGGGGATTCACGTATTGCCCTTATCCGTAATGGTGAGTATAAGCAATTGACGAATGACCACTCTTTGGTCAATGCTCTTATCAAGGCTGGTCAGTTGACCGAAGAAGAAGCAGCGGTTCACCCACAACGTAATATCATTACGCAATCTATTGGGCAAGCTGCTCCGATTGAGGCTGACCTTGGTGTCCAACAATTGGAACCAGGAGACTATATTTTGGCCAATTCAGATGGATTGACTAATATGATTTCAATTGAACAGATTGTTCATATTGTCAACAGTCCTGGTTTCGTCGAAGAAAAAACGAGTCGTTTGGTAGCTGCAGCCAATGAGGCTGGTGGTCATGATAATATTACCGTTGCTCTCATCAAAATAGAAAGTGAGGAAGGATAATGATCCAAGTTGGCAAATTGTTTGCTGGACGTTATCGAATCCTTAAGTCTATCGGGCGTGGTGGTATGGCGGATGTTTATCTGGCTAACGACCTGATTCTGGATAATGAAAGAGTAGCTATTAAGGTGCTACGTACCAATTACCAAACGGATCAGGTGGCTGTGGCGCGTTTCCAGCGTGAAGCGCGTGCCATGGCAGAACTCAGTCATCCTAATATCGTTGCTATCCGAGATATTGGCGAAGAAGACGGCCAGCAGTTTTTGGTGATGGAGTATGTAGATGGTTCGGACTTGAAGAAATATATTCAAGATCATGCGCCACTTTCTAACCAAGATGTTGTGCGTATCATGGGGGAAGTTCTTTCCGCCATGACTCTTGCCCATCAAAAGGGCATTATCCACCGTGACCTTAAGCCACAAAACGTTCTTTTAACTAAGGACGGTACAGCCAAGGTTACAGACTTCGGAATTGCGGTTGCCTTTGCAGAGACTAGTCTAACTCAAACTAACTCTATGTTGGGTTCTGTCCACTACCTCTCACCAGAGCAGGCTCGTGGATCGAAAGCAACTATCCAAAGCGACATCTATGCTATGGGTATTATGCTTTTTGAAATGTTGACAGGTCATATTCCTTATGATGGTGACAGTGCAGTAACCATTGCACTCCAACATTTCCAAAAGCCACTCCCATCTATTTTGGCAGAGAACCGTAATGTTCCCCAAGCCTTGGAAAACGTGGTTATTCGAGCAACAGCCAAAAAACTAGAGAATCGTTATAATAGTACTTTGGAAATGAGCCGTGACTTGGTAACGAGTTTGCATCCTAGTCATCGACGCGATGCCAAGGTAGTCTTTGATGATATGACGGATACTAAGACCTTGCCAAAGGTTGATCCAGTTCCATCTGCAAGTCTTGAGAAAAAAGCCGTTGCTGCTGAGCCATCAGAGCCTACACCTGCTCCAAGTAAACAACCAAGGAAAAAAACGACACCAGCTAAGAAGAAAAAGAAGAAAAACTTTTTCTCAACCTTGCTCAAGGTTTTCCTAGGACTTGTCTTTATTGGTATTATCATCTTTGCCTATTTGGTATTTACCAATCCTGATAATGTCCAGGTGCCTAATGTGGTCGGTCAAGAGTTGTCCGCAGCTCAGACTAACATTGAGGGTGCTGGATTTAAGGTAGGAGAAGTTAAGGAAGTGGAAGATGACTCTGTCGATACAGGAAAGGTCATCAAGACTGATCCTACAGCTGGAACCACACGAAAAGAGGGATCAAGCATTGATGTCTATGTTTCTTCTGGTAGTAAAGGTTTTGCGTTGAAAGACTACAAAGGTAAAAACTATAAGGATGCCATTGAGGACTTAACTTCGAATTATGGCGTTTCTGAGGATCAAATTGATATTCAGCATGTCGAAGACGATAATGCTGAAGAGGGAGAAATCCTATCTCAAAGTCCAGGAAAAAACAAGTCCTTCAACCCTAAGGATAGTAAGGCTAAGATTAAGTTCCGTGTGGCAACTCCTAAGACAGTTACCATGCCTGATGTGACTGGTTTGACGGTTTCAACAGCGGTTCAAACCTTGAATCGTAAGAGTATCTCAAGTAGTAGCATCGAGTACCATGACTATAATACTGGTGTTAAGTTAGACAAGGATAAGATTCCTAGCAGTACAGAGGTCCTTTATCAAGATCCACAAGCTGGTACAAGCGTTGATGGTACAGTGATCCTCTATGTTTCAGTTGCAACAGCAAGTTCAAGTCTACAGTCAAGCTCAAGCAGTACGACACATTCGTCATCGACGAGCTCAAGTACTGACAGTACAACTTCAAGCACTGAAACCTCGACAGAGGCTACTCACACAGAGCTACAATAGATAAAAAAACTTAGACATAATGAAGAGAGGTTATTTCATCTCTCTTTTTTTGTTATCTAGAGTTCTTGTCGATAGCTTAAAAAGCCTGCTTGCCAGGGGTCAGAGATTCTTTTATAATGAAGACATCACATATAGGAGAGACGCTATGAGAAACCGTAGAAAATTGAGAAGGTATATCATTACCTACGATATCGTCATGACGGTCCTGGCCCTGATTTCCATTGGCTTGGTTATCTTTGATTTGGTTGGATTAATTTCAATTGGAAGGCGACCTTTCAGAGTGATAGATCAGTCTATAACGCTCATCTTTGCCATTGATTATGCGATTCGTTTCTCCCTGGCACCTCGTAAGCGAATTTTTGTTAAAACGCATGTATTAGACTTGTTGGCTATTATTCCCTACAATGAAGTCTTTACCTTCCTCCGTTTTTCAAGGGTGGGACGCTTTGCTCGTTTGGCCAAACTCTCTCGCTTAATTGGTTTGAGTAGTAAGCTCAAGCACATTTCCAATCGCATTAATCGCAGAAATGGCTTTTATTTTCTGCTTTCGGTTAATAGCATTATCATCCTTATCAGTAGTGCTATTATTGCTAGAGTAGAGCACCATAATTTTATAGATGCTATTTGGTGGTCTGTAGCAACAGTTACTACGGTAGGTTATGGAGATATCGTTCCTCGAACATTGGTAGGTAAGGCCGTTGCGGTTGTCCTTATGTTTAGTGGGATTGCCACTCTGGGGTTGTTAACTAGCTCTCTCAATAATATTTTTGTGCGGTCAGGTCGTCAGACTGAAAGAAAATTGGCTGAGATTGAGAAGGAGTTGGCAGAGCAGCGTGTCATACTGGAGGAAATCAGAAGTACGGTGCAACTCATAAATAGTAAAATGGACGAAACTGACGATTAAGATTTTTTGAATGAAAGACGGTGTTTCCTGTAATGGAGGCACTTTTTTTGCTTTCTTCTGCCCCTTTTCTATCTTGGTTAGTCGGTGCTCAAACTGGGTCTTTTTGTCAATTGCCTTAAAATTTGATAGAATGAACCCTGTATACTTTTATTTGAGAGGTCCTTATGACCAAATTTAATTTTTTCTTAGTGGTGGAAACCCTGCTTTTGACTCTGGGCCTGATCACCATCTTTAATAATGATATTACCAGTTTTATTTTCATTCTGGTCTTGACCTTGTTGGCCGTTCGCTTTTTTAACAAGGAGTCCAAGAGTGACTTTGTCTTGACCATCTGTTTGATCTCACTTTTTCTGGTTTCCATGTGGAATATCTATGTGGTGCTTGCTATCCTAGTGGGTGTGGCCTATGTCATGATAAACCATTTTTCACAGGTTAAGAAAAAGAATCGCTACGCCCTCATCCAATTCAAAGAAGATAATTTGAATCCTCGAGCTGTCCGAAATCAGTGGATTGGGACTCGTATGGAACCTGTCAGTGATCGTTATGACTTTGATGATATCAATATCATCCGTTTCTTTGGGACAGATGTGATTGATTTGACCCAGGTTATCGTCTCGGGGCGAGATAATGTTGTGATTTTGCAGAAACTTTATGGTCCGACGACTATCTTGGTACCAATTGATGTTTCCGTCAAGCTCAATATATCAGCGATTTATAGCTCTGTCACCTTCTTCAATGAAGATGAGTACGACCTCCGTTACGAAAGATTGACCTTGCAGGGGGCGGAGTATGAGCATGCTCATCGAACAGTGAAATTGATTCTCAATGTGGGAGCTGGACCAGTGGAGGTACGTCGCAAATGAAGAAACAGTACCTATTTTTAATCCTGATTTATTCGGTTGTAGTTTTGGTTGGTGTTACCCTTGTAGTGATGGATAGCTTTAACCTCAACTTTTCACTGGTTTTCGACAATCTGTCTCAGGCCTTCCACTTCCTTTTTAACATGATTTTTGTGGTTCTGAGTTTGCTCATTTTGCTTTATATTCTCTGGGCCATTGCCAATGATAACAGTATGCGTTCAGTCAATCAGGATTTGCGCCGCATTATCAATAATCAACCAGTCAAACGTCAGGGAGATATTGAGTTAGACAAGAATATGATGCGCCTGTCTCATAAGATGCGTAAATTGACTAAGGACTTGCAGAAAACTGAGAATGCCCAAGCTCTTCAAAGCCGTGATATTATTAAGAAGGAGCGAGGACGTATTGCTCGTGACCTTCACGATACCGTTAGTCAGGAGCTTTTTGCGGCTAGTATGATCCTATCTGGTGTTTCTCAGATGGCGGACCAGCTAAGTAAAGAAGATTTGCATAATCAAATTCAGGCGGTTGAGGCCATGCTGACGGATGCTCAAAATGATATGCGTGTCTTGCTTTTGCATCTTCGTCCGACAGAGCTTGAGAACAAGACCTTGCAAGAAGGCTTGCAGATGATTCTTAAGGAATTAACCGATAAATCCAATATCCATGTCGTCTACAAGGATATGGTTAAGAAAGTGCCTAAGCGTATTGAAAATAATCTCTTTAGGATTGCCCAAGAGTTTATCTCTAATACCCTTAAACACGCCAAGGCTAGCCAGATAGAGGTTTACCTCTATCAAAATAGTCAGGAAATTCAATTGAAAATGTTGGATAATGGTGTTGGTTATGACTTAAATGCTTCGACTGACGAGATGAGTTATGGCCTGAAAAATATCCAAGAGCGTGTCGATGAAATGGCAGGAACTGTGCAGTTCCTATCTGCTAAAGGTAAGGGGACGTCTATTGATGTCCGTGTGCCGATATTAAGAGGAGAAGACAATGTCGAATAAGATTAATGTGATTTTGGTCGATGACCATGAGATGGTCCGTTTGGGCCTTAAGAGTTTCTTGAATCTCCAAGGAGATATAGAAGTAGTTGGAGAGGCAAGGAATGGTCGAGAGGGTGTCGATCTTGCCTTGGAACTGCGTCCGGATGTCGTCGTTATGGATCTTGTCATGCCTGAATTAGATGGTGTTCAAGCGACTTTGGAATTGCTCAAAGAATGGCCGGAAGCCAAGATTTTGGTTTTGACTAGCTATTTGGACAATGAAAAAATTTACCCAGTCATTGAAGCTGGTGCTAAAGGCTATATGCTTAAAACTAGTAGTGCGGCAGAGATTCTCAATAGTATCCGTAAGGTTTACCGTGGTGAAGAAGCTATCGAAACTGAGGTGGACAATAAGATTAAATACCATGATAGTCATCCGGACTTACACGATGACTTGACGGCACGTGAACGTGATATCTTGGCCCTTTTGGCTAAGGGGTATGACAATCAAACCATTGCTAATGAGCTATTTATTTCGTTGAAAACCGTTAAAACTCACGTGTCTAATATCCTTGGAAAACTCAATGTTGATGACCGTACTCAGGCTGTTGTTTATGCCTTTAGACATCATTTGGTTTCGCAGGATGATGAATAAAGCTATCAACTAAGCTTGTTATCTAGGGGCTAGAGAGGGTTATCATAACTCTTACCCCTAAGTCGGATTTTGTGAGTCAAATTCTTTGACTTTATTTCTAGCAAAACATATAATTAAACCATCCTAAAACTTTTCTTTTTTCATATGAGGTTGAAGCGACCTCATATCATCTATCTAAGTTCGCTTAGATGATGAAATCTCCTAACTCCTAGCAATCGGTATTTCCGGTTGCTTTTTTTGAAAAAAGTTTAAAAAAGTGTTGACAGCCTACTAGTTTTTCTGTAGAATAATAAGAGTCTTTTGGGGTATAGCCAAGCGGTAAGGCAAGGGACTTTGACTCCCTCATGCGTTGGTTCGAATCCAGCTACCCCAGTTCTACCTGAGGGTAGAGACACAGATTATGGTCCGTTGGTCAAGGGGTTAAGACACCGCCTTTTCACGGCGGTAACACGGGTTCGAATCCCGTACGGACTATAAGTACCAGCTAGAGAAAGCTGGTTTTTTTGTGTCCTTTTTGATAAAATAGAGGGGTTGACTGGCCTAGGTCAGACATTTTATACCACTTTAAAATCATAAATAACGAGACCTCGACCCGAAGAAAAAACTTTGTTTTGTGATGGCTGTCAGATGATGATAAGCACTTGGTCGAGTCGTGGTGTTATTTGATTACGAAAACAGATAATAAGGAAATGCAATGACATACTATAACGTTGGAAAGATTGTGAATACACAGGGCTTGCAGGGTGAACTTCGTGTTTTGTCTGTAACAGATTTTGCGGACGAACGTTTTAAGAAGAAGAGTGTCCTAGCCCTTTTTGATGACAAAGATAATTACATCATGGATGTCGAGATTGCGAGTCACCGTAAACATAAGAACTTTGATATCGTTAAGTTTAAGGGACTTTACCATATCAATGATGTAGAGAAGTATAAGGGCTGCAGTCTTAAGATTGCTGAGGAAAATCTAACAGACCTTGATGACGGTGAATTTTACTACCATGAAATCATTGGCCTTGATGTTTATGAAGGTGATACTTTGATTGGTCAGGTCAAAGAGATTCTCCAACCGGGTGCTAATGATGTTTGGGTAGTGAAACGTAAAGGCAAGAAAGACTTGCTCTTGCCATATATCCCACCTGTAGTTCTTGATGTTGATGTTGCAGCTGGTCGTATTGAGGTTGAGCTCATGGAAGGATTAGACGATGAAGATTGATATCTTGACCCTATTCCCAGATATGTTTGCTCCCTTAGAGCATTCCATTCTTGGTAAGGCAAAGGATAAGGGGCTTCTAGAAATCAACTATCACAATTTCCGTGAAAATGCGGAAAAGGCTCGTCATGTAGATGACGAACCTTACGGTGGCGGACAAGGCATGTTGCTTCGTGCCCAGCCAATTTTTGATACCTTTGACAAGCTAAATGTCACTAAGCCTCGCGTTATTCTCTTAGATCCTGCTGGTCGTACCTTTGATCAGGCCTATGCAGAAGAATTGGCGCAAGAAGAGGAATTGGTCTTTATTTGTGGCCATTATGAGGGCTATGATGAGCGCATCAAAACTTTGGTGACAGACGAGATTTCCTTGGGAGACTTTGTCTTGACTGGGGGAGAGCTAGCTGCTATGACTATTGTAGATGCTACTGTCCGCTTAATTCCTGAGGTTTTGGGTAAGGAAGCTAGTCATAAGGATGATAGTTTCTCATCAGGGCTTTTGGAATTTCCACAATATACTCGCCCAGCTGAGTTTCGTGGCATGAAGGTGCCAGATGTGCTCTTGTCAGGTCACCATGTCAATATTCGACGTTGGCGTATGGAGCAGAGTTTGCGTAAGACCTGGGAGCGTCGACCAGATCTTTTGGAAAACTATGATTTTACGGATGAAGAACGTCAGATTTTAGAAGAGATAAAAGCAGAAGGAAAATAAAATGTCAGAAGAAAAGATTTATGATATTACCATTATCGGTGGTGGACCAGTAGGACTTTGGGCTGCCTTTTATGCTGGACTACGTGGCATGACTGTTAATATTATTGAGAGTCTGTCAGAACTTGGTGGACAGCCTGCCATCCTCTACCCTGAGAAGAAAATCTATGATATTCCTGCCTTTCCTCAAACAACAGGTGCGGAATTGACAGAAAACCTCTTGACTCAGCTTAAGCGTTTTGAAGACCGTGTCAGCATTCATTTGAAAGAGGAAGTTCAAACCTTTGAAAAGACCGATGGTATCTTCACAATTACTACTAGTAAGGGCCAACACTTGTCTAAGGCTATCGTCATTGCCTGTGGAAATGGTGCCTTCGCCCCACGTCCTTTAGGTGTGGACAATGAAGAAGATTATGCGGATAATAACTTGTTCTATAATGTGCATAGCCTGGACCAATTTGCTGGCAAGAAGGTTGTGATTGCTGGGGGTGGCGATTCAGCCGTTGACTGGGCAAATCACTTGGATGGTATTGCTGAGAGTGTGACTTTGATTCACCGTCGTGATGCCTTTCGTGCCCATGAGCATAGTGTCGAGCTTCTTCATCAATCATCAGTTAATGTGATGACACCTTACGTACCCCTTGAAATCAAGGGTGAAAATGGTTTTGCCCAAAGTTTGACTGTTCAAAAAGTGAAGTCAGATGAAGTTGTGGAATTGCCGCTTGATACCCTTATTGTTAGCTTTGGCTTCTCAACCAACAATAAAAACCTTCGTAACTGGAA
>ERZ772855.3641-NODE-3641-length-11419-cov-9.128212_pt1 | contig 11419 bp, 9 predicted proteins | sample MGYA00511900_ERZ772855 | MGnify/ENA primary metagenome ERZ772855 (study PRJEB29015, sample SAMEA2737701) | human gut metagenome | biome: human gut; feature: human-associated habitat; material: faeces | place: China | collected 2012 ...
CTAACCTTTAAGTCTTGGTTTGAAGAGGCGAATAAAAAGCTTGGTAAGAAGCAATATTTAGTTCCGTACTTTATGAGCTCTCATCCAGGTTGTGCGTTAGAGGATGCTATTGAATTGGCGGAATTTTTACGAGACCACCATATGTACCCTGAGCAAGTACAGGATTTTATCCCTACACCGGGTAGTCTTTCTACTTGCATGTATTATACGGGCATTAATCCACTAGATGGAAAGCCTGTATATGTTGCTAAAAAGGGGCGAGATAAAGCAAAACAACGCGCTTTGATGCAGTTTAAAAATATTGAAAACTATGATCTTGTTAAAGAGGCTCTCATAGAAGCCAATCGACGTGATTTAATTGGCTTTGGCGCGGAATGCTTAATTCCACCGCGCCCAATTAGTGGAAATTCTAAGCGTATTAGCCAATCTAGTAAATTCCGTAATGGCAAACGAGATTGCGAACCTAGGAATCAATGCCGGACTGCCAAAAGGCGTAGTAGAGATGTGACTAAAGTTCGTACATCTAATAAAAGTTTTGGTGGTCGTTACATGTAGGGAGTAGCTTTAGCTACTCTCATTTTAAGATACTTTATGTCTTATGGGAGGCATATATGAAACGATGGATTGCTCCGAGCATCTTAGCATTATTTGTGGTAGGAATGTTGATTTATGGTATAAACTTTTACCAACAAGAACAAATAGAACAGGCCAAAGAGCCTATTCGTGGTGAAATTATAGTCTATACGGACTTACCTAATACTTTGACAGCTATGCTTGCTGAGCGTTATGAAGAGGAACAAAAGGTAAAAGTTACTGTAATGCCTCTTACAGAGGAACAAATGTCGCTACGGTCGGCTTCTACCGTGGCTGATACTTCTGGTGATTTGGTGCTAACTTCTGAAGATAATCTCGTAGTTGGTGCCAATGCAGGTAAATATATGCCCATCGTCAATGAACGTATTGACGAGGTACGTGATAATCTAAAGGATCCAAATGGCTATTGGGTTGGTCTCTGGTACGATCCAATCGTATTTGTTCAGAATGATACCTTCCATAATGGCATTGGTAAATATATTACTACATGGGAAACATTGGGAAAACAAGGTGATTGGTCTATCGTTATGACTGATTTTGTAGCATCTCAGAATGCGGCCAATTTGCTATACAATATGGTAGAGTACAAAGGGGAACCAGAGGCTCTTGAATACTTGTATAGTTTGAAGCCTCATGTGGTTCAACATGCTAAATTTTTGTCTACTCCAATACGCTTAACTGCGCTAGGGGAGACAAATATTGGTATTGGTAACTTGTCTGATGCGGCACAATATAGTCATCATGGGTATCCAATTAAGATCATTTATCCTAAAGATGGTACGTCTTATTATGTGACTGGTGCTGCCGTTTTAAAAAATTCAAAACATAAAGCAGATAGTGTAGAGTTTATTAATTGGTTACTATCTTCTAAAACGGCGAAATATATGGTAGAAAAGAATTTTACCTATATATTTACTAATCCTGAGATGGATGAGCCAAAAGATTCTATGGGGCATGATTTAGTATTATGGCCTGTGAATGGTGGCTATACTCTAGAAGGTAAAAAGTTACTATTAAATCATTGGGTTAGTCAAGTACGATTCCGTAAGGACTAAGTCAGTTGTATAAATCCAAGAAATAAATAAAAAAGAATCTAGTGACGAAAGGATATGGAATGGGGAAAAAATTAGGATATGTTAGCCTAGGTTGTGCTAAAAATTTAGTAGATACAGAGGTAATGTTAGGCTTATTGAGAGATAATGGCTATTCGATTACAGAAGACTTAAGCGAAGCAGATCTTATCGTTGTAAATACCTGTACTTTTATTGAAAAAGCTAAGGCTGAGTCTATAAATACCATCCTTGAGGTTGCCCAATATAAGGAGGATGGTACTTGTAAGGGCCTTATCGTAGCAGGTTGTCTTAGCCAACAATATCAGGATGAATTATTCCAAGAAATTCCTGAAATTGATGCATTAATCGGTACCGGTGCATGGGATCAAGTTATGGTAGCCGTTGATGCTATTGAGCACGGCAATCGCAGTTGTATCATGGAAAATATTACGAATATCTATGATGAGCGCATGCCTCGTATTCAAACCACACCTCGTTATAGTGCATATGTTAAAATTGCAGAAGGCTGTAATAACGGGTGTACATTCTGTATTATTCCAAAGGTACGCGGTGCATTCCGTAGTCGTACTATCGAGTCTATTAAGGCTGAAGTGGAACGATTGGCTGCGACAGGGGTTAAGGAAGTTGTCCTTATCGCTCAAGATACAACTAGCTATGGCATCGACCTTAATGATGGTAAACCATTGTTGACTACATTGTTAAAAGAATTAACAACTGTAGAGGGCATAGAATGGATTCGCATGCTATACCTATATCCGACATTCTTCTCTGATGAATTGTTAGATATTATCGTTAATGAGCCAAAGCTTTGTAAATATGTAGATATTCCATTGCAACATGTTAATAACGATATTTTGAAACAAATGAATCGCCGAGACGATCGCAATGATATTGAACGCTTACTTAAGAAGATTAGAAATGCACCGACTCATATTACATTGCGCACCTCTATCATCGTTGGATTTCCTGGTGAAACAGATGAACAATTTGAGGAACTTTGTGACTTTGTAAAAGAAATCAAATTCGATAATATGGGCGTATTTACGTATTCTCAAGAAGATGGTACACCAGCTGGTGCTCGTGAAGACCAAATACCAGAAGAGGTCAAAGAAGAGCGTTATCACGTTCTTATGTCCATCCAAGCTGCTATCTCTGAAGAGAACAATCGTAATTTAGAAGGTACCATTGATTATGCGATGGTAGAGGAAATCGAAGAAGGTGAACATGATACATTGCTTGCAAAAGGCCGTTTGAAATCTCAAGCACCTGATGTAGATGGTAATATGTATATTGAAGATTGTGGTGAAGACATTCAACCTGGTGATATTCTTAAGGTACAAGTAGAGCAAGGCTTTGCTTATGATGTAGTAGCTACGGTTGTAGAATAATACACAGTTCGATACATTCGATTGTGGAGGTGATCTGATGATTGTAGAACTTATTTCTACAGGTTCAGAATTATTGCTAGGTGATACAGTAAATACGAATGTATCTTGGCTAGCACAAGAGTTAAATAAATTAGGATATACCATTGCCCATCAATCAGTGGTAGGTGATAATCCGAAACGAATGGCTGAAGTCTTTCAGCTCGCTAGTACAAGGGCTGATATCGTTATTAGTACTGGTGGGTTAGGACCTACGCAGGGTGATATTACACGTAATGTACTTGCCGATTCAATTGGCAGACCTATTGTGTTTAATCAAGAGGCCATGAATGAGCTTGAACGGTTTTTTAAAAGTGTAAACCGTACTATACCTGATGCGAGTCGGCGAGAGGCACAATTACCAGAAGGGGCGAAGGTATTATATAATCCTGTTGGAGTTGCACCAGGTGTAGTCGTTGAAGATGGTGACACTACATACATACTTCTGCCTGGACCTCCTGGAGAAATGAAGGGAATGTTTCAAGAGAGCGTAGTTCCTTATTTAAATGGTCGATTTGGTTCTCAAGGTGTTGTTATATCTTATCGTTATGGTGTATATGATATTCGTGAAATTGATTTAGAAAGCACCTTGATGGATCTCATTAAGAAGCAATCTAATCCGACGATCGCTTTGCTCATTAAAAAGGGCTACATTGAGGTTCGTATCACTGCTAAGGCTGAAACATTAGAAGCGGCGCAAGAACTACTTAATCCTTGGGATGCAATCATACAAGAGCGTTTATGTTCTCGCGTAGGATGCGACTTAACGATTTCTATGGAGGAAACACTAGGCCGTACCTTGCTAAAGGAACACAGCACTATTAGTACTGCTGAATCTTGTACATCAGGATTGGTTGGTAAATTACTGACTAATGTCAGTGGCAGTAGTGAGTACTATATGGGTGGTGTCATTTCGTATAGTAATGATGTGAAACATCGTGTTTTAGGTGTACCACAAGATATGTTAGATGCGTATGGCGCTGTTAGTGAACAAGTGGCTAAGGCTATGGCAGAGGGGGCACGAATTGTTGGTCAAACAACATATGCTGTTTCTACGACAGGCATAGCTGGTCCTGGAGGCGGTACGCTAGAAAAGCCTGTTGGTCTTGTTTGGTTTGGTGTTACTGGTCCACATGGTACGGTAGCCCATAAAGCTAATTTAATTGGCAATCGAGAAGATATTAGACAAAGTGCAGCAGAGCTAGCACTTTACTATGTTTATACTTATATAACAGAAAAGGGGAAATAAAATAATGGCTGTAGATGGTAGACAAGCAGCGTTGGATAACGCATTAAAACAAATTGAAAAAGATTTTGGTAAAGGTGCTATTATGCGTCTTGGTGAGGCGGCAGATCGCATGAATGTAGAGGTGATTTCCTCTGGTTCTCTAGCTATCGATATTGCTGTTGGTGTAGGTGGTTTTCCTCGTGGTCGTGTAATTGAAATCTATGGTCCAGAATCTTCTGGTAAAACAACAGTAGCTCTTCACGCGGTAGCAGAAGCTCAAAAACAAGGTGGCATTGCAGCATTTATTGATGCGGAGCATGCGATGGATCCTGTATATGCTCGCAATTTGGGTGTAGATATCAATAATTTGTTGATTTCTCAACCAGATAATGGAGAACAAGCTCTTGAAATTACAGAAGCCCTTGTTCGCAGTGGTGCAGTAGATATTGTTGTAGTTGACTCCGTAGCAGCATTGGTACCTAAAGCGGAAATTGATGGTGAAATGGGTGACGCTCATGTAGGTTTACAAGCTCGTTTGATGAGTAAAGCTTTGCGCAAATTGACTGGTATCATCAGTAAATCCAAAACAGTTGTTATCTTCATCAACCAATTGCGTGAAAAAGTAGGTGTTATGTTCGGTAATCCTGAAACAACGACTGGTGGTCGTGCGTTGAAATTCTATTCTTCCGTACGACTTGATGTTCGTAAAGGGGAATTAATTAAAGCAAACAACGAAAATGTTGGCGCTCGAACAAAAGTCAAAGTTGTCAAAAATAAGGTGGCACCTCCATTTAAGACAGCTGAATTTGATTTGATGTATGGCGAAGGTATCTCTAAAACTGGCACACTTATTGATATTGGTACAAATATGGAAATTATTAATAAATCTGGTGCTTGGTACTCCTATAATGGGGAACGTATGGGGCAAGGTAAGGAAGCGGCTAAACAATACTTGTTAGAGAATCCACAAATAGCTGATGAAATCGATCGCATTATTCGTGATACATTAGCTGTTGGTACTGAAGAAATCGATGTAATCGGTGAAGAAGTAACTGAAGAAGTATAATCATGAGTGACGAAACGATGCAAGCTGCTATGGATCAAGCGTATCGCTTCCTAGCTCAGCGCTTCCTTAGTTCTTATGAGCTGACGCAGAAAATGAGACGTAAACAATTCGAGGACCCTATCATTGAGAGGGTCCTTGAGCGCCTTAGAGATTATGATTACATTAATGATGAACGTTTATCTGAGCAAGTATTAACCTATTTGATGAAAGAACAGAAATACGGTGCTTATATGATTAAGCAAAAAATGAAACTTCGAGGACTTGCGATTCCTCAAGAAATTTCTGCTTATGATGAGGTAAAAGCTGCTTATCGGGTGGTAGAGAAAAAATTTGGATCTATTCTCAATGAAGAGAAGACTCCTCGGGTAAAAGTTTTTAGTTTTCTCAAATACAGGGGGTTCTCAACAAGCACAATTCAAGTTGTATGCAATGATTTTTATGAATAAATTATGCTTTTTGAGAGGCCTTACTAAGCTTGTAAAATCTTGACAGAAAGGGCTTTGAAGTCTAAAATTAATAATAGCCTTATTTATTTATATGATGATATGGCTAATTGATAATTTAATGCATAAAGGGCATAAAAAGGAGCATGAAAGCTCAATTTTGAGAAATAAAAAGGAGGTGAAAGAAATTTTAGAGTATAGTCTAATTGCAGTGGTAATGGTACTGATTGGACTAGGGGTAGGCTATTTTTTAAGAAAAAATATTGCTGAAGGAAAACTGAATCAAGCTGAGCAAGAGGCTGCACGCATCATTGCAAATGGTGAACGCACAGCTGAGTCTAAAAAGAAAGAAGCTTTATTAGAAGCGAAAGAAGAAATTCATAAGCTCCGTTCTGATGTGGAACGAGAAAATAAAGATCGTCGTTCTGAACTTCAACGTATGGAACGTCGTATTCTTCAAAAAGAAGAATCTTTGGATAAAAAATTAGACAATATTGAGCACAAAGAGGAAGCTTTACATCGCAAAGAAGCTGACTTAGCCCAAAGCCGTGAAAAGGTAGAAGCTTTGTATGAAAAACAAATGGCAGAATTGGAACGTATTTCTGGCATGACGTTCGAAGAAGCAAAAAATATCTTGTTAACGAATGTGGAACAAGAAATTCGCCATGAAACGGCGATTATGGTTAAGGAAATGGAGCAGCAAGCTAAGGATGAAGCGGAGAAAAAAGCGAAAGAAATTATCTCCTCTGCCATCCAACGTTGTGCAGCTGACCATGTAGCGGAAACTACCGTATCCGTAGTGGCATTGCCTAATGATGAAATGAAGGGGCGCATTATTGGTCGCGAAGGTCGTAACATTCGTGCACTCGAAACATTAACAGGTATTGATTTGATTATCGATGACACACCAGAAGCAGTTATTCTTTCCGGCTTCGATCCAATTCGTCGTGAAGTGGCTCGTATTGCGCTGGAAAAATTGATTGTAGATGGTCGTATCCATCCAGCTCGTATTGAAGAAATGGTTGGTAAAGCTCGTAAAGAGGTGGACCAAACTATTAAAGAGGCTGGTGAACAAGCGACATTTGAAGCTGATGTTCATGGCTTACATCCTGAAATTGTTAAGATTTTAGGCCGTTTGAAATATCGTACTAGTTATGGTCAAAACGTATTGAAACATTCCATTGAAGTATCTCATTTAGCAGGTTTAATGGCAGCTGAACTAGGCTGTGATGTAACTTTGGCTAAACGAGGTGGTTTGATTCATGATATTGGTAAAGCATTAGACCGTGAACTTGAAGGTTCTCATGTTCAAATCGGTGTTGATGTGGCTCGTAAATATCGTGAAAGTGCAGCAGTAATTAACTGTATTGGTGCTCATCATGGTGATGAAGAGTTCCAAACCGTAGAAGCTGTATTAGTAGCTGCCGCTGATGCTATCTCCGCTGCCCGTCCAGGAGCACGTCGAGAAACATTAGAAAACTACTTAAAACGTTTATCTAAATTGGAAGAAATCGCTGAATCCTTCGAAGGCGTTGAAAAATGTTTTGCTATTCAAGCCGGTCGTGAGATTCGCGTTGTAGTAAAACCGGATAAGATTGATGAAGCTGAGTCTACATTACTTGTTCGGAATATCGTAAAACGCATCGAGTCAGAACTTGAATATCCAGGCCAAATTAAGGTCGTAATTATTCGTGAAACTCGCGTTGTGGATTACGCAAAATAATATGCTATAAGCGATAAGTATAGGCTGCAATGTTTTCATTGCAGCCTATTGTTATCAAAGTTTCGGTAATTATATATTGCTATATACGGCGTATAGGAATCATCATTTACATTGCGTTGTAGATGATGATTCCTATGATTCGTATCAAGTTATTTATACTTTTTTAATAATTTAATTGATTAAAATGCTTTACAAATAGAGGATTTTTTATTTATATATCGAATTAATATATATAAGGGAAGGAGGCGTTGGCTATGAGCCGATATTTTGAAAATGAGTTGATTGAACAAATCAAAGATGCTAATGATATCGTGTCAGTTGTATCCGAGCATGTAGCCTTAAAGAAACGCGGCAAGAACTATTGGGGTTGTTGTCCATTTCATAATGAAAAAACGCCATCCTTTAGCGTAGCCCCTGAAAAGGGTTTTTATTATTGTTTTGGTTGCCATGCATCAGGAAATGCTATTAAATTTCTTATGGAGTTAGAGCATTTAACCTTTGTAGAAGCTTTAGAGCGGCTAGCTAATCGGGCTAATATTCCATTGCCAGAGGCGAAACTTTCACCTGAGCAAAGAGCTAGAGATGAAAGACGCAAAAAACTGTATGAAGCTTCTGATTTAGCGGCTACTTTTTTCCATAACTGTCTTACTCAAACTTCTATTGGTAAAGTGGGATTAGATTATTTGAAAAAGCGAGGACTCACACAAGCGACCATAGAAACATTTAAGCTTGGTTTTGCTCCTGATGGTTGGGATAAGTTATATCGTGCCTTTCATGAGCGTGGCATTGATGATTCCATTCTTTTAGAGTTGAATCTTGTCCGAAAGAACCAAAAGGGTCAATTTTATGACTTCTTCAGAAATAGAATTATGTTCCCTATTATGGATGGTAAAGGGCGAGTAGTTGCTTTTGGTGGACGCGTTATGGATGATAGTACACCAAAATATTTAAACTCTCCAGAGTCATCAATCTTTGAAAAAGGTAAACTTCTATTTGCTTTTGATAAGGCTTATAAATCTATTCGTGAGGAAAAACAAGCTATTCTTGTAGAAGGCTATATGGATGTTATATCTGCTCATAATCATGGTGTTACTAATGTAGTCGCATCATTGGGGACTGCTTATACAAGAGATCATGGACATATCTTGATGAGGCAGGCTGAAGAAATTGTGTTAGCTTATGATATGGATGGTGCTGGCCGTCAGGCGGCTGCTAGAGCTATTGAATTATTGCAAAATACGGATTTTAAGGTGCGTGTCCTTGCCATGCCAGACGGCAAAGATCCAGATGATTATGTGCGTAATCATGGGGGGCAGGCATTTAAGGAGTTAGTTGCTAAAGCTGTTAAGCCTCTTGATTATCTATTAAGTGAGTCTTTAATTAAACACGATACAAATGATACAGAAGGTAAGCAGGCTGTTATGGCAGATGTTTTCCCATATATTGCAAATATAGATAGTCAAACACAGAGAGATGATGCTTTAAAAACATTGGCATTGCCATTATGGCTTGATAATAGTACTATTTTTAGATACTTTAGAGATTATGTGAAAAAAGGACAAATTGAATTAGTGGATACGGCATCGACACCTTTGCCAACACAGGATTTACCAAGGGGTGATGCGGAAAAATTATTATCCTTAGCTTTCACAAATGGCGAAGTATTACAACATATGATGAGCTATTTGCCATTAGAGGACTTTGAAAAAATTGAATATCGAGGTATAATAGAAAAGCTATTCACCTTGTATAAGTCCGAAGGTCGTCTAGATGAAACTGCAATTCAATCTGTTTTATCTTCTCAAGAATACGATATTTACTCTAGGTTGGTCGTTATGAGTGACGATGAATATAAGGTACAAGTGCCTGCATTAATCCGCAAGATAAGGCTCCATTCATTGCGTGAACAGTATAAAGCGCATTCGATTATGGCGGATCAATTAAAACGAGCAGGAGATTCGACGTTTATTAGCGAATTACATAAGTGTCAAGAAATACAGAATTTAATTAGAGAATGGTCTAAGTAAATCATTAATGGTTAAAAAGGAGAGCGCTGTGGCTAAGAAAGTACAAAAAAGTCAAATAGAGGAGATTGTTGAGCAACTTCTTGAAAAAGGCCGTAAGAGCGGTGTGTTGACACAATCCGAGATTTCAGATGCTCTTCATGAGCAGACGGAAATTACTGCGGAACAATTAGATGATATTTATACGACTTTGGGTAAACTGAATGTTGAGATTGTGGCAGATATTGATGCAGATGATACAGATAGTCATACAATTGAAACAGATGAAGATGAAGACGAAGTTTCTAGCGAGAAGAAAATTTCTATCGATTTAAGTGTTGATTCTGGTGTTAATATCGATGACCCTGTACGAATGTACCTAAAAGAAATTGGTCGCGTACCATTGCTTTCAGCTGACGAAGAAATCGTATTAGCTAAGCAAATCGAAGCTGGTGCACAAGAGGATGCTACATATAAGGATATTCAACTTAGCAAAAAGGCTAAGAAAAAATTGGTAGATGCTAACTTGCGACTAGTTGTTAGTATTGCGAAACGTTATGTAGGTCGCGGTATGTTGTTCTTGGATTTAATTCAAGAAGGTAACCTAGGTCTGATTAAAGCGGTAGATAAATTCGATTATACTAAAGGTTATAAATTTTCAACGTATGCTACATGGTGGATTCGTCAAGCAATTACGCGTGCTATTGCAGACCAAGCTCGTACGATTCGTATTCCTGTACATATGGTAGAAACAATTAATAAATTGATTCGTATTTCTAGACAATTGTTGCAAGACAAGGGTCGTGAGCCATTGCCAGAAGAAATTGCTGAAGGTATGGGAATTACTGTAGAGCGGGTGCGTGAAATTCAGAAAATCGCCCAAGAGCCAGTATCCTTGGAAACTCCGATTGGTGAAGAGGAAGATTCCCATTTAGGGGACTTCATCGAGGACCAAGATGCAATTGCTCCAGACGATGCAGCTAGCTATATTTTATTGCAAGAGCAGATTGAAGATGTATTTACATGTTTAACTGATCGTGAGCAACAAGTATTGATTTTACGTTTTGGGTTGAAGGATGGTAAGCCTCGCACATTGGAAGAAGTTGGTCAACATTTCAATGTAACAAGAGAACGTATTCGTCAGATTGAAGGTAAAGCGCTTACTAAATTGCGCAACCGCGGTAAACGTGATAAAATCAAAGACTTCTTATAAGATTTTGAATCTCTTAAGGGTTGTAATGCAGTGTTGTATAGCACTGTATTACAACCCTTTTGTGTTATAATAAAAAATGGTAATATCTTACAATAAAAAGCATTTTATGATAAGACTTATGTAGTAGAGAAGGGTCTCATGTAATAGCGATAAGTCTTATGTAATAGATATAAGTTAAACGCTTATGTAATAGATAGGAGATATAATGTTTACAGTTACTAAACGGTTAGAGGTGAGTGCATCTCATCAATTACAACTAGATTATCCGAGTAAATGTCAAAATCTTCATGGGCATAACTGGATTATTACAGTTCATGCTCGTTCTGAAGAGTTAGATCATAACGGGATGGTCATCGACTTTACGATTATTAAAGAAAAAATTCATGGTCGCTTGGATCATCGCCATATCAACGATGTACTAGGCGACATTAATCCCACTGCGGAGAATATGGCGAAATGGATTGCTGATGAATTGGGCCCAAAATGCTTTAAAGTAGAGGTTCAAGAATCTGAAGGGAACACAGCTATTTATGAACGTGATTGAGATTTTTGCCTCTATTGATGGGGAAGGTAGTCGGCAAGGTTTGCTGACTACATTTTTACGCCTCCATGATTGCAATATTCGCTGTTCCTATTGCGATACGACTTATAG
>ERZ772855.3651-NODE-3651-length-11392-cov-2.886037_pt1 | contig 11392 bp, 12 predicted proteins | sample MGYA00511900_ERZ772855 | MGnify/ENA primary metagenome ERZ772855 (study PRJEB29015, sample SAMEA2737701) | human gut metagenome | biome: human gut; feature: human-associated habitat; material: faeces | place: China | collected 2012 ...
CCATGATCTTGTCGGCGTCCTCGCTGCGGGCGGTGAGCATGATGATGGGAACGTCGGAAAATTCCCGTATCTTCATGCAGGCCTCGCTGCCGGAGAGACCGGGCATCATCAGGTCCAGAATGATGAGGTCCAGCGTCTCCTGACGGGCCAGCTCCACGGCGGTTGCGCCGTCGTAGGCGGTGAGGACCTGGTAGCCCTCGTTCTCCAGATTGAATTTGATGCCCTTGACCAAGAGCTTTTCGTCGTCTACTACCAGTATTTTCATGTATCGTCCTCCACGGTGATCTGCTGCCGGATGGTTTCAAAAATGCCCTCACCGATGCCGTTGACATCCATGATGGACTCGATATCGGCAAAGGGGCCGTGCTCCTCCCGATAGGCCACGATGCGCTGGGCCAGTGTGGGCCCGATGCCGTCCAGCGCTTCCAGTTGGGCGGCGTCGGCGGTGTTGATGTTCACCTTGCCGGGGACGGCGGGAGGCTCGGGAGCCTCCGGCTCCTGCGCTGTATACTGGGGCGTGACGGTGTAGTCCCCGCCGCCGGCGCTGCGGTGGTCGGTGAAATACAGCAGCGCCAGACAAAGTAGGAAGATGGCCGTCAGAAGCAGCAGATATTTTTCTGTTTTTGTGATCTTTCCCATTTTTCCGCAGTTGACTCCCGGTCGATTTTTGTTATAATAAGAGGAAAGCGACCCTGCGGCCGGGAGGGGGGGCTGCCCCGCTGACGGCCGCTGATACCGGCGGAGAGCATGAGGGCCGGCTCCTGCTTACGGATGGTAGATAGACTCATTATAGCATAGATGGAGAAAAATTACTATGAAAATTCGCCGTATTCTATCTGTTTTTTTGCTGACCGTGCTGATGGTCAGTCTGATGCTGACCCCGCAGGCCTACGCCCTGCCTGCGCTGGAGATCAAGGCCAAGGCGGCCGTACTGGTGGACGCCGATGAGGGGCGGATCATCTTTGGGCAGAATGAGCAGGAGAGGGAATACCCCGCCAGCATCACCAAGGTGATGACGGCCCTGCTGACGCTGGAGGCCGTGGACGCCGGGAAGCTGTCTCTGGACCAGCCCATCACCGCATCGGCGGTGGTGAACGATCAGGATCCGGAGGGCAGCTCCGCCGGCATCGAGGAGGGCGAGGTGCTGACGGTGGAACAGCTGCTGTACTGCCTGCTGCTGGTGTCCGCCAACGAGGCGGCGGACATTCTGGCGGAGACGGTATCCGGCTCCCGTGAGGCCTTTGTGGAGCTGATGAACCAGCGGGCGCAGGAGCTGGGCTGCACCGGCACCCACTTTGCCAACACCAACGGCCTGCACGATGTGAACCACTATACCACCGCCTACGATATCTATTTGTTCTTCCGGGAGGCCATGAAGCATGAGACCTTCATGACCATCACCGGCTCCGTGGCCTATGAGGTGCCGGCCACCAACAAGTCCGAGGCACGGGAGCTGCACACCACCAACTCGCTGCTCTCCAACTGGCGTATTCTGGATTATCTCTATGACGGGGTGGACTGCGGCAAGACCGGCTCCACGCCGGAGGCGGGGTACTGCCTGGTGTCCAGCTGCCTGCGGGACGGCAAGCGGCTGGTGGCGGTGGTGCTGGGCGCCGAGGGCGAGGGGACTCATATCGAGAGCTTTTCCGAGAGCGCACGGCTCTATGACTACGGCTACAACAACTTCAGCAAGCAGCTGGTGGTCTCCACGGAGGACGTGTTCCGCCAGCCGGTGGCCCTGTCCAAGGAGACGGACTGCGTGATGCTCTATCCGGCGGAGAACGCCGAGGCGTTCCTGCCCTCCGACGTGACGAAGGATCAGCTGGAGCAGACGGTGACGCTGAAAAATGAGGTGGCGGATGCTCCCATCACCCGGGGGCAGGAGATGGGGACCCTGACCATCTCCTACAACGGGCAGGTGTGCGTCACGGTGCCGCTGCTGGCGCAGGCGGACGTCAGCGCCTCCCGGTTTTTGGTGGCCAAGGCGGCGGTGGAGGAGTTCCTCTCCCGCACCATTGTGAAGGTGGCGCTGGTGGTACTGGTGCTGCTGGTGATCCTGCTGGTGCTTTGGGCGAAGGTGTTCCGCCGCAACCGGCGCTACGGCAGCCGCAGCGGCAGACGGTATCGGAGCAGCTCCTACCGGGGCGGCAGAAGAGGACGCTGAAAAACGATAGACGGGCGGGTCTGCCCTAAGGGCAGGCCCGCTTTTTATAAGCGGAGGTGTATGGTATGGCGGAGGAGCTGCGGATCCTCTATGAGGATCCCTATCTGGTGGTGTGCGTGAAGCCGGTGGGGGTGCTGTCGGAGGACAGCGAGAGCGGGCGATCCCTGCCACGGATGCTGGCGGAGCACTACCGGCAGGCGGGAAAGCCCGACTATATCGCCACGGTGCATCGGCTGGACAAGATCGTGGGAGGAGTGATGGTGCTGTCCCGGCGACGGGAGGTCACGGGCAGGCTGACGGCGGCCATAGCCGCTCATGAGATCACCAAGGAGTATCTGGCGGTGCTGCGGGGGCATCCCCGGGAGCCGGCCGCCACGCTGACGGATCTGCTGTTCCGGGACGCCTCCCACAACAAGAGCTATGTGGTGAAGCGTCCCCGGAAGGGCGTCCGGGAGGCCAGCCTGGAATACCGGGAGCTGTCCCGGACGGAGGAGCTGTCTCTGGTGCGGGTGCGGCTGCACACCGGACGCACCCACCAGATCCGGGTGCAGTTTTCCTCCCGGGGGCTGCCGCTGCTGGGGGATATCCGATACGGCAGCAAGGACCCCAACTGCACGGCGGCCCTGTGGTCCTGCCGCCTGGCCTTCCGCCATCCGGTCACCGGCAGAGCGGTGGACGTGTTCTGCCCGCCGCCCCGGACCTACCCCTGGGACCTGTTTCCGGCGGTGGAGGGCTGACCGGAAAGCGAACCAACGGAATGGAGGATTTTTATGGCCTATACGGTGGGCGAAATGGCAAAACGGCTGGGGGTGCCTGCCTCCACGCTGCGGTATTACGATAAGGAGGGGCTGCTGCCCCAGGTGGAGCGCTCCCCCGGGGGGATCCGGGTGTTTCAGGAGTCGGACTATGAGTGGCTGCGGATGATCGGCTGCATGAAAAAGGCGGGAATGTCCATTCGGGACATCCGGCATTACATCCAGCTGTCCGCCCAGGGGGACGACACCATCAGCGACCGGCTGGAGATGTTCCGGAACCAGCGGGAGGTGCTGTGCCGCCGGATCGAGGAGATGCAACACACCCTGGAAACCGTGGAGTACGAATGCTGGTTTTATGAGACGGCCAGAGAGGCCGGAACCGTGCAGGCTCCCAAGAGCATGACGGAGCAGGAGATCCCGGAGCGCTTCCGGACCATCCGGCGGGAGCTTAAGGGAGAATAACAGAAAAAATAGCGAGCGCCTCTGGCCGAAAAGGCCGGAGGCGCTTTGTTATGTGCGCAGCTTGAAGGTTCTGGGGGCCAGGCGATAGGCCAGCAGCAGGGCCGCGGCCACATACGCGGCGGCAAAGACAATCATGCCGATGCCGAAGGCCATCGTTGCCCCGTGGACGTTGGCGTAGATCATGTAGCAGACAAAATAGGTCAGGCCCGTGATCAGGCGATAGCCGAAGCTGGTGTTCTCCAGCCCGGCGGTGTAGGGCTGCAGCAGATAGTACAGCACCAGGTAGTGCACCGAGAAAAACACGGACATGGCCAGAATGGCCAGGGGCAGCACCAGATAATCCGTGGGGGTGTCCGTGCCGCCGCTGCACAGCAGAAGCAGGGGAAGCCCCAGGGCGATGACGGCGGTGGGCAGCAGGTTGATGGCCGTCAGGGATTTCAGCCGGGCCGTGAAAATGCCCAGGATGACCCGGGGCTGCCGGTAAAACCGGTAGGACAGCATACTGCTGTCGCAGTTGAAGAACAGGACCTGGGTCACGGTGTTGCCCCGGTTGATGAAGTACATCAGAAGCAGCATCATCGGCAACGCCGGAACCAGTGCGCCGTTGATGGCGGCGGCTATCTCCGGCAGCGCCAGACAGGCGGCGCAGCCCGGGGCCAGCGCGGCCCCGGCAATAACGGCGGTGCGCCGGGCCGGACGCATCAGAAGCCGGTAATTGCGGCGCACAAACAGCTCGTTGAACCGGGCGCAGCCGGTTTTCCGGCTGTCCGGGCCTGCGTCCAGGGTCAGCTTGCTCTGATACTGGGCCTGGGTCTCCCGGGCCGCCGCCTGGGGATCGTTGCCGCTGAGCAGGGATACGTCCGCCGTGAACAGGTGCCGGTATACCCGGCGATAGCCGGAAAAGTGTAGCAGATATACGGCGCCCCACGCGCCGCCAGCCGCCGCCAGCCCGCAGACAGCGTATACGGCGGCGGAGGGCAGGGCCTGGTTCAGCAGGAGAGGGGGCAGATACGCCGCCGCCAGCAGAAGAACGGAGGTTCCCTGCAGCAGGGAAAACCTCTTTTCGTCCCGGGGCAGGATACCCCGTCGGTGGAAATGCCGCAGCTCCAGTCCCGCAGAGAGGAGCTTGACGCCGCACACCAGCACCGGGGTCAGCAGACACAGGGCCAGCCCCTGGCCCAGGATCAGATGCCCCACCAACAGCGCCGCCGCCAGGAAGCCCACGGCGGTTTTCAGCAGATAGTACCCATACGCTGACAGGGTGTAACGCCGGGCGTCCATCCGCAGGAGGATCACGGCGTAATAGGCGTCCCGGCCGCCATTCAGCAGATTGTTGTTGAAAATACCGCCGATCAGCGTCAGAAACACCAGCAGATGGCCGTACAGCTCCGGCGGCAGCTCCCGGCGGATCAGCAGCAGGGGAGCGGCGAAAAACACCGCCATATACAGGAGCTTTCCCAGCAGTATGCCGAAAATCTCCCGCAGGACGGCCAGCACCAGCCCCAGGGTCTTGGCAAAGCTGTTTTCATAGGGCAGGCGCAGAAACCGCAGACGGTACAAAATCCCGTTGACCCGGTAGGCCATGTGCAGCCGCAGCTGGAGGATCAGGGTGTCAGACCACATCCGGCTCCTCCTTCAGGGCGGCGATGATGCGGTCCTTGTACGTCTCATCGGCCAGGTCCTCCCGCCGCACCTCCTGCAGGACCCCATGGTGCAGGATCACGATGTCATCGCACAGGTCCAGGGCCAGGTCCATGATATGGGTGGACAGCAGGATGATGTGCTGACCCTTGATGCGCCGCAGCAGAGCCTTCATCTCGTCGGCCACCACCACGTCAAAGGAGGTCAGCGGTTCGTCCAGCAGTAGCACGGCGGGGTCCGCCATGATGTTCACCAGCATCTGCATCTTGTTTTTCATGCCGTGGGAGAAATCCTTCAGCAGCTTTCCCCGGTCGGCCGGGTCGATGCACATATAGTCCAGATACACGTCCGGGGCCTTGGGATAGGGGATCTTGCCCCGGTTGATCTCCAGGAAGAATTGCAGAAATTCCCGGGCGGTGAGAAACTCCGGCACCACCGGGGTGGAGAGCACATAGCCCATGTCGTCGGCGGTGACGGGCCGGGCGGCACCGGTGTCGTCCTCCAGGTGGAAGGATCCGCCGTCGGCGGCGAGGTCCTCATTGAGGCAGTTGAAGAACGTGGTCTTGCCTGCGCCGTTGCGGCCGATGAGACCGTAAATCTTCCCCTGTTCAAAGGTGAAGGACGCGCCCCGCAGCACCTCCTGGGTCCCGAAGCGCTTTTGCAGTTGGTCGACAACCAGCTTCATGGCTGTCAATCCACCACGCCGGTCAGGTCCAGGGGCTTGCCGTCGCGCCACAGGCGCTCCAGGCCGTAAAACTCCCGGGCCTCGGCGTTGAAGACGTGGATGGCGATGCAGCCGTAGTCCAGCAGCACCCAGGTGCCGGCCCGATAGCCTTCGCGGTGCAGGGGCTCCTCCTGGGCCTCCTCCCGGAGGACCTTTTCCACGTTGTCCACCAGGGCGTTGATCTGGGTATTGGAGGAGCCGGTGGCGATGACGAAATAGTCCGCCAGGGTGGTCAGATCGCCGATCTCCAGCACCTGGATCTCCCGGCCCTTCTTGTCGGACAGGGCCCGGGCCGCCATAAGGGCCAGTTCCTTCGCAGTTTTCATAGATGTTTACCTCTCAATAAATAGTCTCGGGCGTCCAGGGTGTTGTGATGCACGGGGTTGCCCCACTGCTGCATATCCCGGATGCTGTCGTCCAGCGCCTTCAGCAGGCCCCGGTCCAGGTCGGCATGGACCGCCCGGCGCAGGTCCTCCACCCCGGGAAAATCCCGGCTGGGCTCGATATAATCCGCCAGATAGATGATTTTTTCCAGCTTGGTCATGTTGGGGTGGCCGGTGGTGTGCCAGTAGATGGCGCGATAGACCGCGTCATCCACGGCGAACACGTCCCGGGCGATGGCTGCGCCGGTTTTGGCGTGCAGCAGCTTCAGGGCGTGCTGCTCCAGGTCGTCCAGCTGGATGTGATATTGAGCGCACAGGGCCAGCTGCTGATCCATGTCCAGCTTCTTGGTGCAGTCGTGAAGCAAAGCGGCGATCCGGGCCTGGGTCTCGTCGGCCCCATACTGCCGGGCCAGGCGCACGGCCTCCTGCTCCGTGCCCAGAACATGGGGCATGCGCTTGGGCTTGAGATAGCTCAGGGCGATGGGCCGCAGTTGGTCCGGGGTCAGGTGATGCAGGTCCGTATGGACGCCGTACAGCCCCCGGCGCTGGATATAGCCGTATACGGGGTCCGTCACCAGATCCCGGCCCCGGCCTGCGGCAAGGGCCTCCCGCACCTGGGTGGAGGACAGGTCGATGACCTGCCGGTTGGCGATGATGGCCACAGTGGCCCCGTATTTCGTCTCCAGCAGCCGCTTCTGGGCCTCCAGATCCTCCCCCGGCTGGGGGTGGGCTCGGTCAAAGGCCCCGATGTGGGCCAGAGACAGAATGTCCGACGCATGATACCAGCGCTCCAGGGACAAAAACATATCCGTCCCCATGAGAAGCCACAGCTCATCCTCCGGATGCTCCATGCGCAGCTGGCGCAGGGTATCCACCGTATAGCTGGGGCCGGTGCGGTGCAGCTCCGTGTCCAGGGCCTGGGCCTGGGGGCCCAGCTCCGCACAGGCCAGAGCCGCCATCTCCAGCCGGTCGGCGGCGTCGGCGCTGCCCTGGGGCAGGGCCTTGTGGGGCGGAACGCTGGCGGGGATCAGCAGCAGACGGTCCAGTCCCAGAGCGTCCATAGCCGCCCGGGCCGCCGTCAGATGGCCCCGGTGGATGGGGTTGAAGGTGCCGCCGTAGATGCCGATCTTCATACGCTGCGCTTCCTGTCTTTTTCCAGCTCGATCTTCCGCTTGTCCTTGTTGTGCTGATAGCGGAAAAGGACAAATTTGCTGCCGATGACCTGCACCACCTCGCAGCGGGCGGCCACCTTCAGCTCCTCTGCCGCTTCCCGGGCGGTGTACATGGAGTTTTCCAGCACCCGGCCCTTGATCAGCTCCCGGGCCTCCAGGGCGTCGTTGACCTGCTTGATCAGGTTCTCGCCGATGCCGTCCTTGCCCACGTGGACGATGGTGTCCAGGTTGGCGGCCATGCCCCGCAGCTGGGCTCTCTGCTTGCTTGTCAGTTCCATAGATGCTCCTCAGTTCTTTTCCAGATAGGTTTTCAGCTCCGCCGCGAAGGCCCGCAGGGCGTTGCCGCGGTGGCTGATGGCGTTCTTTTCCTCCGGCGTCAGCTGGGCAAAGGTCTTGCGCAGCTCCGGCACGAAAAACACCGGGTCATAGCCGAAGCCGTTGTCCCCCTGGGGTGCATAGGCAATGGTGCCGAAGCAATCTCCGGCTGCGTCCAGCCGGTCCCCATTGGGGAAGCAGCAGACGATGGCAGTGTGGAAATGGGCGGTGCGGGCCCCAGCACCACGGAGATTCTCCAGCAGCAGGCGATAGCGGGCCTGGTCACTGTCCACGCCGCCGTATCGGGCGGAATAGATGCCCGGTGCGCCATTCAGCGCGTCCACGCACAGGCCGGAGTCGTCGGCAATGGCGGGCAGACCGCTGGCCTGCATCACGGCCATGGCCTTGATGGCGGCGTTTTCGGCGAAGGTGGTTCCATTTTCCTCCGGCTCCAGGTCCAGGCCCACGTCGGACTGAAGGACCACCTCCACCCCCAGCTCACGCAGAATCTCCTGCATCTCCGCCAGCTTCTTGCGGTTATGGGATGCCAATACGAATTTCATAGAATCTCCCCCAATATGTTTTTCTCCAGCTGGATCAGCCGGGCGTTGCCCTGGGCGCAGAGGGCCAGCAGCTCCTGCTGCTCCCGGGGCGTGAAGGCCCGGCCCTCGCCGGTGCCCTGCAGCTCGATGATGCCGCCCTGCTCGTTCATGACGCAGTTCAGATCCACCATGGCCCGGCTGTCCTCGGAGTATTGCAGGTCCAGCATGGGTACGTTGTCCACGATACCGGCGGAGATACCGGCCACATAGTGGCGGATGGGCATGGCCTTCACCAGCCCCTGCTCCAGAAGACCCCGGCACGCCAGGGCCAGGGCCACAAAGCCGCCGGTGACGGAGGCGGTGCGGGTGCCGCCGTCACCCTGGAGCACGTCGCAGTCGATGGTGATGGTGCGCTCGCCCAGGCGGCGCATATCCACCGCCGCCCGCAGGCTCCGGCCGATAAGCCGCTGGATTTCGGCGCTGCGGCCGGAGAGCTTCAGCTTGTCTACGTCCCGGCGGGACCGCTCCCGGTTGGCCCGGGGCAGCATGGAATACTCCGCCGTGACCCAGCCGCAGCCCGGGCGCACATGGGGCGGGACCCGGTCCTCCACCGAGGCGTTGCACAGCACCACCGTGTCGCCGCAGCGGATCAGGGCGCTGCCCTCGGCAAACCTGATAAAGCCCGTGGTGATCTCCACCGGGCGGCTTTCGTCATACTTTCTTCCGTCGGCACGGATCATATTCGTCCCTCCCATCAGAACAGATCGCCCACAAATTCCTTGGCGTCGAAGGGGGCCAGGTCCTTGATGCCCTCGCCCAGGCCCACATACTTCACCGGCACCTGCAGCTCCTGGGCGATGGCGATGACGATGCCGCCCTTGGCGGTGCCGTCCAGCTTGGTCAGCACGATGCCCGTCAGACCGGCGGTCTCCTTGAACTGCCGGGCCTGGATGAGACCGTTCTGGCCGGTGGTGGCGTCCAGCACCAGCAGGGTCTCCTTGGCGGCCCCGGGCAGCTCCCGGTCGATGATCTTCCGGAGCTTGGCCAGCTCCTTCATGAGATTGGCCTTGTTGTGCAACCGCCCGGCGGTGTCTACCAGCACCACGTCGCTGCGGCGGGCCTTGGCAGCGGCCAGGGCGTCGAACAGCACGGCGCCGGGGTCCGCGCCCTCGTTCTGGCGGACGATGTCCACCCCGGCCCGGTTGGCCCAGATCTCCAGCTGGTCGGCGGCGGCGGCCCGGAAGGTGTCACCGGCGCACAGCAGGACCTTCTTGCCCTGTTTTTTCAGCTGATAGGCCAGCTTGCCGATGGATGTGGTCTTGCCCACGCCGTTGACGCCGATGACCAGAATGACGCTGGGCTGGGTGGACAGGTTCAGTCGGCTGTCGCCCACTTCCAGCTTCTCGGCCAGGATTTCCCGCAGAGCGCCCTTCACCTGGTCCGCCGTCAGCAGACGGTCGTCATAGGCCCGGCGGCGCAGCTTCTCGGTGGCGTCCAGGGCTACGTCCATGCCCACGTCCGCCAGGATCAGGGATTCCTCCAGCCGGTCATAAAAATCGTCGTCCAGAGAGTCGAAGGACATGGGCGCAAACCACGCGTCCCGGAATTTTTTGAACAGTCCCATAATCGTGTCTCCTTACTTTATATTCAGCTTTTTGGCCATATCGTTGAGGTTGATGGTGAGGATCCGGCTGACGCCCCGCTCCTGCATGGTGACGCCGTAGAGCACGTCGGCCTCCTCCATGGTGCCGCGCCGGTGGGTGATGACGATGAACTGGGTCTTACCGGCGATGCGCCGCATATAGCGGGCATAGCGCACCACGTTGGCCTCGTCCAGGGCGGCCTCGATCTCGTCCATCACGCAGAAGGGGGTGGGGTGGACCTTGAGAATGGCGAAGTACAGGGCGATGGCCACAAAGGCCTTTTCGCCGCCGGACAGCAGGGTGATGGTTTTCAGCTGCTTGCCCGGGGGCTGCACCTTGATCTCAATGCCGCAGTTGAGGATGTCCTTTTCATCCTCCAGCTCCAGCCGGGCCTTGCCCCCGCCGAACAGCTCCAGAAACGTCTCCTGGAAGCTGTCGTTCAGGAGCCTGAACTGCTGGGCGAAGATATCCGTCATCTGCTGGGTCAGCTGGTCGATGACGCCGGTGAGCTCGCCCTTGGCTTTTTCCACGTCCGCCCGCTGGTCGGACAGATAGGTATACCGCCCGTTGACCCGCTCATACTCCTCGATGGCCCCGATGTTGGGGGTGCCCAGGGCCTTGATGGACCGGTTCAGCTCGCCGATGCGGCGGGTGGCCTTGGGGACGCTCTCCAGCTCCACCCGCTGGGCCTGGGCCTCGGAATGGCTCAGCTCATACCGCTCCCAGAGCTTATCGAGAATGGTTTTCTCCTCCATGGCGGCGGCGCTGCGCTTCTGCTCCAGCCGGGACAGCTCCTGCTGGGCGGCGATCACCGCGTCGTTGCAGGTCTGGGTCTGGCGGTTCAGGGCCGTGCGCTGCTGCTCCAGGTCCAGCTTCTCCTGCTGGAGGGTCTGCAGCTGCCCGCGCAGGTCCTCCGCCTGCCGGTGCAGGGAGTCGCATCGGGCCTGATGCTCCGCCATTTGCTCCCGTGCCCGGACCTGGGATTCATGCAGCTGCCGGGCCAGATCCTCCCGGCTGCGGCAGTCGCCGTCCAGGTCCGTCATCAGCTGGCGCAGGTCCGCCAGGCGGCTCTCCGCTCCCTGACGCTCGGCGGCCAGGGCGGCCTGCTGCTCCTTGCAGCGGGTGATCCGGTCGGAGATGCCGCCGGTTTTCGATTGCAGGTCGCTCTGCCCGGCCAGGCAGTTCTGGGCCTGTTGGCGCAGCTGCCGGGCCAGGTCCTCCTGACCGTCGATCTTCGTCTGAAGCTCCCGGCTGCGGGCGTCACCGTCCGCCGTCTGCCGGGTAAGCCGGAGGTTTTCGGCGTCCAGGGCCTCCAGGGTGGCATTCAAAGTCTCCCGCAGACTGTCATAGTGCTGGCCGCGGGTCTCCAGAGCCAGCACCTGCTGGGCGGCGTTCTGCTGCTGCTCTCGGGCCACATCCAGCTCATACTGGGCCTTTTGCAGGTCCCGGCCGGTTTCCTCCGCCCGGTGGGCGGCCTGGCCCAGGGAGGCTTTTAGTCCCGTCAGCTGCTCCCGCAGCCCGGACAGCTCGCTGGCCCGGGACAGGACCCCGGCGCTGCGGCTGACGCTGCCGCCGGTCATGGAGCCGCCCC
>ERZ772855.3660-NODE-3660-length-11368-cov-5.994166_pt1 | contig 11368 bp, 9 predicted proteins | sample MGYA00511900_ERZ772855 | MGnify/ENA primary metagenome ERZ772855 (study PRJEB29015, sample SAMEA2737701) | human gut metagenome | biome: human gut; feature: human-associated habitat; material: faeces | place: China | collected 2012 ...
AATGCTCTTTATGCTGCTTTGATGGGTGTAATGGGGGTTAACTCCATTCGTGAAACTTTCAAAGAAAGCGATTATTTCAGATTCCACCCAATCATTAATCAAGGCGGTACATTGGTAAACTGTGTGCCTGATTATGTTCAAGTTGAAAGTTACGTGCGCGCCTCTAATATTGAAGCTATTGTAGATGGCAATCATCGTGTAAATCGTGCCCTAAAGGCAGGTGGTGATGCAGTAGGGGCCACATGTGTTATCAAGGACCTACCAGGTTATTTACCGATGCGTAATGATGAACGTATGAATGCTCTATTACGTAAAAATTCCAATCCTATTTTTGGTGAATCCAATGTATACCAAGGTCCGCATATTACGGCTAGTACTGACATGGGGGACGTATCTCACTTGATGCCGGTTATCCATCCTTGGGTTGGCTGTATCAGTGGTGTACTACACAGTGCAGAATATGAAATCTCTGTACCTGATGTAGCGTACATTAAAACAGCACAAGCCTTGGCTATGACTATCGTAGACTTACTATACAATGACGCAGCAGGCGCTAAAGATGTATTAGACAACTTTACACCAGCATTAAACAAACAAAGCTATATTGAACTCTTAGATCGCATTGCTAAGGGTGAATAAAATAAACCACCTATCGAAGATACATTGATTATCTTTGGTAGGTGGTTTACAATTTTTTTAAGGTACCTATTATGAATCAGTCTTTTGACCAATTAAGTTTGAAAGGGCAAGCTTCTTTGGGCTATGGTGCATCAGCAGGTGGACATATAAAAGCAAATTGGACAGATTTAAGTAAGGGGGTAGCTACGGAGATAACCCCTCCACAACTTGGTGTTAATGCTTCTGTTTCCGCTGAATTAGGTGATGATTCTAATTCAGTAGAGTTAAAGAAAGATTTTAATAAAACTAAGAAAAGAGAGAATAAATGAATGTATATAAGCAGAAACGTAATTTCATAAGTCTAATTAGATATAGATTATGGTGTTCTTTATTTATGATAGTTGCATGGACATTAAATGCAATAGATGCTATACTTATTGAGGGGATTGTTGCGATTCCAGAGGCAACACTAGTATGTACTATCTTTATTGTAATGCTTTTGTGGCCTCTCATTAGTCATAGAAAACTTTTTGTTTTAATATATCGAAAATATATCAATAAAGGACACTCTACATTTTATTTCTGTTTATGGTTCTTAGTAGGATGGATAGATAAAATTGTGAAAGAAGATGAACTTAATAGTTCTGCTTTTAGACTTTCATTTGAATCTTATTCACTATATGACTATATGTGGTTAATTATTTATATTCTATTCTTGCTATGGATTATATTCTATGTAGATATGAGTAATTGGCAACGTTTAATAGGTTTTAGTAGTGTGATTCTTTTAATCCTTAAATCCTTATATGTAAAGTAACCGCATTACTGGTACCCATTAATTTATATCTGTGTTGACATTCATCTACCTGTATTGCTACAATGTTATGTATAATATATGCGATGAAGCAGAGTAGTAAACCTCTCTAGCGAGTGAGGATGGTGTAAGCTCACATTTGGTTGAAGGCGCTGTAGAGCATTGGCAGGAACGCAGAAATCTGTTAGTAAAGGCCAACATAGAAAAAAGAGGGCGCAAGCCAAATAGGGTGGAACCGCGGGTATACTCGTCCCTGTAACGTTTTTCGTTACAGGGACTTTTTTGTTTGTAACGAAATGGTTGATTTTATGTCGGTTGTGTAAAGTGGAGGCAGCAATGACATTTCAAGAGATTATTTTAAATCTACAAAAATTCTGGAGCGATCAAGGTTGTATCGTTCAAAATCCATATGACATCGAAAAGGGTGCAGGTACAATGAACCCTGCTACATTTTTGCACGCTATTGGTCCTGAACCATGGTCTGTATGTTATGTAGAGCCTTCTCGTCGTCCAGCAGACGGTCGTTATGGTGATAATCCTAACCGTTTGTTCCAACATCATCAATTCCAAGTTATCGTGAAACCATCTCCAGATAATATCCAAGAATTGTACTTACAATCTTTGGCTGCATTAGGCATTCACGCAGAAGACCACGATATCCGCTTTGTTGAGGATAACTGGGAATCTCCAACATTGGGCGCTTGGGGCCTTGGCTGGGAAGTATGGCTCGACGGTATGGAGGTAACTCAGTTTACATATTTCCAACAAGTTGGCTCCATCGACTGTAAACCAGTTTCCGTAGAAATTACATACGGTCTAGAACGTTTGGCTATGTACATTCAAGGCGTAGAAAATGTATATGACCTTAAATGGAATGAAAATGTTACATATGGTGACGTTTGGCATGCTAACGAAGTTGAACAATCCGTATATAACTTTGAATTAGCTGATACAGATATGCTTTTCAAATTGTTTGATATGTACGAAGCAGAAGCAAAACGCGTTTGCTGTGCAGGTTATGTATTACCAGCTTACGACTATGTATTGAAATGCTCCCACACATTCAACTTGCTTGATTCCCGTGGCGCTATTTCTATCAGCGAACGTACAGCTTTCATCGGTCGCGTACGTGCATTAGCTCGTATTTGTGCACAACAATACCTTGCTAAACGCGAAGAATTAGGTTTCCCACTTTTGAAAGGAGATAAATAAGATGGCAAAGGATTTATTATTTGAAATCGGTGCAGAAGAAATTCCTGCCGGCTTTATGCCAAATATCTTAGGTCAATTGAAACAATTGGCTGAAACAAAATTAAATGATGCCCATCTTCCTTTTGAAAGCATCGCAACATACGGCACACCACGTCGTTTGGCTCTTATCGTTAAAGGTCTTGCTGATACATCTGCCGAAATCAGTGAACGTCATAAAGGTCCATCTGCGTCCATCGCTTATGATGCTGACGGTAATGCTACTAAAGCGGCTATCGGCTTTGCTCGTGGTAAAGGTCTTGATGTAGCAGATCTCGTTGTAGAAGATGGTTATATTTACGCAGAAACTAAAACTGCAGGGGTTCCGGCAAAAGATATCGTTACAGAAATGTTGCCTCAATTGATTACAGGCCTTAACTTCCCTAAATCTATGCATTGGGGGAATTTAGATGCTAAGTTTGTACGTCCAGTACGTTGGCTTGTAGCATTACTTGATGAAGACGTAATTCCTGTAGAATTTGCTACTGTTCAATCTGGTAATGTAACACGTGGTCATCGATTCTTAGGTGCTGATGAAATCACTATTAAAAATGCAGCATCCTATGTAGACACATTAAAAGAAAACTTTGTTATGGTCGATCAAGATGCACGTCGTGAATTGATTTCCAAACAATTACATGATATGGCAGCTTCTAAAAATGCATCCATCGTTTGGGATGATGATTTGTTAGAAGAAATCAACTATCTTGTTGAATGGCCTACAGCATTGTGTGGTGGCTTTGAAGAGTCCTACTTGGCACTTCCAGATGCAGCTATTATTACACCTATGAAAGACCATCAACGTTACTTCCCATTGGTTGACCAAGACGGCAAATTGTTGCCAATGTTCTTAACAGTTCGCAACGGCTCCGATCATTCTATCGAAGTAGTTCAAGCTGGTAATGAACGTGTATTGCGTGCACGTCTTGATGATGCTAAATTTTTCTTTAACGAAGACCGCAAGAAACCTCTTATCGACCGTCAAGATGGTTTGACTAAAATTGTATTCCAAGAAGGTCTTGGTAACTTAGCAGATAAAACTGAACGTTTACTTAAATTGGGCCGTGTGTTTGGTGAAGAATGTGGCTTGCACGAAGATACAGTTGTTGTATTGGAACGCGCTACAGAGCTTGCTAAGACTGACCTTACTACAGGTATGGTTACAGAGTTCACTGAATTACAAGGTGTAATGGGGAAAGAGTACGCTTTACTTGATGGTGAATCTCCTGAAGTAGCAGAAGCTATTTTTGAACAATATTTACCTCGTTTTGCAGGTGATGTATTGCCTCAAACGGAAGCAGGTAAAGTATTGTCCATCATCGATAAAGTAGATAATATCGTAGCTACTTTCAGCCGTGGATTAATCCCTACAGGCTCTCAAGATCCATATGCATTGCGTCGTCAAACAATTGGTATCTTGAACATCTTGCTTGGTAGCGAATGGAATATCAGCTTGCGTCCAATCTTCAAAGCATCTATGGAATTGCTTAATGTGCCAGCTGAAAAACAAGAAGAATTACTTGGTCAAGTAGAGGAGTTCTTCACACTTCGTTTGAAAAATATCTTCCTTGATCGTGAAGTTCCTCATCATGTAATCGACTTGTTGTTGTCTAACAATGAATTATCCGTTGCTGATGCTGAAGGTCTTGTAAATGCATTGTTAGCAAATCGCATCGATGAAAACGTTGAACTTGTTCAAGCTTATACTCGTATGTACAATCTTGTAAAAGATGTGGAATATACTGGTGTTAATAGCGATTTGTTGAAAGAAGATGCTGAAAAAGAATTGTTCGAAGCTGCTTCTAAAGCATCTGAAGCAAGTAGTGCTGCTTGGGAAGCTGGCGATTATGATGCAGTCGTGGCAGTTCCAGCTACTTTAGTTCCAGCCATCAACAAATTCTTTGAAGATGTAATGGTTATGGATAAAGATGAAGCTATTAAAGCTAACCGTTTACAACTCGTTCGTTTAGCATACAGTGTAATGGCTATTATCGGTGATATTAGTGCATTAAAATAATATATTATAGTAAAAATTTAAATTTTTACTATGATATACAAGAGAAGAGGTACCATGCGTACCTCTTTTTTGCTTTTACGAAGAATATGCAAATTTTATGCAGGATTTTTAGAGACTATAGCGAATACTTTATAATATACAAAGTTGTATGAGGAGATAGATGATTATGAATCATGATGAATTATATAAAGCCTTATGTAAGGTGCCAAGCGGCAAAGAAAAGTCTCGTGATAGAATTATTATTGAATTATATATGCGTTCTCAAGGAGCATCACAAAAGCAGTTAGTAGATGCTCTAAATATGCGTCCTGCTACTGTGTCGGAGCAGACAGACATTCTCATTGAATTGGGATATGTTACAAAACATATTGATTATATGGACAAACGTATATCTGTAGTTACTTTAACAGATGAAGGGAAACGGTTAGGCAAATCTCTTTTACATACATATAACGAATTTCTTAATGTAATGTTCTCTGATTTATCGGATGAAGATCAGGAGAATTTATACCGCTTATTAGGTAAGTTAAAACGACCAATTATACGTAAATAATACGTAAATATTTGGATTATTAAAATAATATAGAAAATACTTGCTAACAGTACGTGATTTATGATACTATATTGCTGTTAATTTGAGACAGTCCGCTGCCTATAAGGTGTAGGTATTGAATGTCTGCAAACAGGAGGAAACAATGAACATTATTAACGTACTTGAACAAGAACAACTTCGTACAGACATCCCTACATTCCGTGCTGGTGACACAGTTCGTGTACACGTAAAAGTAGTGGAAGGTACTCGTGAACGTATCCAAGTGTTCGAAGGTTTGGTAATTAAACGTCAAAACGGTGGCGTACGAGAAACTTTTACAGTTCGTCGTATTGCATCCGGTGTAGGTGTAGAACGTACATTCCCACTTCATAGCCCACGTTTAGCTAAAATCGAAGTTATGCGCCGTGGTGTTGTTCGTCGTGCTAAATTGTACTACTTACGTAACCTTACTGGTAAAGCTGCTCGTATTCGCGAAAAACGCTAATGTTCATAAAAGGCTGCCGTTGGCAGCCTTTTATTTTTGCTAAAATTAGATATGAATAGTTCTATTTCATTATTATCTGAATTAAATTATTATAATAGAGAAATATAGAGCTATAAAAGATAGATAAAAATATAAAACATACATATAAATATAAATATAAAATATACTAAGTATTTCTAAGAGTTTAAGTATCTCTAAGAGATGTATATGAGTATGTAGAAAGGAAATACTATGGCAGATTCACCTATCGTACATTGGTTCCCTGGTCATATGGCGAAAGCCACACGTATGATTACGGAGTATATCAAAAAGGTAGACGTAGTTATTGAGTTACTAGATGCGCGTATTCCTCGTTCTAGTGCGAACCCAGTCATCACAGAACTCGTTGGTCAGAAACCTCATATCGTACTGTTAAATAAAGTAGATTTAGCAGATCCTAAAGCTACAAAGGAATGGACTGAGTTTTTTACAAAACAAGGCATCACCGTATTGGCTATCGATTCTAAGTCTGGCAAGGGTAATAAGAAGTTAATATCCACTGTAGAGCGTTTGAGTAAACCTATCATCGACCGTTGGGTTGCAAAAGGTATTCGTAGCCGTTCTGTACGTACTATCATCTTAGGGATTCCTAACGTTGGTAAATCTACATTGATTAACTCTTTAGCTGGTTCTGCTGCAACGCGTACAGCTAATAAGGCAGGTCATACACGTGGTCAACAGTGGGTTAAAATCGGTAAAAATCTTGAATTGCTTGATACACCAGGTGTATTATGGCCAAAATTAGAGGACCAACGTGCCGCGGCTCGCCTCGCTATGACAGGTGCCATTTCCGATGATGTTTATGATTTAGAGCATGTTATAAAACAGCTATTAAATTACTTATTGACGAACGCGCCAAATATTTTGGTAGAGCGTTATAAATTAAAAGAAGAAGAGATGACCGATGTTGATACGATTCTTGAAAGCATCGGACGTCGTCGAGGTTGTCTTGTAAGCGGTGGCATTGTAGATTTTGACAAGGCTCGCCGTATTATCTTGCAAGACTACCGCAATACTAAGTTAGGTACAATTACTCTCGATCAAGTTGATGAAGAACCGTACTACCCTGCAGATGGTGAGGAGAGTCATAATGGATAAGGATGTATTTTCTAAGTTAAAAGTAGCAGATATTAAAGCTCTCTTTGAAACTGAACAAGCCTTAGAGATTTTGTCTTTTGCTCAAGAGGATACTCGTAGTTCTGTACAGAAATTGGCTGCTTCTTATATTAAGCGTCAAGAAAAAGAGTTAAAAGAACAGCAACGTCTTATGGGTATGTATGACTATGAAGGCATGTTCTATGATCAAGGTATCTATCATGTGGCTGGTGTTGATGAAGTGGGGCGTGGTCCTATTGCGGGGCCTGTCACGGTAGCTGCTGTTATCTTGCCACCTATGACATTAATTCCAGACCTTAATGACTCTAAAAAACTAACCGAAGAAAAGCGTGAAGCGCTCTATGATATCATCAAGGACGAAGCCGTTGCTGTTAGCTGTATTTCCTACGGCCCAGAAAAGATTGATGAACTCAATATTTATGAAGCAACGCGACAAGCGATGTATGAGGCTATTCGTACGCTCAGCATACCAGCTGAAGCAGTAGTAGCCGATGCTATGAAATTGCCTGATTTGAGGATTCCCGTTGAATCCATCATTAAAGGTGATAGCAAAAGCGCTAATATTGCTGCTGCATCCATCATTGCAAAGGTTACGCGAGATCGATATATGAAGAGTCTTGATGATGAGTTCCCTGGCTATGGCTTTGGTATTCATAAAGGTTACTATACGGAATTACATAAAGAAGCTATCGAGCAACAAGGGGTAACACCACTACATCGAAAGAGCTTTGAACCTATTAAATCTATCGTTCGTTGGGTTAAACCTGAGTAATTTCTAAGTATTTATTATGGATAATAAATTTATTTTATAATTAGACTATCAAGTTAAGTCCTATAGTTGTATTAGTTTTATTCGTATTATCACATTATAAATTGCATATAGTTCATAACTGTAAAGAGGTTCCTATTGGTCACCTATGTGACTATTAGGAACCTCTTTTGTATTTACTTTTGTTACCTCCATAATTTACGCTACAAGTAAGTATTACCTGTTGAAAGATTAATATAGTATAGATATTAAATTCTATGAGTTGTTGTTGCAGATACACCTTATTAGGAGGTATATATGAAAACGATTAGTACTGGTAAAGCTTTTAATGAACTCGATTCAAAAGAACTGGGCAAATGGGGAGAACGAGTAGCTACCAATTATATTGAAAAAATGGGACTTACAGTAGTAGATACAAATTATCGAACCCGTTTAGGCGAAATAGACATCATTGCTAAACGTGATTTAGTCTATCATTTTATAGAGATTAAAGCTCGCCGAGGTATGCAACATGGACTAGCACGTGAGGCAGTTACCAAGAAAAAACAAAAGCATATTAAACGAGCTGCTATGTTGTTTCTATATGATCTTAATCAAAAAAAGCGCCGTTGGAAGGAAATATCCTTTGATGTAATAGAGGTGTATTTACACGAAGACTTTCAAAGTTCTATTCATTATTTACCACAGTGTTTTTAGTGAGGTCTGTTTATGTACGCAAAATTATATGGAGCCACCTTGCACGGCATTGATGGATGCATCATTACTGTAGAGGTCGATATATCACAAGGTTTGCCGGTTTTTGATATCGTTGGTCTACCTAATCAATCGGTTAAAGAGGCTCGTGAACGAGTGCGAGCGGCCATTAAAAATAGTGGCTACGAATTCCCAATGAGACGCATCGTAGTCAATTTAGCACCTGCCACAATTCGTAAAAGTAGCGCTGGACTCGACTTAGCGATTGCTTTAGGGATTCTGCTTGCATCAGGACAGATAAAGGGGCGTAAAGCAAAGATTTCGGCTTTATTTGATAAGAGTCTGTTTATGGGAGAGTTAGCGTTAGATGGTTCGCTATTACCAACCTTTGGGACTTTAGCTATGTCGCTAGCAGGATTAGATGCTAACTATTCAAAAATTTATACGAGTATTGAAAATGGTAAAGTGTTGCAGGCGATTCCTAGTTTAATTATATATGGTGGATCTTCACTACAAGAAATTATTACTATTCTAGAGGAGCAAGTTAAGCTAAAAACAGTTGATAAAAATAAACAAATAAGTATCAAAATAGAACATGTAGATAATCATAATATAAATGAATCAATTCTAGAGTCTATGCCATTAACTGGAATCAATAAATATCTTGATACAATCAATAAACAACACGTAACAACAATTAGTAATAATTGTGTTGATTTGTCTGTTACGGATGAAAGTATAACTATAAAATCTAATCAAACATATACAGTTGATTTTGGCGATGTGCAAGGTCAAGAGTTAGGAAAACGTGCCATGCTCATCAGTGCTGCAGGTCATCATCATTGTATTATGATAGGCCCCCCAGGTGGGGGTAAAACGATGATGGCCGAACGATTGCCGACCATATTGCCTCCTATGACTTGGAATGAAATCGTTGAAGTGAGTCGCATACAAGATGTAATAAGTTTGCTGGGCGATAATGGGCTAGTTACATCTAGACCTTTTAGACATCCTCATCATACGGCTACTTTAGCTAGTATGGTCGGTGGAGGAATACAGGGACGTCCTGGAGAGGTAACATTAGCTCATGGAGGCGTATTATTTATGGATGAAGCGCCTGAGTTTCAACGCCAAGTAATCGATGCATTACGACAGCCTTTAGAGTCTAGAACGATTACTATAAATCGGTCTCAAGGAAATTATATATATCCAGCTAATTTTATTTGTATTCTTGCGGCCAATCCTTGTCCTTGTGGGTATTACCATGATCCTCATAAGGAATGTGTCTGTACAGAAACGATGGTTAAAAACTATCAGCAACGGTTATCAGGGCCGATTATGGATCGTATTGATTTGCATATTCCCGTTGAGAGACCGACCCTTGAACAGCTGTTAGATACATCATCTTCAAATATGACGAGTGAAAGTATGAGACAACAAGTTATCATGGCCACTGCTATGCAACAGAAACGATATGAAGGTTTTGACTTTAATTCGAATGGAGCAGTTCCTCTTAAGGCAATTAGTGAACTATGCAATATTACAGATAAGGCTTGGAGTGTTTTAGGCAATATATTTGACCATTTTCATTTAAGTGGGCGAGCTTTTGATCGCATATTAAAGGTGGCTCGTACAATTGCTGATTTAGAAGAAAATCCAAAAGTAGAACCACATCATATTTCTGAAGCAATGTTATTTAGAACTGGCAAATAAAGTAAGTGTTTAATAAAGTAAGTGTTTTATAAATTATTTGTTTCTTATTTGGAAAAAGTAGTTGTTTAGTTTTAAATAAAATTAAGGCTTATATACATAGAAAGAATTACCAGGTGTTTATATGACTAGATACGATGACAATATTTATATTGCAGGCTTGCAAAGTCTATACAATGTTGGAGCCACACATGTACGACGTTTTATTGAAGATTTTGAGTCGCCCTATGATGCTTGGCAAGCCGTTAAGAAGGTTGAAAATTTAAAGCCTTATACACATATTTCTACGGCTGATAAACGTGCTATAGCATCATCGGCTAAGGATGAAAAGTTAGATTATATAATTCATAAAATAGACGAATATAAGATGGATGTTACTACCTTTTTAGATAAAGATTTTCCATCTATTTTGAACCATATTTATAATCCACCGGCTATATTGTTTATGCGAGGTAATAGAGCACTTTTAGATAAACGGCTAAATCGGATTGCTCTTGTAGGGGCACGGCGCTGTTCATTATACGGACGCAATGTGGCGAGAATGCTTGGTAAAGAGCTCGGTAAATACAGCACTATTATCGTCAGTGGAGGCGCACGAGGTATTGATACACATGGTCATGAAGGACTGTTAGCTAGTCAGGGGTATGCTATTGTGGTCATGGGTTGTGGATTAGATATAGTATATCCACGAGAGAATACAAAATTATTTGACCGAATCTTACAAAACAATGGTTTGCTTGTATCTGAGTACCCACCTGGTACGCCACCATCTGCTAAACATTTCCCCGCTCGAAATCGTATCATTAGTGGATTATGTAGAGGTGTTATTGTAGTAGAGGCCAAGTCCAGTAGCGGTTCTTTGATTACGGCAGATATGGCGGTTAGTGAAGGTCGAGATGTATTTGTGGTACCATGTAATCTATTAGACCATACGGCAGACGGAAATAAATTCTTAATGAAAAATGGTGCATATGTACTGACTGGTTATGAGGATATAGTTGAACAATATCATTTAACATTGCGGGAATATTTTTCTAGTGAACAAAAATTTTTACCAACAAGGAATAATGAAAATAAAGGTGTAAAAGATAGCGTTCAAATAGGGAATCATAGTCAAAGTGTTGATAGAAAAGGGTGCTCTATGTTAAGCTTTAATGTGGATAGGAGTGTAATATTGAGTGAAATACCTCATGATCGATGTATTACGGTTAGTGATATTTTGAAAGCTACTCGTATTCCATTACAACAACTACAGCCCTTATTACTAGAGTTAGAAATGGAAGGGGCTATAGAGAATCATCCGCCGA
>ERZ772855.3664-NODE-3664-length-11351-cov-2.943166_pt1 | contig 11351 bp, 9 predicted proteins | sample MGYA00511900_ERZ772855 | MGnify/ENA primary metagenome ERZ772855 (study PRJEB29015, sample SAMEA2737701) | human gut metagenome | biome: human gut; feature: human-associated habitat; material: faeces | place: China | collected 2012 ...
AGTGCCTATTGTATGGCGCGATGTGAATTATGATTATCTCAAAGAGCGTTTGCCGTCTTATATGACACCGGAACAGTATTACGCTTTCCGTGACCATATTTACGCTGATTTTTCTTATATGCACGTCAATGACTTGGGCTGTATGGAATTTGGTGGTGGTTATCCGTCGAATCTGCATGAAGAAATCAATAACTTCTCTGTTATTGCCGGTGTAGTGGCACGCCAACAAGAATTTGATATTATCCATGCTCATGACTGGCTGACTTATCCTGCCGGTGTACATGCCAAAATGGTCAGTGGAAAGCCTTTGTGTATTCATGTGCATGCCACTGATTTCGACCGTTCTCGTGGCAAAGTGAACCCTACGGTTTATGCCATGGAGAAAAATGGTATGGATCATGCGGATTGTATCATGTGTGTATCCGAGTTGACTCGTCAGACTGTTATACATCAGTATCATCAAGACCCGCGTAAATGCTTTGCCATGCACAATGCGGTTTATCCATTGTCACAAGAATATCAGGATATTCCACGCCCGGATCATTCAAAAGAAAAAGTTGTTACTTTTCTCGGACGTATCACTATGCAGAAGGGTCCTGAGTATTTTGTAGAAGCAGCGGCGTTAGTACTTAAACGTACTCGTAATATTCGTTTTGTGATGGCAGGTTCGGGCGATATGCTTAATGCGATGATAAATATGGTGGCGGAACGTGGTATAGCAGACCGTTTCCATTTTCCGGGATTTCAGCGCGGACGTCAGGTTTATGAAACCTATAAACAAAGTGACGTGTTTGTGATGCCTTCGGTTTCCGAACCGTTCGGTATTGCTCCTCTTGAAGCTATGCAGTGTGGTACTCCTTCTATTATATCCAAGCAGTCCGGTTGTGGCGAAATCCTAACCAATGTGATAAAAACAGACTATTGGGATATACATGCGATGGCAGATGCCATCTATGCACTCTGTACTTATCCGTCTCTCTTTAATTACTTGCAAGAAGAAGGTAAAAAGGAAGTGGATGGCATTACATGGGAAAAAGTCGGATTGCGTATCCGTGCTCTTTATGAGGAAGTATTAAAAAACTATGGTAAATAATAAAAATCACACTAGATATGAAAACAATCTGTCTTTACTTTGAGATACATCAAATCATCCATTTGAAACGTTATCGTTTCTTCGAGATAGGCACCGACCACTATTATTATGATGACTATGCCAACGAACAAGGCATCAACGAAGTAGTTGAGCGTTCGTATGTTCCTGCGCTGAATACGTTGATTGAAATGGCAAGAGCCAATGGAGGCGCATTCAAGGTAGCACTCTCTATTTCGGGAGTAGCATTGGAACAATTGGAAATTCATGCTCCGATAGTTATCGAACTGTTGCATCAGTTGAACGATACAGGTTGCTGTGAATTCCTCTGCGAGCCTTATTCACATGGTCTTTCTTCATTGGCAAATGAAGACTGCTTCCGTGAAGAAGTGGAACGCATGCGCGTAAAGGTTAAGCAAATTTTCAACCAAACACCAAAGGTATTCCGTAACTCTAGTTTGATTTACTCAAATGAAATCGGTTCAATTATAGCTGATATGGGCTTCAAGGGAATGTTGACTGAAGGTGCTAAGCATATTTTGGGCTGGAAGAGTTCTCATTATCTGTATCATTGTGCCATGAATCCGAACTTGAAGTTGTTGCTCCGTGACTTCAAATTGTCTGATGATATCAGTTTACGGTTCTCTAACTCTGACTGGAGCGAATATCCTTTGTTTGCAGATAAATATGTAGATTGGATTGCAGCATTACCCGAAGAAGAACAAGTTATCAATATATTTATGGAACTTTCCGCATTGGGTATGGCACAGTCATTGTCATCCAATATTTTGGAATTCCTGAAAGCATTGCCAATATGTGCAAAAGAAAGAGGCATTACTTTCTCTACTCCAACAGAAATCGTTACCAAACTGAAATCTGTAGACCAGATAGACGTTCCTTATCCAATGTCATGGACAGACGAAGAACGCGATATCAGTCCATGGTTGGGTAATGTGATGCAGCGTGAAGCATTCAATAAATTATATAGTGTGGCAGAGCGTGTGCACTTGTGTAATGACCGTCGTATCAAGCAGGATTGGGATTACTTGCAGGCAAGTAACAACTTCCGTTTCATGACCAGCAAGAATACGGGCATTAGTATTAACCGCGGTATCTATGATTCTCCATACGATGCTTTCACCAACTATATGAATATATTAGGTGATTTTATCAGCCGTGTAAACTCATTATATCCGGTTGATATGGATAATGAAGAGCTGAACTCGTTGCTTACCACCATCAAGAATCAAGGTGAAGAATTGGTGGCATTGAATAAGGAGGTTGAAAGATTGCAAGCTAAATTGGCAAAATCCGAAGCAAAGATAGCTGCTGAAGCGGAAAAAACACCATCCAAAAAGGCCGTTGCCAAGAAGCCGGCCGCTAAGAAGGCACCTGCCAAAAAAGCGGCTCCGAAGAAAGAAGAATAGGTATTGGCTTATTGATTATGATAATGAGGGTGTGTCAAGACTAAAGTGATAGACCATTTCAGTTCTTGACACACCTTCTTTTTATTTGGCTTGTGTTTCCCTTTTGTATATCTTTGCCGCACTGTTATTAAAGTAATGCCACATGAACAAACAAATATCTAAATCGCAAATCATACGTTTCCGCCAATGGTGCAGGAAAGGGTATGCCATATTTTGCAGTTTGGGGAAGACTGTGGCAATCGGCAATCTGAGAAAAGGAATCGTTGAGGCTTCTTTGAAAAAGCAGCCCGGCGTATGTCTATTGTCCGTGCTATGCCGTCCGGACCGAGTGGATGAGGAAGACGACAAAGCCCCCGATAGGGAGGTGGCGGACAGGATACTTTCATTGATTATTCTTGAGATAATAACTGTAAACCGGTTGCGTTGTGCGATTGGTGGAGAGTTATTGTCTTTTATATCTATATGGCCGGAAGAACGTGAAATGCGTTCTCTCCGGCTTTTTTTATGTCATTAACAGAAGTAGAAACGATGCTGAACAAACTTAAAAACAAAGTATTAAGCGGTGAAAAGATAACCGTTGAAGAGGCAGAATGGCTAGCCGGGGAAGCTGATAAGGAAGAGCTTTATGAGGCTGCTTCCGTGATAACCCGGGAGATGGCTTCAGGTCATTTTGATATGTGTTCCATCATTAATGCCAAGTCCGGACGTTGTCCCGAGAATTGTAAATGGTGTGCGCAGTCGGCACACTACCGGACTGAGACGGAAGTTTATGGCTTGGTGGATAAAGCGGAATGTAAGCGGCAGGCACTATACAATGAAGTTCAGGGGATAGCCCGCTTCTCATTGGTCACTAGCGGACGAAAACCCGGCAAGCAAGATATGCAACAATTATGTGAAACATTTGAATATATTGCTTCATGTTCCGATATTAAACTGTGTGCGTCACTGGGGTTGCTTACCGAGGAAGAGCTACGCAGATTGCACGAAGTGGGAGTTACCCGTTATCACTGCAATCTGGAGACTGCCCCTTCTTTCTTTCCATCGCTCTGTTCCACCCATACCCAGCAAGAAAAGATAGAAACCCTGTGTGCCGCGCGCCGGGTGGGGATGGATGTGTGCAGCGGAGGTATTATCGGTATGGGTGAAACGATGCGGCAACGCATCGAACTTGCTTTCCTCTTGCGGCAGTTGGAAGTGCAGTCTATTCCTATCAATCTGCTTCAACCCATTGCGGGCACTCCTTTGGAACACGCGCCCCGTTTAGCGGAAGAAGAAATTCTGACCACGATAGCCCTGTTCCGCTTTATTAATCCCACGGCCTATCTTCGTTTTGCAGGGGGGCGTTCGCAACTAAGCCCGGAGGCGATAGGGCAGGCATTGCACATTGGAATCAATTCGGCGATAGTCGGCGATTTATTAACCACCCTGGGGTCTAAAGTATCGGACGACAGGAAATTGATAGAAGCAGCCGGTTATACTTTATAATAAAAACGATATGGACAATTTTGATAAAGAGCATTTGTGGCATCCTTACACATCGACCGTCAATCCGCTTCCCACTTACCGGGTGAAACGGGCGGAAGGAGTGTACATAGAGCTGGAGGACGGCAGGAAGCTGATAGAAGGAATGTCCTCATGGTGGTGCATGGTGCATGGATACAATCATCCCGTACTGAACCGTGCCGCACGGGAACAGATAGACCGGATGAGTCATGTGATGTTCGGTGGGTTGACACACGAACCGGCCATCGAGTTGGGCAAACTATTATTGAAGATTGCGCCACCGCGCATGCAGAAGATTTTTTATGCCGACTCCGGCTCGGTGGCCGTGGAAGTGGCGCTGAAGATGGCTGTGCAGTATTGGTATGCGCAAGGCAAGAAGAGCAAGAATAATTTTGTTACGATACGTTCCGGTTATCATGGGGACACATGGAACGCCATGTCGGTGTGTGACCCCGTGACCGGAATGCATAGCATTTTTGGTTCGGCATTGCCTGTCCGCTATTTTGCACCGTCTCCTCGTTCTCGTTTCGGAGGAGAATGGAAAGAAGAAGATATGTTGCCTCTCCGACAGCTATTGGAAGAACATCACGAAGAACTGGCGGCATTGATTCTGGAACCGGTGGTGCAGGGAGCCGGAGGCATGCGTTTCTATCATCCCGAATACCTGCGGCAGGCAGAGAAATTGTGTAAGGAATATCATCTGTTGCTGATATTTGATGAAATAGCGACCGGCTTCGGAAGGACCGGGAAACTTTTTGCATGGGAACATGCCGGCGTGCAGCCCGACATTATGTGTATAGGTAAGGCTCTTACCGGAGGCTATATGACATTTTCGGCCGTGCTTACCGATAACGAAGTGGCTGATGTCATATCGAACGGCTATCCGGGTGCGTTCATGCACGGTCCCACGTTCATGGGAAACCCCTTGGCATGTGCCATTGCTCGGGCCTCGACAGAGCTGTTGCTTTCCTGCGGATGGGAACAAAAAGTGAAGGCGATAGAAGAACAGCTGAAACGGGAGCTGGCACCGGCCGGAGAATTGCCGCAAGTGGCGGATGTGCGCGTATTGGGAGCCATCGGGGTTATCGAAGTGAAGGAGCCCGTGGACATGGCTTACATGCAGAAGCGCTTTGTGGAAGAAGGAGTGTGGGTACGTCCTTTTGGAAAATTGGTGTACATCATGCCGCCTTTTATCATCCAACCTGAAGAGCTGAGCAGACTGACTCATGCGCTGGTGAAGATAGTAGGAGAGCTGTAAGGGCTCTATGAAAAAAAGAAATGACACAAGTTTAGAAAAATATGAGTTTATTTGAAGATTTGGAACAAGAGCTTGACTGCTTGAAGAGTAAAAACAATCTGCGCAGACTGCCCGCCACTCATCATCGTGGCAGGGAGGTGGAGGCAGATGGCAACGTCATGTTGAACCTCTCTTCCAACGATTACTTGGGGTTGGCAACAGATGCCGACCTGCGTGCCGGCTTTTTGCAGACCCTTACTCCCGACAGCTTCCTCCCTTCGGCTTCCTCTTCCCGTTTGCTGACCGGTAATTTTGATATATACACCCGCCTGGAGGAACGGCTGGCCGAGCTTTTCGGGAGAGAAAGTGCGTTGGTCTTTAGCAGCGGCTATCACATGAACGCGGGCATCCTGCCTGCTGTGAGCAATGTCCGCACGCTGATTCTTGCCGATAAACTGGTGCATGCCAGCCTTATTGACGGCATTCGCCTTTCAAGTGCAAAGTGCATCCGTTACCGGCATAATAATTATGAACAACTGGAACAATTGTTGTCTGCGCATCATGCCGAATATGAAAAGGTGATTGTAGTGACAGAAAGCATTTTCAGCATGGATGGTGACGAGGCGGATCTCAATCGGTTGGTGAGGCTGAAACGACAGTATGACCGTGTCTTGCTTTATGTGGACGAAGCGCATGCTGTCGGGGTGAGAGGAGAACACGGGCTGGGTTGTGCCGAAGAGCAGGGATGCATCGGCGAGATTGACTTTCTGTGCGGAACGTTCGGCAAGGCGTTGGCCTCGGTCGGCGGATATGTGGTCTGCTCCAGAACGGTGCATGATTATCTGGTCAACAAGATGCGTACACTTATCTTTACGACTGCCCTGCCGCCTGTCAATCTGATGTGGACGTACTTTATCATTGAACGCCTGGCACAGTTCCGCGACAGGAGGCAACACTTGCAGCGCCTCTCTTTTCAGCTGAAAGAAGGATTGCTCGCCGCCGGATATAAATGTCCTTCCCCCAGCCATATTATTCCGCTGACCATAGGAGAAAGCGGGGCAACTGTCTGGAAGGCCGAGGAGTTGCAGCGCAAGGGCTTTTACGCCCTTCCCGTCCGTCCGCCTACGGTGCCCGAAGGCACTTCGCGCATTCGCTTTTCGCTGACGGCGGCACTTACCGAAGACGAGATAAGCAAACTGATAACAACGATAGGAAAACGATGAAATGAAACAATATTTTATAGAACAACGCCATTTGCCTTCATTGACACTCTTTTTTGCCGGATGGGGAATGGACGAACGGCCTTTTTTGCACTATCACCCCGCGGACAGGGACTTGCTTGTCTGCTATGATTACCGTTCACTCGACTTCGATTTCTCATTGCCGGAGGGGTACGAAGACATCCGTGTGGTAGGTTGGTCGATGGGAGTGTGGGCCGCTTCCCAAGTTTTGGACCGTTCTTGTCTTCCCATTACAGAAAGTGTGGCGGTGAACGGGACAATGACCCCTGTCGATGACTCCAGAGGTATCCCCAACGCTATTTATGAAGGAACATTGAAAGGGCTGAATGACGTTACGCTGCGAAAGTTCTTTCGCCGGATGTGCGGTTCCGCCGTACTTTTGGAAGACTTCCTTACTAGAAGTCCCGGACGTTCTACGGATGAAGTGAAAGAAGAGCTTCTTCTGATAGCAAAGCAGGCAGAATGCCTTGCACCTGCCCGTTTCTGCTGGAGTAAGGCCGTGATAGGTAAGGGCGATTTGATTTTTGTTCCGGCTTGCCAAAGGAAAGCGTGGAGCGAACTCCGTGTGCCGGCAGAGGAAGAAGACATGGCTCATTATTCCGATGTGTTTTTACGAGATATCGTGTGTCGATAATGCAGCCTTCCGATAAACAAAACAGTAAAAGAATATGATAAATAAACAATTGATAACGCGCCGGTTCTCACGTGCCATAGAAAGTTATAACCGTGAGGCCACGGCGCAGAAACAGATAGCCGGTCGCCTGAACGATATGTTGGCACATTACCTGCCGGCACGTCCGCGGCATGTGCTTGAGATAGGCAGCGGAACCGGGTTCCTGACCCGTCCGTTGCTCCGCACCTTTCATCCTGAAAAGCTGATATTGAATGATATATGCCACGAGATGAGCACTTGCTTTGCCGACTTGCTGTCGGACAGGCAGGTGACTTTTATCCCCGGAGATGCAGAGCAGCTGTCTTTTCCTTCGGGGCAAGATCTGATAGTTTCCTGTTCCGCCCTTCAGTGGTTCGTCTCGCCCGAACTGTTTTTCAAGCGTTGCAATACCTTGCTGTCCGGCCACGGATATTTCGCGTTCAGCACGTTCGGCAAAGAGAACCTGAAAGAGATAGCCGCCGTCACAGGAAGCGGATTGCATTATTATTCTTTGGAGGAGCTGAAAAAGTCCTTGTCCATGCATTATAATATAGTCACTGCCGGCGAGGAGCGAATCCGCCTGACATTCGCTACTCCGCTCGATGTGCTTTATCATCTCAAGCATACGGGGGTGACAGCCGTCTGCCGGCAGGCATGGACCAAAGGTGATTTGCAGGAGTTTTGTGATAAGTATGCGAAGCTGTTCAGTTGTGGTAACGCCGTCACGCTGACTTATCATCCCCTTTACATCATCGCCCGAAAGAAACCTTGATATAGTAAACAGATAAAATAATGAAAAAGAATGTATATTTTGTCAGCGGCATAGACACCAACATCGGTAAGAGCTATGCCACCGCCTACCTTGCACGAGTGTGGCGAGAGAAGGGAATAAACGTGATAACACAGAAATTCATACAAACGGGCAATCCCGCCGGCTATTCCGAAGACATCGAGCTTCATCGCCGTCTGATGGGGTTGGAATACCTGCCCGAAGATGAACAGGGGTGGACGAAGCCTGAGATATTCTCTTATCCTGCCTCGCCCGACTTGGCATCGCGCATCGACAACCGCGCCGTGGATTTTGATAAGATAAATCATGCCACAAGTGTGCTGAGTGAACGCTTTGATGCCGTGCTGGTGGAAGGGGCGGGAGGGCTTATGGTTCCGCTTACGCCGGACTGTCTTACCATTGATTATATTCAACACTCCGGCTACCCGTTGGTGTTTGTCACCTCAGGTCGCCTGGGGAGTGTGAACCACACTCTGCTCAGCTTTGAGGCCATAGAGCGCAGAGGCATCAGTCTCCATACGGTGATGTATAATCTTTATCCCGAAGGGGAGGACAAGATAATACAGGAAGATACGGAGAACTATATAAGGCATTATATGGAGAAGCATTTTCCCGAAGCGGAGTTTGTTAAAGTGCCTTGCCTGTAAACGGAATACTGCCATAATGGAAGCTTCAGGGTTCGGTTTAAAACCGTGGGCTTTCCGAAACGGCCGGGTTCTTGTGGGAAGATAATCTCCTTTCACATATAACGGTACCCGGAAGCCTTCTATTTATGGACTTTCTGCGTGAAGGGACTGTCCCCCTCAAAAAAACAGTAGAGCTATCATTTACCTTTGAGGACAGCCTCTTTTGTATTTACTCATTTCTACTAAAACATCTTACTTTTAGAAATTTAATCCGAATACAAAATAAGTACCTTCTGTTCTGGGATTCCACGTCAACTTAGCGAAAACCGGCACAGAGAAAGACCGGGTTATCTTTACATCTTTGTCGGCTTGCAGACTGATGTCACTTACGGCAAAGCCATTTGAACCATTGCAATGAAGTTCTTCGGATGCATTATAGAAATCATTGGCCCACGGAGTGGCGCCTATCTCGGCTGTCCAGTCCAAACCTCCCAATTTGAAAGGAGCAGTGACGGAAATATAAGAGGCATAAGCTCTGCTGCCTTCATTGTTTACACCATCATATCCGGCAAAATTTGTATACCAATTGACAGCCAGAAAACCGAAGTCATATCCGACTTGTGCTTCAAAAGTATGATTTGTATTGTCGGAACCATAGTGGAAGTATCCCGACCCACCGTCAAACCAATAGTCGGTGACGGAAATGCTGAATCCGCCGGTCGTATATCCTAGTGTGAGGTCAAGTTCTTTGGTGTCTTTCCCTTCAAACCCTACACTGCCCCATGCACTCAACGAAAATCCTTTGTAAGATACAGATAGAGTTGGTTGGATACTTACATTACCCAAATCTTGTCCGCGCCATATATACCCACTGACCAGGTCGGCACTGATGTCTGTTTCAATATTTTCTTGTGCAATGCTGACTGTGGGTATTGTTATTGACATGCCCAATAGCAACACTGCTTTTTTAAAGTTTTCTTTCACGACTCTTTACCTTTAAAGTTAATAATGGCAAGTATTGTATCCTGTATTGTTTTTTTTGTTATCTTATTGATTATAACATCCATTTTCCGATTCTCTTCATGGCTTCTTCAAACTCCTCCTGTTCGTCAACGACAGCGAGACGAATGTATCATACGTTTCGGAAATAAGGAACTGTTTTTCTAATATAGGTCCGATTGACGGCAAAATTACATTTATTTTTGATTTTAAGCAAAGGTGTGTCTTTCTGATTTTATTTATACCGTTTGACTTTCTATTTTATGGCTCGTTTGATAGAATATGACAAATTGGGATGGTATTCCTTGTGTGATGTTTTAATTTGTAATTAATCATGTGGTTAAATAAATAAATTATAATGCCGTTCGTTTTTTTGCATTTGAATAAGAGAAGGAGAAATATTCTAAATTTCTTTTTCGCATGAAAAATTATCCTTTTTCGAACGAAGTGATTTAATCTTTTTGTACTTTTGCCGAAAATTTATAATATAAAGAAAAAAATCACATGGAGTCAGTCTTTATTACGACGCGTAAACAACGAATCATCAGAGAAATGAGAGATTATATGATGATAGCTCTCGGTATGCTGATGTATAGTATCGGGTGGACCGTCTTTTTGTTGCCTAACGACATCACGACAGGTGGTGTGCCGGGTATTGCTTCTATTGTATATTGGGCAACCGGTGTGAATGTACAGTATACTTATTTTGCCATAAATGGTGCATTGTTGGTAGCCTCCCTGATTATTTTGGGATGGAAGTTCAGTGTAAAAACTGTTTTTGCCGTATTTACCATGACGACCATTCTTCCTATTATTCAAGGAGCAACAGCAGGGCTGCATTTATTGCATGACCAGCCTTTTATGGCGTGTGTTATCGGTGCTTCTTTCTGTGGCGGTGGTATTGGAGTGGCATTTTCGGCTAACGGAAGCTCCGGAGGAACGGATATTGTTGCCGCTATTATTAATAAATATCGTGATATTACCTTAGGACGCGTGATATTGATGACGGATATGGTGATAATCTCTTCCAGTTACCTCGTATTGCACGATTGGGAAAAGGTGGTATATGGTTTTGCAACCTTATATATATGCAGCTTTGTGCTTGACCAGGTGGTGAACAGTGCTCGTCAGTCTGTGCAGTTCTTTATCATTTCAAAGAAACATGAAGAAATAGGTCACCGCATCAATAAAGATTTGCACCGTGGAGTGACTTTCATTGATGGTGTAGGTTGTTATACAGGCGCAGGCGTTAAAATGATGTTTGTGCTGGCAAAGAAACGAGAATCGACTACTATTTTCCGTTTGATTAAAGATATTGATCCGAATGCTTTCGTTTCACAGAGTGCCGTTATCGGTGTGTTTGGCGAAGGATTTGATAGAATTAAAGTAAAATAACCAAGGAGATAGAGCATAAAAAAACAAGGGAAAGGTATCCGTATGATTACGGATGCCTTTCCCTTGTTTCCTTGCGGAGGATTAAGTAATTTCCTACGGTCAGCTAAGGTCTTTTAAGCGGAAGATTACTACGTCCCACTACAGTAGGACATACGTCCCATTGCAGTAGGACGTACGTTCCATTGCCGCAGGACGTAATAGCCCGACGTATAAAAAGACTTAGCCTGAAGGATGAAAAGGCTTAGTCCGACCGATGAGATAACTTAGGGGGGCGATATCTGTATTTCTTTTAATAACCCATAAGAGAATATAATGCGTTGAACTATCATTATGATATTTTGTTGGCATGTATATTGCGTTATGATGGCAAAAATAAAACTATAAATTTATA
>ERZ772855.3666-NODE-3666-length-11348-cov-4.195254_pt1 | contig 11348 bp, 11 predicted proteins | sample MGYA00511900_ERZ772855 | MGnify/ENA primary metagenome ERZ772855 (study PRJEB29015, sample SAMEA2737701) | human gut metagenome | biome: human gut; feature: human-associated habitat; material: faeces | place: China | collected 2012 ...
ATGTTGAATCGGCAAATCAAATATTTGTATAACCTAACCGATTGAATACATTTTTATATCTCTCTTGCATCCGAATCAATTTCTCCGTTATCATCAACCTCATATGCATCGGCATTGATGATAGGCGGTTCGATATTTTTAAGCTCTTCTTGTATCTCTTTTGCTGCTTTTTTTATTTGAATAAATGTAACAAGGTCAACTATTGCGTATCCCACAAGGCCGGCACCTACAAGCCTTACAAGCGCAACACTTGTGCTGAAAGGATTTATCATAATTACAACACCTAAAATAAGCACGGCAATTGAAAGGAATGTTGAAACACCCCAGCTTACAATACCGCTTGATTTTGAATAAAATGATGTGATTAAGTCAACAGCGCCGCTTATTGTGATAAACACGCCGAAAATAAACAGCAATATGGCAATTATGCTTTGATATTTAATGCATATTATAAGGCCGACTATAATGCACACTGTACCGGCAACGGCCAGAACGATGCTTTTTTCTTTTGCAAAGTATGAAATCCATGCTGTTACACCCAAAAGTATTGTGGTTGCACCTGTGAGTATGCTTACTACGGTTATTGATTTATCAGGCCAAGCAAGCAGTACAATTCCTATTACAAATGATGCTATTATTGTGATTATTGAAAGGTTTTTAATTTTTACTAAAATTTCTTTCATAATTACACCTTCTTATTTTTTTATGTATCTTATGTCATTACCCTCTAAAGTCAAAAGTGAATATTCGCCGGTGATTCGCGAAGTGATGCGCTGGTCGTAAAATTCCAAAAGTTCTTTAAGCGTATAGTTGGTTGAAATAATCGTCGGCAATTTTGCGCCGATACGGGTGTTGATAATATTATATAGGCACGAAATGGTATAAGCACTTTTGAATTCTGTGCCTAAATCATCAAGAATAAGCAAATCAACATCCAAAATTTCATTTTCTCTGTATTTTAAATTGTCGATTCTGCCAAAATTTTCGTTTTGCAAATCGCCTAAAATATTTTGTGCTGTACCGTAAATAACACTGTATCCTCGGTTGATTACTACATTTGCAATGGCGAGGGACAAATGGGTTTTGCCAAGCCCTGTACCGCCTGTGAATAAAAGGTTTTTCGCTCCTTTGCTGAAATTAGTCGCATATCCTATGCAGCTTTCTTTGATTTTTTCTGCTCTGTATTTTGGGGATATGCCGCCGTTTTGGGCAATGTCAGGGTAGTATTCAGTGGAAAAGGTGTCAAATGTGCATTCTTCAATCGGTGCGATTTTTTCAATTTTATCTCGCTCAATTTCTTTTAATAGGTTTACAAAGCACTTGCAGCGCCTGCCGTTTATAAATCCCGTATCCTCACACGCAGCGCAGGTGTATTTAATTGCAAGTTCGTTTTCATCATAACCGTTTTTCTTGAGCAAATTTTTCTTTTCTTCTTGCAATGCAAGGCTTTCAATTCGTAGCTTGTTAATATCAGCCTGCGGGTCTTTGCTTGTAAAAAAAGTTCTTGAAATATTAAGCCCGATTTGTGCAAGCTTTCTGTTAATTACATTAAGTTCGGGAATTTCGGCACATAATTTATCAATTCTGCTTTGTGCTTCAAGTGTTGCTTTTTCTTTTCTTCTGTCAAGTATATTTTGTGCCTTGTCATAAGTTTCAATTGAATAGGACATATTGCACCTCCTTAAATTTCGAAATTATTTAGTGCGTCACGCTCAATTTGGTCTATATCAAATGTCGGTTTGCTTGATAATTTTTCTTTGCTCTTTCCTTTGCTTTCTTTTTCGGATTTTGCTTTTTCAAATTCTTTTTGCTCTTTTTCCACATCAGCAGGAGTTTTAATGTTTTGCTTCTTCCACTTTTTTAATATGGAATTTATGTAACTCAGCTTTGGCTCCGGTATGTTTTCTTTCATAATATCTGATGCCAAAGTAATCATGGTAATATCAAAATCATTAAACCATGAAAGTACCATTTCCCTTTGCTTAACGGTTGGTTTTCTGTGCCTGATTCCCGTTATCGCAATGATTTCATTCCATATTCTGTTTCCACGCTCAATTTCGTGCAGCTTTTCTTCCGCTTCGGAGATGGAAGCGATGCCCTCATCACTCCAATTTTTTGCCATAGCGTTGATATATGAAAAACTTATGGACATTCCTTTTTGCTTTTCGTTTTTATAATATTCAAGTATCATTAAAACTACTTCCGGCTTTAATTCGTAGTAGTTAACCATATTTATTATTATTGCCTGCTCCGCTAAACTTATTGTTCTGCCAAGCACTTTTTGTGCTTCGTTAACAAGGTTTTTGAGTTTTTCGCTGTCACGCAGTATTGACACAATATCTTTGGGTGATAAATTTGGTGCAGAAATCGTTTCTTTTACCACAACCACATTTTTTTCTGCCGGTGCAGTTGCCTGCGGTATTTTGGTACTTTCAACAATTTCACCGTTTTTTGATATTATGCCTTCCTCAACCCAAAATTCAAGCAAATTGTCTGTATCGGCAATTGTCTGGCCGAGTGCTTTGGCAATTTCGGCAGTTTCAGCCTGCCCGTTGTTTCTGAAAATGTATAGCAAAGCTTTAAGTTGATACTCACTTGCAAGCTTTAAATATTCATCGACTACCTTGATAGGTAAATTAAAAATTCCGTTTTCCCAAACTGATGAAAACGGTAACGCTTTATATTCCATAGCATATTCCTCTTTCTTATTTTATATGATAACAAAAAAATGCATTGTTGTAAACAGATAAATAGTTACATTTTTTTCAAAAAAGTCTTGACAAGTGCAAAGCTGTTGTGTATAATCAATCTTGCATTCGCGGATGTAGCTCACCCGGTAGAGCGCAACCTTGCCAAGGTTGAGGTAGCGAGTTCGAGCCTCGTCATCCGCTCCAAAACAAAAAGCACCATTTCTATGGTGCTTTTTGTTTTTTATAAGAAACGAGGCTCGAAAAGAGCAATCCGTTTTACAACTGTTTTAATTTATACTTTACAAGTATTTAAAAGAGTGTTATACTCTAACGGTAATGAAAAGCAGAGAGGTATTACCATGCATCAGGATGTTGAAAAAATACTTGTTACAGAAGAAGAATTAAACGCTATTGCTCACCGCTTGGCAAAGCAAATCACTAAAGACTATGAGGGTAAAAAACTTTTGCTTGTAGGTGTACTTAAAGGTTCTATTTACTTTTTTACCGACCTTACAAGATATATTGATTTACCGTGTAATATTGATTTTATTCAAGCTTCAAGTTATGGTGCAGGTACTGTATCAAGCGGCAATATTCAAATTATTAAAGATATTGCTGATGATTTAACGGGTTTTGATGTTTTACTTGTTGAAGATATTCTTGATACGGGAAATACACTTAAATATATTCACGATATGCTTTCAAAACGCAATCCTGAATCTATCGGTGTTGTTACACTTCTCGATAAACCGGCAAGGCGAACAGCAGATATTAAAGCTGATTATGTAGGCGTGGATGTGCCGGACGCATTTGTTGTAGGCTATGGGCTTGATTATGACCAATATTATCGTAACTTGCCGTATATAGGTGTACTTAAAAAGAGTATTTACGAAAAATAATTACAATTTAATTTTATATGATGGTTTTCTCCTTGCGAGAAATTAAAAGGGAATCAGGTTAGAATCCTGAGCAACAGCCATTACCGTATTTGATGAAGAAAAATCATTTGCCATTGGGAAACTGAGAAGGCGATTTTTCAAGTTATGCTATATCATAAGTCGGGAGACCTGCCACACATTTTAATTCTGCTTTTGGGCAAGGGAAAGCAATGGAGTTAAATTCCGTACTAAAGGTGCGTGCTTTCCTCTGTCTGAAAAGATGGAGGATTTTTTTATGCGAAAAAATATAGGCGTTGTTTTGGCAGTGATTATGAGCATCGCCATGCTTTGCGCCTGTTCAAACAGCAATGATTTTCAGAAAAGTGTAACAGATAATTCAACACAAATAACTGAAATGACTACCGCTTTGCAGGATGACGAAATTGATGAAGTAACAACCGATAATAAAGAAGTTACAGATACCACCGTAAAAGAAAAGGAAAAAACTACTAAGCAAGACAAAAAAGAAACTAAACCGAGCAGTCAGAAAAATAACGAAACTACCCAAAAAGGCAAAACGGGAAATAAAGAAGTAACTACTGCAAAAAAGGTTAAGAAATCAAAGAAAAACAAAAATAACAAATCAAAATTATCGACTGTAACTACAAGCTCAACAGATGCATATGCAGCAGCTGCAACCGCAACTCGTTTACATGCTGATAAGCCTACTGCAAAAATTACTTCTACTAGCTCATCTAAAAAAACTTGTACAATTACTATCGAATGTAAGTCAATACTTGATAACATGGATGATTTAAAATCGGGGCACGAAGCATATGTACCTAAAAACGGTATTATTTTGAGTGAATACGAAGCCACTTTCAACGGCAAAGCTACGGTTTATGATTTGTTGAAAAAAGCCTGTAATGATAATAAAATTCCTTATAATGCAAAAACGACTATTTATAGCGTTTATATATCAGGTATAAATAATCTTGATGAATTTGATTGTGGTGGGGAGAGCGGCTGGTTATACTATGTTAATGGTAAAAAGCCGAATGTAAGCTGTGATTCCACCAAACTAAAAGACGGTGATAAGGTTGTATTTTCATACACCTGTTCATATAATAAATAATTTCATATTAGGAGGTTAATAAATATGAAAAAAATAATTTCTGTTGCTGTTGCACTTTGCATTGCAATTACTTCACTTTTTACAAGCGTTTATGCAATGGCTGACAGTAAGGTTACAAGTGGAGATATTAAAAAGAAGCTCAACGATACGGCAATCTATCTTTTATCTGAAAAGAAAGCTGATTTCGGTGCTAAAGAAGCAAAGGACCTTGTTGCTTATATCAATGCAGGCATTGATGTAAATGACTATAAGGACGAATTTGCAAAGAACGTTAAGGAAAATCTTGAATCAAACAGCGGCAAAATTGTTACGGTTGTAGGGTATGACGAAAATAATAACTGGGCTCCTATTAAAGGCGAGTCGGCAGGCATTTATGCAAATGTAATCATTGCGCTTGATTATTTCGGCTTTGATGTTAAAAATTTTGAAGGCATTAACCTTGTTGAAAATTTCAAGAATGTTAAACTTAATAAAGATCATGAAAATCAATATCTTTTCTCTTCAATTTTTGCTGTTGCTGAAAAATACGGACTTGCCGATACTCTTAAAACAGCACAAAATTTCTTGTTAAATAATTACTATGAATTTGGTACAGGCTCAACTTATTATACCAGTACAGACAGTGATGCACAGCTTGTTGTTGCACTTGCACCTTATTCAAATAAATATAAGTCTGTTATTGATGATACATTAAATTGTATGGAATCATATAAAGCTGACGGCGGTTATCTTTATAACTTGGATAAGGTTTATAATTATAACACTAAAGAACTTGAAGACCCTGTAATCAGCGGTAATTCAACAGGTCTTGCTCTTGCTGCATATTCTGCTGTGAATGATTTTGATAAAGCACAAAAGATTTATAATGAAATAGTAAATAGTTTTGAATGCAAAGATGTTAAGGGCGCATATGCTTATACCGCCGGTGGTGATGAAAATGCTTTAGCCACAGCTGATGTTTTCACAGGACTTACAAAATTCTATGAAGCATTAAAAATTAAAGAAACTAAAGATGCTTTAACTACTACCACAACAACTGCACCTGCAAATAATATCACCACAACAACTGCAACATCAACTTCTAAAACAGCAGTTGCAAAAATTAAAGCACCTAAAAAGACTTCAATTAAGAAAGTTAAAGGTGCGAAGAAAGCAATTTCAGTTACTTGGAAAAAGGTAAGCGGTGTAAAGGGCTATCAAGTTCAAGTCGCAACCAATAAGAAATTCAAGAAGAACAAGAAAACCGTAACTGTTAAAAAACAGAAAACTACAAAGACTACCGTTAAAAAGCTTAAGGCAAAGAAAAAATATTATGTAAGAGTTCGTACATATAAAATTGCAAACGGTAAAAAAGTATATTCTTCTTGGTCAAAGGTTAAGAGTGTTAAAACTAAATAAGTAATAATACTGATAAAGCAGGCGGTTGTAAAATCGTCTGCTTTATTTTTTGTTTAATATTGCCAAAAGTTTATAAATATGTTATAATCAATTGTGCGATTTATTATAATGTGTAATTGTTATACCTATTTATAGGTAAACAAATTCTATTGTTAAGGAGGAATTATTTTGAAAGAAGCAAAAGCAATGGCTTATGTAAATATGTATGGCGTTCTTGCTTGCCTTGAAAATCTTTGTGAAATTGATGATGAAGCAAAGGCAATTATTAAATCAATTAAAAAGCCGGTATCACTTTGCTTTGATGTAGCAAACGGCCCGTGCTGTACATTTCATTTTTCGCAAGACGGTTGCACAATCAGTGAGGGAAACTATGGCTGTACCTGCAAAATGAATTTTGCAAGCCCTGAAAAATTTAATGCTCTTATTGATAGCGGAAAGCCGGGTATGCCTACAAAAAATGTGCCGCAGGTGCTTTCATTCTTGCTTGGCCCTTTTACCAAGCTTACTGACAGATTAACTAAAATTTTAATGCCAAGTGAGGACGACTTGAAAAACAGAAGTTTTTTTGAAGAATCAACAGTTCTTACTTTTTATACAATAGCCGGTGCGCTTTCGGCACTTGCAAATCACGACAGTGTGGCACAGCATTCGGCATTTTACACTGTTGACGGGGATATTCAAATGGGAATCACAGATGTTTGCTATGCAACTCTTCGAATTCGTGACCATAAGTTTGAAACTATTAAGGAAAAGCCTGATACTCCGCGTGCTATTATGGAATTTAAAACTATTGACCTTGCAAATGCTCTGTTTAACGGAACAGCGTCAACTATGGCTGAGCTTTGCGCGGGCAATATTTATATGAGCGGTATGATAAATATGATTGATAATGTCAACCGTATACTTGACAGAGTAGCTGTTTATTTAGGTTAAGGAGGATTGCAAATGAGTAAATTTCCTGAATATAAACACGAAAAATCACAGGAATGGTTTAACAGGGCTTTAGCTGCTATTCCATCGGGTGTATATGGCCATCTCGGCCCTTCGGAAGGGCTTTTCTTACCTATAACAAAGTGGCCGCTTATGTCTGACCACGCAAAAGGTACATATTTTTGGGATGTTGACGGTAATAAATACCTCGATTTTATGTGTGCTTACGGTCCGAATGTTTTGGGATATTGCGATGATGATGTTGATAAGGCTGCTATGGAGCAGCTTAAAACAGGAAACTGCACAACTTCACCGTCTTACAAAATGGTAGAATGTGCCGAGCTTCTTAAAGATACCGTAAATTGTGCCGATTGGGCATTCTTTATGAAAAACGGTTCTGATGCAACAACATTCAGTGTAATGTGTGCAAGGGCGCATACAGGTAAAAAGAAAATGATGTTCTTTAAAGGATATTATCACGGCGATTTCCAGTGGGCGCAAAAGATTGACTATCCGGGTATTCTTCCTGAAGAAGTTGAAAACAACATTGTAGTTCCTTGGTTTGATATGGATGCTATGCAGGAAGCATATGATGCTTGCGGCGGTGATGTTGCAGGACTTATTGCCCAGCCGTATGACCACGGTAACTTTTTTGATAATGTGTGTGCTACTAAAGAGCAATGGGCAAAAGTACGCAAGTTCTGTGATGATCACGGAATGGTACTTATTATTGATGATGTTCGCACCGGCTTCCGCCTTGATATTGCCGGTTCAGACCATTATTATGGCTTTAAAGCAGACCTTATCTGCTTTTGTAAAGCACTTGCAAACGGCTATAATATGTCAGCTGTTTGCGGTGGTGAGCATATGAAAAATACAGCTTCTTCCGTTGTATACACAGGTTCATATTGGATGAGTGCGGAGCCTTTTGCCGCTTGCCTTGCTTGTATACCGAAGATGAAAAAGCTTGATACACCTAAAATGTTTAGGGAAATGGGTACAAAACTTACAGACGGATTTAAAGAAGCAGGTAAACAGCACGGTTTTAATCTTGTGGTTTCGGGTGAGCCGGCACTTTTCTATTTGCGAATTGCTAATGATGACAGCCTTATGCTTCACCAAGAATGGATTGCCGAATGTGTATCAAGGGGACTCTTCCTTGCGTCACATCATAATCACTTTATGAATGCGGCTGTAACCGATGATGATATTAAACTTGCAATTGATATTGCAGAAGATGCATTTTCAGTAGTTGCAAAAAGGCATCCTGAAATGCCGGGACTTATTAAATAATTAAATGTAATTGGAAAATTTATATATTTGGAGGGGTAATTTATGCCAGCTAATTACAAGCCATTTGATAAAGAAGAATGGCTGCGCCTTGAAAAAAAGGCTGACGAATTAAGAAGACTGACTATCCAAACAGCTATTTGGGGCGGTTCGGGCCATTTGGGCGGTGCGCTCAGCGCTATGGATGCAATGACTATTTTGTATCACCGTTTTATGAAGCTTGATGTTAATAATCCCGAACTTCCTGATAGGGACCGTTTTGTTCTTTCAAAAGGTCACGCAGCAGTAGGATATGCACCTGTTATTTGCGATTATGGCTTTATGCCTATTGATGAACTTAAGATTTTTAACCTTACCGGTGCTAAAATCGGAATGCATCTTGATTGCAATAAGGTTAAGGGTATTGACTGCTCAACAGGTTCGCTCGGCCACGGGCTTTCACTTGCTGTCGGCTTTGCACTTGCAGGCAGAGTTAACGGTATTGATTATATGAACTATGTTTTAACCGGTGACGGTGAACTTAACGAAGGTTCAAATTGGGAGGCTGCAATGAGTGCGGCACAGTTCAAGCTTTCAAATGTAGTTGTTCTTGCCGATGTTAACAAATGTATGATTGACGGCAGGGTTGATGATGAAATGAAAGTTGAACCTGTTGACAAGAAGTTTGAAGCATTTGGCTTTAATGTTGTCCGTGTTGACGGTCATAATTTTAAAGAACTTAATGATGCTATTGAAAGCGCTGTTAAAAATCATCAAAACGGTGGCGATAAGCCGACTGCTATTGTAATGGATACTTTCAAGGGTGAAGGTGTTGACTTTATGAAAGATAATTACTTGTGGCATTATGGCTCACTTGATGAAGAAAAAACCAAGCAGGCTTATGCAAGCCTTGATGCATATTATAAAGAACGCTGTGAAAGAGCAGAGAAGGAGGCGTAAGCAATGGCTGGAATGACATATACAATGACTGATACCACAAAACTTTCAACTGCTGAATGTTACGGTATTGCACTTTGTGAGCTTGGTGAGGAGCATAAGGATGTTGTTGCCCTTACTGCTGACCTTGCAAAATCAACTAAAATCGGTATGTTCGGTGAAAAATTCCCTGATAGATTTTTTAATGTGGGTATTGCGGAACAAAATCTTTTCGGCGTAGCAGCAGGTATGGCTAAAAACGGACTTATTCCTTTTGCTTCTACATTTGCAATTTTTGCTTCTGCCCGTTCTCTTGACCAGGTGCATACAGATATTTGCTATCAAAATGTTCCTGTAAAAATTATTGCAACACACGCTGGTACTTCGTTTGGCCAGGCAGGTTCAACACACCATTCACTTATTGATATGGCTTGTATGCGTGTTTTGCCTAATATGACGGTTATTTGCCCTTGTGACGGTTCTGAAACTTATCACGCAGTAAAGGCCGCTTATGATATTCCCGGCCCGGTTTATATCAGAATTAACCGCGGTTTTGACCAGGTTATTTACAAATCACCTAATGATTGCAAGTTTGAATGGAATAAAGCCACACTTATGAATGACGGTACTGATATTACAGTTATCGCTTGTGGCTCTTGTGTGTTTGAAGCTATGCAGGCGGCTCGTATGATGGAAGCTGATGCAGGCTTGAAAGTAAGAGTTCTTAATATGCACACCATTAAGCCGATTGATGAAGAAGCTGTAATGGCTGCAATTATGGATACAAGAAGAATTATTACTGTTGAAGACCACGAAGTTATGGGCGGTTTAGGCTCGGCAGTTGCAGAAGTAGTGGCAAAAAGCGGTAAGGCTTGTGCATTCAAAATGCTCGGTCACCAAAATGCTTTTTCAACTATCGGCTTGCAGGAAGACCTTCTTGCTATGGCAGGTATTGATGCAAACGGTATCAGCGAAGCTATCGGCGAAATGATGCACGCAGATTTTGAAGCTGATGATGCGTGGGACGACGAATTCTAATTTGTTGCCGTATCATTATTTTGAAATTGAAAGGAGTGTATCTTTATGGCAAGTGATGAAACTCGCTATACCAATAAAATATTTATGGCAGCGGCATTGCCGCTTATGAAAACCATTGCCACAGATGTACCTGAACTTAAAAAGAAATTTGAGGGCGTAAACGCTATTTACCAAGTTTCAGCTAAAGTAAACGCAGAGGATAAAGAGGCGGTCCATTTTATTGTTGAAAACGGTGAATGGAGTGTTAAACTCGGCGAATATCTCGGTCAAGAAAAAATTGATGCCGAACTTGCATTTTCTTCTATGGAGAAAATGAATGAATTTATGAAAGGTAAAATGACTTCACTTCCGAAAATGAAGATTAAGTCATTTGGTAAATTCACAAAGTTTATGGCTGTGCTTTTAAAAATGTCTTCACTTTTAAGCATCGCCGAACCGCCGGAAAATGACGAAGAACTTTCACTGCTTCTTTGCAAGCTGTATTTTTACTTGCTTTCTTCCGGTATATCGCAGCTTAATAAAATGGGTCATCCGCAGGTGCATGATTGGGCGCTTAAAAGCCCTGACCGTTGCTATCAGTGGGCAGTTGAGGGGCATCCTGAATGTACTGCATATATGCGCGTTAAAGCAGGCAAATCAAGAGCCGGCAGGGGCGAATATAAGCGCTCAAAGCCATTTTTCTGTATGAAATTTGACTGTGCAACTTCTGCTCTTAAAATTTTGCTCGGTACAGGCGATATGTTCCAAATGACAGCGAACAAGCAGCTTATAATGGAGGGCGCGCCGGAATTTGGTGTGCAAATCGGTGATTATATGATGCTTGTCGGCAATTTGGCAAAATAAGATAAAATTGAAAACACGCTGGTAGACTTTGAGAAAGTGAGATAAATTTTGTATTTTGTGAGTGGGAGCTGTACGATGGTACTGCCCCCTAACAAAAGACAAAAAGCGCCAAAGACGGCAAGGACTCGATTTCCTTGCCGTCTTTCACAATCCCTTTGAGTGCGGCAAGTTGCACTCACCGTCTCACCTGTCGGTTCGGTCGGTGCTTCTGCACTTTGTGCAGAGGTCTCC
>ERZ772855.3686-NODE-3686-length-11288-cov-3.191044_pt1 | contig 11288 bp, 8 predicted proteins | sample MGYA00511900_ERZ772855 | MGnify/ENA primary metagenome ERZ772855 (study PRJEB29015, sample SAMEA2737701) | human gut metagenome | biome: human gut; feature: human-associated habitat; material: faeces | place: China | collected 2012 ...
TGTGGTTGCAATTTTTGCAGCAGAATTTGGAAAAGCAGTTTCCAAAGAGACAAAAATCGATATTATTGTCACTCCGTTTGTGACCATTTTTGTCGGGGTCGCGCTTTCTATCTGGTGGGCTCCGGCGATCGGTGCGGCAGCGAGTGCAGTCGGTAATGCGATCATGTGGGCAACCGAGCTGCAGCCGTTTTTCATGGGAATCATTGTATCTGTGATCGTCGGGATTGCACTGACACTGCCGATCAGCAGCGCAGCAATCTGTGCAGCACTTGGACTGACCGGATTAGCCGGTGGTGCAGCACTTGCCGGATGCTGTGCGCAGATGGTCGGATTTGCAGTGGCAAGTTTCCGTGAAAATAAATGGGGCGGATTGTTTGCACAGGGAATCGGTACATCCATGCTTCAGATGGGTAATATCGTGAAAAATCCGCGCATCTGGCTGCCGGCGACATTGGCGTCTGCAATCACCGGACCGATCGCAACGTGTCTGTTCCATTTACAGATGAATGGTGCAGCAGTTTCCTCCGGTATGGGAACCTGTGGACTGGTCGGACAGATTGGTGTCTATACCGGATGGATCGCAGATATTGAAGCGGGAAGCAAAGCTGCCATTACACCGATGGACTGGATCGGACTGATTTTCGTAAGCTTTCTTCTGCCGGGCGTTTTATCATGGCTTTTTAGTGTGTTATTCCGTAAGATCGGCTGGATCAAAGAAGGCGATATGAGGCTGGACTTATAAATCCATAAAAGTTTAGAAATAAATCCACCATAATGAGGAAAGTATGGTATACTGTAAACAGTAGTCATTACAGGAATAATATGCATGAAATTGCATTTTACTCCGCAAAACAAGGAGGATTTTTATGGAAAAGCCATTCACCTTAAGTGAGGGCGTTGACAGTTGGAATACGATTATTTTTTTATATAATTCCGCATTGAAGGAGGTACGTACCAAAGTTGAAATCTTAAACGATGAGTTTCAGCAGGTACATCAGTACAACCCGATCGAATATATTAAGTCAAGGATCAAGACGCCAGAGAGCATTGTGAAAAAGTTAAAGCGCTACGGATACGAGTCATCGATCGACAATATGGTAAGTTATGTCAATGATATCGCGGGTATCCGCATTGTCTGCTCTTTTACTTCTGATATTTATAAGCTTGCAGAGATGATTGGAAAACAGAATGATCTGACCGTTATTTCCATCAAGGATTATATTAAAAATCCAAAGGAGAGCGGTTATAAAAGTTATCATATGCTTGTGACTGTTCCGATATTTTTATCGGACCGCGTGATCGATACCAAGGTGGAGATACAGATCCGGACGATGGCGATGGATTTCTGGGCAAGCTTAGAGCATAAGATCTATTACAAATTTGAGGGAAATGCACCCGGCTATATCAGCAGGGATCTAAGAGAATGTTCCGATATTGTTTCTATGCTGGATGCAAAGATGCTCCAGCTAAATGAAGCAATTATACAGGCGAAAGAAGCACAGGAGGAGCAGACGGGTGCAGTATAATTATGACTTCGAGATTATGTCGCTCGTCATTTTTGCGGTTATCAGCGGTCATTTCCTGTTGATCAGACAGTTTCCAGCGGTTAAGTCAAAAGTATTTGGCAGACTGCTTGGGGTGTGTCTTGGCGAGTGTATCGCAAATATTTTATCATGTATTGGACTGGCAAATGCAGCAATCGTTCCATTAATCTGGAACGAATTGTTTGCGTTTGCTTTTTTTGCGTTAGAGGGAGCGGCTTCTTATCTGATGTTCCGCTATATGGAAGAGGTATGCAGCTTTTCCGGAGTAGCAGGTCGAATGATAAAATACATGGGAAAAGTCCCGTTTTTCTTTTTCGAGATCATGCTTTTAGCGACACCGTGGATGGGCTTTTTCTTTTATTTTAAAGATGGCAGCTATTATCAGGGAAATTTTGCATGGTTTGGCTATGTGTATATTGGATACTATTTTTTTATGAACCTGCTTCTTATATTTTTGGGGAGAGCGCGTATTGAGACGCGGATCAAGGTAATCGTTATCTTATACAGTATTGTGGCAGTTCTTATGGTGGTGCTTCAGTATGAGAGAAAAGAAATGCTGCTTACCAGTGCGGCAAATATGCTGTTTATTCTGATGATCTATATGGCAATGCAGAATCCGTCTGCTTATATTGACAGTGAAACCGGAACCAGTGATGAGCAGGCATTTCTGATCCAGATGAAAAATGTAACGGAGCAATCCGGCAAAAAAGTATTTCTTGTGGTACATATCAGACAGATGCATCATATCGAAATGCTTTTAGGATATGAAAACAGCAGGCGGCTGTTTGCCGAAGTGGGACATTATCTTACCGCACTGTGTGGAAAGTTCTGTGTGTTTCGCAATGCGGAGGATACATTTACCATTCTGCTGGATGAGGGAAAAGAAGAACACATAAAGGGGCAGATCAAAAAAAGATTTGAACAGGATTTTCATGTGTCTGGCAATTCGATTTCTTTAAACGAGGTCATGATCACCCTGCATTATCCGAGAGATTTTTGTTCTCTGGCAGAGTACAGGGCACTGTATGGATATTTGCTGGAAGCGGCACAAAATTCAGGGAAACAGATCTTTTTTGAGGTGGATGAAGCCGTAAAAAAAGACTATTACCGAAGAAATAAGGTAGAGCAGGCGGTGGATCGTGCAATTACGGAAAACAGATTTGAAGTATATTATCAGCCGATCTATTCCCTAAAAGAAAAATGTGTTGTATCATTAGAGGCGCTGGTGCGTCTGAAGGATGAAAAACTTGGAGCCATTCCACCGGATGAGTTTATTCCGTTGGCGGAGCAAAACGGAACGATCACACAGATCAGTGAGATCGTACTTGAAGAGTGCTGCCGTTTTCTGGCAAAACATGTACTTCCAAATCCATCGCTTGGGATACGGACGATTCATGTAAATATTGCTGCAGCGCAGTGCCTGAACCGGAATCTGAAAGAAAGCATACTGCCAGTGTTAGAGCGTTATCATGTGCCGACACATATGATCACACTGGAGCTGACAGAGCGGACAGCGATTGAAGCGCCAAAGCTGATGTTATGGCACATGCAGGAGTTTGGCAAAATCGGCATGGGGTTTGCAATGGATGACTATGGAAACGGCAATTCAAACTGTTCTTATCTGATCCGTTTTCCATTTCGGGAAATCAAGATTGATAAAGACATGACCTGGTCCTATTTTGAAAATCCAACCGCAAAAATCGTGATTGAAAATGAGATAAAGACGATACAAAAACTTGGTCTCCCGCTGATCATGGAGGGCGTGGAAAAGAAAGAACAGAGTGATGCCTTAGAGGCACTTGGTGTGGATATGATCCAGGGATATTATTACGGGAAACCGATGCCGGAGACGGAGTGTCTGCGCTATATCAGAAGAATGCATTCTGCCAAAGAGGATTACGGAAAGAGTTGATGGAAAGTTTATGCTGAAAATAGCATTTTGTGATGATGATTTAGAGATATTAAAAGAACTTGGTATCTTATTGGACAAATATAAAACAGAAAGAGACGAAGACCTTACCTGTACGGTATTTCAGAGTCCCTTAGAGTTACTGGCCGCGATTGAGAAAGGGTTTTCTTTCGATATTTTATTTTTGGACATTTTAATGCCGGGGGAAAACGGAATTGAGACTGCAAAAGAAATCAGACAGTATAATAATATGAAAATTATTTTTCTTACCTCATCTCCGGAGTTTGCAGTACAGTCTTACACGGTCGGGGCATATTTTTATCAGTTAAAGCCAGTCTGGGAGGAAAGCTTTTTCCGACTGATGGATTCCGTGCTTGCAGAGTGCACAAAGACACAGGAAAACAGTCTGATTCTGCGGAGCAAAGAAGGAATTACAAGAATTGACCTTGAAAAGTTAGAATATTGTGAAGTGATAGGACGGACGCTCTTTTTTCATCTCGGAAATGGAAAAGTATTTGAGAGTGTCGGCAGTTTAGACGATTTATTTTTGCAGTTAAAGCCTTATGGCAATTTTTTACGGCCACATCGGTCATTTCTGGTAAATATGGATTATATACAGAATATTTCTTACCGTGCAATTAAACTGATAAGTCTTGCAGAAATACCAATCCCGCATGGAAAATGCTCGGAGATAAAGAATAAATATCTCGAGTATGCGTTTAACAGAAAGCAGGTATTTTTATCATGAATCTTCTTTATGTAACAAATGGTGCAGCAGTCGGGATATTCGGCATGGTTTTGTCCGGGGCTTTTTGTGATATTCACTGGACGAAAGAAAAACGGGAATTTCTTGTTGGAAGTATTTTTGTGCTGCTTGCCATACAGGGCGTGATGTATCTGTTGGCCGGGGCAGCGACGATCCGTTATCTTTATCCTGTGATCACACATGTCCCGATGTGTATTGCCCTTTACATTTTAACGAAAAAACGTCTGTGGACAGTGATTTCCGTGCTGACTGCTTATCTCTGCTGTCAGCTTCGCAGGTGGGTGGCACTTTTTATAATGGCTGTGTTTGTGAACAGTGAAACGGTGCAAAATGTGACGGAACTGATTGCTACGCTGCCGTTATTATTTCTTTTACTGCGTTTTGTGGCACCCTCGGTGCGGGCAATATCAAATTATCCCGTGTCAATACAGCTTCAGTTCGGGTTGATTCCGGCATTGGGCTACGGTTTTGATTACCTGACGAGAGTTTATACGGATTTACTTTCAGAAGGCATACCGGCGGCAGTGGAATTTATGCCGTTCGTCTGCTGTATTGCTTATCTGGTGTTTGTGCTTCGTACTTCAGAGGAGGAGCGGAAGAAAAATGAACTTGAGCAGATGCAGAGCTGTCTGAATCTCCAGATTTCCCAGGCGGTCCGCGAGATTGAGGCTTTGAGGGAGTCGCAGAAAGATGCCAGTACCTACCGTCATGATTTAAGACATCATATGCAGCATCTGTTATCATGTATCGAGAATGGAAAAATTGAACAGGCAGAAGGCTACATTCATGAAGTATGTGTGCAGATTGAGGCAGGCAGGGTAAAAAATTACTGTGAGAATGAGACGGTCAATCTTATTTTTTCCTCTTTTGCAGGAAGGGCGGAAAGTGCTGGTGCCACAATGAACATAAAAGCGGTGGTACCATATATTCTTCCGGTTTCGGAGACAGATTTGTGTGTGCTTTTATCAAATGCGTTAGAAAATGCACTCCATGCGTGTACCGCACAGGAGCAGAAGGGAACGATAGATATTTTAGCGTATGAGAAGAACGGGAGGTTCTTTTTTCAGGTCACGAATCCATGCAGAAAAGAAGTAGCATTTGAAAACGGTGTTCCGGTTACCGACCGGCCGGGGCATGGAATCGGCGTACGCAGTATTTGTGCAATTGTTGACCGGTATGGCGGTATGTACAGCTTTCTGGTAGAAGATAATAAATTTATTTTACGCGTTTCTTTATAAGGTGCAGCTTTATGCTGCACTTTAAAAGAAACAACAAAACTACATATGAAAAATAAAAAATGTCGATTGAGTGCACATTATAGTCGATTCAGAACAAGTTAATCCACTGCAGCACAAAATACGGTACATTAATGTCAACAGAGAGAAATGAAAAACAAATGACAAAGGAGAGAAAAATTATGAAAAGAAAAATTTTAGCAATTATGTTGAGTTCAATGCTGGCATTCTCTTTTACCGCCTGCGGGAATACCGAGGAGACTGCTGATGGCACAGTGACAAACGCAGAGGCAGATGTAGATGTGGCAGATACTGGCACTGATGTGGAGACCGATGTGGCAGAGACCGATGCAGCAGATATTGTTGTGGACACAGAGGCAGCAGATGCACAAAGCGAAGATGTGGAAACAGATTCTACCGAAGACTTATTCTGCCTGCTTGATGTGCCGATTTTAGAGATGCCGGACTTAGCAGGAACAACCTGGAGTTTCTGTGGGGGTAACCTTGGCGGTGTGCAAATGACACAGGACGATTATGATGCTGCATTAGAGCAGTATGGCGGAAAATTGGAGATCGTGTTTAGCGATGATGGTTCCACTGTACAGATGGTACAGGGAGGTGGAACGTTAGACGGTGTCTGTGAATATCATTATGAGGATGAAGGTGTGCGTTTAACATTTGACAATAACGGCACAGATCTGGTATACGCCTGCGTGTTTGCAGATTTTGACGGACTGACAATGGTAGCATTGTCCGATACTTCCGGATACAATGCAGTATATTTTGTACAGTAAAGGAGTATTTGAATGGAAATATCTGTAATTGTTTGTTTGCTTGTGATTTTACTTGCCATATGGATTGTTTCTGTACGGAAAAAATTAGCAATCATGGATGAAAATATCAATCATTCCATGAATCAGATCGGAGTGCAGCTTTCGTCACGGTTTGATGCGTTACTTTCCCTGCTTGATTTTACAAAAAAATATGCAGGATACGAGGCACAGACACTTACGGATGAAGTAAATGAAAAACGGTGTATCATTATGGAAACTTCCACACCGGAGGAGGTTTTGCGACAGGAAGGTGTGATAAACGAGGTGCTTTTCCGGACACAGACGGTTTTAGAAGAATATCCGGGTTCGACTGATGAAAATGAATACATCAAATGTATGGACGCGGTAGAGTGTTATGAAAAAATGGTGCAGACCAGCCGGCTGATTTATAATGATTCGGTGACAAAATTAAACAGAGAGCTTCACATTTTTCCAACCAGTGTACTTGCACATATGCTCGGATTTGAAAAACGGGATTATCTGGTAGAAAATTAGCAGAAAAGGAGATGCAAAGGATGAATAAGTTACACAGAAGCAGGTACATAAATGTAGTTGTATCAATGATGATGGCATTTTTGATGCTTGTTGCAATGGGAACGACACAGGTACATGCAGCACAATATACAACGGGAACGATTGATCCTGCCGAATTGAAAGCTGGAGATGTAGTTTACAGGGGGGTTCAGTTAACGGTAGACAGACAGATTGTGGTTTGTAAAAGGTGCAATATGATATGGATTACGACGGGCACGGATTACGGTACTGGAGATATGAAACGCTCTGAGGTGGTGGCTACGGAAGCCCATAAGGATCATCCGGATAAGGTGGGGTATAGCGAGTTTAACTGGTATTTTAATCTTGACAGCTCCGGCCCATTGTTAAAAAATACGCCATATACGATCGTAGAAAATGCTAACATTAAATACAAGATTACCTATAATACAAACGGTGGCAGTCAGATAGCAGAGGGAAATCAGACGAACCTGCCAGATCCGCTGCCAGCTGCGACGAAAGATGGATATGATTTTGTCGGCTGGTATACAGATGCAGCTTTTACGACGATTGCGCGGCCGGGACAGGCACTTACTGCCGACACGACTCTTTATGCAAAATGGGTAGAACACAGGCACACATTTAGGGATGAGTGGAGCAGCAATGATACTTCCCATTGGCATGCTGCCACGTGTGAACACACCACAGAAAAAAAGGATGAAGCAGCTCATGTTTATGGAACAGCAGGTGTGGAAAGATATACCTGTAGTGTCTGCAAATATGTAAGTGAAACAAGAAAAAGAGAAGCTGAGGCAGCAGATAAAAAGAATACGGAAAGTGAACCGGTAAAAGTAAAAAGGACAGAGGCAAAAGACGCAGCATTAAATTCGAAATTTAATGTGAAAGCAGGAAAGACGGTCAAGGTAACTTGGGGAAAAGTTAAAGATGCAGATGGTTATGATGTTTATATGGCATACTGCGGAAAAGATAAGGAAAAGGTTGTAAAGTCCGTAAAGGCAGCGGATAGTTTATCTGTTGAGATCAGCAAATTGAAAAAGAAAGGAATCAATCAGAAAAAAAATATAAAATGTCATGTTCTTGCATATAAGATGGTTGATGGCAAAAAAGTAACAGTTGCGAAATCGATCACGATACATGCAGCAGGAAAGAAGAATAAATCAGTAACAGATGCAAAAAGCATTAAACTGAAAAAGACTTCTTATGTATTGGCAAAAGGGAAAAAAGCTGTCGTAAAAGCTTCGATTGTCAAGAAGGATAAGAAACGTCCGATCATTAATCATATATCGAAATTCCGATATGCTACATCAGACAGTAAAGTGGCAGTGGTATCTAAAAATGGTAAGATCACCGCGAAAGGAAAAGGATCCTGTTCTATATATGTATATGCATCAAACGGATGTGCACAAAAAATAAAAGTTGTGGTCAAATAAGAGAGACAGGTATAAAGTGAAAATGAATGTGTAGGAGAAAAGCTGCCAATGATAGTGATAATATCATTAGGCAGCTTTTTATAATGAACAAAGGAAAAAGAAAACGTGTATTTTGACTGGATTATATAGTATAATATATTCCGTGTCTGAGAGAGAAATAAAACATAAGAGGATAGTGCGTGTGAAAAATAAGATTTTTCACACGCAAGAATGGGGATTAAGATGAGAATAGGATTTGATAATGACAAATATTTAAAAATTCAGTCGGAGCATATCAAAGAACGCATCAGCCAGTTCGGTGATAAGCTGTATCTGGAATTTGGCGGAAAATTATTTGATGACTACCATGCGTCTAGGGTATTGCCGGGATTTGCACCGGACAGTAAGCTCCAGATGCTGATGCAGCTTTCGGATGTTGCAGAAATCGTAATTGTGATCAGTGCGGCGGATATTGAGAAAAACAAGGTGCGTGGAGACCTTGGCATTACTTATGATGTGGATGTTGTCCGTCTGATCGGAGAGTTTGAGAAAAAAGGACTCTATGTCGGAAGTGTGGTCATCACACAGTTTGCCGGACAAAATGGTGCAGTGCAGTTTCGGGAAAAACTCGAAAAACGTGGAATCAAAGTATATCAGCATTATAAGATCGAGGGGTATCCGTCGAATATTCCACTGATCGTCAGCGAGAATGGTTTTGGAAAAAATGATTATATTGAGACGACAAGACCGCTTGTGGTTATTACTGCGCCGGGGCCTGGAAGCGGAAAAATGGCAACCTGTCTTTCACAGCTTTATCATGAAAACATTCGCGGAACCAAAGCCGGCTATGCGAAGTTCGAGACATTCCCAATCTGGAATCTTCCGTTGAAGCACCCGGTCAACCTTGCATATGAGGCTGCAACAGCAGACTTAAATGATGTGAATATGATTGACCCGTTCCATCTGGAAGCATATGGAAAGACCACGGTAAACTACAACCGTGATATAGAAATATTTCCTGTTTTAAATGCAATTTTTGAGGGAATATACGGTGAAAATACCTATTACAAATCGCCGACTGATATGGGAGTAAATATGGCAGGAAACTGCATCATCGATGATGAAGCCTGCTGCGTGGCATCTAAAATGGAAATTATCAGACGTTATTACACCGCAGTGAATAAGCTGGTAAGAGAAGAAGCGACCGAAAATGAAGTTTACAAGATCGAGCTTCTAATGAAACAGGCGAAGATTACAACAGACGACAGAAAAGTTACCGTTGCCGCAAAGAAGCGTGCGGAGGAACTGGGTGTTCCGACCGCAGCGATCGAACTTTCGGATGGAACGATCATTACATCAAAAACGTCTGATTTCCTTGGAGCATCAGCAGCATTGCTTTTAAATGCTTTAAAATATTTAGCCGGAATTGCACATGATGAAAAGCTGATCCGCCCGGAGGCAATTGAGCCGATTCAGGATCTGAAAGTACGTTTCTTAGGAGGAAAGAATCCAAGACTTCATACGGACGAGGTTCTGATTGCGTTATCTCTTGCAGCAGTGTCCAATGAAAATGCGAAATGCGCCATTGAGCAGATCCCTGCACTCCGTGGCTGTCAGGTGCATACGTCGGTCATGCTTTCCGAGGTGGATATTAAGATCTTCAAAAAACTGGGTGTGGATCTGACGAGTGAGCCGGTACGCAGTGGATTGAAGTTATATTAAATTTATATGGTGTATCATGAGCTATAAAATAAAGTGAAAGAGGAAATACATGAATCTGATTAATATAGAGAATCTGACAAAGGTCTATACCGAAAGAAAGTTATTTGATGGCGCGTCATTTTCGCTGCAGGATGGGGAGAAAGTCGGTATCATTGGCGTCAATGGAACCGGAAAGACAACACTTCTGCGGATGATCATGGGGGAAGAGGAGACAGACGAGGGAACCGTCACGACGGCTAACCATGTGGTCATGCGTTATCTGCCGCAGCATCCGGAATTCGAACCGGAAAAAAGCAGTCTGGAATGTGTGCTGGAAGGAAATGTAACGGATGAAAACCGCTGGTCTGTTGAAAGTGATGCCAGAGCAATGATGATGCGGCTTGGCATTAAAGATTTTATGCAGCCTGCAGGACAGTTATCCGGTGGACAAAGAAAGCGTCTTGCGCTGATATCCGTACTTCTTTCCCCGGCAGATATTCTTCTGTTAGATGAGCCTACGAACCATTTAGATAATGATATGGCAGACTGGCTGGAGGATTATCTGAAAAAATGGAGAGGTGCGCTTATCATGGTAACACATGACCGGTATTTCTTAGACAGTGTGTGCAACCGGATCGTGGAGATTGATAAAGGAAAAATTTACAGTTATCAGGCGAATTACTCCGGGTATCTGGAACTAAAAACCCAGCGTCAGGAAATGGAAACAGCCAGTGAACGAAAACGTCAGTCGATCCTGCGTGTGGAACTGGAATGGATACAAAGGGGAGCAAGGGCACGTTCTACAAAACAGAAAGCACGCATCCAGCGTTATGAAGAGCTGAGAGATCGTGAAAATCCGGCGCAGGATTCACAGATGGAATTAAGTTCTATTTCTACAAGAATGGGAAAAACGACTGTGGAGTTAGAAAACATCTGCAAGGCCTATGGAGAAAGAAAACTGATCGATGATTTTTCTTATATCTTTTTGAAGGGAGACAGGGTTGGATTTATCGGACCAAACGGCTGTGGAAAGTCTACTTTAATGAAAATTATTGCAGGCATTATTCCACAGGATTCCGGGCAGGTTATCATCGGACAGACTGTGAAAATGGGATATTATGCGCAGGAAATAGCCTCAGAAAAAAATGAGGATGAAAATGAAATTGATCTGTCATATATGGACCCAAATCAGAGAGTGATTGATTATGTAAGGGATACAGCAGAATATATCCAGACTGTGGACGGAGTCATATCTGCATCTGTTTTATTGGAGCGTTTCTTATTTCCGCCGGAAAAACAGTACAGTCCGATTGGAAAACTGTCCGGCGGGGAAAAGAAAAGATTAAATCTGCTTCGGGTACTGGCGACATCCCCGAAC
>ERZ772855.3700-NODE-3700-length-11259-cov-5.257319_pt1 | contig 11259 bp, 8 predicted proteins | sample MGYA00511900_ERZ772855 | MGnify/ENA primary metagenome ERZ772855 (study PRJEB29015, sample SAMEA2737701) | human gut metagenome | biome: human gut; feature: human-associated habitat; material: faeces | place: China | collected 2012 ...
TTATGAAAAGCCGAACCTGCAAATATGTTTCCGCACAGAGAAAGCACTGTCTCTGTTGCATTTTGAAGGGAGTGAAACACTATGACAGCAAATCCGATTTTGCTTCAGAAAAAATATAGTCGTGTTATCGAATGTTTTGCTAAACAGCAGGGACTTTCACTGGATGTGGCATTGGATTTCTTTTATCATTCCCAGGTCTATCAGCTGATCCGTGATGGTGTTTCTGATATGCACTGCATGAGCGATGCGTATTTGGCAGAGGAATTGAAACAGGAATATGAGGAGAAAGTGCCTGAAAAAGCGGTAGTAAAGGAGAAAATAAAGTGAGACATAATATTTTTGATTCAATACCATCAAATATAGTTTCTGGAAAAGATAATGTATTTGCAAATTTTTTGCAAACAGCTGGGCTTTATAAGTCAATGAAAATAGATGAAGACAATATTGAAGATTTAATTCTTTTACTTGATGGAAAAGTTCGAATAAGTGCTTATTGCAAAGAATGTAAAGAAGAGCGTGTTTTTACAATGAAGCCTTATATATATATTCAAGATAAGGATAATAAATGCTATTCAAAAAAACTTTCAGAAGAAGTTTGGAGAATTCAGCAGTTGTATATTCTTAAAAATACACCGACGGTTGGAGGACACATAGAAGAACAAAATACGGTATGGAAGTGGAAAGAATCACAAATTGAAGAAGTGTCAAGGATTTTGGTATTCAAATTTATTTGTAGCATGAATGAGGAACATCATCTTGATTATATTGTTCTAACAACAGATAAGTCAATGATGAAAATTGGACAGTATCCATCTGTTGCAGATATGACATTCCCAGAATTAGATGCATATAAACATGTAATTTTGAAGGAAGATCGTAAGGAACTTGGAACCGCAATAGGACTTTTTGCAAATGGTGTTGGTGCTGGTTCATATGTTTATTTGAGACGAATTCTTGAAAGACTTGTTTACAAAGCAAAAGAAGCTGCGGCTGATGTGATTGATAATGAGATGTTTGAACAGGCGAGAGTTGCTGAAAGAATTAAGATGTTGGAAGGATATCTTCCAGATGTACTGGTCAAAAATACAACTATTTATGGAATTTTGAGCAAGGGAATTCATGAGTTAAGCGAAGAAGAATGCCGAGAGTATTTTCCTGTTGTGAAAGAATGTATTTATCAGATACTTGGTATGTGGGAAAGTGAGAGAAAAAAACAGGCTGATGAAGATGCTTTAAACAAAGCACTGAGTTCAATTTCTTCATCAATCAAGTAAAAATATGGCAGTAAAGGCTACCAAAGAGAGCGAGGTGTTATGATGACCATAGAAGAAATTCTTGCAGGGGAATCAAAGAATGTGGAGTTTAAAGAGAACCTGCCGGAGAAAAGCATTCGTGAGTTGATTATCAATGCTATGGTACATCGCAGTTATCTGGATCATGGTACGATACAGGTAGCGGTATATGACAACCGATTAGAAATCACTTCTCCAGGAAAGCTGCCAATGGGACAAACGATGGAGCGTATGAAAGAAGGCTATTCCAAAATCAGAAATGAAGCCCTTGCCCATGCGTTTGCTTACATGAATCTGATCGAGCATTGGGGAAGCGGTATTCCGAGAATTATTGATAAAGTAAAAGCTGCCGGGCTGAGGGAGCCGGAGTTTATTGGTGGTGAAGTTGATTTGCGTATTAATATTTATCGAGGTCAGGTTGCTACCAATAACACCATGATTAACGCCAATGGCACCAAAAATGGCGCTAATGGCGTTAAATGTGGCGACGATGATGGCACTAATAGCGCTGAAGTGTCGCTTAATAAGGAACAGACGCAGATAGAAAAATTGTTGCAGATTATAGAGAAGAATCCGTTTGCAACACAGGCATATTATGCGGAAAAAATGGGTATATCGAAAAGAACGGTTTCTCGAATGTTCGCTTCTTTACAGGAAAAAGGTAGATTGGTACAGGGCGGAACAAAACGAAAAGCAAATTGGAAAATTATAAGGTAGGAGGACAGCATGGATACAGACAAAATAATACAAGATTTAAATCGCAGGTTTGCTGCACCTCTTCCTGAGTTTTATCAGCGTCGTATCATTTTCTGGTACGATGAAGATAAGGAATTTGAGGATAAATTGGATGAAGTGGTTTTAGAAAATGCAAAGGTGATTGCACTGACTGGAAATAATGCGTTTTCTGTAAAAAAACTGCTTTCAGTAGATGATTTGAGCACAAATTATCTGGTTTACAGTCCGTGTGTCTATAACCGCCCTGATGATAACTGGCTTCTGGATGTGGAGCTTTACAGCGAAGAGTTTCGGGCGGATCTGATTTCTATCTGGATGGATGAGATGGGACTTATATCAAATCCGGCAATGAGGAAACAGGTTAAAAACTATCGTGCTTATTTTAATGCGAAAGACCGTCGTTTGAAAGTTAGCACGCAGAATAAAGTTCCGGAAACACCGGCACAGTTACACATGGCTGTCATGGCGGCAATCTGTGGATTGAAAGATGCACAGCCTAATATGATTCTCCGTAGTGTGTTCCAGGCGGGACTGGATTTGAATAATAATACGGTTTATCAGGATTTTGTAAAATATCATGCAGACGCAGCATTTTGGGCGATGGTTCGTCAGGGATGCGGATTTGTGGAGGAGGAACCAGCCCTTGGGCGATTGGCAATTCATCTACTTTTAACCGCGGCGACCCGTACCATGCGGCAGGAATATCTTGCCGGACTGGACGGTTTTATTTCCATGCCACATCAGGCATATTGCTATGATTTTATTTCTGAATGGCTTCATAGTGACAACATTCCGCAATTATATGATGTGGCACGTTATGTTGAGGATGAAGCTCGTCTGTATCAGCGTTTTGAAAAGCTGACAGTAGAAGATTTGGTAGGAACAGAGTGCTTTCCGTGTATTAACGAAGTAATTCTGACAAAGCTAATGACAGAGATTAGTGACCATATTATTGATGTGGATACCATTACGAATACCGTTGAAAAACGTAGAACTTGTGTATGGTATGAGCCATTTGAAAATTTTTATGACGGTATCTTACAAGTGGCGAATATGCAAAGTTTCTTTAAGGAACATTCTGCCGGATTCCATACCGCAGAAGCGAAAAGTATCTGGAAAGAATATACTGAGAGCTACTATCAGATGGACACTTATTACCGTTTGTTCCATCTTAGTTTTCAAAAGAGTTTGGAGACTTCCAATATTCTGCTGGATGACCTGTTCAAGCACGTTGTAGATAAGGTGGAAGGACTTTATACGCACTGGTTCTTAGGTGAGTTGGGCAACAACTGGTCGGATGTATGTGCGGATGAACTGGCAACTTACGGTAAAGTTCTGGAAGTACCGCAACAGGAGGATTTTTACCGTTCCCGTATCCAAACCTCGGATACGAAAGTATTTGTAATTATCTCAGATGCCATGCGTTATGAAGTGGCGGCTACGATGGCAGATCAGCTTCAGCGAGAAACGCAAAGTAAGGTTTCTATCAGCAGTATGCAGAGCATCTTTCCTTCTACTACAAAGTTTGGTATGGCAGCTTTGTTGCCGCACAAAGAACTGACAGTAGAGGTTCGGAACGATATTTTGACGGTTTTGGCAGATGGACAGTCTACGGCAAGTACTTATAGGGACAAGGTTCTGAAAACAGAAGAGTCGGCAAGCGTGGCTTTAAAGTATAATGACATCATTGCTATGAAACGAGCGGAAAGAAGTGCTTTGGTAAAAGGTATGGATGTGGTCTATATTTACCACGATACCATAGATGAAGCCAGCCACACTTCGGATACTGCTGTTTTTGCTGCCTGTGACAAGGCGATTTCAGAATTGAAGAATCTTGTGCGTATTATCGTAAATGAATTTGGCGGAACAAATATTCTAATTACAGCAGATCATGGATTTCTTTATACATACAGTCCTTTGAAGGAAGAGGACAAAGTAGATAAAAGAGGTTTTTTTGATGTGGATGTAACAAACTCTGACATTACAAAAAAAGAAAGCATCAAGCGGTGTGTAGAATATGGCAGAAGATATGCAATTATGCAGAAAGGTGTGCAACCAGATTACTTGATGCCTGTAAAATTCCTGGGCGGAAATACGGAATTTGATGGATTTGCACCGAGAGAAAGTATTCGTATCAAAATGAGCGGCGGTGGTATGAACTTTGTGCATGGTGGTATTAGCTTGCAAGAAATGGTTGTTCCGGTGATTGAGTACCATTATCTCCGTAATGATTCTATGGAATACCAGCGTAATAAACAGAAATATGATACTAAGCCGGTAACAGTCAATTTACTGTCCGCAAACCGTAAAATCAGCAATATGATTTTTTCATTGAACTTCTATCAGAAGGATGCAGTCAGTGCAAACCGTGAAGCAGTTACTTATCAGGTTTACTTTACGGACGAAAACGGTAAGCAGATCAGTGACATTCAGAAGATTATTGCAGATAAGACCAGCGACAACGGTGCAGAGAGAACTTTCCGCTGCCAGTTTAATCTGAAGTCTCTGAAATACAGTAATACTGCTACTTACTATTTGGTAATTGTAGATGAACAGGGATTGCAAATGCCGCAGCGTGAGCCGTTCCAGATTGACATTGCCTTTGCGGTGGATGAGTTCGATTTCTTTAGTTAATACCGCAGGAGGATAGAAAGATGGAGCAATTTACAGAGGGTGAAAGCACCCGTGAAGAAATAAAGAACAAGCTCCGTCAGAACTTTGACGGTAAGATTGTTCGGAAAGACTTGACAAAGAAAATTAAGGAAGGGGCGAACGTTCCAGTATATGTCCTTGAGTTCTTGTTGGGTCAGTATTGCAGCTCAGATGATGAAATAGTCATTGAAAGAGGCATACAGAACGTGAAGCGTATTCTTGCTGACAATTTTGTACGCCCGGATGAATCGCAGAAGATTCTGTCTCAGCTGCGAAAGAAAGGCAGTCACACGATTATTGATATGGTGACTGTCCGCCTGGATATGAAAAGGGACTGCTTTTTTGCAGAGTTTTCTAATTTGGGAGTTGGCAATGTACCGATTGCCGACGAATACCCGGAAAAATTTGATCGTCTGCTGTGTGGTGGTATTTGGTGTATCGTTCAGCTAGATTATGAGGTTGAGGGCGACAATAACTTTGGTATTGAGGACATTGATGGAAATCCGCTTCGTTCTAAGCAGAAAAAGCAAAAAGATATTTCGCCAATCAGTATCCGTAAACTGACACCAATCCAGATGCCGCACGTTGATATTGATGAGTTGAAGCAGGGACGAAAAGCCTTTACTAAAGATGAGTGGCTGGATATTCTTCTGCGTTCTATCGGCATGGAGCCGGATGAATTTACATACCGTGAGAAATGGCTGCTCCTGACCCGTATGATTCCATTGGTTGAGAACAACTTTAACCTTTGTGAGCTGGGACCGAGGAGCACTGGTAAGTCACATCTCTATAAAGAGATTTCTCCGAACAGTATCTTGATCTCTGGTGGACAGACAACAGTTGCAAACCTCTTTTATAATATGGGACGAAAGACGGTGGGATTGGTCGGCTTGTGGGACTGCGTTGCTTTTGATGAAGTGGCAGGTATTAAGTTCAAGGATAAAGATGGTATCCAGATTATGAAGGATTACATGGCATCTGGCTCTTTTGCTCGTGGCAAAGAAGAAAAGGCTGCTACTGCTTCCATGGTCTTTGTTGGTAACATCAATCAGAGTGTGGATGTACTGTTGAAAACATCCAGTCTATTTGCACCTTTCCCACCGGAAATGGGAACAGATACAGCATTTCTTGACCGTATGCATTGTTATCTTCCAGGTTGGGAGATACCGAAGTTTAGACCGGAGCATTTCACCGATGATTACGGTTTTATCAGTGATTATTTGGCTGAATTTATTCGGGAACTTCGTAAGGAACAGTATGGTGATGCACTTGACCACTATTTCCGCCTGGGAAGAAATCTGAATCAGCGTGATACGATTGCAGTCCGTCGCATGGTAGACGGTTATCTGAAGCTTATGTACCCGAATGGTGAGTTTACCAAAGAAGAACTGGAAGAAGTTATTCAGATTGCATTGGAAATGCGCCGGCGTGTCAAAGAACAGTTGAAAAAGCTGGGCGGTATGGAGTTTTACGATGTGAATTTCTCCTATATCGAGCTGTAAGATATGTCAGAACATTATGTTTCCGTGCCAGAGCAGGGTGGCGGTAAACTGATACCGGACGGAATGTGCAATCCCGGACAGGTTTATACAGTATCCAGAGGAAAAAGCGGCATGATTGGCGTATTCCGTCTGGAAAGCCAGATGCTTCCGGGAAATGGAAAGATTGAACGGACTGGTTTGGGAAGCAATTCAAAGTGTAAGGAAGCTGTAAATACAGCATTTAACTATTTGAAAGCAAATGGTAACCGGATCAGTGGCTCTATCAGCACATCGACCAAGGATTACATCATCAATTATCAGGATTTGCAGGGTATCGGTATGACCGAGAAGCTGGCACTTCCTACGTTAATTGCTCTTTGTTCGATTTCACTTGGAAAACCGGTCGTCAGCAATTTGGCAGTCTTGGGTGACATCACAATCAGCGGAGCAATGATAAAGGTAGATGAACTGGCAAACACGCTTCAAGTGTGTCTGGACAGTGGTGCAAAGAAGGTGCTGATTCCTAGTACCTCGTTTGTGGATTTTGCAAGCGTTCCGGCTGATCTGATGAGTGCATTTCAGCTGATTCCGTATCAGAGTGCGGAGGATGCAGTATTTAAGGCATTGGGGGTAGAATGATTGAAGAAAGACTTAATTGAACTTATAGATTCACGAAAAGAAATAGAAAAGATGTTCCATCCGTTTGATGGCGGTAAGGGAAGAGCTTTTGAACAGATTAGTGATGTGCCTGAATTTCAAAATTGGCTTCAAGAAATAAAATTGGAATTACAGGGAATTTATGATCGAACTCATGACACTTTTGTATGGGAAACTATCAATTTGTGTGGCAAGCGTCTGGATGGTTTTACGGAGAAAAAGTATTTTATTGAGCTTGTCGGAAAACTTCAGGCTATTAGAAAAAATATTGATAAATATTATCCAGACGAGAAAAAAGAGTCAGGATTGTCGCATTCACAAGGAGGTGCTTCTGATATGAAAAAGAAACCGCTTGTCTTTATAAGTCATTCTTCTAACAATAAGGATCAAGTTGCAAAAATTGCGGACTTACTTCGTTCAATCAATTTAAGTCCTCGTAGAGATATTTTTTGTAGCTCCCTTCCAGGATATGGAATACCAAATGGTGCCGATATTTTTTCCTTTTTAAGGGAACGGTTCCTTAACTATGACTTACATATTATTTTCGTGCATTCGCCAGAATATTACGAAAGCCCAGTCAGCTTAAATGAAATGGGCGCAGCATGGGTACTAAGAACCAATGCAACGTCACTTCTTCTTCCTGGTTTTGATTTTTCTGAAATGAAAGGTGTAATTGGAAGTAACTGCATTGCTATTAAGTTGGATGGTGATTGTTCAGAAGTAAAAGATCGCCTGAATCAGTTGAGACGGGAATTAGAATCAGAATTTGATATTTCGGATAATGAAGATATTATTTGGGAAGAAGCAAGGGACAAGTTTATCAGTGAAATAAATAGCGATACATCAGACCAAAATGAGAATAGCAGTGCTGCACCTGCCTTAATTACAGAGGAAATGAAGCAACTTCTAAAAAAAGTGGCGGCTGCACCGGGAGGGCAGATTCTGATAGCTTCAGATTCGGAATCAGGTACATACATTCAGATTGGTAGCGAAGTAATTGCTAAGGAATATCCAAATAGACGTGAATATGCTGTTTGGGAAGAAGCACTTAATGCTTGTTTACAAGAAAAACTTATTAAAAGAAAAAGCAAATCGATTTATGTAATTACAAACGTTGGCTATAAAGTAGTTGAGTAGTGAAGAAAATAGTATGATTTATTTATTACATATTTGATATATAAGATAAAAAAGTACCATGCTATATTATAGAGATTACATAAAATATTAATATGCCATTATGTATATAGTGGCAGGTACATGCAGATAATAATATATAATTTATACGAAAGGGTGGTTACAGTATGCTGAAACAGTGGATCCCGGCGGTAAAGCCGGACAAAGAGGAACTGGACAAACGACTGGATGCAGCGCAGGAGGAGCTTTTAAGACTCCAGATGCAGATCAAGGAGCATAAGCTCCCGGTGCTGGTGCTGATCGAAGGCTGGGGTGCCGCCGGCAAGGGCAGTACCATCGGCGGAATTATTAAAAATATCGATCCAAGATTCTTTAAGGTGGCTTCCATGTCCGCACCGACGGAGGAAGAGAAGCGGAAGCCTTTCCTGTATCGGTATTTTGTTAAAATTCCGGAAGCCGGCAAGTTCGAATTCCTGGATTCCGGCTGGATGGATGAGGTGACGAAGGGAAGACTTCGGGGCGAACTGTCGGATAAGCAGTATGCGGAGCGTATTGAGAGCATCAAGCGTTTCGAACGACAGCTGACGGATAACGGTTATCTGGTACTGAAGCTCTTTTTCCAGATCGGGAAAAAGGAACAGAAAAAGCGCCTGGAGGAGCTGGAAGGCAACAAGGACACCGCATGGCGTGTGGGCGAGAACGACTGGTGGCAGAACAAACATTATGACAAATGTGAGGAAGTCTACGACAAATACCTCACAGATACGAACGCTTCCGTAGCTCCCTGGTACATCATAGATTCCGGGGACAAAAAGTGGGCGGAATTGCAAGTGCTGGAGACATTATGCAGTGGTATCCATGTGGCCATGCAGAATGAGAGCCTTGCTGTACCCATTTTGCAGAATGTATTCCCGCTGGTGAAGATGCCGAAGCTGTCCGAGGTGGAACTGGACAAGGAAATCTCCGAGGAAGAATACAAGAAAGAACTGCGTCATCTGCAGAAGAAGCTGAATGCCCTGCATTACCGCCTGTATCGGAAAAAGATTCCGGTAGTCATTGCCTACGAAGGCTGGGATGCCGCTGGCAAGGGCGGCAATATCAAGCGGATCGCGGGAGCACTGGATCCCAGAGGCTACGAGGTACACCCCATCGCCAGCCCGGAACCCCACGAGAAAGCGAGACATTATCTCTGGCGATTCTGGACGAGACTTCCTAAGACCGGACATATTGCCATATTTGACCGTACATGGTACGGACGCGTCATGGTAGAACGGCTGGAAGGCTTCTGTAGTACCAACGACTGGCAGCGGGCTTATAACGAGATCAACGAGTTCGAGAAGGAATTGTCCCAGTGGGGCGCGGTGATCATCAAGTTCTGGGTGCAGATCGACAAGGATACCCAGCTGGAACGCTTCACAGAGCGGCAGAATACCCCGGAGAAGCAGTGGAAGATCACGGATGAAGACTGGCGTAACCGCGACAAATGGGACCAGTACGAAGACGCTGTGAACGAAATGCTCCAGAAGACCAGCACGGAATATGCTCCCTGGCACATTCTGGAATCCGTAGATAAAAAATATGCCAGAATCAAAGCATTGAAGATCGTGATAGAGGAATTGGAGAAGGCACTGGGGTAAGCGCACTGGAATAAGAATAGCTGTTTCGATATAAAAAATTGACAAAACCGTCTGATAAGGACGGTTTTTGTTGCGTTATAAATGTTTTTTGTTATAATGAGACATAGTTATTTTTGGAAATTGCAAAGATACAGAAAGATATTTGGAAACAGAAGAAATCGTCAGGTGTTACGGCACAATGAGAGGAGAAATCATGGGCGAGAACCGTAAGATATATGCAGCATTATTGGGAGCAGGAACCGTGGGAAGCGGTGTGTACAAGCTGGCAGGGATGCAGGAAGAGGATATCTGCCTGAAGACAGGAGCACATCTGGAGATTAAAAAGATTCTGGTGCGCAATCCCGGAAAGGTAAGAGAAGGAATCCCACAGGAGTTGTTCACAGATAGCTGGCAGGAAATTCTGGAAGACCCCCAGATTCAGATCGTCATTGAAGTCATGGGTGGTATAGAACCGGCCAGAACTTATGTGGAAGAAGCCATGAAGGCTGGAAAACAGGTGGTCACCGCCAACAAGGATCTGCTGGCGGAGTACGGGGATCCGTTATTCGAGATCGCTACAGAGAATAAATGCGACTTACAGTTCGAGGCGGCAGTGGCAGGAGCCATTCCCATTATCCGACCTTTGCGTCAGAGTCTGGCGGGAAGTCAATTGACGGAGATCATGGGAATCGTCAACGGTACGACAAACTATATTTTGACCAAAATGTCCGAGGAAGGTATGGGCTATCAGGAAGCTCTGGATATGGCTACGAGACTGGGCTATGCGGAAGCAGATCCCACAGCGGACGTGGAAGGCTATGATGCGGGACGCAAGATCGCCATTATGGCATCCATCGCTTTCAGCTCCCGCGTGACGTTCCCTCAGGTTTATACGGAAGGCATCACGAAGATTACAGCAGAGGATATCCGGTATGCAAAAGAATTCGGCTATGTGATTAAACTGTTGGGTATTACAAAGCTTACAGGTAAAGGAATTGAAGTAAAAGTACATCCAACATTGATCCCGGACAGCCATCCTCTTGCCACGGTCAGAGATTCCTTCAATGCTGTATTTGTTCATGGTCAGGCTTGTGATGATGCCATGTTCATGGGACGGGGCGCCGGACAGATGCCTACCGCCAGTGCGGTACTGGGAGATGTCATTGATGTGATGCGTAATATTATCCATGGAAGTTGCGGCAAGATTGGCAGCGACAGCCATAAGAAACTTCCTGTACTGGATGTAGAGGATACGAAGAGCCGATTCTTCCTACGCTTACAGGTGGAGAATCGTGCCGGAGCCCTGGCAAATATCGCAGGAGTCCTTGGCAACAACGATGTCAGCATCGCCCAGATGGTACAGAAGCGCAGCCACGACGGCATTGCCGAGATCGTGGTCATCACCGATCTCGTAAAAGAGAGACATTTTAATGATGCCATCCGTATCATGGAGGGAATGTCCGTCGTGAGGGAAATCTCCGGCATTATCCGTGTGTACTAAAAGTATGGTAAATTGAAAGTTAGTTAAGAAATGCTATCGAATCCCCGTAGCCCTTGGCAGGGTATAAGAAACGCGGCACGCTCGCGCTCTGTCGCAGAGCGTAGCGGTACATAAGCGGTCACAATACGACCGCTAAGTACCGACGTCTGCTTACGGCACTGCTTATTCTTATACCCAGCCGGGGCTACTGG
>ERZ772855.3701-NODE-3701-length-11253-cov-5.401500_pt1 | contig 11253 bp, 5 predicted proteins | sample MGYA00511900_ERZ772855 | MGnify/ENA primary metagenome ERZ772855 (study PRJEB29015, sample SAMEA2737701) | human gut metagenome | biome: human gut; feature: human-associated habitat; material: faeces | place: China | collected 2012 ...
AAAAGTACAGGTTCTCAGTGGGCAATTCGGAAAGGAGCTTCCATGGCACATCTGGAGGAGATCACGGTCGGCTGCCAGCTGAACGGCATTGCGGCAAGGGAAACTGTGACCGTTATTGCGGTGCAGTGGTATGGCAATGCAGCACTGGAAGTTACATTCAAGAACAGCCGAGGGCAGCTTGGCAGTCAGATCCTCTATCGTGGAGATGAGGCGACCGTGGATGTGCTGGGTGACAGTCTGCCGTGGAGTTTCGGCGCAGATGCCGATAAGATGCGCCTTGTATCCGAAGCGTACCGCATCCATCTGGCACACCTGTTTGACCCTTATCTGGCGGTCCACACTTCGGCTATTCAGCCCCTGCCACACCAGATCACGGCAGTTTATCAGGAGATGCTGCCACGCTTGCCGCTGCGGTACATCCTTGCGGACGACCCCGGTGCCGGCAAAACCATCATGACCGGTCTGTTCATCAAGGAGCTGATCGCCCGCGGCGATTTGAAGCGTTGTCTGATCGTGACGCCGGGCAATCTGGCGGAACAGTGGCAGGACGAGCTTTTTCGCAAATTTCATCTGCGGTTTGAGGTATTGACAAACGACCGCATTGAATCCGCCGTCAGCGGCAACATCTTTACTGAGATGAATTTCTGCATTGCACGGCTGGATAAGCTATCACGCAGCGAAGCTTTGCAGGAAAAGCTCCGCATCACCGACTGGGATCTGATCGTTTGCGATGAGGCGCACAAAATGTCTGCAACCGTCTGGGGCGGTGAGATCAAATACACCAAGCGGTTTAATCTGGGACGGCTGCTGTCGGAAATCACCCGCAACTTTCTGTTGCTGACAGCCACCCCGCACAACGGCAAAAATGAGGACTTCCAGCTATTTTTATCGCTGGTGGACCCCGACCGTTTTGAAGGTGCAGCTCGTTCTTCCAACCAGAGCATCGATGTTTCGGACGTAATGCGGCGGCTTGTGAAAGAGGAGCTACTCAAATTCGACGGCACACCACTGTTCCCGGAGCGGCGTGCTTATACCGTCAACTATGACCTCTCCCCTGCCGAAGGGCAGCTTTATTCCGAGGTCACCAGCTATGTGCAGGAGGAGTTCAACCGGGCAGAGAACCTGAACAACGATCGCAAGGCAACCGTTGGCTTTGCGCTGACCATCCTGCAGAGGCGGCTCGCCTCCTCGCCGGAAGCCATCTACCAATCCCTGCACCGCAGGCGGGAACGGTTGGAGCACATTCTGGCGGAGGAAAAACTGGGCAAACCGGATACCGGCACGCAGTTTACCATCGCAGATGATTTTGATGAGGATGATTTCAGCGCGGACGAGTTGGAACAGACCGAGGAAAACGTCACCGACCGTGCATCCGCTGCCAGCACCATCCGGGAAATGGAAGCGGAAATTTCCACGCTGAAAAGGCTGGAGCAGATGGCCAATGCTGTGCGGATAAGCGGCGTAGACCGCAAGTGGGACGAGCTTTCCAAGCTGCTGCAGGACGACAGTAAAATGTTTGCCGCCGATGGGCAGCGAGAAAAACTCATTATCTTTACGGAACACAGGGACACCCTGCGCTATCTGACCGACAAAATCCGCACCCTGTTCGGGCACGACGATGCCGTGGTGACCATCCACGGCGGCATGGTGCGGGACGAGCGGCGCAAGGTGGAGGAACTGTTCAAGCAGGACCCGGAAGTGCGCATCCTCATTGCCACCGATGCTGCCGGTGAAGGCATCAACCTACAAAGAGCGCACCTGATGATAAACTACGACCTGCCATGGAATCCAAACCGTTTGGAGCAGCGGTTCGGCCGCATTCACCGCATCGGGCAGACCGAGGTGTGCCACCTGTGGAATCTGGTTTCGGCGCAGACCCGTGAGGGCATGGTGTTCCAACGGCTGTTCCAGAAGCTGGAAGAAGAACGGGGTGCACTGGGCGGCAAGGTGTTTGATATTTTGGGCAAGATGACCTTTGACAACAAACCCCTGCGGGAGCTGCTGATCGAGGCGGTCCGCTACGGCAACGACCCTGCCGTCCGTACCCGGCTGCAGCAGGTCGTAGACAACTCGCTGGACCAGAAAAAGCTCCGGGAGCTTTTGGATGAGCGCGCTCTGACCGATGACACCATGGACGTACAAAAGGTCACCGCCATCCGGGAAGAGATGGAGCGGATGGAGGCGCACAAGCTGCAGCCCCACTTTATCGAGGCATTCTTTCTGGAAGCCTTCTGCTCTGTGGGTGGCAAGATACGCCCTCGCGAGACCGGACGCTACGAGATCACCTTTGTGCCCGCGGCGGTGCGCAGCCGGGATATGCAGATCGGCTTTGGGGAGCCAGTGTTGCAACGATACGAACGGGTGTGCTTTGAAAAAGAGCGCTGCAATGTGCAGGGCATGATCCCAGCCGAATTGCTTTGCCCCGGACATCCGCTGCTGGAAGCCGTCATTGATCTTGTGCGGGAGCGCAACGCTGAGGTACTCAAGCAGGGCACAATTTTTGTGGACGACAGCGATGACAGCACCGACCCCCGGCTGCTGTTTTACATCGAGGATGCCATTCAAGATGGCGTTCTGCTGCCGGGCGGCACCAAGCGTGTCATCTCCCAGCACGTCCACTTTGTGGAGCTGAAGGAGGATGGAACCGCCGGTAGCGCCGGTTACGCGCCCTATCTGGATTACCGTGCTCCCACCGAGGCAGAGCGCACCGCCGCCCTGCCCTACATTCAAGCACAGGACTGGCTGAAACACGATGTGGAGAACCGCGCCCGGGGCTATGCCATCGCGCAGCTATTGCCCCAGCATTTTGCCGAGGTGAAAGCACGGAAGCAGAAGTTGCTGGATAAGACCGCCAAAGCCGTGAAAGAACGCCTGACCGCTGAAATCCAATACTGGGACTACCGGGCGGCAGACCTGAAGCAGAAGGAAGCCGCCGGCAAGCCCAACGCCCGGCTCAACTCCCAGATGGCGGCTCGCCGGGCAGAAGAGCTTGCTTCCCGGATGCAGAAGCGGCTTGCGGAACTGGAAACGGAAAAGCTCATCTCCCCCGCCACGCCGGTGGTGGTGGGCGGTGCGCTGGTGCTGCCCGGTGGGCTGCTCCGGCAGCTGATGGGCACTCCACAGCCCACACTGTTCAGCCAAGGTGACAAGCGTGCCATCGAGCTTGCCGCCATGAATGCAGTGATGCAGCTGGAACAGGCGTTCGGTTACCTGCCCCGGGATGTAAGCGCCCAAAAGGTGGGCTACGATGTGGAATCCACCATCCCGCCCCGGCTGCGCAGCGGCGAAGCCTGCCTGCGGTTTATCGAGGTAAAGGGGCGCGCCAAGGGTGCCAAGACCGTCACTGTTTCCAAAAACGAGATCCTGACGGGGCTGAACAAGCCGGAGGAGTTTCTGCTTGCCATTGTGGAGGTGGACGGTGCCCACACCCACACGGTCTACCTGAAACGCCCCTTTCGCAACCCGCCGGACTTTACCTCCACCAGTGTGAATTTTGACATAGACGACTTGGTACGCAACGCCGAAGTCGTCTATGAGAAATGAGAAGAAAATGGAAACTGAAATCAAAGACCCTGACCTCCTTCGCATGGAAAATGTAAGAGAATTTGGAAAATTCTCCTTTGATCTAGAGGAAAAAAGAGAACAGAGCATTTTGAATCAATCCAGCCAGATGCTAACAGCCTTTTCACTCTTTTCTGCGGCTATACTAATGGCTTTGCCGATTGTGACGGAGTATTCGGCTATTCCGGACTGGCAGATTATGTATTTAACTGAGGTTGCGTTTGCGCCGTTGATCGTTAGCCTTGTTTTAGCAATTATTGCCCAGTGGCGCTTTTCATACCAAACGATGCTTGATGCGGAAGGCTTTGAAAATATTCTTTACAGACAAAAGGAGGATTATCACGACCAGTCAGACTATGATTGGCAGTGGGTTTATCAGCTTTCTGCTGTACAGAAAAGCAAAAAGAAGAATACAGATCTCCGTGTACGCCTTATAAAAGCATCAATGATTTGCTTTCTTTTATCGGTTGCAATTCTTGTTATAGGAAATCTGATGTTCTTTATCCTATACACATAAAAATGTTGCGTGATAGCTATGAAGAAACGATTCAGAAAAAAGATCAAGTTAATTCCGCTGACTCCATCTAGGAGATTTACACGGATTGAAAGAAAAGCTCCTTCGCATCGCCCTCGTCCAGTTCCGACAACTACTACAGCTTACCAACCAAAGTTCAAATCAACATGCAGAAAGAATAGTTCAAAGAAAATCATAGTGAGGAGAAAGAAAAATGGCTGATGAAAAAAACTCGAAAACTCCGATTTCATCTTCTAACCCTCCGCGGAATCGGCCACGGCCTATTACGACCGTATGCACCAATACCCTGAATAAAAAGCCGCTCCAGCCGTTCCCGAAAGGAGAAAAGCGATAATGTCAATGCCCAAAAAGCTGATCGAAGTTGCCCTTCCGCTGGAAGCAATCAATGCGGAGGCAGCGAGGGAAAAATCCATCCGGCACGGGCATCCGTCCACCTTGCATCTGTGGTGGGCACGGCGTCCGCTGGCGGCGGCACGCGCTGTGATATGGTCCAGCCTTGTGGACGACCCCTCTGCCCACCCGGAACTGTACCCCACCGAGGAGACCCAGAACGCCGAGCGTCAAAGGCTGTTTACCATTCTGGAAAAGCTGGTCAAGTGGGAAAACTCCAACGACCCGGAGGTGCTGGACGCCGCCAAAGCGGAGATCCTGCGCTCTACCAATAACAACCCGCCGGCCTTGCTGGATCCCTTTGCGGGCGGCGGTGCCATCCCGCTGGAAGCCCAGCGGCTGGGGCTGGAAGCCCACGCCCACGACCTGAACCCGGTGGCGGTAATGATCAACAAGGCCATGATCGAGATCCCGCCCCGGTTTGCCGGGCAACCGCCGGTCAACCCGGACAGCTGCGCCAAACTGGATGCCGCCGGGGGCTGGCAGGGAGCGCAGGGGCTTGCCGCTGATGTGCAATATTACGGCGAGTGGATGAAGCGGGAGGCCTTCCGCCGCATCGGGCACCTGTACCCCAAGGTAAAAATACCCCATGAACTTGGCGGCGGCGAGGCCACCGTCATTGCGTGGATCTGGGCACGCACCGTCAAATGCCCCAACCCCGCCTGTGGCTGTGAGATGCCGCTGGCTAGTACGTTTGTGTTGTCCAAAAAGAAGGGCAACGAAGCATGGGTGAAGCCGATTCCGGAGGGCAACAAAATCCGGTTTGAAGTGCAGTCTGGCAAGTGTCCGAAGGAGTACGAATCCTTCAAAATTGGCCGGAGTGCATTGTTCAAATGTCCCTGTTGTGGTGAGGTTACAACGGACGCTTATGTAAAACAGCATGGAAAAGCGCATGAATTGGGATGCCAGTTGATGGCAGTCGTGGGGAAAGGCAAGCATGGACGCATTTATCTTTCGCCGGATGCCGAGCAGGCTGTGGCGGCTAATATCCCTGCACCAGAAAGCTATCCCAGTGGCGCAATGCCGGAAAATCCGCGTTGGTTCAGTCCGCCAGCCTTTGGCATGACTGAATACAGCGACTTGTTTACCAACCGCCAACTCACAGCCCTGACCACCTTCAGCGCACTGGTAGCAGAAGCACAGGCAAAAGCGGAAGCAGACGCGGTGGCCGCGGGCGTTACAAACGACCATATTGCCTTGAGTGCAGGCGGCTTCGGTGCACGGGCTTACGGTGAAGCTGTTGGTGTATATCTGGCATTTGTGATTGACAAAATGACAGACTATAATTCGTCTGTCTGCTCATGGCACAACTCAAAGGAGCTTATTCGTAATACATTTGGGAGACAAGCGATTCCAATGGCGTGGGACTATGCGGAGGTGAATCCTTTTTCCAACTCTACTGGTTCATACTCTAGCATGGTAAGTTGGATTTACGATTGTTTACAGGAACTTCCATCTCAGGGCAATTCCGAAGTCAGCCAGTTTGATGCACAAAGTGACTGCGGCTTGCGGAATATTATGGTGTCCTCCGATCCTCCCTATTATGACAACATCGGATACGCAGACTTGTCCGATTTCTTCTACGTCTGGATGCGGCAGTCCCTCAAAGAAACTTACCCCAAACTGTTCCGCACTATGCTGGTGCCCAAGGCGGAAGAACTGGTGGCAACGCCCTACCGCTTTGAGGGCAGTACCGAAAAGGCGCGGGATTTCTTTGAGGATGGTATGCTGCACACCTGCCAGCAGATCTACCAGTATGCCCGCGAGGATGTGCCGGTGACCATCTACTACGCCTATAAACAGAGCGACACGGACGAAAGAGATACGGAAAAACAGACCGCTTCCACCGGCTGGGAAACCATGCTCAGTGCTATCATCAAGGCGGGCTTTGCCATTACCGGCACATGGCCCATGCGCACCGAAATGGCAAACCGCTCCATTGCGTCCGGCACCAATGCCCTTGCGTCCTCCATTGTGCTGGTGTGCCGCAAGCGCCCGGCAGATGCACCCCAGACCACCCGCCGGGGCTTTATTGCAGAGCTGAAGCGGGAGCTGCGCCCAGCGCTGCAAAAGCTCCAGCGCAGCAACATTGCACCTGTGGATCTGGCGCAGTCCGCCATTGGCCCCGGCATGGGGGTGTACTCCCGCTATGGCCGGGTGCTGGAAGCCGACGGCAGCGCCATGACCGTGCGCAGTGCGCTGCAGATCATCAATCAGGAACTGGATGTGTACTTTAACGAGCAGGACGGCGAGCTGGACGCCAACAGCCGCTTCTGCGTAGACCTGTACACTCAGAACGCCTTCAACAACCTTAAATTTGGCGATGCAGATACGCTGGCACGCGCCAAGAATACCTCGGTGGCGGCACTGGCGGCAAAGGGCGTGCTGAGTGCCGAAAAGGGCATCGTCCGCCTGCTGACCCGCGAGGAATTGCCGGAAAAGGTGGACCCGCGGGAGGAGAGCATCTGGCTCCTCTGCCAGCAGCTTACCCGTGCCATGGAGACCGGCGGCATAGAGGCGTGCGCTCAGATCGTGGCACCCATGCTGGGCTCCAACGCTGAGCGGGCCAAGGACCTCGCCTACCGGCTGTACACCCTTGCCGAGCGCAAGGGCTGGACGCAGGAGGGCTACGCCTACAACGCCCTTGTGGTAGCATGGCGGGAGATCCAGTCCCGTGCCGCAGAGCTGCAGCAGGCAACGCCGGAGCAGACCTCTTTCTTTTGATGCAATGCCGGGAGGAACGAAACAATGAGCGAGAATTACACTAAAGTGCAGCAGGCATTCCGGGTGCTGCACCCGCTGCTGGCAGGCTATATCTGTCAGGAAATGCGCCGGGAATATCAGGACAACTGGTGGCAGGAGGTGCTGATGACCCTTTCCGATCAGGTGCGGGATCTGCCGGACGACAACGGCGATTACGCCGCCCTGATGGATTCGCTGGATATGGCAAACTGCCTGCGTCTGTTTGACCGCAAATGGAACGATTTGTTCAAGCGGAAGCTGTCCATCGACTACCGCACTTGGGCAAAAGAACTGATGGGCGTGCGCAACAAGTTGGCGCACATCGGCGGGACTGATTTTTCAGAGGATGACACATGGCGTGCGCTGGACACCATGGCGCGCCTGTGCGAAGCCTTTGACGATGAAGCCGCTGAGGAGATCCGCAAGATCCTGCGCCAGCTCCGCTACGGCAGCGCCGAAGGCTCCACCAACGTGGTGGAGGTTGCCGCCCCGACGAAGCCCAAGGCTGCTCACACTGGTATTATGAGCAAGACCCTGTCCGGTCTGCCCAGCTGGCGGGACGTGATGGAACCCCACCCGGATGTGGCGCAGGGACGCTACAAAAACGCAGAGTTTGCCGCCGATCTGGCGCAGGTAGCGAGGGGTGAGGGTGCCTTTGAATACCGTGACCCGGTGGAATTTTTTGCCCGCACCTACGTCACCGAGGGCATGACCGGCCTGCTGGTGCAAGCACTTAAGCGGGTCAGCGGAAAGGACGGCGAGCCGGTCATTCAGCTGAAAACCGCCTTTGGCGGCGGCAAGACCCACAGTATGCTGGCGCTTTACCACATGATGCGAGGCAAGGTATCGGCAGACCGCATCCCCAATATCAAGCCTGTACTGGCGCAGGCAGGGGTATCTGCCCTGCCCAAGGCAAATGTGGCGGTACTGGTGGGCACCGCACTGGACCCCACCCGCACCAAGCGGCCCATCAACTTCCCCGGCATCACCATCAATACCCTGTGGGGCGAGATGGCAGCACAGCTGGCAGAATCCGCTGGGCGGCCGGAACTGTATGATTTTGTGAAGGAGGCCGACAAAAAGGGCGTTTCTCCCGGCAGCGAAGCGCTGAAAAATCTGTTCGATGCCTGCGGCCCTTGTCTGGTGCTGATGGACGAGCTGGTGGCATACGCAAAGCGCATCTACGGTGTCAAGGGTCTGCCCGCCGGTTCTTTCGACAACTTCATCTCCTTTATTCAGGAGATCACCGAAGCCGCCCGCGCCAGCCGGAACAGCCTTGTGGTGGCTTCTATCCCGGAATCCGATATTGAGATCGGCGGCGAAGCGGGAAAGACCGCACTGGAGACCATCGAGCATACCTTTGGGCGGATGGAATCCATCTGGAAGCCCGTTGCCGCCAACGAGGGCTTTGAAGTTGTGCGCCGCCGTCTGTTCCTTGACTGCAAGGACCCAGAAGCCCGTGACCGGGTCTGCACCCAGTTCAGCCAGCTGTACCAGACCAACCCCAGCGATTTTCCGCCGGAGGTCAAAGAGGTGGAATACCGCGACCGGATGATCTCCTGCTACCCCATCCACCCGGAGATCTTTGACCGCCTATACGATGACTGGTCCACACTGGAGCGGTTCCAGCGCACCCGCGGCGTGCTGCGGCTGATGGCTGCGGTCATCCATGAGCTGTGGATGGGCAGCGATGCCAGCGCCATGATCATGCCGGGTTCTCTTTCGCTGGATGTTCCCAACGTCCGGGATGAACTGATCCGCTATCTGCCGGAGGGCTGGAACTCCATCGTCAACACCGAGATCGACGGCAAGAACTCTGTCCCCTACCAGAAGGACCAGAGCAACCAGCGGTATGGGCGCATTATGGCATCCCGCCGGGTGGCACGCACCATCATGCTGGGCAGCGCTCCCACCGTGCGCTCGCAGGCAGTGCGCGGCATCGAGGCCTCCCGCATCCGGCTGGGTGTGGTCCAGCCCGGCGAAAACATCGCCGATTTCAACGATGCCCTGAACACTCTGCGGGGCTCGTTGGCATACCTTTACACCAACACCAACGGAGATCGTTACTGGTTCGACACCCGCCCTACCCTGCGCAAAACTGCGCAGGACCGTGCAACGCAGGTAGCCGAAGCCGATGTGATCGAGGAGATCGAATCCCGGCTGAAAAAGCTGCGCCGGGAGGAACCGTTTGCAGGTCTGCACGTCTGCCCCGCTTCCTCGCTGGATGTGCCGGATGAGCAAGCGGTCCGGCTGGTCATTCTGCGCACTGAGGACACCCACCGCGCCAACGCAGGAGCGAGTGCCGCCATCACTGCTGCTGAAAACATCCTGAACAACCACGGCTCAAAGCCACGCACCTACCGCAATATGCTGACTTTCGTGGCTCCGGATCAGGAGGCAATGCTCTCTCTCCGGCAGGCCGTCCGGGACTTCCGTGCATGGCGCTCCATTCAGGATGACAAGGAAACATTGAATCTCGATGCCGCCCAGAACAAAGAGGTGGACGCAAACCTTCACCGCTGCAATGATACCGTAGAGGCCCGCATCAAGGAGACCTACTGCTGGCTGCTGACCCCGGAGATCGATTGTTTTGTGGATATGAAAACCATCCAGTGGGACGCCAGCCGCATTTCCGGCGGCACCGACAGCATCGTAGCAAAGGCTTCCCGCAAAATGCAGCAAAGCGAGACTCTCATCACCAAATGGGCACCTGCTCTGCTACTGATGGAGCTGAACAACGTGCTGTGGAAGGACACCGACTGTATCCAGATTAAGAAGCTGTGGGAGTATCTGTGCACCTACTGCTATCTGCCCCGCCTTGCCAAGTACAGTGTGCTGGAAGATGCTATCCGTACCGGTCTGAACTCGCAGGAATATTTTGCCCTTGCGGCCGGTTACACGGGCGACCGCTATGTTGAACTGCGGTATAACCAGTTTGTGGACTGCATCAACACCTCCGATCTTTTGGTCAAGCTGGACCCTGCCCGCAAGCAGCTTTTGGCTGAAAAAAGTGCTCCCGCAGTAGTTGTGCAGCCTACGCAAACTGCTCAGGGCGGCGAACAGCCCACCCTTTTCAACCTTCCCCCGGATGCTCCCATTGACCCCACTGTAACCTTGCATCAGCCGCCGACAGCGCAACCTGCCGCTGTTCCCGCTCCGCCCAAAAACACCCGGTTCTACATGACTGCCGAGTTGGACACCACCCGCATCAACCGTGATGTGCAGCGGCTGGTGGAGGAAGTCATTACACACCTGCTCAGCGCAGATGGCTGCAAAGTTTCGGTAACGCTGGATGTTACCGCCGATGCACCGGACGGTCTGTCCACCCCCATTGTGCGCACCGTGATGGAGAACTGTAAAACGCTGAAGGTAAAAGATTTTGGCGTAGATGAATAACGACAGCGGCGTTATTGACAAGGTGCCCCTATCCTGTATAGCGACGCTACTATTCAGCGATGCAATCGCACAGCCTGCATCGGCACGATGCAGTTCAAGGGTTTGGGTGCTCCCCAACAAGCGTTTTGCAACGCAAAATAAGCAGATGTATATACGTCTGCATTGCTTGCAGATGCAGACGTATATACGTCTGCCCTGCTTGCGAGCGCTATGAAGCCTCTCAACGCGACTTCCAAATTTGAAAATTATTTTGCAATCAGGACCGTCCGTTTTCAAGTTCAACTTGAAGCGGGCGGTTATTTTTCTGCACAAAAATTTTCGAGTTTGCAACCGCAGCAAACAGGGCGAGTCGGTACCGCCTCGCAATTTTTGAATCAGATTTTTCAAATCCAACTTCAAAAACGCTTGTTGAGCTTCGCCCAAACCCGATATTCAGCACAAAATTGCGCTGGCTACACGTTTCCGCTGATACCGAATAAGCAAATTTTCTTGGAGAAAAATTTGTTCTATGAAAATCGGCGTTGATTCATTCAATATTGCATCAAACCGAAGCTATTACTTCCGGTTTTGAAGGTACCGCAGCCGGAAGCCGCTGATCGTCACCACCAACCTGACGCTGGACGAGATAC
>ERZ772855.3704-NODE-3704-length-11245-cov-3.126631_pt1 | contig 11245 bp, 17 predicted proteins | sample MGYA00511900_ERZ772855 | MGnify/ENA primary metagenome ERZ772855 (study PRJEB29015, sample SAMEA2737701) | human gut metagenome | biome: human gut; feature: human-associated habitat; material: faeces | place: China | collected 2012 ...
GCGGTAGAATGACTTGATTTCAAGCTCATAGCCGTGGTTGCGGTAATTGGTCAGAATGTCCGCAACGGCGACGGTGTGCCCTTTGCTGGTGTTATGAAACAGGTAGTTGTATAGAACGGCGATGCGGTCAAACGGCTGTCCGGGCATAGCCTAGCCCTCGTTCCGGCTCTTGGATGCGGGATACGCCTGCTTTTCATCTGTTCGTCCCAAGAGATAATCAGTGCTGGTGTGATAGAAGTCAGCCAGCTTAATCAAAATGTCTGTTGGAATGTCGCGCTTTCCCATCTCATAGTGGGAATAGCAGACCTGCGAACATTGCAGATATTCAGCCAAGTCCCGTTGCAGCAGGTCGCTGTCCTCGCGCAAATCCCGGATGCGTCTATACATTTTCCTGTGCTCCTTTGTGAAAGTTTCACAGAAAAGTATAGAGAAAACAGTTTGTTATATTGAAATATAAAACAAAATGTTATATAATAGAATTGCCAAGAGAAAAGAAAAGCGCAAATGGAGGTATTTACAATGGGCAAAGGTGTGACTTTTGGTGATAAGGATGCACAGTTGATTAGAAGAATTGTTGCGTATCAAAAAGAAAAAGGGATTTCCTCGTTTGTTGAGGCCGTCCGCCAGTTATGCGAAAAAGCGTTAAAATTCAATGAAATTACAAAATAGGGGTGGAATAGGGATGAAAAAGGCTGTTGCATTGGTGCTATGTGCAGTTATGCTTTTGTCGCTGTGCGCCTGTGGAAAAAGCAAAGCGGTGAAGTCTGTAGAAAAGTCTATTGCATCCATAGGCGAAGTGACGCTGGATAGTGAAACGCAGATTACGGATGCAAGGAAAGCGTATGATGCATTGAGTAAAGAAGAAAAGGATAGTGTCGAAAATTATTCAACACTTAAGGAAGCAGAAGCACAGCTTAAAAAGATAAAGCCAATTAAACTTACAACTGAAAACATTCAAGACTACTTAAAAATTGAAGTATCATCAAATGATTATAAGACCGATCGTGAATTCGATCCGTTTTTCCATGTGTATTGGGACTATAGCGGTTCAGGAACAGCAACGATATCCACTATAAATCAAACGAATAGTCATTTCGAAAATGTTTCAATCAAGCTGCGAGTTTCGATGAGTATACACTCAACATGGGACGAAGAAGCAAATCAATACGATTGTAATTCCGGTTGGGAATTTGATACTGGGAATGTTCAAGATGAGGATTATTGGTCAAATGGGACAGTCCACGGATGGAGGAACTACAAAGATTTCAAAATCACACTACCATATGACGGAAATTGGACAATAAGTGAGAGTATGCATTATAAAACTTACAAATGGACATCCTATACTCCAAACTTGGAGCCTCGGTTTAAGATTGATGTCCTTGAAGTTTCAGGAACAGTAGTCCTCCCAGAAGGTTATACGACGTCAGAATAATCAGAACCAGCTGAAACGCCAGCAGGATAAACAAATTCAAGTCATACATCCAACAGAAAGGTAATCATTTCCCTATATCTGTTAAATGTATGACTTGTTTTACCCATTCTCCAAAAGGTCAATATACTTATAAACGGTTGTCCGGCTCAAATTGCACACCCTTGCGAACTCGCTGACATTGAGCTGCCTACCTTTATACGCCGGATAATGCCGCAGAAACGACGCAGGAATATCGTCGCTGGTCAGATGCGGCCTGCCAATTTGCTTGCCTTTGGCTTTTGCGTTTGCCATTCCGGAGCGCACCCTTGCGCGTATCATAGCAAGCTCCAACTGGCTGAACACGCCTGCCATTTGCAAAAATGCCTCTGTCATCGGGTCTGCGTGTCCGCTGCGGCAGTCCATTGTGATACTGCCAACAATGACAAGGCACAGGTGCTTCCGGCTGATGGCTTCAATGATTTCACAGAGCTGCTTGGTCGAGCGGGCAAGGCGGGAGACTTCTAACGTGATGATAGTATCACCCGCCTGTGCCTGTTCCAGAAGCAAGGACAGCTGTTCCTTGACTGCCGCGTCGCCGTGTTCATATTCCAGATATACAGTTTCCGCACCCGCCTGTTTCAGCTCCCGCACCTGCCGTTCAATGTCCTGCCTGCTCTCGTTGGTGGAGCATCTGGCATAGCCTGCTTTCATCGCTGCGCCTCATAGCTGCTGGGCTGTTCCAGAAGCACGTCCAGCATAAACCGTGCGCCGAACTGAATGCCCTGATAATAAGCGTCCTGCTGTTCCAGATTTTCGCGCTCAGCCAAGTCGCGGTCATATGCCTCCCACACCTTTTTCTGTCTCTTGGAGGCGTTCTGCCGGAGTAAATCCATCTGGGCGCTGATGCGGCGGCTTACAACGTCATAGTCGCTGTTTCGCTCATAGCGATGCTCACACGGGCTGAACGCCCCGTTCCACAATTCATCGAAGATCAACATATATCTCTGTCCTTTCTGCTCCACGGGCATTTCCTGCCCGCGGAGCTTGTTTTTTCTATCAGCAGCTGACTGTGAAGCGGCGGCTGCTGACGGCCTTGGTGAAGTCTTTATAGAGGTCGGCATACAGGCGCTTGAAGGTGGTGGTGTCGAACCGATTGCTGATGATGCTGGTGTAGCGGAGAATGTAAGCGCCCGCGTTCAGTTCCTCGGTATCCAGCCGCAGCATTTCTTCTTTCAGCGCGTCGCGGATGGCGTCTGCCTTGGCTTTGGCCTTGCTTGCCAGCTCGTCGTAATTGTTCATGGTTTCAATCAGGCTCACGATTTCATTCTTGCTCATTGTCTTGTTCTCCTTTTGGATGGTGATTTGTTTGGTGGGTATCTCTATCAACTGTCTACCATTATACACAAAGTTAAGTGCTTATTCAATTCGCAATATGCACAAAGTTGGGTGCTTATTTTTATAGGAATTATACACTTGATTTTGTGCATATTCGATGCTATAATAGGGACAATGGAAAAGGAGGCGATTTTAGCAAATGCCCATCTCATATGCAAAACTGTTTGAACTGCTGAAAGAAAAAGGTTATACAACATACAAAATCCGTCAAGAGAAATTGATTGGTCAAGGAACACTAACCGCATTAAAGAACGGAACAGGAGGACTTGACGCAAAGACCATAGCAAGGCTATGTGAAGTGTTAGACTGTCAGCCGGGGGATTTGATGGAGTATGTAAAGGAGAACAACGATGCTAAGTAATAGAATGTACTCTCTTTTATCGAAAGTCCCACGTCCCACAGATGCTATTGCATATGAAAATCTTCGATCTTTATGCCAAGACTTAGACACAAATACATTTGAGCATCTAATTGTTGAAGCAATGTCCCCAGCGTACAACTATATTTATGCCTTTTCACCTATTGAAGAATCGAACATCTCATTGACTGAAAATGGAATTGGTGAAATTGAAGATTACGAACTGCGAGAAGAAAGCCGTGAAATTACAAAGATATCCTTAAAGGTATCACGAGTTGCTATGTGGACGGCGATAGCAAGTGCAGCAGCGGCATTTATTACGCTTATAATCACAATACTCTCTTGACTAAGGGTGTCCAAGAAAACAACTGATTTCCTATACACTTTTCTGCCTGCTCCAATAGCCCAAAATCAGCCGGATACACGGCAAATTCTGTTCAGCAAACGCGCAGCACCCTTTTGAGGACAGGGGGGTGTATTTCAGGAGAAATCTTTTTTAGTTGCCCTGACCTCTTTGGGCGTGGCTGGGCAATTTTGAAACAGCGCTTGAAATTGAAAACACGGCTGCGGAAAAAGAAAAAGCGATAGGCTGCACGTTCGTCAGTCTATCGCCATTTTTATTACGCAAATTTTTTTGGATTTGTATAGATAGAAGCGTTCCAAAAAATTTTGCGTTATTTCAGCTCTTTGAATATCTCTTTCATTGCTTCATCGACGGTCGCCTTGATGCAGGACTGAATGACAGAGAAAATCATCTATTCAAGCTGGGTCTGCTGCTTCTTTTTCTTGCGCTTTTCCTGCGCTGTGTTGTCAATTTTCATTTCTTCACCTCCACTTTCGCAGTGAGGTGTATGTTGGAACGCTGGCTGTCGTTCTAGCGCTGCTCTTGGACGTTCTGCCGCATCTTCTTCCGCATTGCGGCTAAAATCTCTGTTGGGGTATAGCCGTCCTGATACATCGTTGGATAGTATTCCGGCACATTCTTTTCTAACATCGTGTTTTCTCCTTTTTCCTATATTAAAAGCGGACTGGGCAAATCAATCTGATTTGCCCAAATCCACGTTCATAGCTTCCAATGCCCAGTCTATTATTTGTCCATACATCGGGTTGAAAAACGCGCTAAAAATCAACAGTGGGTGCTTTCTTGCCACGCCTCCATAATCCATACGCATCTGGACAATGGATTCACTTGACGGCCATCCTTGCTGAATACGCTCCCAATGCTCTGACCACGCACGTTTATAGGTTATCTCATCCGTGTCCTTGTGATATCCTCCAAATGCAAAATAATAGAGATAGTCAAATCCACGGCAAATCAAACTTGCCGCTTCCAGACACAAAAGATAGTTGGAAATGGTCTGGCGGGACAGTGTATGCCCATCGGCCCGCAAGTATTCTTCCATTTGCGCAGACGGCAGCTGCTGAAATTCATCGTCGCATAGCAGATAATAGGTAAAAAAGGCCAGCTTCGTGAAATCTGTTTGTGGGGAAAAGCCGAGGTCCAGTATGCAATAGAGCTTGAACGGATTTCCGATTTCTGTAATCGCAAATTTTTGCCCTGTCCCACGGCCTGTTGTGGTATATTTGACTTCCCAACGTTCAAATCTGCGCACGATACCTTGCCTGTCCCGCGTATGAAGCAGCGCGGATAACTCAGCATAAGAATAGGTTCTACATTCCAGCATAATCTTCTCCCATTTTTAAGTCAGACATTTACCACATAATATCTCATTATTTCTATATTCTGTTAAATGTCTGACTTGAATTTCCTTTACGCGCTCTGCTTCATAGCTTCCTGCTTTTTCAGGAAGTCAGAGGCAGAAAGAACCATATGCTCACCGGTCAGATAAAACAGCGGTTCTTTGCGATAGAGGGGGAACTGCGCAACGAACCAATTCCGCACAATACTGTATCCGTTGGTCTGAATGCCGGAAGCGTAGGTTTTCAGGAAGTCATACTGCCTGCGATACTCTGTGCTGTTGGGCAGCGCGGAAATGAACTGCTCCATCTTTTCATAGGTCAGGTTCTTATAGGGATTGCAGACGGATACATCGCCCTGCTTGCTGGTGTAGCGGGTTGGGGTGCGGTGCGTGCGTCTGACAATCCGCATATCCGGGAAATCCGCACACAGCTTCTGGATTGTCTGATATGCGCTGCTGTTGGGGTCGCTCATAGCCTTTTCAAACTCTGCGGTCAGGGTGATGGTCTTGGAAGCAAAATCTACTACATACGACTTACGCATTGCTTTGCCCTCCCGCCATCAAAGATTTGCGGCGTTCGCAAGCGATACCACACTTGTTTCTTCTTTTGGAAGAAGTGCGTGAAGCTCCTGCTGGGCGATTGCCTTTTCTTTGTAGTCGGGATAGGATTGTAAAAACCAGTGCTTGGTCAGGGCATATTCCTTGCCCTTGATCTTCGCCATACGGCGGACAGCCTGATAGATCGCCAGTTGCTTTTTGCTGTTGTCCTGCGTCTGGATATAGTCCTCCATTGTGCCGAACGTCAGCCCCTTATAGGTCTGCTTGCCGGGTTTCTTCTGGATGGTTTTTTCGGCAACCTCAAAATCCGGGTGTTCGGACATCATTCGCAGAAGCATTTTACATTCTGCACTCTGCGGATTGCGGGCTTTTTTCAGTGTGGTTGCACTTGCGATGATAGAACGCTTGGGAAAATCATAGGAAAACAAAGAATGTGTATTCATAGAAGAACACTCCTTTCGGCGTTGGGTGCCACCCGTATGTTTTTGCATTATTTCATCGCGTTCCTCCCTTCAACTTTATGGCCTTATTGTAGCAGAAGCACTCTCCCATATAACGGCAGAGTGCTTGAACTTTTTAGGATTTGATTTTAAGATGATACAAAGATGGGGAGTGTTCTTTCAAGTTGCTGTTGGATGATGGAAGATGATTGAAAATAATTGTAGTTGTTCAGTATTGTCCAATAAAATTGACAAAAGCATTATCAGGCGATATGATAATAACAAAGGACGCAAGCGTTCTGGATTGGATAAACGCAAACTACAGGCTGTAGAAAAAGCGATAGAAAGCCTTGCACCGCAAGGCTTTCTGCCCGTGCGGCGAGCACCGCTGGTTAGAGCGCTTGCTTCACACGCAAGAGGTCGACGGTTCGAGTCCGCCAGTCTCCACCATCAAGCTGCACCCAAATAGATGCCGCTGCGAAAAGCCCAGAAGTTTCAACGGCTTCCGGGCTTTTTTGCGCCCATTTTTTCAAGCGTGACAAAAAGATGCCAACTGCCGTGTCAGGCAAATTCGATGGACCTGTACCTTTACCCAAGGCGTTTTGAGCCGCTTTTCCGAGGATTTTTCGGGAAAGCGGCTCGTTCTTGCTCTCGGCAAAACGTAGAATTTGAGCAGGTTTTTTTGTTGGCGTTGCTGGATAGACATTCCGAGTGTATGTGCCATTGTGTTGACACGGGCAAAGCCCAAAATACACTAGGGTGTATCTGAAAAGTCAAAAATAGCGAAACGTACAAGAAAAATACACAAATAAGTGGTAAGACAAGGGCAGAAAGAAGTGACAAGCATGAAAGCCCGTCGTTATGAACTTACCGATAAGGAATGGGAACTGATCCGGCCGCTTATCCCGATCTCGCATACCGGTCGTCCGCAGAAGGATATTCGCGCGCATCTCAATGGCATCCTGTGGCTTGCCCGCAGTGGTGCGCGCTGGAGCGATCTTCCAGCGAGATTCGGTCCGCATCAGACTGTGTACAACTGCTTCTGCCGCTGGCGGGACGATGGAACCTTGAAAAAGATCTTCGAGCTCTGCGCGGCCTCGAGCACTGGCGCGGAGCTGAGCATGGATTCAACGTCGATCAAAGCATCCGTGCAGGCAGGTCGTGGAATAAGAAAGCGAGCAAAAGTCAGACATCAAGCAGCATCGGCAAAACACGCGGAGGTCTGAACACGAAAATTCATGCCGTCGTTGGAAAAGACCTGCGGCCTGTGGCTTTTTTGCTGTCTGCCGGAAATGTTGACGATTGCACGGAGGCAGTTTCTCTGCTGAAGCTGCTTCCGGCCCTGAAGGACTGTGATATTCTTGCCGATAAAGCCTATGGCACAAAAGAGATTCGAACTTATCTGCACGACCAGTCCGCCCGCTATACGATCCCGCCGAAAGTAAACACAAAGCAGCCGTGGCCGTTTGATAAAGAGACGTATAAACGGCGGAATGTAATAGAGCGTTTCTTCAATCGCCTCAAGGAATTTCGCCGTGCTGAGACACGCTATGACAAGCGTGACGACTCCTTCCTTGCTAACTAAGTGACATTGGTATCGCACCCGGGATAAATATCCAGACTGGCGTTTCCAATATGCGGCGTTGCGGAACGTTCCGCAACGTTGCGTGATACCTGTTTCGGTGCCGGAAGCTCTGCAAACCTGACGGCCGGCACGCTCGAGCACGGCTCTGTTTCAGCCAAAGCCAGCAATTCCCGTTCCCAACGGTAATAGGTTGCTGCATTGATTTCTTCTTGAGTAGCATCTTTGTTTTCTAGAACTTTATTACCAGCATCAATTGCATTTTGCAATGCGTTCCATGATTTTTCAGTATACTTGCTTGCATCCAGCTTATTTGCTTTATCAATAACAGTCTCTAATTCACTTGTATCACTAGGAGCTTTAAGACCTTTGATAGCATCATCAAGTGTTTTACAGACCTTATTAACTCCAACTATCATAACTACACTCTTTGGACCGTAGCACAAAGCAGCAACACGGTTTCCGTTACCATCTATGTTTACAAGTACGCCATCTTCAGTCATAGAATTAGTACTCATTAAAAAAGTATCACATAAAAGAGATTGTCTCATTAAGTGAACACGTTCTTCTGGAGATTTTGCACTATCTCTATCTATAACTTGGCGGTTTTCTTTTACATAATTTAAAAGGCCTATTTCGTCTATTGAAACAGAACCACCCCATGATACAACATCATCTTCTGGAATTAATTCGATAGCTTTTTTTAAAGCATCTTCTTTTGTTTGACAATAATAAGCATCGAAATGTCTTTTTTGAAGATTTTCTACTACTTTAGCTCCTAATAAATCATATCTAATCTCTTTTGGTTTATTTCTTTCCATTTTTAATCCCCTCCAATTTTGTTTTAAAAATATTGAAATTAAGACTTTTTTGTCTTTTACTTGTATGGTATTATTTTAGCATAATTATTAGAAATATGTATAAATATGTTAATATATTTGTAGATATATAAGAAATAATAAGGTTATATAAAGGTTGTGATTTTAATTGGATTTTAATATAAATAAACTTGATATAGATAAATTAAGAAATATAATTTCCTATTATAAAAAGAATGTAAAAAATATTTCGCTAGATGAAATCTATAAAATAGAGACAATAAAAACATTTCAACAAAATTGGGATATAAACGCAAAAGATTTTTATGAAATGATTTCGAATTCATTTTCAAAGAGTAAAAACTTATTGGCGTCTCGAAATTATTTTCCTAAGAATATGATTTTATACTTTGCACAAAAAGATCCAGAGATGGTAAGAGATATGTTCGTAAATTTATTTAATGAAACGATAAGTTTATCTAGAAGAATAGATTCTTTTAGGGATTCATCTGATATGCTTTTAAAACAATATGGAAATGAGAATATGAGCAATCATTATCAATACTTAAATGCTATAAGTACATATTTATTCTTTAGATTTCCCGAAAAATACTGTATTTATAAAGAAGGTAAATTTAAAGCTTTTGCAAGCAAAATAGGATATGATAATATCCCTAAAAGAGGAAGTTTTGAAATTTTAGAAGCTTATTACAATATGTGTGATTGGGTTTTAGAAGTTGTTAAAAGTGATGAAGAGTTAGTACAAAGGGCATTTAGTAGATTTAATGGTTTAAATTTTGGTGATAATGGTCTACATCTAATTGTAGAGGAGATTATATATATTGGCAGTAGACTGAATTTTGATTTTGAATCTGAAGAAGAAATAAAATATATAGATGATTCCAATTTAGATTTAATAAAAGAAAATTATAGAGAATATGAAAAAAATCAAGAAAAAGATGTAATAAAAGAATGTGATGAGATTTATACAAAACAAGATTTTTTAGATGAAGTTTATATAACAGAAAAGGATTATAATTTCTTAGTTCGACTTTTAGATAGAAAGAAAAATATTATACTTACTGGAGCACCTGGAATAGGAAAGACATTTTTATCTAAACGCTTGGCATATTCTATTTTAGAACAAAAAGCTGATGATAAGATAGAATTTGTACAATTTCATCAAAATTACTCATACGAAGATTTTATAATGGGATATAAACCAAGTAAAGAAGGATTTGCACTTAAATACGGTGTATTTTATAATTTCTGTAAAAAAGCAGAACAAAATCCAAATGATAAATATTTCTTTATTATAGACGAGATCAATAGAGGAAATTTGAGCAAGATATTTGGAGAATTAATGATACTTATAGAAAATAATTATAGAGCTCAAACTATCAAGTTAGCATATGGTGACGAGAAATTTAGTGTTCCTAAAAATATCTATATAATCGGAATTATGAATACTGCAGATAGAGGTATTGCCATGATAGATTATGCACTTAGACGTAGATTTAGTTTCTTTGATTTGAAACCAGCTTTTGAAAATGAAAGATTTATGGATTATATCAAAAGTTTTAAAAGCGAAAGAATTATAAATTTAGTTGAAAAAATTAAAATATTAAATAAAGAAATAAAAGAAGATTTTTCATTAGGTGAAGGATTCTGTATAGGTCATAGTTACTTTTTTAGTGATGAAATATCTAAAGAATGTAGTTTAGATGAAATAGATATGTATATTGAAGAAGTTATTGAGTTTGATATAATACCACTTTTAAAAGAGTACTGGTTTGATGATTATGATAAGCTCGAAAAATGGGAAAAAATATTGAGAGATATATTTAATTAGATGGTGGTAGCATGATAAAATACAAAAGTATTTTTATAAAAAACATATATTATATGCTGTCATATGTATATACTGATTTAATACAAAAAGACTACAAAGATATAGATGTTGAAGTGTTTGACAATATAGGAGATATATTAGCAGTTATTTTGTTTAAAATTGTTTCGAAACAAGTTAAACGAGGTCTTATAAAAGAATATAAAGCTGAAGAAGACGAATTATCAGTATTGACTGGGAAAATAAATATAGAGAAATCTATAAAGTTAAAGGCAAATAATAAAAACAAACTTTATTGTGAGTTTGATAAATTATCTATGGATAATTATCTAAACAGCATAATTAAGACTGCAATGTATGTTTTAGTACTATCAAAAGATATATCATCTCAAAATAAAAAGAATCTTAAAAAGTTAGTGCTTTTATTTTCTAATGTAAATACTTTAAAAGCAAATGAAATAAGATGGAATGATATAAAATACAATAGACATAACGCAAATTATAGTGGAATAATAAATATATGTTATTTGATTCTAAATGATTTGCTTATGACAACAGAAGATGGAGAGTATAAGGTGGCGGAGTTTTTAAGTGAAAAGAAAATGTACAATATATATGAAAAATTTGTACTTTCTTATTATCAAAAACACTATCCAAGTTTAAGACCAAGATCATCTAAGATAAAGTGGAATTTAGACAATGAATTAGATAAATTTTTGCCAGAGATGAAAAGTGATATAACACTAACATATGGTGAAAATATTTTGATTATAGACACAAAATACTATTCACAATCTATGCAGAAAATAGAACTATATAACAGCAAAACAATACACTCAAATAATTTATATCAGATATTCACTTATGTAAAAAATAAGGATATAAATAAAAATGGAAAAGTATCGGGAATGCTTTTGTATGCAAAAACTAATGAAGATATAATACCAAATGGTGAATATATGATGAGTGGAAATAAGATAAGTGTAAAAACATTAGATTTGAACTGTGATTTTTCAGAAATTTCATCACAGCTAAATAGTATTGTTAGGGATTACTTTGGCATTATTATTTGATAATACGATTTTAATAATCATTGAATTAAAAAAGGGGCTGTAACAAAACAGCCCCTTA
>ERZ772855.3711-NODE-3711-length-11226-cov-2.438009_pt1 | contig 11226 bp, 10 predicted proteins | sample MGYA00511900_ERZ772855 | MGnify/ENA primary metagenome ERZ772855 (study PRJEB29015, sample SAMEA2737701) | human gut metagenome | biome: human gut; feature: human-associated habitat; material: faeces | place: China | collected 2012 ...
CAGTTTACTTTGCTAATAACTCTAAGACTCCTGCCACACTTGACCCCCTTCAAATTGACATGTTCGGCAATATTCAGAATTGGCCAGAGAATTTTTTTGGTGATGAGATGAGTGACATTACAGAGCAAGCCAAAGCTGCCATACAAAAGAGGATGAACCAGATGACTCAACATCAGGAGCTGCCCCAATGACATTACCAGAAAAAATAATTGTTGATACTAATGTGCCAATTAACGCAAATCTTGCAAATACACCAAAAGAAATTCCCGCTGACATGCTTAATTGTGTTTTAAGTTGTATCATTGCTATTGAGTGTGTCATTAAACAAGGAGGGCTTGTTATTGATTCTGGTGATGAAATCTACAATGAGTATTTGCATAATCTTTGCCTAAGTGGGCAAAAGGGAATTGGCAATGCTTTCATGAAATGGGTTCACGATAATCGATGGCGCCTGCCGGACTCCGATCGGGTAACTATTTCCAAAAATGGCGACTCCTATAAAGAATTTCCAGACCATGAAGGATTAGTAAATTTCGATATATCTGATCGCAAGTTTGTTGCCGTTGCAAATGCTCACCCGAAAAAACCACCTATTTTGCAATCTACAGATTGCAAATGGTGGGGCTGGAAAAATGCATTGGAGGATGTCGGTATTACCGTCTGTTTCCTCTGCCCAGAATACGTTAAAGATAAATATAAGAAGAAGATCGGATTGTGAACGATAGTTTTTTCAAGTTTCCATCCACTCCACATCTGGCAGCGCTGCCTGATGTCGATATCCGAGAGGATAAGGTTCTTTCGGAATCAGAGCGTTTTGATTTCCTACGACATAGCCTTGTTGTAGAAGAAAAAGTAGATGGCGCAAATCTGGGCATCTCCTTTGATTCAGAAGGAAATATTCGCGCACAGAACCGAGGGGCATACCTGTATCCACCTAGATCAGGACAGTGGAAAAAACTTGATGACTGGCTGGAACCCCGTCTCGATATGCTGTTTGAAATTCTTTCCGAGAAGTTCATTCTTTTCGGTGAATGGTGCTATGCCCAGCACTCAATTTTCTATGATCGTTTGCCTGACTGGTTTCTTGGTTTCGATATTTACGATAAACGGTTTGGCAGATTTCTTTCTTCCGAGCGCCGGGATGCGCTCTTAAGGAAGATGGGTATTACCCCGGTTCCTTTTGTCGCACGAGGACACTTCACTTATTCAGAACTCCTAAAACTCCTATCAGTATCAAAATTTACCGATCAGCCTGCGGAAGGAATCTACCTCCGAGTTGACCAGGGGGACTGGCTGGCCCAACGGGCTAAACTGGTTAGACCGGCTTTTGTCCAAGCTGTGGAGCAGCACTGGTCGCGCTCCGCCATCAGGCCGAATCGGTTGCGTTTGGCCCCGCAAGAATGACGTCTTTCATCAGCGGCCTTCCCTGCCACCCCTGTAAGATTCGTTTTTTTTTTGCGATTGGCTACGCTGACCTGAACCACGGTTCTGCCGATGACTCAGGTATCGGACGCCTGGTGTGCCCCCTTCCTGGCGGCGTTTACGAACCCGGCCTGAAAATCAGACTCCATGACGCAGTCAGTGAGCTTCTCATTTTGAGCGTTGCGTTCGCGCGTTATGGAGCCGACGGTGAAGTTTGGCACCCTGCGCGGATGGAACGGAGTAGCCATGCGTCTCTTCCCTGCCGCGCATGCCGCTGGTCACATGTTGCGGGAGCATGATCCTGTTCAGCCGCAAATCAAAAGAATATCCGGGAAACCGCCGCACTGCGATATCAAGCGTCGCCGGAGTATTTTCTCCTGATTTTCTATATAAACGGTGTCACTCCAGAACCTCATGCCCTGAAAGGAGCAGACACATACCAGCCGGACATTTCCGGCTGAACAGACATATCCTCTCTCCGCAGGCCGGACGTTCTTCCCGGGGCGGAACAGAGGGAAAAGCCTCCCTCTGCCCGCCTACCGCGGAGGACACGCCGCGTTACTGGATGAAGCGGATACCGTGCAGACGATCCACTTCCGCCGGATCCGAGAGATCCAGGATAAGGCTTCTCCCCGTATCCATGCGCCCGATGGCGTCCATGTCTTCATCGTCCAGAGCAAAGTCAGTCACTGAGAGGTTCTCATGCAGTCTTTCGGCATGAACGGACTTGGGGATGGCTATGGCTCCGCTCTGTATGAGCCAGCGCAGAACGACCTGGGCCGGCGTTTTGCCATGTTTTTTCCCGATAGCCGAAAGATCGTCCCGCGTGAAGATGCCATTGAGCCCTTCAGCGAAAGGCGCCCAGGCCATGGGCACTATCTGATTCCGGCGCATGAGTTCCCTGAGTTCCTTCCGCTGGCTGAAGGGGTGCAGTTCAATCTGGTTGACGGCAGGCACAATATCATGGCTCAGGATGAGATCCTCAAGCCTGTTCGGAAGGAAGTTACAAACACCTATGGCTCTCACTTTCCCCTTCCGGTAGAGTTCCTCCATGGCCCGCCAGCTGCCGTGATAGTCGCCGTAAGGCATATGAATGAGATAGAGATCCAGATAATCCGTCTGGAGATTTTCGAGCGTCTTTGCAAAGGAAAGCAGCGTTTTCTCATACCCGGCGTCCTGAATCCAGACTTTGGAACAGAGAAAGACATCACCGCGGTCAACGCCGCTTTCGCGCACGGCGTCACCCACAGCACGCTCGTTGCCGTAGCACGCGGCCGTGTCAATGAGACGGTACCCCATCCCCAGCGCTTAGCGCACGGTATTCCGGCAGAGATCCTGATCCGTCACCTGAAAAACGCCCAGGCCGAGACGAGGCATCTCAACCCCGTTGTTCAGGGTGACGGTTCCCTTTTCCTTTTTCACGGCGTCCAGGAGAACAGCTCCCTGTTCCGGATTGTGGTCGATGGCTCCGATGATCTTATGCGGCAGGTACGCTTCCTCAAGATACGCCACATCTTCCTGCGTCAGCGTGAGATCGAGCGCGTGGGCAGCATCTTCAAGGTACGACGCCTTTGTGGCGCCGACAATGGGAGAGGCCACGCCCCTGGCCCATTCCCAGGCAAGGGCGATCTGCGCCATTTTAACACCATATTTTTCGGCGAGTCCGGCCACGCGCCGGACGATCCGCATGTCCTGCTCCCGAGCATGATCGTACTTACCCCTGGCCACAAGGTCGGTTCTGCCGCGCAGGGTGGACGATTCCCACTGCGGACGCGTGAGATGTCCTCCGGCGAGAGGGCTGTAGGGCATGAGGGAAACGTTCATTTCCCGGCAGATGGGAATGAGCTCACGCTCATCTTCCCTGTAGAGCAGGTTGTAGTGGTTCTCCATAGCCTGGAACATAGCCCACCCGTTCTCCCGGGCTACAGTCTGCATCCTGAAGAACTGATACCCGTACATGGCCGACGCTCCAAGGGCGCGGACCTTGCCGGCCCGCACGAGAGCGTCGAGCGCCTCTATGGTCTCCTCGACGGGCGTTTCATAGTCAAAGCGGTGGATGATGTAGAGATCCAGATAGTCCGTGCCGAGACGGCTCAGCGTCCCGTCGATCTCCCTGGCGATGGCCTCGCGGGGCAGACGCCCGGGATTAAAATAGACTTTTGAGGCGATCACGACCTTATGGCGGTCAACGTTCCTTTTTAACGCGCGGCCCAGGTATTCCTCGCTGGTGCCCTGAGAATAACAGTTGGCCGTGTCGAAGAAATTGATACCGAGGTCAAGGGCTGCCTTCACGACCTTCTCCGTATCCTCCCCGTTCAGGGTCCAGTCGTGCATAGTTCCGGGTTTTCCGAAGCTCATGCCTCCGGCGCAGATCTTCGAGACAGTGATGCCGCTTTTGCCAAGTTCCGTGTATTTCACGATATTCTCCCCGCCGGCACCGGGCCGGCCTTCAAAAAAACATGGTTTGCAGCGGCAGGAACAGGGTACCGCGGCCCCACTCTCAGCGCCGCCCTTCTCTTCCGGCGCGGGTAACGAAAAGTCTCGCCAGCAGGCAGAAAAAAAACGCGGTTCCAAGATGCCACACCAGAAATTCCGGCATCCCCCCGGGGAAGTACTTCGGCCCGCCCAGAAACAGCATATCGTTCCAGAGACCACTCTGAACGAAGCAGAAAGCTCCCGCTGCAAGGAAGATAAGGAAGAGAGCTGACCGGACGCGGCCGGCGAACCGTTCCGCCCTGTTCCAGACAGAGGCGCCGTGCAGACCGAGATGGAATGAGGCAAGGACAAAGAGCCAGGCTGTCATAGCGGTGTGCAGGCCGCGGCCCCAGAAGGGCATACGGAAAGGAAAAAACGGGTACGTATCCCCGGCCATGGCCAGGGCGCTGGCGGTGAAAGCCAGGAACACGGCCACAAGCAGGCATCCCGTGGCGTTCACGAGGAAGCGTCTGCCCCGCCAGCGCCCCCGGGAAAGGGTCCGGTACCACGCCGCGTTCAGAAGATGATGGGTGATCACCAGCAGGACGAGAATCAGTCCGCCTATCCCATGACGGGCGAGACCGCGGGTCATGGGATAGCTCATCATGAAAAGCATGAGGCAGAACATGGCCGCGTCGACGGCCAGTCTGACAGCGTGGCGGGCACTCACTTTCTGATACCGCTCTCACGGAGCCAGTCATTGAGATGACTTTCGAGACGGAAGCCTCCGCTGTAGTTGAACTCGAAACCGATGCCCACGTACGCGCCGGGCACGGCCTTTGAAAGGTCAGAGACGCTGTCACCGAACACCGTGCCGCCGTGACTGCTGAAGGGCAGGATAATCTTCCCCCTCATATCAGCGCTCTCAAGGAAGGACAGGACAGGCATGGGCATGGTGGCCCACCAGGTGGGATAGCCTAAAAGGATGACATCGTAGCGGGACATGTCGGGCGCGCTCCTGACGAGCGGCGGACGGTATCCCTTGTAGAGATCCTCCTGCGAGACTCTGTAAATATTCCCCTGATAGGGATGCTTCATGGTAATGGGAAAGAGGTCGCAGCCGAGGTTTTTGCTGAGGAGTTCGGCGGCGTGTTTCGTGTTGCCGGAATAAGAGAAATAGGCCACGAGCACACGGGGATGGGCCGGCATGGCGATACGGAACGGCGCTGCCGTGGCCACGACGGCGTCCAGCGGCTGAGCGTTACGGCAGATGCGGAATCCGAGGTTCGGGTCAGGATCAACAGGATTCGTGGCCGAGCGGTAGGCGGAGCGCAGATGCTTGCCGAAATCGAGGTAGCTGCCGCCGCGGTTCACACGGTAGGTACCGCTTTCGGGCCCCGCCGGATCGCTGGTCTTCTGCGTGTCATAAGGACCGTAATAGTCGAACACCCACTCGGAGACGTTGCCGTGAGTGTGATAGAGGCCGAAAGCGTTGGGCTTCAGCTCATCCACGGCGATGGTCTGCCCGCGGTAGCGGCCGGCGCGCACAGACGGATCCTTCTGGCTCACGTAATTCTCTTCTATAAGATAGGGATAGGTACCCTCGAAGTTGACGTCATCGCCGGAAACCTGGTTGCCGACGTTGAAAATGGTCTTCGTGCCGGCGCGGGCCGCGTACTCCCACTCCGCTTCGGTGAGCAGGCGGTAGCCGCTGGCCTTTCTGTTCCAGGCAACGGCCTCACCCGTGATCGTGTACACGGGTTCGAGCCCTTTCTTCACGCTCAGGGCGTTGCAGTACTTCACGGCGTCAAGCCAGGTCACGTTTTCCACTGGCAGGCGTTTCCCCCTGTGAGCACTGGGATTGCTGCCCATGACAGCCTCATAGGCTTCCTGCAGCGCCGAGAGATCTCCCGCCTCCAGGAATTTTTCGTAATTCTCCTCGAACGCCTCCAGCACCGCTGCGACTATTTTCGCCCGATTGACCGGATGCCCCATTTCGATCGCCAGTGACGTCGCGATCTCAGCAATTTCTTCCGGAAACTCCGTCTGGTTCACATTGATTCCCGTTCCAATGACGACATAATTGATGTAATCGATCTGTGCACTCATCTCGGTTAAGATTCCGCAGAGCTTTTTCCCGTTCAGCACCGCATCGTTCGGCCACTTAATTCTCGTGTCGACGCCGAGCGCTCTCTGTACCCCCTGCACAACAGCAAGTCCCATCACAATCGTCAGCATCGGCGCTTTGGCCGGCTCGAGATCCGGGTACAGCAGGAGGGACATCGAAACGGAAGTTCCCTCCGGCGATTTCCAGACTCTTCCGCGGCGGCCTTTTCCAGCGGTCTGCGTCTCGGCCGTTGTCAGTGTACCGTTCGGCGCTCCTTCTTCCGCCAGGCGCTTCGCCCACGTATTTGTCGAATCTACTTCATGGCTGTAATAGACCGTCTGTCCAACATATTTCGTATGCGTGCGGCTTTCCAGCTCGTCCTTCGTCATCAGATCCGGCTCGTTCAGCAGACGGTAACCTTTATTCTGTACCGCCTCGATCTCGTATCCTTCCTCTTTTAACTGATTCATGATCTTCCACACTGCAGTACGGGAAATTCCAAAATGTTCACACAAATCCTGACCCGAAACATTTTCTCCTGATTCTCGCAGAAGGCGCAGTGTCTCAGCTCTTTTATTTTCCAGCATATGATATCTTCACACTCCTCACATAAACCAACAGCAGCGCTGCGAAAGACGTGCTCCGCAGCGCTGCTGTACGTGTCTTGCCATTCTTCTATTATACACAGTCTGTTCCGGTTTTTCCACCAGAAAGTTTATGCACCAAGCGTTGCTGCCATCACAGCTTTGATCGTGTGCATGCGGTTCTCTGCTTCCTCGAAGACTCTCGACTGTGCGGACTCAAATACCTCATCGGTAACTTCCATCTCATCCAGTCCGTAACGGTCGTGGATCTCTTTTCCAATCTTTGTTTTCAGATCGTGGAACGACGGCAGGCAGTGCAGGAATACCGCGGTATCCTTGGCATTTGCCATTGCTTCTTTTGTCACGCGGTACGGAGTCAGATCGTGGATTCTCTCCTCCCATACGCTGTCCGGCTCACCCATGGATACCCAGACATCCGTATAGATAACATCGGCGTCTTTCGTTCCCTCTTTTACATCCTCGGTGAGGGTGATGGTTGCGCCGCTCTCCTTTGCATACTCTTCACACTGTGCAACGAGTTCCGCGTTCGGGAAGTATTTCTTCGGTGCGCAGGCTACAAAATCCATACCCATTTTTGCAGATGCAATCATCAGGGAATTTCCCATGTTGTAGCGGGCGTCGCCCATGTAAACGAGTTTGATGCCTTTTAAGTGGCCGAACTCTTCCTGGATTGTCAGCATATCGGCGAGCATCTGGGTCGGGTGGTACTCGTTGGTCAGTCCGTTCCATACCGGGACTTTGGAATATTTTGCCAGCTCCTCTACGATCTCCTGGCCGAATCCACGGTACTCAATTCCCTCATACATTCCTGCAAGAACGCGGGCCGTATCTTTGATGCTCTCTTTTTTACCGATCTGGGAACCGGTCGGGTCAAGATAGGTGGTTCCCATGCCGAGATCATGTGCGGCTACTTCGAAGGAACAGCGGGTTCTGGTGCTGGTTTTCTCGAAGATCAGCGCAACGTTTTTACCGCGCAGGGTGTCCACCGGAATGCCTTTCTTTTTCTTATCCTTCAGCTCTGCGGACAGATCCAGCAGATAGGAAATCTCTTCCGGGGTGAAATCCTTTAATGTCAGAAAATCGCGTCCTTTTAAATCCATGGTGTGTTCCTCCTTAAATATATCGGTATGTAATGTATTTTTATCGCTTAAGATGGTTTCTATTATGAAACAGGCCGGCGCATCTGTCAAGGGGTGAAATGTATATTTTTACGTATTTTACTTGTATTATTCATAATATATGTATTTTTATACATTTTTATTCTGTTATTCTTACCGGCAACTACAGAATCTGCCAGTGGCAGCTCCCTCCGGATGCAGAGCAATAAAAAATTCTCCCGTGTCCGGCATGATGCGTTTCACGGGAGAATCCTGCTTTTTTATTTCTGTCCTTCTTTCCCTGCCGGGCCTTTCTGCTCTTCCACGATTCCCTTGAATGTGGTAGCCAGACTTGCCAGTCCCTGCAGATCGGACGGAACAACAATCTTCGTTGCTTTTCCATTCGCCAGAACACCAAGTGCCTCGAGACTCTTTAAGGTAAGAACCGCATCGTCAGCACCTGCCTCTTTGATGGCACGGATACCATCGGCATTTGCCTGCTGTACTTTGAGGATCGCCTCCGCCTGGCCTTCTGCCTCGCGGATTCGTTTCTCTTTTTCTGCCTCAGCACGAAGAATCGCTGCCTGCTTCTCTGCCTCTGCATCCAGGATCGCAGACTGTTTTTTACCTTCGGCAACCAGGATGGTCGATTTTTTCTCACCTTCTGCAATCAGGATTGCTTCACGGCGTTCACGCTCTGCTTTCATCTGTTTCTCCATGGCTTCCTGAATGGCTGCCGGAGGCATGATGTTTTTCAGCTCAACACGGTTGACTTTAATGCCCCACGGGTCGGTTGCGATATCGAGAGCTGCCTGCATCTTCGTGTTGATAATCTCACGGGATGTCAGTGTTTCGTCCAGCTCCAGATCTCCGATGATGTTTCGAAGTGTCGTTGCGGTCAGGTTTTCAATGGCCATCAGCGGATTTACAACACCGTATGCGAACAGCTTCGGATCGGTAATCTGGAAAAATACGACCGTATCAATCTGCATCGTAACGTTATCTTTTGTAATGACCGGCTGCGGCGGGAAATCCACCACCTGCTCTTTTAAGTTCACGCGGATTGCCACGCGCTCGATAAACGGAACCTTAAAATGAAGACCGGTTGCCCAGGTGCCTTTGTATTTTCCAAGACTCTCAACAACGTAAGCACTGGCCTGCGGCACGATCTTCACACACGATGCTGCAATAAACAGTACAATCACAAGAAGAAAAATCATTAAAATTCCTGCAATTCCTCCACCACTCATGTTTCATTTCCTCCTTCTTTTTCTTTGACCTTTACAATCAGCTTGACGCCTTCCACACGGAGCACTTCCACCACGGTCTCTTTCGGGATAATGCCTCCTTCGCTTTCCGTTCTCGCAGTCCAGGTGTTTCCGCCCAGCGATACCTTTCCGGTGCCTGCCAGGTTGGAAATCTCTTCTGCGACGATCCCTTCCATTCCAATCACGCGGTCTACATTTGTTTTTAAGGTATCCTTATTCAGGAAACGGACGGCTACAGGACGTGTAAAAATCAGAAGTATCAGCGATACAACAAGAAAGCAGACCATCTGAATTACAAATCCGGCTCCGCACATAGCTGCGATCAGAGCAATCAGGGCGCCGCCCGCAAACCAGATGGTTGCCAGACCTAACGTTGCCGCCTCAATCACCAGCAAAACCACAAGCGCAATCAGCCAGTACACTGCATATTCCATGCTCCTCTCTCCTTTCCGATTTCTTGGCTGTTGGATTCATGATACTATATGAGAATGAAAATAGCAAGCGGAGAGGTGGAATATTCAGAAAAAAGACAGGATTTTAAGAACTGGTCGCACAGAGACAGCGCAGAAAACCCGATCTTCTTATTCTTCCATCACATCTTTTCATTTTAAAACGGCTACAACCATTCTTTACACACTCCTATCTGTTGTGATGCAGTTATAGAAACGAAGAAATTTGTAATGTTTAAAGCGTTCGAAAAAGCAGATTACATTTTCATAACGTTTTGCACCTGTGTGAAGTGAAAGGAATGGCTATAAAAATGAAAAACTGGAAAACAGCTCTTTCAAGAAGGAAATAAAGAAAGGAAATATAAAGACTGATTTTTTATTTATAAACTATCAATTCCAAGGCTTGACATCCATACAAAAACAGCTGCCACAACAAAATACATATGCATCTGTATAAAAAGTACCAAGGTAAATGCTAATAATTTCCAAAACAGCGATTTAATCTGCCTTGTATAACGAATGCACTCTTTTAGTGTCAGTTTTTGTTCTACAAACGGGTTTCTGCTGTATTGCTTTAATATCTTCGCCGCGACACGAATTTTTTTCCCTTGATATGTCATTTCTTCTTTGGCAAGATACATTGCACCAATGAGCAGATGAAAGAAAATCAGATCTCCATATTCTCTGGAAAGATGCTTTTCTTTCAGAAACTGTTCAAAATCAGATGCAATCAAAATCCAGTTTCTCATCAGATTCTTTTTCGGTTGATATGTCAGGGACTGGAGATTTTCACGGTAAAGAACGATGCTCTGTGGGACAAAAGCATATTTCGGATGGCATGCACAGCATCTAAAATTATGTGCCTTGTCTTCGGCGTAACTGTATGGGGGAATCCACAAATCGTGAGACTCCAGAAAAGATTTGCGGTAGAGTTTTCCCCAGTCGTAAGAAAGCGTTCCTTTTTGAAAAAATCCATGAAACCGGAACTCTGCGCTGTCCGGGTTTTCTTTTTCCAGATTACTGCAGCATTTCACTTTTTCGCCATTCGCCCTCCATCTGCGATATGTTCCGATCACAATATCTGCCTGCTCTCTTTCTGCCCGTGCGGCAAGGGAACGTATGGCAGATGAATCGTCCAGCTTGTCGTCTGCATCCAGGAAGAGAAGATATTTTCCTGTTGCTTCTTTTATCCCTGCATTTCTGGCTGCTCCACTGCCTTTATTATTCTGATGAATCACACGGATTCTTGGATCTGCTGCAGCAAGTTCCTCACACATTTGATTGGAACGATCTGTTGAACCGTCATTCACCAAAACAATCTCCAACTCTGAATAGTCCTGTTTTCGTACGCTCTCAACACACTCCGTCAGAAATTTTTCCGCCTGATAGACCGGAATAATCACACTTACCAGTGGATAAAACATCTTTTTTCTTTCCTCTTCTCCTATTCTTTGTACCCAAAATATAGCGGATTTTTAAAGAAACGTCAACTGAACTTTGCTTTCTTTTTGTTTTCATTTACAAATGTCTCAGCGTATTGATTCCTCCATTATTCTATAAAACAAGCTATTTCTCATCCACTCTTTACACCACAGTATATGTTGTGCTAAAGTTATAAAAGGGTCAAACATTTGCACACCCATTCCTATTTTTCCTGAAAACATTTTTCGGATATATTCTGCACGTTGGACATTACTGGCAGTATTCCTACTTAGCAGTTGCATCAATATATGGCTTTGGCGAACAGATCATAAAAAAATACGTTTTATCTGTCTGGATGCTTTTGTCATGTTGTTAATCATGAATCTTGGAAATGGATATATCCATTATTACCAGATGCTATCTTAAATAAAATACCAGAAA
>ERZ772855.3713-NODE-3713-length-11224-cov-3.073417_pt1 | contig 11224 bp, 6 predicted proteins | sample MGYA00511900_ERZ772855 | MGnify/ENA primary metagenome ERZ772855 (study PRJEB29015, sample SAMEA2737701) | human gut metagenome | biome: human gut; feature: human-associated habitat; material: faeces | place: China | collected 2012 ...
AATCATAATTTTGAAAGATTCGCTGCGCTCTGCAACACCCTCGGGGGAAGCCAAGGGGTGGGAACCGGTGACCGATACCATTCAACCGGGTGCTTGCTAAAATCCGAGGTTACGGGCGGCTGGTAGCCGCCTCTACAGAGGCGTTAGCCATGTCTGGGGCTTTGCAGTTGGTCGGTGTCCAGAATCAGCGTCACCGGGCCGTCGTTCAGCGACTCCACCTTCATGTCCGCACCAAAGCGGCCATGCTGGGGCGGGTAGCCCAATTCCTCGCAGACGGAGAGAAACTTTTCATACAGGGCATTGCCCAGCTCCGGGTCGGCGGCCTCGGCAAAACTGGGTCGTCTGCCCTTGCGGCAGTTGCCGTACAGGGTGAACTGGGAGATCACCAGAATTTCACCGTTGACGGTTTCCAGACCACGGTTCATCTTGCCGTCCTCGTCCTCGAAGATCCGCAGTCCCGTCAGCTTGTCCGCCAGCTTCACGGCCTGGGCCTCGGTGTCGTCATGGGTGATGCCCAGCAGGATCAGGAAGCCGGGGCCGATGCTGCCGATGGTTTTGCCGTCCACGGATACGGAGGCGCTTTTCACGCGGGTCAGCACTGCTCTCATGGTAATATAGTCTCCTTTTCGGTTAATATATTGTGTTTTTTCTCAGCCCGCCGGGCGGGTGACCCGCATAACGCCGGAAATCTGCTCGATGCGGCGCATGACGGTTTTCAGCTGCTGGCTGCTGGACACGTCGGTATCCAGGGTGATCAGGGCGAAGCCGTCTGGGGTGGAGCGGGCGTTCATGGAGGCCACATGGGTCTTGGTGGAGGAGAGCACCGTGGAGATATCCACGATGAGGTTGATGCGGTCCTTGGCCACCACCTGGAGGGTGGTGCGGAAGGTGCCCTCCACGTCCTCGGCCCAGGACACCTTGATCCAGCGGCCCTCCTCATCGGGACGGCGGCGGGCCGGGTCGGCGTTGGGACAGTCCCTCCGGTGGACGGACACCCCGTAGCCCTTGGTGATGAAGCCCACGATGTCGTCCCCGGGGACGGGGGTGCAGCACTTGGAGAACTTCACCAGGCAGTTGCTGAGGCCCTCCACAATGATGCCCTTTTCGCTGTGGGTGCGCTTGGGCACGGCGGGGCGGGTGGCATCGGGGCGGCCTTCCAGCGGCACCTCCGCCTGGCGCTCCTCCTGGTGCTGGTGGAGAATGCGCTGGATATCCTCCCGGATGCGGCCGATGACCTTCAGGCTGCTGATGCCCCCGTAGCCGATGGCGGCGTACAGGTCGTCCAGGCTCTTATAGGTGAGCTTTTTCAGGATGCCGGGGAGGTTTTCGTCGTTGGTAAGCTCCTTCAAAGACACGCCGCAGCGCTTGAGCTCCGACTCAAAGGAGGCCCGGCCCGTGACCACGTTTTCGTCCCGGCGCTCCCGCTTGAGCCACTGGCGGATCTTGGACCGGGCGTTGCTGGACCGGGCGATCTTCACCCAGTCCCGGCTGGGCCCGTGGGCCGACTGGGAGGTGACCACCTCCACGATGTCGCCGTTTTTCAGGCGGCAGTCGAAGGGCACGATGCGGCCGTTGACCTTGGCGGCCACCATGTGGTTGCCCACGGCGGAGTGGATGTTATAGGCGAAGTCGATGGGCGTGGCTCCGGCGGGGAGGTTGATGACGTCGCCACGGGGGGTGAACACGAACACCTCGTCGGCAAACATATCCACCTTCAGGGAGTGGATGAAGTCCTCAGCGTCGGCGCCCTCCTGATTCTCCAGCAGACGGCGGACCCACTTATAGCGGCCCTCGTCCCCGGCCCCCTGACCGTTCTGCTTATACTTCCAGTGGGCGGCGATGCCGTATTCGGCCACCTCATGCATCTCCTTGGTGCGGATCTGCACCTCGAAGGGAACGCCGTTCTGGCCCATGACGGTGGTGTGGAGACTCTGGTACATATTGGGCTTGGGGGTGCCGATATAGTCCTTGAAGCGTCCCAGAATGGGCTTGTAGAGGTCGTGGATCACGCCCAGCACGTTGTAGCAGTCGCTGACGGTGTCCACCACCACCCGGAACGCAAAGAGGTCGAAAATCTCATCCAGAGATTTGTTCTGGCTGAACATTTTCCGGTAGATGGAATAAGGGTGCTTCATGCGGCCGTAGACAATGTGCTTGATGCCCATTTCATTGAGCCGCTGATCGATCTGAGCCTGGGTGCGGCTCATGAGAGCGTCATACTCCGGGCGCTTGGCGTCCAGCTTGGAGACGATCTCATCGTAGCCGATGGGGTCCAGATATTTTAAGGAGAGATCCTCCAGCTCCCACTTCATCCGCTGCATACCCAGCCGGTGTGCGATGGGGGCGTAGATCTCCATGGTCTCCAGAGATTTCTGCTTCTGCTTGGCGGGAGTCTGATACTCCATGGTCCGCATATTGTGGAGCCGGTCGGAGATCTTGATGAGGATGACCCGGATGTCTTTACTCATGGCGATGAGCATTTTCCGGAGGTTCTCCATTTGCTCGTCTTCCTTGGTGGCGTACTGGATCCGGGTCAGCTTGCTGACGCCCTCCACCAGATCCGCCACCGTGGGGGAGGTGAGCTTGGCCACGTCATCATACGTGGCGTCCGTATCCTCAATGACATCGTGAAGCAGGGCCGCCTCGATGGACTCGGAGTCCAGGTGCAGTTCCTCCGCCACAATCTGCGCCACGGCTAAGGGGTGGGTGATATAAAGCTCACCGCTTTTGCGGCGCTGCTCGCCGTGATGCAGCTTGGCGAATTCATAGGATTCCCGGATGCGCTTGAAATCCGCGCCCGGATTGTATTCCCGGACGGTATTCTCCAATTTCTCAAACTGTTCGTCAATCGTCACTGCGAATCACCTCGTTTAACCTCCGCACCGCCCCGGAGGCGGCGCAGGCAGGGAGAGGCGTAAAGATCCACCTTTCCCTGAATGGGATTGAGACATAGCGTAACCCGGTCCTCCTGCCGGGACAGGGAGATGAGTCCCCGCTCCTGAAAGACCGTCAGGGCCAGCGCGGCCCGGAGAAAACTGTCGCAGCCGCCTACCTGCGCCGCCAGAGAACGGAGATAGGGCAGCAGATCTGTTTCCAGCTTGCCCTGCTTCAGGTGCCGGTCCAGAATCCGCCAGAAGGCGGCAAACTGGTCCCGGGAGATCATGAGCCGGGCGGTCTCCTGGGCCGTGAGGGGCTGCTCCCCCGTCAGGCGGTGCAGCAGGTCCAAGGATTCCGCCTCGTGGCGGCTGGGAGTCAAAGAGGGACGCAGGTCCACCAGCTGCAATTGCAGGGTGGTGGTGCCCCGGAAGGTATTGGCCTGCAAATAGAAGGCGGCATCCACCCGGCAGCCGGGCTCCAACTGAGCGGCGGCCTCCGGCATGGAGAAGAAAATGGCGTCAAACCGGCTGGGACCCTTGCTGAGCCGCAGTTTCAGGTGCTTGCCCTGGCCCACGGCCTGAACGCTGTCCACCGTGGCGCCCAGCAGCGCGAACACCGGGCGGGGATTCCCGGAGCCGTAAGGCTCCAATTGGGCCAGATGGTCCACCTGCTCCAGCGTCATATCCGCCGGGTTGGAAATGGCGGCGTCTACCTCCAGACAGCTCACCGCCCGCTCACCGCCGGAGGCGGCCTTTACGAAGCGGTTCATCCGCTGGCGGAAGGCAACGATATTTTCTTCGGGAATGGTAAAGCCTGCTGCCAGCTCGTGACCGCCGAAGCCGTCCAGCAGGTCGGAGCAGGATTCCAGAGCGGAAAACAGGTTGAACCCGCCGTAGGAGCGGCAGGAGCCCTTGCCGGAGCCGTCCTTCAGATGGATCATGAAGCTGGGGGCGGCGTATTTTTCACTGAGACGGGAGGCTACGATGCCCACCACACCCTGATGCCATTCCTCGCTGGAAAGCACCAGCGCGTTCCGTTCCTCTGGCCGCAACCGCTCGATCTGGGCGATGGCGTCGGCGCAGATGGACTGCTCCACCGCCTGCCGCTCCCGGTTCAGGTCGCATAGCTGCTTGGCCAGCTCTTCTGCTTTGACGGGATCGGTCTCCTGCAAAAGGTCCGCAGCCAGATCCGCGGCCCCCATGCGCCCGGCGGCGTTGATCCGGGGGGAGAGAACGAAGCCGATCTGGATGGAGGTGATGGGCTTGCCCAGCAGCCCTGCCTCTTTCAAAAGGGCATGGATGCCCACAAAATCCGTGTGGTTCAGGGCGGCAAGGCCGCAGGAGACAATGGTGCGGTTTTCGCCCTCCATCCGCATGACGTCGGCAATGGTGCCGATGGCGGCCAGGGTGCAGTATCGGGCAAACAGGGCGTTTTCCCGGTCCGGCCCGCCCAGGGCCAGCACCAGCTTCAACGCCACGCCTACGCCGGCCAGGTATTTGAAGGGATAGGTGTCATCCGGACGGTGGGGGTCCACTACCGCTACGGCCCTGGGGAGGTTTTCCTTACATTCATGGTGATCCGTCACCACCACGTCCATGCCGATGGATGCGGCAAAATCGATCTCCTCGTTGCCGGTGATCCCGCAGTCCACGGTGATCATCAGGGTGGCGCCCTTGTCCCGCAGGCCCTGGATGGCGTCTTTGGAAAGGCCGTAGCCGTCCTCGATCCGCCGGGGGATATAGCGCAGGCACTTGGCACCGCAGTTTTTCAGATAGTCCAGAAGCAGCACCGTGGAGGTGATGCCGTCCACATCGTAATCGCCGAAAACAGCGATGGTCTCATCGTTGGCCAGCGCCTTCTGGATCCGGGCCACCGCCTTGTCCATGTCCCGCATGAGCATGGGGGAGATCGTCAGAGAGGTCTCCCGCTCCAGCGCCTCGGCAGCGGCCTCGGAGGTGGTGATGCCCCGGGCGGCCAGCACCGTGGCCAGCAGACTGGGGTAGCCGGCTTCCTTCAAAAGGGCAGTGTCCTGTTCTGATGCCGTACCGATATGCCATTTCTGATACTTCATTCGGACACCCCCATTCTCAAATCAGGCGGAACAAACAATGTTCCACATTAACAAACATACAGTATAACAGAAAAACACCGGAAGGTAAAGCACATATTTATACAGAAAGGGAATGTTTCGGCGGCTGAGACTGCTGATTTTTCGATTTCCCGGACAGAACGGGCCATCTTCAACTGAATATGCGGCCGGAAACGCAAAAAGCCAGCGCTCCCGTAAGGGAACGCTGGCAAGGTTTCTTATTCGGCAGGCTGGTCCTCTGAGGTTTCCGCAGGCAGGACGTACCGGCTCAGGTTCTGCTGAAGCTGGAAGGAGAACTCGTCATTCTTCTTCAGATTGTGGAGATAGGCGTGGGAGGCGGCCTGTTTTTCCTGCTCCTCAATGACGCTGACAGCGATGTTGGAGCAATGATCGCCCACACGCTCGGCATTGTTCAGCAGATCGTTGAGGATGAAACCGAGTTGGATGGTGCACTGGCCGCTTTGGAGCCGCCGGATGTGACGGCTGCGGATCTCCTCCGTAAGGAGGTCCATAGTCTCCTCCAGAGGTTCCACCTGCCGGGCCATCTGGGGATCGTCCGACTGGAAGCTGCGCAGGGCGCTGTTCAGCAGATCCTCCAGCAGGGAGGTCAGCACATCCACCTCTTCCCGGGCAATGGGGGAGAAGGCCAGTTGCTTTTCGTGAAGCTCCTTGGCGGATTCCTGCAGGTTCAGAGCATGGTCGCCGATGCGCTCAAAGTCTCCGATGGCGTGAAGCAGGCGGGAGACGGTGCGCATATCGGCGGAGGAGGTGCCGTGCTGGGAGATCTGGACCAGGTAGCCGCCCAGACGGTCCTCATAGGTGTCCAGCTTGTCCTCGTTGGCCAGGATCTGCTCCTCCCGGCTGCCGTCATACTGAATGAACTGGGCCAGAGCCAGCTGCATGCTTTCCAGCGCCAGAGCGCCCATGCAGTTGGTCATGACGGCGCATTCGCTGACAGCCACGCCGGGGGTCCGCATCAGCCGGGGGTCCAGGAAGGCAAAGTCAGAGGGCTTGTCCTCCGTGGAGATCACCTTGTTGGCAAGGCGCTCCAACTGCCGGCTGAAGGGCAGCAGCACAAGGGTGGTGCAGACATTGAAGATCGTGTGGCAGAATGCGATGCCAACAGCGCCGATGGGCTCTGTCAGGAAGGGCAGATTCAGGAACATCTCGCCGCCAAACAGGGCCAGCAGACCCAGAGCGGTGCCGATGAGGTTGAAGGAGATGTGGATGACGGACACCCGCTTGGCATTGCGGCTGACGCCGATAGAGGAGATCAGAGCCGTAACGCAGGTGCCGATGTTCTGGCCCATGATGATGGGGATAGCGATGCCGTAGGTGACGGAGCCGGTCATGGCCAGTGCCTGCAAAATGCCAACGGAGGCGGCGGAGGACTGGATGATGCCGGTGAAGGCGGCGCCTACCAGCACACCCAGGAAGGGATTGGTGAAGGCAGTCATGAAGTGGGTGAAGCCCGGCATATCTGCCAGCGGAGACACCGCACCGCTCATCAGCTCCATGCCGTACATTAGAATAGAGAAGCCCATCATCACCCGGCCCACGTCCCGGCGGCGCTGCCGCTTGGAGCCCATAATGAGCAGAATACCGATCAAAGCCAGCAGGGGGGAGAAATTCTTGGGCTTGAGGAAGTTGACAAAGAAGTTCTCGCTTTCGATGCCGGTGAGGGACAGCAGCCACGCTGTCAGGGTGGTGCCGATATTGGAACCCATGATGATGCCGATGGTCTGTCCGATCTCCATGACACCGGAGTTCACCAGACCCACCAGCATGACCGTCATAGCGGAGGAGGACTGAATGGCGATGGTGATGCCGGCGCCCAGCAGCAGACTTTTGATGGGGTTGGAAGTCATGCGCTTGAGCAGCCGCTCCAGCTTGCCGCCGGCCATTTTTTCCAGACTTTTGGACATGACCGTCATGCCATATAAGAAGAAGGCCAGCCCTCCGCACAGGGTAAAGAGAGAGAAAATGTTCATATCAGATCCCTTTCTGCCCGAAGTATCCATCGGACCAGGTATGCATCTCATTTATAGTATGACATTCTATTCCTGATTATAAGTGGTAAAGCGGGGATGTGGCTATTGACAAAGCGGACAAAAAAACGGAGAAAACCAACGGCAAGACATACTGTGTGCGCAAACTGACCAAAGAATGTCCGCGGCAGACATACGATGCGCTGCAGCCTGAAACCAGCCATAAATCGTGATGGTATATTCATAAGTACGGTTAATGCCTGCGGCGGCTGACTCCCCGAATGGACTGTGAAAAGTGCCAAACGAAAACGATTTTCCATGTGCACGATAACAGTTTTACACTTTGAGCAAAGTTTAAGATTGAATGTTTGCCATGTTTGTGCTAAATTAATACTGTCAGGAATTCGGCTTTTTGCCGGAAACATCCTGAAAAAAATGAAAAGGAGCAAATGAAGAATGAAGAAGTTGTTTGCACTGTCTCTCGCACTGGTAATGACTTTGTCTCTGGCTGCCTGCGGCGGCAAGAAGACCGAGGCCCCTGCCGACACCGAGAACAAGACCGGGACCGAGACCGAGACCCCCACTACCGGCGATGTCAAGGTCGCTGTTGTCCTGAAGACCCTGGCCTCTGAGTACTGGGGCTATGTGGAGGCCGGCTGCAAGGCCGCCGGTGATGATCTGGGTGTTGACGTGGTCGTGGTTGGCCCCGGCGCTGAGAGCGATATCGAGGGTCAGGTTTCCATGATCGAGCAGCAGATCGGCGCTGGCTGCGACGCCATCGTCTGCGCTCCCAACGATGCTGGTGCCGCTCAGGGCGCTCTGCAGGCTGCCATCGACGCTGGCATCCCCGTGCTGGCTGTTGACACCAACGTTGGCATCGCTGGCCAGACCTCTTTCGTGGGCACCTCCAACGTGGACGCTGCTTATGAGGGCGGCAAGTGGGCCATCGAGCAGGCCGGTACCGACGCCAAGGCCGTTATCATCTACGGTCAGGAAGGCGACAACACCTCCAACATGCGTATGGAAGGCTATGAGAAGGCCTGCACCGAGGCTGGCGTGGAAGTTCTGGCCAAGCTGTCCGGCAACAACCTGACCGACGGCGCTACCAAGGCCATGGAAGACCTGCTGAGCGCTTATCCCGATCAGATCGACATCGTGCTCTGCCACAATGACGATACCGCTATCGGCGCTATGAACGCCTGCAAGTCCGCCGGCGTGTCTGACATCACCATCGTTGGTTTCGACGGCAACGCTTCCGCCGTGAAGCTGATCCTGGACGGCGAGCTGGTGAAGGCTACCGTCGCTCAGCAGCCCTATGAGATGGGCTATCAGGTGGTCGAGGCTGCCGTGAAGGCTGTCAAGCTCGAGCCCGTTGACGAAGTCATCAATGCTCCCGTTCAGGTCGTTACCGCTGAGAACGGCCAGGCTTACCTGGACAACCTGGAGGCCATGAAGGGCTAATTCAGCCTGACTGCTATCCATAGCTGAAAAGCGAAAAAGCCGGAATACAGCGGCAGAAAACCTGCCGCTGTATTCCGAAAAGCCGATCATGCGCGTGCCTGCAAGCGGAAACCTGATGGGTTCCCACGGCGGAACGGAGAATTTTCGGCACGCCGGGATCTGGCAGGAACCATTCTCTGTCTGATCCCGGTTACAATACGCACAGAAGAAAACGATTAAACAGCAAGCACATTTCAACGAAAATGACCCCGGGAATCGGGATCGAGAGAGCGCTTCCGCTGCGGTGGGAGCGGTTCGAAAATCAGGAAAAACAGAAACGAGGTAATTCCATGAGCGAGTATGTTGTCGAACTGAAACATATTACCAAACGTTTTCCTGGTGTTGTCGCGTTAAAAGACATGTCTATCGGCATCAGACCCGGTGAGATTCACGGTCTGATCGGAGAAAACGGCGCAGGTAAATCCACCTTGATCAAGGTGCTCACCGGCGTTCACACTCCGGAAGAAGGGGAAATCTTTGTGGACGGCCAGAAGGTCGTTTTCAAAAACCCTGTTCAGTCCCGCGAGGCAGGCATCGCCTGTGTGTATCAGGAGCTGAACATCGTCAAGCAGCTGCCTGTCACGGATAACGTTTTTATGGGGCGTGCCGTTAAGAAGGGATTGCTGCTGGATTATCCCCGGATGCACGCCGAGGCGGAAGAAGCGCTGAAAACACTGGGACATCCGGAGATCAACGTCCACCTGGAGTGCGGTAAGCTGGGCGTGGGTCAGCAGCAGATGGTGGAGATCGCCAAGGCTGTGTCCCTGGATGCCAAGCTCATTATTATGGATGAGCCCACTTCTTCTTTGGGTAAGGAAGAGATCGAGCAGTTGATGGAGACCGTCCGGGGCCTGAAGGCCAAGGGCGTGGCCATCCTGTTCGTGTCACATAAACTGGAAGAGCTCTTTGAGCTCTGCGACCGTGTGACCGTCATGCGTGACGGCGAACACATCATCACCGAGGATACCGTGAACCTCACGGAGGACTCCCTCATCAACGCCATGGTGGGCCGTACTCTGGATAACCTGTATCCCAAGGAATTCGGCACCAAGGGCGAGGTGTGGCTGGAGGCCAAGGGCCTCAACGAGGCCGGCGTCCTGCACGATGTCAGCTTTAAGGCCCACGCGGGCCAGATCACAGGCTTTGCGGGCCTCGTCGGCGCAGGCCGCACGGAGACCATGCGGGCGGTGTTCGGCGCTGACAAGCTGGACAGCGGCGAGATCTACGTCAAGGGCGAGAAGGTACATATCAGAACGCCGAAGGACGCCATCAAGAGAAAGATCGCCTTCCTGACAGAGGACCGTAAGGGTCAGGGCCTGGTGCTCAACCTGGATGTGCGGACCAATCTGGTCCTGGCCAATATGAAGGGGTTCTCCAACGGTCCCTTCCTGAATAAGGACCGCATTGAGCAGGCGGGCAATGACAATGTCAGCGCCCTGAAGATCAAGACCCCCTCCCTGAATGAGGTCGTCGGTCAGCTGTCCGGCGGCAACCAGCAGAAGGTGGTTATCGGCAAGTGGGTCAATACCGACGCCGACATCTTTATTTTCGATGAGCCCACCCGTGGTATCGACGTGGGCGCCAAGATCGAGGTTTACCGGGTCATGAACGATCTGGTGAAGGCCGGCAAGTGCGTCATCATGGTCTCCTCCGAGCTGCCGGAGATCCTGGCTATGAGCGACCATGTGGTAGTTATGCGCGGCGGCCGAGTGATGGCTGATATTGACCGGGACACGCCGCACTTCAATTCCGAAGACATCATGAAAGCGGCCTGGGGAGGAGAATTAGACTGATATGAAAAACACGAAAATGAAAGAGCTTCTGCAAAAGCTCGGTACACTGATGGCCCTTGCCATCCTGGTTTTGATTTTCTGCATCACCATGCCGGACAAGTTCATGAAGGTCGGTAACTTCATGAATATCCTGAAGCAGGCATCCATCAACTGCCTGATCGCTTCCGGTATGCTGTGCGCCCTGATTACCGCCGGTATCGACCTGTCCGTTGGCTCCAACTGCGTGCTGTGCACCTGCACCATCGGCGTTATGGTCCAGTCCGGCATCACGAACCCCTTCCTGCTGGCGCTCTGCGGCCTGGCCGTCAGCACCCTGGCCGGCTTCATCAACGGCACGCTGCTGACCCGTCTGGATCTGCCCCATCCCTTCGTGTCCACCATGGGCATGAAGAACGTACTGTGGGGCCTGGCGCTGGTCATTACCGGCTCCAAGTCCATCGCCTTCACCAATACCGGCATTGACGGACTCATGTGGATCGGCGGCGGCTCTCTGTTCACCACCTATTATGAGGGCACCACCAAGGTGAAGTTCCCCGGTATCCCCTTCAGCTTCATTCTGGTTATCATTGTGTTCATCATCTTTGATATCTTCCTGCGCAAGACCGCTCTGGGCCGCCAGATCTACTGCGTGGGCGGCAACCCCGAGGCAGCCCGTCTGTCCGGTATCCCCTCCAAGAACGTGCTGACCTTCGTTTACACCCTGTCCGGCTTCATGGCCGGTATGGCTGGTATCGTGTCTGTTGGCCGTCTGGCTTCCGCTAACGGCAACGCCGGTTCCACCTATGATAACGACGCCATCGCAGCCTGCATCGTGGGCGGCGCTTCCTTCACCGGCGGCAAGGGCACCATCTGGGGCACCCTGATCGGCGCTCTGCTGATGGCTGTTATCCGCAACGGCCTGAACCTGGCCGGTGCCAAGAACGATGTCCAGTACATCGTCATCGGCTCTGTTATCATTCTGGCCGTTACCATCGACG
>ERZ772855.3714-NODE-3714-length-11219-cov-9.032157_pt1 | contig 11219 bp, 10 predicted proteins | sample MGYA00511900_ERZ772855 | MGnify/ENA primary metagenome ERZ772855 (study PRJEB29015, sample SAMEA2737701) | human gut metagenome | biome: human gut; feature: human-associated habitat; material: faeces | place: China | collected 2012 ...
CTTTGTAACAATTCAGCCTGTTTTTTTGTCGAAATCAAAGGCACCTCGGACATTTGTGTAATATTTGGATTTTATAATAATCCTCATAAAGAGAAATAGCCTGTTAGCAAGCTGCCGCACGACGGCAAAAGAAAAAAGCCGTCGTATAGCAGACATATCCGCGCGCCCATTTTGAAGCAGCGGCTTAATTTTCAGAGCCGCCGCTTCTTTGTGTTTACACAAACCAATGATGACTTGCAGGGATAAGTCTCCATCTCCTTTATAAATGATGAAATTGGCAGAATGTTCCACACAATTTTCTATAAAAACGATTTTCATTATGCTGCATTCATTCTGCCGGGCTTATGAAAAGGCAGGCATTTTTCTTGCTTTCATCATCCTGCAAACAGATGATTAAGCACTACTGGGTATTAATATCAAAAAAGTCTTTATTTGAGTTCAGAATTCATTGAAGATCAAAGGATCATTCGGATTGCAATTACTGTATGAATATGATATGATTACGTTGAAAACTATTTGTGTTTCAACTGATCAAACAGGGAGCGTATGAACAGCCATGAAGCGTTTGCAGGATATTGCAGATCAAGTTGGTGTAAGCCGGACAACAGTGTCCAATGTGCTGCACGGCAACACCAAAAAGGTTTCCAAGGAAATGATCCGGAAAATTTCGGAAATTCTGAACCAGGAGGGCTATGTCCCGGATACATCTTCCCGTGAGCTGACCCGCAAAGGGTCCTGCATCATTGGACTGGTGCTGGGCTACAGCTGTATCCACGGCATCCCTTCTCTGCGCGATACCTTTGTGGCAGAATTTCTGTCTGGTGTAGAAGAGACAGCCCATCGAAACGGATATTATGTCATGCTGATCAATGGCCAGGACAAAAATACGGACCGGGTGGCAGAGATTGCCTCCCGATGGAATGTGGATGGTCTTGTCGTCCTGGGACTGGACGAAAAGAAATACAAGGAGCTGCGCAGGCAACTCAACAAATATATGGTCCTGATTGACACCTATCCCGAGGCGGAGTACCACTACGTCAACGTGGGGACTGATGATTTCGGCGGCGGCGCCATGATTGCAAAGTATCTGCTGGACAACGGGTACACCCAGGCCATCTTTGCCGCCGAGTGTGATACCGGCGCAGACCATTACCGCTGGAAAGGATTTCAGCATCAGATGCGCTCTGCCGGGATTGACTGCGGAGAAGAGCGCCATATTCTTCTCCCCGAGGATCTTTCTCTGCGCCGTGTCATGTACGGCCACTATTTGGATTGCTTTGTCCAGGCCGGGGCTGTGGCCCTGGCCTCTGACTATGATGCGGCGGAAGTGATGAATTATCTGCAGGACCACGGCATACAGGTGCCGGAGCAGGTCTCCGTCACCGGGTTTGACGACTGCATCTATGCAGAACTCATGCATCCCCCTCTGACGACAGTGCGTCAGAACGTCCCGGCCAAAGCAGAGGCCGCCGTGGAACTGCTGGTGCGTCTGATTCGGCAGGAACCGGTGGAGTGTAAAAATTACGTTCAGCCTGTTGAACTGATCCGCCGCAACTCGGTGCGCGAATCAACCCCCAACGCCGCGCCCTGGTCAAAAGATCTGCACAAAAACCACAAATAATTCTTGTGGTATTTGCCAGTTTCGTAGGAAACGTTGCGCAAAACCCTTTTCAAATCCTCTTCGGTTTTGTATAATGAACTCGTCAGAAAGACACGCTGCGCAGCCTGTCAGAACGAGACATATACAAACTGGAAGAGGATTTGTTTTTTGTATCCTGGATGGAGCAGACAAAAAACGAATTCCGGAAAATCTGACTGAACATCGTGGAGGATTGTATCATGAGAAAGATTTCGCGCAGATCATTTTTGAAGGCCGCCACCGTTGCCTGTGCACTCACCGCACTGACCGCCTGCGGAGGCGGCGATGAATCTGCCGCCGTTTCCGTGGCCAAGGACGAAAACGGAGCCTATGTGGACACCCTGACCATCACCCTGGGCCGTTTTGCGGAACCTTCTGCCGCTGCCCTGTTCCCGGAAGGCCAGACTTTTGAAGACAACGCCTACACCCGTTACATTGAATCCAAGCTCAACGTGGATCTGGTGGACAGCTTTGAAGCAGGCGGCGACGCTTACACCAACCAGCTGGCCACCTGCGTCGCCTCGGGCGAACTGCCCGACATCCTGACCGTCAACAGCTACGACACCTTTGTCGAGATGGTGAACAACGGCCTGACCTACGACCTGACCGATGTGTACGAGGAGTACGCCTCTGACTACATCAAGAGCCTCTACGATTCCTACGACGGCCGCTGCCTGGGCATGGCAACCTTTGACGGCCGGCTGATGGGTATTCCCGGCACTAACCCCGACAACAGCGTCCCTGTCCTGTGCTGGATGCGCAAGGACTGGCTGGACAAGCTGGGCATCAACCCCGACCCCGACGGCGACCTGTGCATCACGCTGGATGACATCGCCGCTGTGGCCAGGGCCTTTGTGGATGCCAATGTAAGCGGCGGCAACAGCACCGTGGGCATGGCTTTTTCCGGCAATGATATCGGCGATGCCATGTGCATCGCCAACGCCATGGGCGGCTACATCGACCGATGGATCGAAAACCCCGACGGCACCATGAGCTGGTCCACCTTGGCGCCCGAAGTCAAAGCTGCCTGGGCCAAGATGAACGAGTGGTACGAGGAGGGCATCCTGGATCCCCAGTTCGGCACCCGCACCACCGATGACATCAACGCCATGATGATCAACAACGAGCTGGGCATCGTCTTTGGCGCATGGCATATCCCCGACTGGCGTCTGAGCAGCGTCAAGGCCCTGGTGCCGGAGGCCGAGTACATCGCCTATACGGTGGCCGATGACAACGGCATCGTCCACACCTACCACGAAAACGCCGCCGACCGGTTCCTGGTGGTCAGCAAGGACTGCAAGTATCCCCAGGTGGCAATGGAAATTCTGAACATCCTCTATGACGATTTGGCCCGCGCCACCGCGGAAACCGCGCCGGATGTCATCGCCTACATCAACGCCGGCGGACACAACGAGGGCCGTCCCTATTACATGGAAGTCCTGCCCTCCAACAATCCCTCCATTTACTACACCGAGCATATGGCCGTCATCAACGGCGAGATGACCCCTGAGGAAACCACCATTGCCGAGAACAGAGGCTCTTCCCAGGCCATTCTGGACTACCTGAAGGATCCCCAGAACGTCACCGAGAAAACCCTGGGCGGTTGGCACTTCTATGAGTCCCGCATCATCGGCCTGGGCGCATCCATCGAGGCGCTGGAAAAGAACGGCAACGCCGAATGGATCACCCCCAAGTATCCCCCCACCACCCCCACCAGCGAGCAGAAAAAGGCAACCCTGGACAAGACCGAGCTGGAGGCCTATGTGGCAATCGTGACCGGCGCACAGCCCATCGATTATTTCGATACCTTTGTCAGCGAATGGAAGCGTCTGGGCGGCGACGCAATCGCCCAGGAAGTCCAGGAATACTTTGCACAGTAATAAAGGGGGTGGAACCGGATGAAAAATCAGGTCAAAAAGATTCACTCAAACCAGGCCTATCAACTGTATTACCACGGCATGATGCTCCCTGGTTTCATCTTCCTGATTCTGTTCAACTTTGTTCCGATGTTCGGCGTCATCATGGCCTTTCAGGACTACAGACCCGCCAAAGGGTTTTTCGGTTCTGACTTTGTGGGCCTCAAACATTTCAAATACCTGTTCGAAATGCCAGACAGCTTTGAGCTGTTCCGCAACACCCTGATCATCGCCCTGGGCAAAATCGTCCTTACCACCATCATGTCCATCGCCTTTGCGATTCTGCTCAATGAGGTCAAGAACCGGGCCCTGAAAAAGTCGGTTCAGACGGTGGTTTACCTGCCTCACTTCCTGTCCTGGGTTGTGCTGGCTCTGGTCGTCAAGAATCTGTTCAGCGTGGACGGCTCCATCAACGCAATGCTGGGCACCTCGCTGAACTGGCTGGGCAGCAACTCCCTGTTCCAGCCCCTGCTGATCCTGACCGACACCTGGAAAGAGTTCGGTTATGGCTCCATCGTCTATCTGGCAGCCATCACTTCCATCGACTCGACCCTTTACGAGGCTGCTTCCATCGATGGCGCCACCTGGTGGAAAAAGGTCTGGCATGTCACCCTGCCCGGCATCCGCACCACCATCGTCCTGATGGCCGTCATGAATCTGGGCAACATCCTGAACGCCGGTTTCGACCAGGTCTATAACCTGTACAGCGCATCGGTCTATGCCACCGGTGATATTCTGGATACCTATGTGTACCGCGTCGGCCTGCAGGGCCTGCAGTACAGCTTCGGTACCGCCGTGGGCCTTTTGAAGTCCGTGATCGCCTTTGTTCTGATGATCGGCGCCAACAAGCTGGCTCAGAAGTACACCGACAGCAAAATTTTCTAAGGAGGTCCGTCCGGCAATGAAAGTTGATAAATTCCGCACTGTCATCATCTACATCATTATTATTCTGCTGGGCCTAGTCTGTCTGCTGCCGCTGCTGAACATTGTTGCCATCTCCTTCTCCTCCTCTGCAGCAGTGGAAGGCAACATGGTAGGGCTGATCCCGGTGGGATTCAGCACCGCAGCCTATGAGAAGATCCTGGAGGACTCCCAGTTCTGGCACTCCTTCCTGATCTCGGTGGAGCGGGTTGTGCTGACCCTGATCATCAACTTTGTGCTGATCGTACTGATGGCTTATCCCCTCTCCAAAACCAACGCACAGTTCCGGGGCCGCAACATCTATGCAAACCTGATGATTTTTGCCATGCTTTTCAACGGCGGCATGATCCCCACCTTCCTGCTTGTCAAATCCTACGGCCTGCTCAATACCGTCTGGGCCCTGGTTTTGCCGGGAGCCGTGCCCATCTTCAATGTCATCCTGGTGATGAACTTCTTCGCTGCCGTTCCCAAAGAGCTTGAGGAAGCCGCCTTCATTGACGGCGCCAACCCGCTCCAGGTTCTGACCAAGATCTTCATCCCCATTTCCAAGCCGGTTCTGGCCACCGTATCCCTGTTCAGCATTGTGGGCAGCTGGAACGACTTCTACAGCGGCCTGATCTACATGTCCAAAGCCGCCTATTATCCCCTGATGACCTATATCCAGAGTCTGCAGATCAACGTGGAAGATCTGATCAAGCAGGGCAATCTGTCTGCCGTGGTGGATTCTGCCTCCCTGGGCAACACCAACCTCAATGCAGCCAAGATCGTTGTTGCAGTTATCCCGCTGCTGCTGATCTATCCCCTGCTGCAGCGGTACTTCGTTTCCGGCATTGTGGTGGGCTCGGTTAAGGGCTAATTTATATTCTTGCTAATTTATATTCTTTCAGAGCGCTCCGGAGACGGGGCGCTCTGTCTGACAAAACAACCACACAGTCATTTTTATTTGGGAGAACGTATGATTCAAAAGTATCTCTATGGTGTCCCCTTTGACACCGAATCGGTGGTCGCACCAATCCCTGCAAGCCAAGGCGAACCCCCTGTGGGAACGGTCAAAACCAGCGAGTCCGGCTTCTGCTTTGCCTGCCCCCTGGCGGAGGGCGACCGGGTCTACGGCCTGGGCGAAGCTAACCGCGGCATCAACAAGCGGGGCTTTGTCTACGTCAGCGACAATGTGGACGACGGCCTCCACACCGAAAACAAGCAGCGAATGTACGCCGCCCACAACTTCATCGTGATCTCGGGCCAGCAGAATCTGGGGCTGTTCTTCGACTATCCCGCCAGGATTCGGTTTGACATCGGCTTCACCCGCAGGGATTGGCTGGAAGTCACCTGTGAGCGGGCCGACCTGGCCCTTTACGTCATCACCGGCGACAGCGCCTGCGATGTGGTCAAGCAGTTCCGGGCCATCATCGGCCGCAGCTACATCCCGCCCAAATTTGCCTTTGGCTTTGGCCAGAGCCGCTACGGCTACAAGACCCAGGCCGATTTTGAAGAGGTGGTCGCCAAACACCGCCAGGCCCACATTCCCCTGGACATGGTGTACATGGACATCGACTACATGGACCACTACAAGGACTTCACCGTCAACCCGGAGAATTTCCCCGATTTTTCCGGCTTTGTATCCAAGATGAAAGAACAGGGCGTCCGGCTGGTGCCCATCGTCGACGCCGGCGTCAAGGAGGAAGCAGGCTATTCGGTCTGCGACGAGGGCAAGGAAAAGGGCTACTTCTGCAAGCGGGCCGACGGAATCGATTTTGAGGGAACCGTCTGGCCGGGGTGGAGCCACTTCCCCGACGTGCTGAACCCCGAGGCCCGGGCCTGGTTCGGCAGCCAGTACAAGGCTCTGACCGACTGCGGCATCGAGGGCTTCTGGAACGACATGAACGAGCCCGCCATCTTCTACTCCCGGGAGGGGCTGGCCGAGCGGCTGGATCATCCGCCGGTTCCCCATGAAGACGGCACCATCGATCATTTTGGCCAGGCCATCGGCTGGCTCAATCTGTCCAATGCGCCGGAAGACTACGCCCGCTTTTATCACAAGGTGGACGGCAAAATGGTCCGCCACGACCAGGTCCACAACCTCTACGGCTACAACATGACCCGGGCCGCCTCGGAGGGGCTGGCCAGCATTGCCCCGGGCAAACGGTTTCTGCTGTTCTCCCGGTCTTCCTGCATCGGGATGCACCGGTACGGCGGCGTTTGGACCGGCGACAACCACTCCTGGTGGAGCCACCTGCTGCTGAACCTCAAGATGCTGCCCTCCCTCAATATGTGCGGTTTCCTGTATGTGGGAGCTGACCTGGGTGGCTTCAACGCCGACACCAGCCGGGATCTGCTGCTGCGGTGGCTGGCGCTGGGGGTGTTCACCCCCCTGATGCGCAACCACTCGGGCAGCGACACCCGCCGGCAGGAGTTCTACCAGTTTGAGGGCCCCGAGGACTTCCGCAGCGTCATCGAGACCCGCTACCGGCTGATCCCCTACCTCTACAGTGAATACATGAAGGCAGCGCTGAACGGCGATATGCTGTTCAAGCCCCTGGCCTTCGTCTACCCCGAAGACGAGATCGCCCTTCAGACCGAGGACCAGCTGATGCTGGGCAATGAGGTGATGATTGCCCCGGTCTACACCCAGAACGCCACCGGACGGATGGTGTATCTGCCCGAGGAGATGCTGTTTGTCAAGTTCGGCCCTGAGGGCCGCATCACACAGGAAGTCCTCCCCGCCGGCACCCACTTTGTGAAGGTGGCCCTCAACGAGGTACCCCTGTTCATCCGCAAAGGCGCCTGCATCCCGGTGGCGGACCCCGCCCAGACGGTGGCCGACATCGACCCCGCCACCATCCGGATGATCGGCTGGCCCGGGGCCAGCTATGACCGCTACGACGACGACGGGGTTACTATCCCCGCAGAATAAGGAGGCATTACCATGGACCGCAAATGGTGGAAAGAAAGCATCGTATACCAAATCTACCCCAGCAGCTTCCAGGACTCGGACGGGGACGGCATCGGGGACCTGAACGGCATCCGTTCCCGGCTGGATTACCTGAAGGATCTGGGGGTCAATGTGCTGTGGCTGTGCCCCATCATGGACTCCCCCATGGATGACAACGGCTACGACATCTCCAACTACCGGGCCATCAACCCCCGGTTTGGCACCATGGAGGACTTCGATGCCCTGCTGGCCGAGGCCCATCAGCGGGGCATCCGCATTGTGATGGACCTGGTGGTCAACCACACCTCGGACGAGCACCCCTGGTTCATCGAGAGCCGCAAGTCGGTGGATAACCCCTACCGAGACTACTATATCTGGAAGCCGGGCAAAGACGGCCACGAACCCAACAACTGGGGCGCCAGCTTCGGCGGCTCGGCCTGGAAATACGACCCCCAGACCGATATGTATTACCTGCACCTGTTCTCCCCCAAGCAGCCCGACCTGAACTGGGAGAACCCCAAAGTCCGGGACGAAGTGTTCAACATGATGACCTGGTGGTTTGACAAGGGCATCGACGGGTTCCGGATGGACGTCATCAGTATGATTTCCAAGGACCAGAGTTTTCCGGATGGCGAGAAACACGGACTGTATGGCAATGGCGGTCCCTACTATGTCAATGGGCCCCGCATCCATGAATTTTTGCAGGAGATGAACCGGCGGGTCCTCTCGAAATACGACATTATGACGGTGGGCGAGACCCCCGGTGCCACGGTGGAAAACGCCCCCCAGTATGCGGGGCTGGACGGCCAGGAGCTGAACATGGTCTTCCAATTTGAGCACGTCAGCATTGGGGACGGACCCCTGGGCAAGTGGACCACCCAGCGCTACGATTTTATGCAGCTCAAGAAAATTCTCAGTCACTGGCAGACCGGCCTGGACGGCAAAGCCTGGAATAGCCTGTTCTGGGACAACCACGATCAGCCCCGGGCTGCATCCCGCTGGGGCGATGACTCGCCCCTCTCCGCCAAGATGCTGGCCACCTGCCTGCTGAGCCTGCAGGGTACTCCCTACATCTATGAGGGCGATGAACTGGGGATGACCAACGCCTATTTCAAAGATCTCAGCCAGTACCGGGATATCGAAAGTCTCAACGCCTTCAAGGAGCTGACCGGCGCAGGCTTGATTTCTGCAGACGAAATGATGGAGTGCCTGGCCCTCCGCAGCCGGGACAACGCCCGCACCCCGGTCCAGTGGGACGACTCCCCTAACGCCGGTTTTACCACCGGCACCCCCTGGATTGAGGTCAACCCCAACTATACCGCCATCAACGCCGCCGCCGAGGAAAAAGACCCGGACTCGGTGCTCAACTACTACAAGCAGATGATCACCCTGCGCAAGAGCCATTTGGGGCTGATTTACGGCTCCTTCCAGCTTCTGGCCGAGGAGAACCCCCAGGTCTTTGCCTACCGGCGTACCCTGGCCGAGACCGGCGAGAACTACCTGATCGCTTGCAACTTCTCAGACAAGGACGCGGCCTTCACAATTCCCGCTGATTTTGCGGGGGCCCGGCGCCTGATCGGCAATTATCCTGACACCGCTCCCACCGGCGCTGTGACCCTGCGCCCCTATGAGGCCTTTGTGCTCCAGAAGTAAACCAGGTGATACCCTATGAATGACTTTTTCGACCTGGATGCCCCTCTGTTCCGTTTCTTAACCCGGGTTGCGGATATGGTGATTCTCAGCCTGCTGTGGCTAATAGGAAGCCTGCCGCTGTTTACCTTGGGCATTTCCAGCACAGCCCTCTATTATGCAGTGAACAAGTCCCTAATTGAGGACCGGGGAACGGTCAGCGAGGAATTTTTCCGGGCCTACCGCCGGAGCTTCCGACAGGCAACTTTGAGCTTTCTTGCTCTGGCAGTGCCGGAGAGCATTCTGCTGGCTGACTGCTTTATGACCCATTACCTCAAGGGGCAACAGGCAGCGACGGGTAATCTCTGGATCATTTTTACGGTGCTGAGTACCTGTGGGCTGGCCTGGATGATCTACAACGCAGCCTATGCGGCAAGATTCGACGACCCGGTCAAAAAGACGGTGCTGCAGTCCGGTGCCATGGCATTGCTCCATTTTGACAAAAGTCTGCTGCTTTTGGTGGTGCTGGCTGCGTTCGGCCTGCTGACAGCATTCTGCCCGCCGCTGATCCTTCTGGCACCTGCCGGATATGCGCTGTTTGCCCGGTGGGTCCTTGAGAAAAAGGTGTTCTATCAATATCTTCCCGATCTAGACGATGGCATAGACAAGGAGAATAAAGACTGTTCCCATCAGGATTGATCGTTCCTCCAATTTGACTATTCTTTTCTAGAAACCATCGAAAGAATCTGTCTGGGCTTGGGAATCACCTTAAAAGACTTCTTTGATTCCTCATACTTGTAGTAAAAAGCCGCTCACCATGCTGGAAACTGATATGCTACCCCTAGAGTAGACAGAGAAAAAACAAAACTGAACTGGTCCGTAAAAAGTAGACAATAGACAAAAGGCCTCCCCATGTAGGATAATAAAACTACATGAGGAGGCTTTGCTATGTCCAGAAAATATACAAAAATCGACCAATACGAAAAGCAGATTCTTTCCATCCTCATCGTCCGGGCAGAGCCGGAGCAGAAGGTCTACCTCCAAAGATTGAGAAAAATATTCCTCCAGTTGTTCACGTTCGCTCATCCAGTCGTTTTCATCGGAAGAGATAGGATCAGTATCAGGTCCTTGTAGCAGGGAACCAGCACACAGGGCTTTGCCCGCTTGTAGGGGCACCCTTCGCACTTGCTGGGGCCTTTGGGCGGCTCGATCAGGTAGTAGCAGTTCTCTTTGCCGAGAACGCAGCCCTTCTTTCGATTCTTCCAGAAGAAGCAGTGCCGGCAATCTGCCGGGCGGGAAGCATGGTAGCGGATACCGTCGATTGTGACGGTCAGAACTTTTTTCATCGGTAAACCCTCCTTTGGTGGATTCGGGAAGTTCGGCCCGAAAACAAAAAAGCGCGTTCCTCTTTCTGTTCCGAGAGAACAGCGAGTGAACGCGCTATGTATGGAGAAAAGTGTTTTGCACGGTTTTGGGCAGGAATGTGGAAAATAGATTTACACAAATTATCTTGTATTTACATGGATTTACAGGAAAGCGGCTACCAATTTTAGCAGAGAGCGGGAAAACAGAGCTCAAAAGGTGCTTTATGGGGCTTCATTAGCTGGAAGTCTGATTTTATTAGCTGGAACCGAAAATTCTGCTAATGGCATTAGCTGGCTAATTTTGGTGATAGGTTCAAAATGAAAAATGCGAAGATCGTCTTTCACATGGAAAAATGACCTTCGCATTTTCTTAAAGGGATGTCCCAGACAGGAGTCGAACCTGCGGCCTTCCCCTTAGGAGTAGACCCGATACGACATCGGGAAGTGGCATCTAATGCTTAAAAATGCTTGGAAATACAAGGTTTTTCAGCATTTCAAATCCCATCTGATACTACGCTGTGATAGCTAATTCAGAGGGATTTTACACCGTCCGATTGGCTCGAAATTAGCAAGTCTTTCGATTTTTGGTGGACGTTGCAAGTGCAAGTAAATGTCACTATGTAACTTCTCGTGATGCGAAATGATAGGAAATCCTATTCATTCTCGTGTGAGGGTGCGGGTGTCCTTAGACACAGATTTCAGTCTGTTTTATATATCATTTCAAAATGAATTTTTCAACCAGAATTATTAAGAATTTCAAAGGTTTTTCAGACTCAATGATTCTATGTAATTTAGACCCGCCGAAGCAGGTCTTTTTT
>ERZ772855.3733-NODE-3733-length-11187-cov-3.063780_pt1 | contig 11187 bp, 9 predicted proteins | sample MGYA00511900_ERZ772855 | MGnify/ENA primary metagenome ERZ772855 (study PRJEB29015, sample SAMEA2737701) | human gut metagenome | biome: human gut; feature: human-associated habitat; material: faeces | place: China | collected 2012 ...
AACTATATATAATGTATTGGGGGGTTTTTACAGTGATTATAATAGCATGATTTTCTCAATAAGTGTTCACAAATGTTACAATTTTCTCATTTATTTTTTATGCAACATATACAAATATTTTTCGTGACAATCTACAAAAAAGACTGCGGATCTTCTACATCTTTCCCATTTCAGGATTCGTCTCCCGAATTTTTGTTTTAATACGGGAGAGCGCATTATCAATAGATTTTGGTGATTTTCCCATTTTTTCTGCAATCTGCTGATAATGAAATCCCGCAAGATACTGGTCTAATACTTCCCGTTCCATCTTACTTAAATGCGTCCTGAGCTTCTCCCAGAACTGTGCCACATTTTCCTGATCGATCATCATCTGCTCCGGATTTCCGATTCCGTCCATGGTCAGCGTTTCCGCCAGAGGATATCCGTTTTCACTGTTTTCTGAGTAGAAAGAAACATAGGAATTGAGCGGCGCATGTTTTTTCCGGTTCGACGCCTCAACTGCCTTGTATAACTGTCTCGTAATACACAATTCTGCGAAATGAAAAAAAGATGTTTCTTTCGTATCATCGTAATCTCTGATTGCCTTAAACAGACCGATCATTCCCTCCTGGATCAGATCATCCGTCTCACCGCCAATCAGAAATACTGCATTTGCCTTTTTGCGGACCAGCGGTTTATATTTATCTAAAATGTAATCCATGATCTTTCCGTCCGGATCACCGCTGTTTTTTAATGCCACAATCAGCTGTTCGTCTGTCAAATCCCGATATGACTCTAACATGTTCCTCCCAAGACTCCTGATACAATATCTACCACGGCGTTTTTTCTACCGTTGCGGTGTTCTCTACCACCTGCGACGTCTTTTATTGCTGCTGTGTTTTTTACCGCTGCGGTGTCTTCTACCGCTGCGGTGTCTTCTACCGCATGCGTTGCCGCACAATCTCATAGGCAAGCACACCTGCTGCCACCGATGCGTTCAGGGAATCGATATCCCCTTTCATCGGAATGGATGCCACAAAATCACAGTTCTCGCGCACCAGTCTGCCAACACCCTCGCCTTCACTGCCGATGACAAGACCGATCGGTCCTTTTAAATCCAGATCATACATGCAGGTTCCATCCATGTCCGCACAGACAAACCACATTCCTTTGTCCTTTAACTCTTTCATTGTTGCAGTCAGATTTGTCACCTTTGCAACCGGTGTATAATTGATTGCTCCGGCGGATGTCTTTGCCACAGTTGCCGTCAGACCGACCGCGCGGCGTTTCGGAATAATGACACCATGCGCACCGGCAAGATTTGCCGTACGGATGATAGCGCCAAGGTTATGCGGATCCTCGATATTATCCAGAATGAATAAAAATGGCGGCTCGCCCTTTTCCTCTGCCAATTTTAGCATATCCTCCACTTCGGCATACTCATATGCTGCAGCAACTGCGATCACTCCCTGGTGTTTTTTTGTCTCAGAAAGCTGATCTAAACGCTCTTTTTCCACAAAATGCACGATCGTGTCATGTTTTTTTGCCTCTCTGACAATCGTGCGCACCGGACCATCCTGACAGCCGTCCAACACAAATAATTTGTCAATTGTTTTTCCGGAACGGAATGCCTCTAACACGGCATTGCGTCCCTCTATTTTCAGCTCTTCGTAGCCCATTACTCTCTCCTTTTACATTTTAAGTGCAAGTTCGTCCACACCGGTCTTTACCAGTTCCACCAGACGTTCAAACTCATCTTTTAAATACAGGTATCCCATCAGCGCCTCAAATCCGGTTGCTTTCCGGTAATCAGACATTGTGGCATTTTTTGCCATTGTCGGCGATTTTGCATTCCTTCCACGACGGTACACTTCTGCTTCTTCCTCCGTCAGCATCGGAAGTAATTTTTCGATCATTTCCGCCTGTGTGTGTGCTTTTACGATCTGGCTTGTCCGCTTGTGAAGTTCTCCTGCTCTCGTGTTTCCTTTTCCTACGACAACAGACCGGATCACCAGATCAAATATTCCATCTCCGATATAGGCTAACGTAAGAGGCGAATATGTCCGGATATCCACTTCACTGATTCCGAACTGTTCTTTGATATAAGAGTCTATTCCTTTCTGCATTGGCATTTCCTCTCTCTCACGCTTTGTGCCAGATCACACCTTCTCTGGTATCTTTCAGTACAATGCCTTTTGCAAGCAGTTCATCGCGGATTGCATCTGCTTTTGCAAAATCTTTTGCTTTCTTTGCTTCCTTTCGTTCTTCAATCTTTGCAAGTACATAGCTTTCTAATTCTGCATCGATCTCCTCTTTTGCATCTGCCTGTGCCGTTGTCAGATTTAAGGATAATACTTTATCAAAATCATTGATCAGCGCAAGTTTTGTCTTATCGTTCATATCATCTTTGAGCAGATCATAAATGATCGTGATCGCCATCGATGTATTTAGATCGTTGCTGATCGCATCCTCAAATTTTGCCTTATAAGCATCAAATTTATCCTGCTGTACGGTTCCCTCATCCTTTAATTCTGCGATTCGTTTGGTCAGTTTTTTATAAGCTGCAGCCATATTATCTAATACTTCATAGGAAAACTCCAACGGTTTTCTATAATGGGACTGCAGACAGAACATACGGTATACGATCGGATCATACCCCTTTTCCTGCAGCAGGGATACGGTAAGGAAATCCCCTTTGGACTTACTCATTTTTCCGGATTTATCATTTAAATGCTGTACATGGAACCAGTATTTACACCATGTATGGCCAAGGTAACTCTCTGACTGTGCGATCTCATTGGTATGGTGCGGGAAAATATTGTCTACACCGCCGCAGTGGATATCTACATACTCGCCCAGATGTTTCATACTGATGCATGAGCACTCAATGTGCCATCCCGGATATCCAACGCCCCATGGGCTATCCCATTTAAGCGCCTGATCCTCAAATTTTGACTTTGTAAACCAGAGTACAAAATCATTTTTATTTTTCTTATTTACGTCCTCTTCCACATCGTCGCGTACACCGACTAACAGCTCTTTTTCGCTCTGGGAAGAAAATACATAATAATCGTCTAATTTGGATGTATCAAAATAAACATTTCCGCCTGCTACATAGGCATAGCCTTTCTCAAGCAGCACCTCGATCATATGGATGAACTCCGGAATACAGTTCGTTGCAGGCTCCACAACGTCCGGTGTCTTGATATTTAACTTTTTACAGTCACTAAAGAAAGCGTCTGTATAATATTTTGCGATCTCCATCACTGTTTTGTGCTCTCTTTTTGCACCTTTTAACATTTTATCTTCCCCGGTATCTGCATCGGAAGATAAATGTCCCACATCCGTGATATTCATAACACGTTTTACATCATATCCGACATAGCGGAGTGATTTTTCCAATACATCCTCCATGATGTAACTTCTGAGGTTGCCGATATGTGCAAAATGGTATACGGTCGGTCCACAGGTATACATGCCGATCTTTCCATCCTCATGCGGGATCACCGTTTCTACTTTTCTTGTCAGTGTGTTGTAAAATTGAAATTTATTTTCCATTTAAATAATCCTCCTTGTTTTGCGAAGCAAAATGCGAATCCTCTGATGAGCAGAGGATTTTACTCCTTGTTTTGCGGAGCAAAATGCAATTTATTTTGTTTTTTGTGCATCAGCACTTAAAATCCGGACTGCCTGCTCTAAATCAAGCACACGGTTGACCAGTTCTGCATTTTCCCTCTGCAGCACATTGATGTCCTCTTTGACCGGATCCGGCAGATGGCACTGATCCATATCACTGCGCGGCATCTTCACATTGTCACGTTTTACGATTCTTCCCGGAACACCAACTACGGTACAGTTTGGCGGCACTTCCTCTATGACCACACTTCCCGCTCCGATCTTGGAATTTTCTCCAACGGTGAAGGAACCGATGATCTTTGCACCCGCACTGATCATAACATTATCCCCGATCGTCGGATGACGTTTTCCGATCTCTTTTCCGGTACCGCCTAGTGTCACACCCTGATACAGAGTAACATTGTCCCCAACGATCGCCGTCTCTCCAATGATCACACCACTTCCGTGATCAATAAAAAATCCTTTCCCGATCGTTGCTCCCGGATGTATCTCAATTCCTGTTTTTCTCGCTGCCCGCTGTGAAATAAATCTCGCCCAGAAGAAATGTCCTTTTAAATACAGCTTATGCGCACGTCTGTAGCTCAACATAACCCGAAAACTCGGATAAAGCAATACCTCCATCGGCGAATTTGATCGCCGGGTCACGCTCCTTTATCACTGTAAATTCTTCCTTAATATGACTGATGATTCCCAAAACTGGCATCCCCTTTCCTTAACCAAATAATAGAATGTACGATCCGCGAACATTCCATTATCATGAAAAACGGATCATTTCATCTCTAAGAGACGAAATGATCCGTGGTTCCACTCTAACTTAAGGATCTTTTGATCCTCACTCAATACACTTAACGCGTGTTACTCGTATCCGGATACTGTACTGGCAGACAAACCGTTTCCCCGGACAGGCTCACGGAGGCACTTCGGAAATCTCTTTCTGAAAACTGCTTGCAGCCGATGGCAGTTTCTCTCTGTCAGCACTCTGATTTCTTACTCTTCCCGCTCAACGCCCTTATCATATTTTTACTGGTAAGTTGATTCGCTTACTCTAGTTTATGCACTTACCCCCGATTTGTCAACGGTTTTATTTTTTCTCAGTCTTTTTCTCATTGCACACAACCATTTTCCATGTTACATTATAGATAGTATCCTGTGGTTTTCAGGGGGATAATTTATAACTGATACGAAGGATTTTTTAATATGGAACAGTCAAAAGAAACTTTGCTAATCGTAGATGATTCACGCTTACAGCGTGCCGTTTTAAATGAAATATTCTCTCCGGCCTTCAATATTCTTGAAGTATCTTCCGGTGAGGAATGTCTGCAGATGATCAAAGATAAAAAAAATATGATTGACCTTGTCCTTTTAGATCTTGTCATGCAGGGAATGGATGGTTTCGATGTTTTAAAACACCGCCAGGAAATGCCGGAGTTTAAACAAATTCCAGTCGTGGTTCTGACAACCACCGACACTCCGGAAGTACAGACGAAAGCTTTCGAATTAGGCGCAAGCGACTTTATCAGTAAACCCACTGAACCTGCCATTGCACGTCACCGTATTGACAATATTTTAAAGACGAACCGCAGACTGAATCATATTTTACAAAAACAGGAAGCTCTGCGGATTAAATCAGAAGTGGATGAGATGACGCATCTGCTGAATAAGGCCACAGCAGAGCACGCCATTTCCCACATACTTTTATCCACTCCGGAAGAATTACATGCATTGTTTGCCATAGATATCGACAATTTCAAAGCTGTCAATGACATCTTTGGGCATAAAATGGGCGATCATACAATCTCTGTCGTAGCCGGTATTCTTGCATCTCATTTTTCCGGTTCCGACATTATCGGACGCATCGGCGGAGACGAATTTGTTGCTTTTATGCGGGATATAGCCTCCAGACAGGCTGTCTATGAAAAAGCACAGGAACTTTTAGATGCAATTTTAGATAAAGAAGCTTTATCCATTCCTGAAAACGTTACGATCAGTATCGGTATTGCATTCACAGAGCCTTATGAAACTTCCTACACAACACTTTTTCAGAAAGCAGACACTGCACTTGGGAATTCAAAAAAATCCGGGAAACAATGTTTTTCCGAGTATGGTGTTTCTGCACAGAAACCAGACACTGCCATGAAAAATATTTTATTATATACACATTCCAGAAATGTTGCTTCCACTTTAAAATTTGCATATTCTTACCCGGACAGACTCATAAAAGTATCTTCCGTTACGGAAATACGCTATGCCATTATGGATAAAAAGAACCATGTTCCTGCCGTTTTCATAGATGTATCCGAAACCGGAGATGATGGCAGGCAATTGTGGGATGAATTAAGTCATGAGTCCTGGGCTTCGTCAACTCCCATTATCGCAATCTGCAAAGAGGGTAATCTGACTCAGATTCGAAATGCCATATTATCTGATCTGATCAATGATCTCATTTTTGAACCGATTGATGTGGAAAGCATAAAAAGACGTATCAAAAAACATCAAACCCTGTAAAAAAACAACGGTCAGATGTTACTTATCATTCATCTGACCATTGTTTTTCTTTCATCCGGTTTCTTTATCTGAACTATTTTTTTATCTGAACTGCTTTTTTCTTTGACCAGTCTGAGTAGATCCTCACTTTTTTTGTACCGGACTTTACTTCTTTATATGTACGTACTTTTACATAATATTTCTTTCCCGGTTTTAATCCTTTGATTTCTTTAACTGTCGTCTTATTACTTTTGATCACAGCCGTCTTCGTATTTTTTTTGCCAAACGATGCATCTGCTGTATATACTATCTCATAGCCGCTCGTCTGTGATGCCTGTTTCTTCCATTTCACAGTCATGGATTTTTTCCCGGATTTTACACTTGAAATAGAAGTTCCCTTTGGACAGATTTCAAATGTCTTTTTCAGTATTCCCGAATAATTTCCCTGAAACTTCACGGTCACTGTTGCTTTTCCGACTTTTTTATTATTCTGATACGAGACTTTATAAAAGCTGCCTGAAATCACTTTTCTCTTATTATCCGTCACTTTGATGGCAGGTTTTTTTACTTTTCCGTCGTAAACATAGCGTTCTTTCGACAATTTTAATGTTTTAGGTGCATAGATTGTATCCTGTTTGAGCACTGTTTTGCACACACTGCATATCGTTACGTTTTTTCCATTGCTGCCCGGTTTTGCAGGTGTCAGTTTTTTCTCCGGTGTATGGGATTTCTTTGCAATCTTTTCTGTATAACTATCCCCACATGCACAGGAATAAATTTTTTCTCCCTCTTTCATGCAGGTTGCCTCTGTCGTTTTTTTCAACACATAACTGTGTTTGTGCACCGGTTTCTCTGTGTCCGGCTCCGGTGTCTCTGTTCCCGGCTCTTCTGTATCCGGTTCCGGTGCCGGTGTCTCTGTTCCCGGCTCTTCTGTGTCCGGCTCTTTCAGGGCTGGAATCACTATTTTTTCTCTGCTTAACTCCTCATGACATGTGGTGCAATACATTACTTTTTCATAGCTTCCTTCCACACCCACTTTCGCTTCCACGCGATTTTCAGTGACCGGCTCTCCTTTTTTGTGTCCTGATGCCGGAACCGTTATGTTCTCACGGGAAAGCTCTTCCCCGCAATCTTTATCCTTACAATAAACTACCTTATCGTAGCTTCCTTTTTGGGTACAGGTCGCAGCTATCTCGTTTTCTTTTACCGGCTCGCCCGCCACATGCTGATGTGATACACCTGGTTCATCTGTGAATATTATTTCCTTTTCTGCCAACACGGTATCTTTCAGTGCTTTTACATCTGCCACAGTATCAGGATGTCTTTCTATCGGTTCTAAACAGAATAAAAGTGTATATTTTCCTGTTTGCACCTTACCATATGCAATCAGATAATAATGATCCGGTTCATTTTCATCTACATCTAAGCGAATCGGATTTATCCAGTCTGTTTTCTGCTGTATCTCTTCGTCGTCACTATTCCAGTAATCCGAACGGATTAATACCATATTATCATAAAATGATTCATAATTTACCACATCATCAAATGTATAGGCTTCTCCATCCTGATCCTTCCATATTACATTCAAATACGGACTATCACCTGTTTTATCCTCCATGTTTGTCGGTATATGGTTAATAACAACATTTTTCGGATAAGATTTTACCTCGATACTTCCAAGTTCACGCTCCACCGGTACATAATTAATATACGGCGTCCATGTTCCATTTTTACGGATCAGACTGTAATTATTTTTTATAGCTGTGTCTGATAAGACAAAACTTCCTGCTGTTCCGTTTTCCGATGCAATATATGCATGTCCACTTAAAATCGTTCCCGGTATGACATGACTCACCGTCTGAAACTGCGTAACCCCACTTATCTGCCCATCAATCTGAACATATCCATCTTTATTGAGAACAAGTTTTCCTCTTGCTGCATTATCATCACTACCTGTAAAACTGCCCTTTACCAAAGCATCCAGCACCTGTGTGAGATCCAGACATCCCCCATTTTTCAGTGTAATATTATTTAACTGTGCCGTCCCATCTTTCGGCTGCAGTCTTCCTCCTGCATCCAATAGGATATCTTTGACACCCGTTGTCACCACACCCAGAACAGCACAATTTTTTACCGTCATTACAGTTTTATCATTTCCTTTAATTTCTGAAAGAGTGATTTCATCATATCCCTTCTGATCACCCAAAAAATCTAAAGACGCTAAAGATGTGTTTTCTGCTGAAACAGTCCCACGTATCTTTGCATCAGCATCCAGCTCTAATTTTGCACTGCCCGTATAAGCAGTCCTTTGTCCGGCTGATGCTTCATGTCCCAGATAGATATCCTGAAACATAGTCTTATTGTTCTCATTTGTGACAGTAAGTGAAGCGTTTGTTCCCACTGCAGTATTGCTGTGATATCCTCCTGCATACACAGTTGGAAGAAGTTCTTTTTCTGTGCCTACAATCGGATTCGGCTTATCAGGTCCTGCCAGATATGTACTTACATTATTCAGTACAAGACTATGTCCTGCTAAAAAGATCTCACGGTGCGGAACACTGCCAAGTCCATTACTAGAATTAAACACCAATTGTATATCCCGTATCTCTACATCATCCCCCATGATCTGAATTGGATGACTACAGGTGATACTCCCCGTTCCATTTCCTGTAATGGTTGTCCCCCCCGGTATTTGAACAGGTTTCATCTGTCCCTTAATGGAACCATCTGTCTCCGTCAATTTATCATCGCGGATCGTAAAACTGCCTTCTACTACAATATTCTTCTTTCCACTGCTTAAAGCATTCGCAAATTCATCGTAATCTGTCACGATCACCGCATCTTCTGCCAGCACCGACACTGCTACCTTTTGCATATTCCCGCTCATTGCCGGAACCGGTATGCCGGAAAGCAGCAGTCCCGCAGCCATAACTCCACAACAGAAACGTATCATCCTTTTTTTCATAAACTCATTTTCCCTTCTTTTGTACATAAAAAGACCCAGCATATATCTTTGCTTTGAATATCCCTTGATGTCCTTACAAAAAATATATCTGAGTCTCACTTCAATCCGTCAAATCACGACTTATCATATCCTATTTATATAGCTGTGTCAACAAGTTTTATACTTTATTTATATTTATCTTCCACAGGCACGTCCGGGACAGCCCTCACAGCCTCCGGCGGAATCCGCCACGCTGACACTGCTCTCATAGATCGTTGTCAGTGCACAGATTGCCTGCGCAGAGATTCCCTGTTCCGTTCCGGTAAATCCCAGTCCCTCTTCTGTGGTCGCTTTCACATTGATCTGATCTTCTGATATTTTAAGTGCTGCTGCAATATTCTTCTCCATCTGTTCGATATGCGGACGCATCTTTGGTTTCTGTGCGATGATCGTCGCATCGATATTTTCCACAATATAACCTTTTTCGGCGATCAGTCCCGCCACATGTTCCAACAGTTTCATGCTTGAAATCCCTTTATATTTCGGATCCGTATCCGGAAAATGCTTTCCGATATCTCCAAGTGCTGCTGCCCCAAGCAGTGCATCCATGATGGCATGAAGCAGTACATCTGCATCCGAGTGTCCCAAAAGTCCTAATGTATGTGGGATCTTTACCCCTCCAATGATCAGGTCCCTGCCCTCCACTAATTTATGAACATCATATCCCATTCCTACGCGCATATTTTTCTTTTCCCTTCTATTAATATTTTTACTGTGGTGGATTACACTTTGAACACGGTGTAAGTCCTCTTGCTTTTGCCTCTGATAAGGTCACTTCAATATCACTTTTTCTTAAATACTGGCATCCGGCGGAGTGGTATTTTTCTCCCGTTTTCGTGATGTGAACGATCACATCCGAATTTCCATCCGTCTGGTCCGTCGGATTACTTACGGCTGCATCTGTTTCTGCATTATTCTGGCTGTCAGCTGCTTTTTCACTTTTTTCTGTGTTCTGGCTCTTTTCCGCTTCCCCTGCCTGCCAGCTCTCCGACGGAGACATATTCCAGGTCAGCGTTGTCCCGTCTGACGTGGCAACGATCGTTCCCTGCTCATCCGTGCGGAAAACAGATACTCCGGCTGCGCGGAGTCTGTTTAATACTTCCGCATGCGGATGTCCATAAGAATTGCCTTCCCCGGCACTGATTACCGCATACGTCGGATGTACTGCATCAAGAAATGCCTGGGATGTTGCCGTATTGCTTCCATGGTGTGCAACCTTATAGACATCCGCCGAGATATCGATGCCATTCTGCAGGATATCCTGTTCTGCTCCCTCTTCCGCATCCCCGGTAAACAAAAACCGGTGGTTTCCATTCTGTAAAAGGACGCCGACCGACCAGGAATTCATATCATTTCCATACTCTTTGTTTGGGGCAATGATCGTAAATGCTGCTCCACCGATCGTGTATGTCTCCCCGACAACCGGATAAGTGGTCTTATATCCCTTATTTTTCATCGTCTGCACAACATCATCATAAGTGCGCGTGTTATTTGCAACATCCGGCATGATGATCGTCTTACAGTCAAATTTATAAAGAACGACATCCATTCCTCCGATGTGGTCTGCATCCGGGTGCGTGCCGATCACATAGTCAAGAGTCTCCACTCCCTGATGCTGCAGATAATTCTGTACAAGTGTACCTTTATCATTATTTCCCGCATCGATCAGCATAGAATGGCCATCACATTTGATCAGAGTCGCATCCCCCTGTCCCACATCTATAAAATGTACTTCCAGATTACCTGCCGTCTTTGCCTGCTCCGCATCATTTTCTTCCGCGACAGTCTGACGACTTTGCTCTGTCTGACCCTGTTCTTCGTTTTCCGACGTTTCCTCCTGTTTTGAACCTTTCATAGAACCCGGTACGAATTCCATCTGATTTTCTGTATCCTGCAGCTCATCCGAATCTACAATATAGCTGCTCTGTGATCCATTTTCTGTATTTTCCGTACAGCCACTCAATAACATACAGCCGGTAAGCATACTTAGTAATAATATGAAAAATGCCAGCTTCTTATATTTTTGTTTCATAGTTCTCCTCTCCTGCATCTTTAAAAGTAAAATTGAATTCTGCCTGTATAGG
>ERZ772855.3734-NODE-3734-length-11186-cov-2.536070_pt1 | contig 11186 bp, 8 predicted proteins | sample MGYA00511900_ERZ772855 | MGnify/ENA primary metagenome ERZ772855 (study PRJEB29015, sample SAMEA2737701) | human gut metagenome | biome: human gut; feature: human-associated habitat; material: faeces | place: China | collected 2012 ...
GCAAAAGGATTGCGCTGGATTGTGGATTACGACTGCAAACGGGTACGGGGCATCCTCATAGAACGTAGCTCGGACATTACATTGAAAGGATTTACCCTGATGCGTACCGGTTTTTGGGGATGTCAGATTCTTTACTCCGATTATTGCACGATAGACGGATTGACAATCAACAACAATATAGGTGGACACGGTCCGAGCACGGACGGTATCGACATTGATTCTTCCTGCAATATCTTGGTCGAAAACTGCGATGTAGACTGTAACGATGATAATATCTGTATCAAATCGGGACGGGATGCAGACGGACTGCGGGTGAACCTTCCTACGGAAAATGTGGTCATACGCAATTGCATCGCCCGCAAAGGTGCCGGACTTATCACCTGCGGAAGCGAAACTTCCGGTAGCATACGGAATGTATTGGGATATAATCTGGAAGCAATCGGCACCTCCGCCGTGCTGCGGTTGAAAAGCGCCATGAACCGTGGAGGGACAATCGAAAACATTTATATGACCGAAGTAAAAGCGGAAAACGTCCGTCACGTGCTGGCGGCGGACTTGAACTGGAACCACAGTTACAGCACTTTACCCAAAGAGTATGAAGGGAAAGAAATCCCGGAGCACTGGAGAATCATGCTGACTCCAGTAATGCCTCCCGAAAAAGGTTATCCGCGTTTCCGCAATGTCTACGTATCAAAGGTAAAAGCGGAAAATGTGGACGAATTTATCTCCGCTTCGGGATGGAATGACTCGTTACGTCTGGAAAATTTCTATCTTTATGCCATCGAAGCGCAGACCGACAAACCGGGCAAAATCTGCTATACGAAGAATTTCAACTTGTCTGAAATCACATTAAAGACAGAAGAAAAGAATGTCATTGAACTAAAAGAGAATGAACAAAGTAATATCAACTTCAACTATGTTAAGACATCTCCTGACCATCGTACTGCTGGGAATCTTGCTCATTGATGCGCAAGCACAAGCACTGACGCCACCTGCCGGCACTTTCCGGTTGGGTATATCAAAAGGAAATGAAAGCCACTGGCTAAAGCCTAAAGAAAAGATACAGGGAGTGTCCTTCCAATGGAAAGCACTGCCCGATAGTCGTGGATTTATCCTGAAAGTAGAAGTCGCCTCTGCTCCGGAAGCCGATGCCCTATTTTGGAGTTTCGGCGATTGCCAACCGGATTCGGACATCAATGTATTCAGCGTGGAGGGACAAGCCTTCACTTGCTACTACGGAGAAAGTATGCAATTACGGACGCTGCAGGCTGTCACTCCTACCGATGATATCCGCTTGAGCGACGGACATAAGGATGCAACTCCCCTGATGCTTTACGAATCAGGCAAACGAACCGACCGCCCTGTACTGGCCGGACGTTGCAGTCTCTCCCCGGCTTCTTCCCGAAACGAAGGAAGCAAGCCTTCTCGGCTTTACTTCTGTTTCTACGAACAGAATGAAAAAGCGGATTACAACTACTATATGTTACCGGATATTTTTGCCAAAATCGACAAAAAATGAAAAGGATCTATTTATTATTCAGTCTGTTAATAGGTTGCATCTATCTACATGCAGCCATTTATAATGTAATGGACTTCGGAGCCAAAGCGGATGGGAAAACGATTGATTCGCCTGCCATCAATCGTGCGATTGAAGCGGCCGCACAGGCCGGAGGAGGCACAGTATATCTACCTGCGGGAGAATATGCGTGTTATTCCATCCGGTTAAAAAGTAACATTCATATCTATTTGGAACAGGGCACCCGTATCATTGCCGCCTTTCCCGGAAAAGAGGAAGGATATGATACCGCCGAACCGAATGAACATAATAAGTATCAGGATTTCGGTCACAGCCATTGGAAAAACTCTTTAATTTGGGGAATCGGACTGGAGAATATTACGATCAGTGGTCCCGGCTTAATCTACGGCAAAGGCTTGACCCGTGAAGAGAGTCGCCTACCGGGGGTAGGCAATAAGGCTATCAGCCTGAAAGATTGCAGAAATGTGACCCTGAAAGATTTATCCATGCTGCATTGCGGGCATTTCGCCCTGTTGGCTACCGGAGTGGATCATCTGACGATTCTGAATCTGAAAGTAGACACCAACCGGGACGGCTTCGATATTGATTGCTGCCGGAACGTACGTATCAGCCAATGCACGGTGAACTCCCCCTGGGATGATGCCATTGTATTGAAAGCCTCTTATGGATTAGGACGCTTCCAAGATACGGAAAATGTGACGATCAGTGATTGTTATGTCAGCGGCTTTGACAAAGGCAGTGTAATGGACGGCACTTGGCAGTTGGACGAACCGCAGGCTCCCGATCATGGTTTCCGTACGGGACGCATCAAACTCGGCACAGAAAGTAGTGGAGGTTTCCGCAATATTGCGATTACGAACTGTATCTTTGAACATTGCCGTGGATTGGCATTGGAAACGGTAGACGGAGGACATCTGGAAGATATTGTAATCAGTAATATTACAATGAGAAATATAGTCAACGCACCTATTTTCCTCCGGTTGGGCGCACGTATGCGCAGTCCTGAAGGCACTCCTGTGGGCACCATGAAACGTATTCTTATCAGCGATATCAATGTATGGAATGCCGACAGCCGGTATGCTTCTATCATCAGCGGAGTGCCGGGTGCATGTATTGAGGACGTAACTTTTCGGAATATTCACCTCTATTATAAAGGAGGATATAGCGAAGAGGATGGCAAACGTATTCCGCCCGAACAGGAGAAAGTATACCCCGAACCCTGGATGTTCGGCACTATTCCCGCCAAAGGGTTTTATATCCGCCACGCACGGAACATTACCTTCGACGGCATCCGCTTCCACTTTGAACAGCCGGACGGACGACCGCTTTTTGTAACTGATGACGCAGAAAATATAGAATACTATAACACACTGAAAGAATGATGAATAAAAGACAATGGATAGTTCTTTGCCTGCTCGCCGCAGGTGGAGTAATGCAAGCACAACAATGGCCGGACACTCCGGTGGAAGCACGTCCCGGCGCCAGATGGTGGTGGCTGGGAAGTGCCGTAGACGAAAAGAATCTGACGTATAATCTGGAAGAATACGCACGTACCGGAATGGGAGCAGTAGAAATTACTCCTATCTATGGGGTGCAAGGCAATGACGCGAATGAAATTCAGTTCCTTTCTCCCCGCTGGATGGAAATGCTTAAGCATACACAAGCGGAAGGAAAACGTACGGGTATTGAGATTGATATGAATACCGGAACCGGATGGCCTTTTGGCGGACCTGAAGTTAGTATAGAAGATGCGGCTACCAAGGCTATCTTCCAGACATACGAAATAGAGGGCGGCAAAGAGATTGAACAGGATATTAATGTGACCGATCCCAAGCAACAACCATTTTCTGTACTAAGCCGGGTGATGGCATATGATGAGAAAGGCAAATGTATCAACCTGACTGCTCACGTCAAAAAAGACAAACTGCAATGGAAAGCGCCTGCCGGCAAATGGAAAGTGATCGCTCTTTACATCGGAAAAACAAGGCAGAAAGTGAAACGGGCAGCTCCGGGAGGAGAAGGCTATGTGATGAATCATCTCTCAAAAAAGGCAGTAAAAAATTATCTTTCCCGCTTTGACCGTGCTTTCAAAAGTAGCAAGACAAGTTATCCACATACTTTCTTCAACGATTCATACGAAGTTTATCAAGCTGACTGGACGGATGATTTCCTGGAACAGTTCGCTCGTAGACGGGGGTATAAACTGGAAGAACATTTCCCCGAATTCCTGGATAAAAACCGTCCGGAAGTTAGCAGACGTATCGTGTCGGATTACCGGGAAACCATTTCCGACCTCTTATTGGAGAACTTCAGTCATCAATGGACAGACTGGGCACACAAAAACGGTAGTATCACCCGTAATCAGGCACATGGTTCGCCCGGTAATCTGATTGATATCTATGCTTCCGTGGATATTCCGGAATGTGAAGGTTTTGGACTGTCGCAGTTCCACATCGAAGGATTGCGTCAGGACTCATTGACCAAAAAGAATGATTCGGACCTGTCTATGCTGAAATATGCCTCCTCGGCAGCTCATATTGCAGGAAAAACGTATACTTCTTCCGAGACATTTACATGGCTGACGGAGCATTTCCGTACTTCCCTGTCGCAATGTAAACCGGATATGGATTTGATGTTTGTTTCCGGAGTCAATCACATGTTTTTCCACGGCACTCCGTATTCTCCGAAAGAAGCCGAATGGCCCGGATGGTTGTTCTACGCTTCTATCAATATGAGTCCGACAAACAGTATTTGGCGTGATGCTCCTTCGTTCTTTAACTATATCACCCGTTGCCAGAGCTTTCTGCAAATGGGACGGCCGGATAATGATTTCCTGATTTATCTTCCGGTATATGATATGTGGAATGAGCAACCGGGACGATTGTTATTATTCACGATACACCACATGGATAAACTGGCTCCTAAGTTTATCGACGCTATCCATCGCATCAACAACAGCGGGTATGACGGGGATTATATTTCCGATAACTTTATTCGCAGTACACGTTTCAAAGACGGACAGTTGGTTACTTCGGGCGGAACGGGCTACAAAGCATTGGTAGTGCCTGCTGCACACCTAATGCCGAGTGATGTATTGGCACATCTTTATGAACTTGCCAAACAGGGAGCTACTATCGTATTCCTCGAAAATTATCCGACAGATGTACCGGGATACGGTCAGTTGGAACAAAAACGCCAAAGTTACCAGCGTACGCTCCGGCAACTTCCGGCTGTTTCTTTCTCGGAAACAACCGTTACTTCAATCGGAAAGGGGAAGATTATCACAGGAACGGATTATGCACGTACATTGGCCAGCTGCAATATCTCTCCCGAAGAAATGAAAACCAAATTCGGACTACAAGCGATCCGAAGAGTGAATGATACGGGACACCACTATTTCATCTCTTCCTTGCAAAATAAAGGAGTGGACGGTTGGATCACATTGGGAACGAATGCAGCCGCAGCCGCTCTCTTCAATCCCATGACCGGAGAATGTGGTGAAGCTAAGGTAAGACAGGCAAACGGAAAAACACAAGTCTATCTGCAATTAAAATCCGGTGAATCGATCATTCTGCAAACATATCAACAACCTTTGCAGGCATCCAAACCGTGGAAGTATGTCAAAGAGCAACCTTTCAGTCTTCGTCTGGATCATGGTTGGAAGTTACACTTCGCCGAAAGCAAACCGGAAATTCAAGGGACATTTGATATAGATCGCCCCTGTTCATGGACCCATATCGATCATCCGGCAGCCCAAACGAACATGGGAACCGGTGTTTATTCCTTAGACATCGAATTGCCGACTTTGCAGGCCGACGACTGGATTCTTGATTTGGGAGATGTACGCGAAAGTGCCCGTGTCCGCATCAACGGACAGGAAGCGGGATGCGCATGGGCAGTGCCTTATCAACTAAAGGTGGGCCAGTTCTTAAAACCCGGAAAAAACCACATCGAGATAGAAGTCACGAATCTCCCTGCGAATCGAATTGCAGAATTAGACAGGCAGGGAGTGCAGTGGCGCAAATTCAAAGAAATCAATATTGTTGATTTGAACTATCGTCCGGCCAATTATGGACATTGGAGTCCATTACCCTCCGGCTTGAATAGTGATGTACGGCTGATTCCGGTAAATGTGATGCCATAGTTGAGGCATTGTCATATCATCATACTGCAACAAACTAGTTTTTCAATCTTGTACTTAAGACTTTTCAGTGCAAAGATTAGTAGTTTTTTATGCAGTCGGTAAGTCGTCCCGTTACAATGGGACAATAGGCACATTGCAAAGTGACCAATATCACCTTATAAGATGATATTGGTCACTTTGTAATATGATTACCTGTCTTTGGGAAGATGAGAAGCACTAAAGATACAAAATTTAATAGTAAAAAGCAAGAGTGAGACAGGAAATATAGCTTCATCCCCTGAATGGATTGATTTTATTTCCGAACCGGGGAATGGACTTAAAAGACTATTTTAAATCCATTACAGCCTGCTCCAACTGTTTCAATGCTTTTTCCAGCGTAACACGCGGACAAGCAACGTTCAACCGCATAAATCCCTCGCCTTCCTTACCGAATGTTGTTCCATCATTCAGCGCCAGATGAGCACCTTCTACAAAAAGACGGTTCAGTTCTTCCTGATTGAGTCCCAATGCGCGGCAATCCAGAAAGATCAAGTAAGAGGCTTGCGGACGGATCATCTTGATAGCTGGAATATGTTCTTTCAAATACGTTTCAGTGAAATCCACATTTCCTTTAATATATGCTACCACTTGGTCCAGCCATTCTGTACCATGACTGTAAGCAGCTGCTACACTTAAATAAGCAAAGAGATGTCCTTCGCTAAACTCGCTTGCTTCCATATATGTCTGGAAACGGTGACGAAGTTCGTCGTTCTCAATAATTGCATAAGAACTAGCCAATCCCGGCATGTTGAATGCCTTGCTGGGAGACATAAAGACAAGAGAGTTCATCCGTGCCTTCTCTGAAATCAAAGCAAAGGTAGGATGTTTGTATGGAGGTAGGGTTAAGTCAGCATGAATCTCGTCAGAGATAACCAATGTGCCGCTTTCATAGCAGATGTCGGCTATTTGAGACAGTTCCTCTTTGGTCCATACACGTCCACCCGGGTTATGGGGGTTGCTTAGAATAAGCAATTTGCATCCTTGAATATCTTGACGGAAGCGGTTGAAATCAATATAATATTGTTCATCTTTCAGGACTAACGGGCTGAATACCACTTCACGTTCATTCTTTTGAGTGACTAAAAAGAAAGGATGATAAACAGGGGGCATTACCATTATCTTATCTCCTTTTTGCGTAAAGCAGTGGATCACAAAAGCCAAGCCGCGAACAATACCGGGAGTGAAAGTCAACATCTCTTCACGGATCGTCCAGCCATGACGCTCTTTCACCCAGTTAACAATAGACTCCGACCATTCTTTGCAAGCAAAAGTATATCCGAGCACTTCATGTTCCAGCCGTTTTCTCAAAGCCTCTATTACAAAAGGAGCCGTACGGAAATCCATATCAGCTACCCACATTGGAATCAAGTCATTGCGTCCCCAACGGCTTTCTACAGCATCCCATTTTACGGAATCTGTACCGTTACGGTTTATTATTTCATCAAAATTATAGTTCATACTGCATAATGTTTTTATGTTATGTGAGACAAAAGTAGTACATTTGTACTCAATTCAAAAAGGAATTTATGACGAAAGCTTTATTTTTTGATATAGACGGAACGCTGGTCAGTTTTGAAACTCACCGTATCCCGCCTTCTACCATTGAGGCATTGGAGGCAGCCCACGCAAAAGGGCTCAAGATATTTATCGCTACCGGACGCCCGAAAGCCATTATCAACAACCTTTCCGAATTGCAGGACCGGAACCTTATCGATGGATATATAACCATGAACGGAGCCTATTGTTTTGTCGGAGAACAAGTTATTTACAAAAGCGCTATTCCACAGGAGGAAGTAAAAGCAATGGCTGCTTTCTGCGAGAAAAAAGGAGTACCGTGTATCTTTGTGGAGGAACACAACATATCCGTTTGCCAGCCTAACGACATGGTAAAAAAGATATTCTATGATTTCCTGCACGTGAATGTTATTCCGACTGTTTCGTTCGAGGAAGCAACAAGCAAGGAGGTGATCCAGATGACACCTTTCATCACGGAAGAAGAAGAAAAGGAGATCCGTCCGTCTATCCCTACTTGTGAAGTAGGGCGTTGGTTCCCGGCATTTGCCGATATTACGGCCAAAGGGGATACCAAGCAGAAAGGCATTGACGAAATCATCCGTTACTTCGATATGAAACTGGAAGAGACTATGGCATTCGGTGACGGAGGCAATGACATCAGTATGCTTCGCCATGCTGCTATCGGAATTGCCATGGGACAAGCCAAAGAGGATGTGAAAGCCGCTGCCGATTATGTGACAGCTCCCATCGACGAGGATGGCATCAGCAAGGCAATGAAGCATTTTGGTATTATCTGATTATGAGCGTAGACACCAATAACGCAGCGTTTCAGGACGCCCTGAACCTGATTCAATATACGCGTCAATCGGTTTTCCTGACCGGGAAAGCGGGTACAGGGAAATCTACATTCCTGCGTTACGTCTGCGAAAATACCAAAAAGAAACATGTTGTACTCGCCCCGACAGGCATCGCTGCTATCAATGCCGGAGGAAGTACGATGCATAGTTTCTTCAAACTCCCTTTCTATCCGCTGCTGCCGGATGACCCGAACTTGAGTCTCCAGCGTGGTCGTATCCATGAATTTTTCAAATACACCAAGCCTCACCGGAAGCTGTTGGAACAAATAGAACTGGTCATCATCGACGAGATTTCAATGGTAAGGGCGGATATCATTGATGCCATCGACCGAATCCTACGTGTATACTCTCACAATCTGCGTGAACCTTTCGGAGGAAAACAACTGTTATTGGTAGGCGACGTATTCCAACTGGAGCCCGTCGTAAAAAACGACGAACGGGAAATATTGAACCGCTTCTATCCTACACCCTATTTTTTCTCTGCCAGAGTATTCGGCCAGATAGACCTGGTATCCATCGAACTTCAAAAGGTATACCGCCAAACAGACCCCGTTTTTGTCGGCGTCCTCGACCATATCCGGAACAATACAGCCGGAGCGGCTGATCTGCAACTACTGAACACCCGTTATGGAAGCCAGATAGAAGAATCGGAAGCTGATATGTATATCACTCTGGCCACCCGTAGAGACACGGTAGACTCTATCAACGAAAAGAAACTGGCGGAACTTCCCGGAGACCCAATTACTTTTGAAGGAGTCATCGAAGGAGATTTCCCCGAAAGCAGTCTACCCACCTCACAAGAGCTCGTACTGAAACCCGGTGCACAAATCATCTTTATTAAAAATGATTTCGACCGCAGGTGGGTAAACGGTACCATTGGTGTCATTGCCGGAATTGATGAGGAAGAAGAAACCATCTACGTTATCACCGACGATGGAAAAGAATGTGACGTAAAGCGTGAATCATGGCGCAATATCCGTTATCGCTACAACGAAAAGACAAAAGAAATAGAAGAAGAAGTCTTAGGTAGCTTCACACAATATCCCATTCGGTTAGCTTGGGCCATCACTGTCCATAAGAGTCAGGGACTGACTTTCAGCCGTGTAGTCATCGACTTCACAGGTGGTGTATTTGCAGGTGGACAAGCATACGTGGCACTAAGCCGCTGTACCTCACTGGACGGTATTCAGCTCAAAAAGCCTATTAACCGTGCTGACGTCTTCGTCCGCCCCGAAATCGTAAACTTTGCCGGACGTTTCAACGACCGGCAGGCTATCGACAAAGCTCTGAAACAAGCGCAGGCCGACGTGCAATACGCTGCTGCTTCACGCGCTTTCGACAAAGGAGACATGGAAGAATGTCTGGAACAGTTTTTCCGCGCCATTCATTCCCGCTATGATATTGAGAAACCTGTTCCCCGCCGTTTTATCCGACGTAAACTCGGTGTCATAAACACCTTGAAAGAGCAGAATAAGAAACTCAAAGAGCAAATGCGCGAACAGCAGGAACGCCTCCGCCAATATGCTCACGAATATCTATTAATGGGTAACGAATGTATCACCCAGGCACACGACTCACGTGCCGCCCTCGCCAACTACGACAAGGCACTTAGTCTCGACCCTAATTATGTGGATGCCTGGATACGCAAAGGAATCACTCTCTTCAACAACAAAGAGTATTTCGATGCTGAAAACTGCTTCAACACTGCAGTCACCCTCTATCCGGCAAACTTTAAAGCTGTCTATAACCGTGGAAAGCTCCGGCTAAAAACAGAAAACACAGAAGGTGCCATTGCCGACCTGGACAAGGCCACCAGCCTGAAACCGGAACATGCCGGTGCACACGAACTCTTCGGAGACGCTCTGTTGAAAGTCGGGAAAGAAGGAGAAGCCGCCTTACAATGGAGAATTGCAGAAGAACTTAGAAAGAAAAAATAGCCTATTCTTCCCGACCTCCGCACCTATCCATCTTTGTCATCTACACACTTACATAAAAATCATCCTACACACAATATCTCCATCAAACAGTGCCCCCGCATGGCCTCCCGGCCTCGTCTGCACGGCGTCAAGCGGAGGTTTCATTCCCGGCGTTAAGAAGGGCAGACTGTTTGAGCGAAGCGAGTTTCTGCCCTTTAGCCGGGGATGAGACCGGAGTAGCCGGGCAGACGCAGCCTTGATTTTTTCTTTTTGGTACTTTTTCTTTTGTATCAAGACAAAAGAAAAAAGTACATAAAGATAACAAAAAAAGCGGAAGTACAAAACCCCCGCTTTCTCTATCATATTAATCTTTACGCTTTTCTAACATTTAACGCGACTTATTTTTTTGTTTCCGTGTCGTCATCCTTCCGTTTCGGTTCCTTCTTGGCAAGTAGAACGATATTATACACATAATCCGTCATCCACTGCTCCGAGTATCCCAGACGCTCTTTGTATTGGCGGATAGCCGCAGCCGTCTTATGCACATCATCCGCTTTCCATACCATTTTGGTGCAAACATCATGCACCGTCTTCTGCGTCATGCCATACAGAGCCTTTTTAAAGATCGACGGCATACGGAACTTCCACTGCATCAGATTTCCCATCAACATCATCAGATCATTAGAAAATCCCTGATACATGAACAAATAAGATTGAATATCATTTTGAGTGCGGCAGTTACGTTTCACGGAAGAGTCGATTTCCTTAAAGAAGTTCTCGTTCAACCCATAATCCTGCATCAGCATTTTGCGTGACGCAGACTTTTCGGCCAATCCCAGTTTACCGTTTTGAGTAGGCACTTTAAACAAACGTTTGAAGTTAGCTACGTCCGGCAAGAAGCGGATATTAGTGATACCGAGGTTTGTGGCGATAACTGACTGGAAATAAACCCGGGTCAGTGATATGAAATCTTCTACATTGCCGACTTTTGTTTCATCGGATTTTTTCTTGAATAAACCAAATAAGCCCATTGTTATATTTACAATTTTACAATTTACAATTTACTATTTGAGTGCGTGGAAGGTATATAATATAACTACCATCTGTCAATTTGCGTGCAAAGGTACAAAAACAGTTGGTTTTCACCAACATTCCAAGTCCTTTTCGATGTCCGGCAT
>ERZ772855.3744-NODE-3744-length-11154-cov-17.533291_pt1 | contig 11154 bp, 8 predicted proteins | sample MGYA00511900_ERZ772855 | MGnify/ENA primary metagenome ERZ772855 (study PRJEB29015, sample SAMEA2737701) | human gut metagenome | biome: human gut; feature: human-associated habitat; material: faeces | place: China | collected 2012 ...
TTTCTGCTATAATACTGACAAGAAAGAAGGGCTTATGGCGTTTTTCTAGCGAGCTTGGGATAGTGAAAGCCAAGTAGAGCAAAGTAAGCAAGTGGCGCTTTCTCTCAGTAAAGAGCTGAGTACAAACAGATAAAATGAAGTAATAAATTAGGGTGGAACCGCGTTTCTGACGCCCCTAGGTCGAACGACTTAGGAGCAGAGACACGGTTCTTTTTGTATCCTGAGTCATAAGAAACTTTATGATTAAGGAGTAAATAGTGTCTAAAAAACTAACCTTCCACTGCGTCAGTGGCAGAGACCTCCTTACAGTCGGACTGCCCCACGCTCAGCACTAGGGTGACTGAGCTAGACGCAGTACTAACTCGTCTTGCCTCGTATAATCGACGAGGCAGACTCGTGTCGCAAGAAATCATTTTTAATTAAGGAGTATTCAATGTCTAAGAAATTAACATTTCAAGAAATAATTTTGACTTTGCAACAATACTGGAATGACCAGGGTTGTATGCTTATGCAGGCTTATGATAACGAAAAAGGTGCGGGTACGATGAGTCCTTACACCTTTCTTCGTGCCATTGGTCCGGAACCATGGAATGCGGCTTATGTAGAGCCATCTCGTCGTCCAGCAGATGGTCGTTACGGGGAAAACCCAAACCGCCTTTACCAACACCACCAATTCCAAGTGGTTATGAAACCTTCTCCATCAAACATCCAAGAGCTCTACCTTGAGTCATTGGAAAAATTGGGGATCAATCCTTTGGAACACGATATTCGTTTCGTTGAAGATAACTGGGAAAACCCATCAACTGGTTCAGCTGGTCTTGGTTGGGAAGTTTGGCTTGACGGTATGGAAATCACTCAGTTCACCTACTTCCAACAAGTTGGTGGATTGGCAACTGGTCCGGTAACTTCTGAGGTCACTTATGGTTTGGAACGTTTGGCTTCTTACATCCAAGAAGTAGATTCTGTTTACGATATTGAGTGGGCTCCAGGCGTTAAATACGGAGAAATCTTCCTTCAACCAGAATACGAACACTCAAAATACAGCTTTGAAGTTTCTGACCAAGATATGCTTCTTGAAAACTTCGAAAAATTTGAAAAAGAAGCAGGACGTGCTTTGGAATTGGGTCTTGTTCACCCTGCCTATGACTACGTTTTGAAATGTTCACATACTTTTAACTTGCTAGATGCTCGTGGCGCTGTTTCTGTTACAGAACGTGCCGGTTACATTGCCCGCATCCGTAACTTGGCCCGTGTCGTAGCTAAGACCTTCGTTGCAGAACGTAAGAAACTCGGTTACCCACTTCTTGACGAAGCCACACGCGCAAAACTCCTAGCAGAAGAGGAAGAATAATAAGCGTTACAAGAATGGAAAATGGGCAAACAAAGTGAGCCCACATGGCTACCCAGAGGCAAGTCGAAGACTTGCTAAAGGGATAGGCGCCGCTGTACTGGTATATGGGAATTTTTGAAACGTTAGGTTCAAAAATCAGTTAGCTAAATCCACTTTGATGAGACTGTTGGAAATCTATGTCAAGGAGACACCAGATTTCCATACAGCCTCACAAAGTTAGTTAGCAACGTCCCCAGTACCTAAGGCGCCTATCAAAAAAAGAATTTTGTAAAGGAAGAAACATGACAAAAAACTTATTAGTAGAACTTGGACTTGAAGAGTTGCCAGCCTACGTTGTCACACCAAGTGAAAAACAACTCGGTGAGAAAATGGCAGCCTTCTTGGATGATAACCGTCTCTCATACGAAAGCATTCAAACCTTCTCAACACCACGCCGTTTGGCAGTCCGTGTGATTGGTTTGGCTGATCAACAATCTGATTTGACCGAAGATTTTAAAGGACCTTCTAAGAAAATCGCCTTGGATGCAGAAGGAAACTTCTCAAAAGCGGCTCAAGGATTCGTCCGTGGGAAAGGCCTGACTGTTGATGATATCGAATTCCGTGAAGTCAAAGGTGAAGAGTACGTTTATGTCACTAAGCACGAAGCTGGAAAACCTGCCAAAGAAGTCTTGGCTGGCGTTCCAGAAGTGCTTGCTTCATTGACCTTCCCTGTCAGCATGCACTGGGCTAACAACACCTTTGAATACATTCGCCCAGTTCACACATTGACAGTTCTTTTGGGCAACGAAGCGCTCGACCTTGATTTCTTGGATATCAAGTCAGGTCGTGTGAGTCGTGGACACCGTTTCCTTGGACATGAAGTGGAAATTACTAATGCGGATTCTTATGAAGAAGACCTTCGTACTGTTTACGTGATTGCGGATAGCAAAGAACGTGAAAATATGATTCGTGAGCAAATCAAAGCTATCGAAGCAGAACAAGGTGTTCAAGTTCAAATCGAAGAAGGCCTTTTGAATGAAGTCTTGAACTTGGTCGAATACCCAACTGCCTTTATGGGAAGTTTTGACACTAAATATTTGGATGTTCCAGAAGAAGTTTTGGTGACCTCAATGGAAACACACCAACGTTACTTTGTTGTACGTGACCTTGATGGTAAGCTCAAACCAAACTTCATCTCAGTCCGTAATGGTAACGCTGAGCACTTGGAAAATGTCGTTCGCGGAAATGAAAAAGTCTTGGTTGCCCGTCTCGAAGATGGTGAATTCTTCTGGCGTGAAGACCAAAAACTTAAGATTGAAGACCTCGTTGCTAAATTGGCGAACGTAACCTTCCATGAAAAAATTGGTTCTCTTTCAGAACACATGGCGCGCGCGGGTGTTATTGCAGCGTCACTAGCTGAGCAAGCTGGTTTGACAGCTGAAGAAACGGCAGCCGTAGCTCGTGCAGCTGAAATCTACAAATTTGACCTCTTGACTGGTATGGTCGGAGAGTTCGATGAATTGCAAGGAATCATGGGTGAAAAATACGCTCTCCTTGCTGGTGAAGATGCTGCGGTTGCGACAGCTATCCGTGAGCACTACCTTCCTGATTCAGCAGACGGAGCCCTTCCAGAGACTAAGGTTGGTGCTATCCTTGCGCTTGCAGATAAATTGGATACCCTCCTTTCATTCTTCTCAGTAGGCTTGATTCCATCAGGTTCCAATGACCCTTATGCACTTCGTCGTGCAACACAAGGGATTGTTCGTATCTTGGATGCTTTTGGTTGGCACATCCCTATGGATGAATTGATCGACAGCCTTTACGCTCTTTCATTTGATAGTCTTTCTTATGACAATCAAGCAGAAGTTATCAACTTTATCAAGGCGCGTGTGGATAAGATGATGGGACGCACACCAAAAGATATCAAAGACGCTGTTCTTGCTGCTTCAAACTTTGTCGTGGCTGATATGCTTGAAGTAGCTGATGCCCTTTCAGAAGCTGCTAAGACTGATGGTTACAAGGCAGCTGTTGAGTCACTTTCTCGTGCCTTCAACTTGGCAGAAAAAGCGGATGCTTCATTGACAGTCGATGCTAGTCTCTTTGAAAACGACCAAGAAAAAGCCCTTGCTAAAGCGATTGAAGAGCTTGAATTAACAGGTTCAGCAAGTGACAAAATGGCACAGCTCTTCGCTCTTAGCCCAGTCATCGATGCCTTCTTTGACAACACTATGGTCATGGCAGAAGATGAAGCGGTTAAAAACAACCGTTTGGCCCTTCTTGCAGGTCTTGTAGCTAAAGCTAACGCTGTTGCAGCTTTCAACCAATTGAACACAAAATAATGACCTGATGACAGGTAGAAAGTAGGTCTTATTATGACACCTGAAAAAATCGCTCGTATCAATGAGCTTGCTAAAAAGAAAAAAACCGAAGGTTTGACTCCAGAAGAAGAAGTGGAGCAAGCAAAACTTCGTGAAGAGTACATTGAAGGCTATCGTCGTTCAGTTCGTCACCATATCGAAGGAATTAAAGTGGTTGACGAAGAAGGTAACGATGTGACACCTGAAAAACTACGTCAAGTACAACGTGAAAAAGGTTTGCATGGCCGTAGCCTTGATGATCCTGAATCATAATAACCATTAACAAGGGTTTGGAGCTTTCCAAGCCCTTGTTTTGGAGTGTAAAATTCTGAATATTCTGTATAAAATTGACCGATTATGCAAAAAATGGTAAAATATAAGTTATGTTAAAAATGGTAGGACTCAATGAGTCTTGCTTAATAGAATTGGAGTGAAAAAAATGTCGCAAAAGCAACATCATAAAGACGACGACAACCAGACTGAAAATGGGATGGTGCGTGGTCTTCAGAACCGTCACGTCCAGCTGATTGCCATCGCTGGTACCATCGGTACAGGTCTCTTCCTCGGAGCAGGGCGTTCTCTCTCCCTAACAGGACCTTCAATCATCCTAGTATATATACTAACTGGTATCTTCATGTATCTTATGATGCGAGCTATCGGTGAGATGCTCTACATGGATCCTGACCAACACACCTTTATCAACTTTATTACCAAATACCTTGGTAAAGGCTGGGGATTCTTCTCGGGTTGGTCTTACTGGGTATCACTGATATTCCTTGGAATGGCAGAAATTACGGCCGTATCGACCTATGTGCAATATTGGTTCCCAAGTTGGCCTGCCTGGCAGATTCAGATTATCTTCCTGATTATCTTGAGTTCGGTTAATCTAATTGCGGTTAAGATTTTCGGGGAAGTTGAGTTTTGGTTTGGGATGATCAAGATTATCACCATTCTTGCTCTTATCGCAACAGGTATCTTCATGGTAGCAACCAACTTTGAAACGCCTGCTGGACATGCTAGTCTTTCCAATATTACACAAGGCTTCCAGATGTTCCCTAAAGGTTGGGTAAGCTTTGTTATGACCTTCCAAATGGTCTTCTTTGCTTACCAAGCCATCGAATTTGTAGGGATTACAACTTCCGAGACAGCAAATCCACGTAAGGTCTTACCAAAGGCAATCAAGGAGATTCCGATTCGTATTGTCATCTTCTATGTGGGTGCCCTCATTGCCCTCATGGCTATCTTCCCATGGCAAAAACTTCCAGTTAATGAATCACCGTTCGTAACGGTCTTCCAAATGGCTGGTATCAAGTGGGCAGCAGCCTTCATTAACTTTGTTGTCTTGACAGCAGCGGCTTCATCATTGAACTCAACACTTTACTCTACAGGTCGTCACCTTTTCCAAATTGCTAAGGAAACACCAAATAGTAAAGTCATGAAAGCTTTGAAGCTAGATACTTTGTCACGTAATGGTATTCCTTCACGTGCCATCATTGTTTCAGCCATTGTAGTATGTGTTTCAGCCTTCATCAATGTCTTGCCTGGTGTATCTGATGCTTTCGCTTTGATTACGGCATCATCATCAGGGGTCTACATCGCCATCTATATCTTGACCATGCTTGCTCATCTCAAGTACCGTAAATCTCAAGAGTTCATGGCAGATGGCTTCCTTATGCCAGCCTACAAGATTCTTAATCCATTGACTATCCTTTTCTTCATCTTCGTCTTTGTTTGTCTCTTCTTGCAAAAGTCAACAGTTGTCGGAGCTATTGGAGCAGCCATCTGGATTGTCGTATTTAGTATCTATAGTAACTGGAAACACAGTAAATAAATCATTTAGCTCACCTTTATGGTGAGTTTTTTAGTTGTAAAAAAAGGACATAAGGTGTCCCAGTTATTAGTTATGCAATACTTTTTTGGTTTCCGTGGTGAAAGAATCCACCTAAGAGGCCCTTGCTACGATGGAAAATAGCAGGCTTATGATCGTTATGTGAACGACCATTAACATCAAGTTTAGCCCATTCAAGAGCCTGGTAGGCATTTCGGTCTGACACTGTAGATGTCCCAATATAGCTATAGATACCTGCCTGAGCAAGAATAAACCCTTGTAGTTGACGAATATGCTCATCATTGAGTGCTTCAGAAAAATGGATTTTAACTGTCTTATAAGTCAAGGCTTGGACAGACTCGACGATTGGCGACTCTGCTAAGAGGTGCAAAAGTTCTTGATGCTTAGTAAAGTACTTATCATAGTCCATTGGAAGAATGATAGTATGGGCAATCCAATCTTCCAAGTTGGCTTTGGCTTTCTTACTGAGACCTTTTGCTGTGATACTGAGATTATCTATATTGAAAGGAAGCTGGTCGATGTGAGCAGTGTTCGAACCATATGCCTTTCTGAAAAGCGGTGTACTTGATAGAATATGTCCAGTAGGGGAAATAATAGCCAAGGCAGTTTCCTTGGTTTGGTAACCAAGCTTGTGGCATTCCATGCTAGCGTATGTATCTTTAAATTCAATAATTGCTCTTGTTTTCATCGTGTAACTCTCTTTCTGTTAGTTTATAAACTAACAATAGTTTATCATGACTTATAATCTTGGTCAAGATTTTACTTTCAAAAACAAAATAATATTTTTGTAAGGGCTTGCAAAAACGTTTGAACTCTGATAAGATAGAACCATAGCAAAAGGATTGTTACTGGTCAGCAGGCAAAACCTAGATAAATACGAAAAACTAATGGGAGTAGTGTATGCTTATCCCAATTGGTTCTTGGTATTTATTTAGGTTTTTTTCGTTGAAAAAGCCTCAAAGAAAACTAGGATCCTAGACAAGAAAGGAGCCCTTATGGCTAAATATACTGAATTAGCTGAGGACATTCTCAAATACGTTGGTGGCAAGGAAAATGTCAATAGCTTGAAACACTGTGTGACACGTTTGCGCTTTGATTTGAAAGATGAATCTAAAGCAGATGATGACTACCTTAAGAACCGTGACGGTGTTGTTACTGTTGTTAAGGTAGGTGGACAATATCAGGTGGTTATCGGTAACCATGTCCCTGATGTTTATGCGGAGGTTCTCCAGGTTGGCGGTCTTCCAGCGGGTGGTAGTCTTGATCTTGATGAAGGTGATGCGCCTAAAGGGAATCTCTTTGACCGCTTTGTATCTTTGGTTTCAAGTATTTTCCAACCTTTCCTTGGGCCTTTGGCTGCAGCCGGGATTATCAAAGGAATAGTCGCTGTCATGGCAGCATGTGGCCTGTCAGCTGCAACAAGCCCTATGTATGTCATCTTGAATGCAGCAGGAGATGGTTTCTTCCAGTTCTTGCCAATCTTGATTGCCTTGACATCTGCTCGTCGTTTCAAGGTTAATGAGTTTACAGCTATTGCAATTGCAGGAGCACTTGTTTATCCTGATATTGCTACGATGGTGACTGCTCTTCAGAAAGCTGGTCAGGGTCATGTTCTAGGAGTTATTCCCTTTGCGCTTCCTGCAGGGGGCTACCTCTCGACTGTAATGCCTTCTATCTTGGCCGTTTGGGTGGCTTCATACATTCAAAAATTCTTTACCAAGATTACTCCAGATGTCATTAAAGTCTTCGTAGTACCCTTCTTTACATTACTCATTACTGTCCCATTAACATTCTTGGTGGTAGGACCAGTTGCTAATACTTTCTCTGATGGATTGACAAGTCTTTTCCAAGCGATCATGAACTTTAGTCCGATTGTCTTTGGTCTTATACTCGGTATCTCGTGGCAAGTCTTGGTTATGTTCGGAATGCACTGGGCGCTTGTTCCCCTTGCTATCCTAGATGTGGCAACAAACGGAAGTTCTATTATTCTTTCGGCAGCTATTCTTCCATGTTTCACGCAAACAGGTGTGTTGGGAGCTATCATGCTTAAAACGAAAGAAGAAAAAGTCCGTACCATCTCTATGCCAGCCTTCATTTCATCTATTTTTGGGGTGACAGAACCTGCTATCTATGGGGTAACCCTTCCAATGAAAACGCCATTCTACATTTCATGTGGTGTTTCAGGACTTATGGGGGCTGCCATGATGGCCCTAGATATTAAGACGTATTCAATAGGTGGTCTGGGTGTCTTTGTCTTCCCAAGCCTTATTGGGCCTGACGGTAACCTTTCTAAAGTTATCTTTGCCATTATTATTGCCATTGTGGGTGGTGTTCTTGCCTTCCTCATCCAACTTTTTGTCCGAGTACCAAATCTATACGGTGGTGGGGCAGCTAAGGTTGAGGAAAAAGCTGAAGAAGCTGTACCTGCTCCTAAGGAAATTCAACAAGAAATTATTGCGAGCCCACTTATCGGGAATGTTGTCCCACTTGACCAAGTACCTGACCAAGTCTTTGCTTCAGGAGCAATGGGTAAAGGTATTGCTATTGATCCTACTGATGGGGTAGTTGTCGCACCAGCTAAGGCAACCGTTAATTTAGTCTTCCCTACTGGTCATGCGATTGGTTTGACAACTGAAAATGGTGCAGAGCTTCTCATCCATATTGGTATGGACACTGTTTCTCTTGCTGGTAAAGGCTTCAAGACCTATGTGGAGGCAGGTGAAGTTGTAGAAGCAGGACAAAAACTTATCGAATTTGACCTAGCAACTATCCGAGATGCTAAATTACCAGTTATCACGCCAGTCATTGTGACCAATACACCTGACTTTGATGATGTCTTAACGACTAAAGAAGCTCGTGTTAACACTGGTGACTATCTCCTCACTGCTGTTAAATAAAAAAGAAATCCGAGAATCAACTTCTCGGATTTTTGTTTATTTGAATTTGTAGTCTTTAACAACTTCAACGGAATTAACCGTTACATTTTCTTTTGGTTTGCTGTTGTCATCAACTTCAAGGTTAGCAATGGTATCAACGACATCCATGCCTTTGATGACTTGTCCAAAGACAGTATATTTGGTATCACCAGCTGGGTAACCGCCTTTTTTGTAGGCGTCAATGATAGGTTTTGGATAGCCAGCATTTCCTAGTTGCTTGCTTTGATCGTCCTTGTTTTGAACAATGTAGAATTGGCTGCCGTTTGAATTTTTAGCACCAGTATTGGCCATAGCAAGTGCGCCACGGATGTTGTAGAGGAATGGTGTAGGCTCAACAGCGAAACCTTTCTTCCAGATAGATTCTCCTCCAGTACCGTCACCCTTAGGGTCACCACTTTGAATCATGAAGTCCTTGATGACACGGTGGAAGGTAAGTCCATCATAGTATTTGTCCTTGGCATGTTTCAAGAAGTTTTCAGAAGCCTTTGGAGCAAGTGTAGGGAAGAGTTTGACTGTGATATCACCCTTTGAAGTGTGGAGGATAACTTCAGCTTCGTCCTTACCAACCTTGTCAGACAACTGTGGAAAGGCATCTTTTCCAGATTTTTGGGCTTTTTCTAATTGTTTAGTGAATATCTTATTATCAACATAAGCATCTCCACGAACGGCGCGTGCGATGTTCTCACGAAAGGCAAAACCTAGGCCTGCGATAACAAGTACAATAATTAATGGAATGTACTTTTTAATGTTTTTCATATATAACTCCTTTGGTGCATTATACCTACTATTGTAGCAGAAAAAAACCTTTTGGGAAACGGTTAACAGAGGTCTTTAAATATGGTAGAATGGAACTATCAACAAGAAAATGAACATGGGACTAGATATAGGGAAAGGTTGCCTCAGGCTAAAAAGTGAGGGCTGACTTTTGGAAGGACGCATGCTACTTGCTCTTATCAGAGATAGGTGTCTAAATTCTAACTATAGAAAACTTCGCTAAGCTGAAGGGGCCTCTTGTTTGGATTTCTTGAAAAAAGGAGATTTTTATGTCAACTAAAGCAGAATGGGCTGAACTCTTTGAGTCGGTACACGGGCGTAAGCCTAGCCCCCAAGAATTTTTGGATGCTAAAGCAGCTGACTTTGATACAAGTGCTTTGGCTGCTCAAGCAGCATCTGTAGAAGTACCAGCTAATGAACCTGTCACTGAAGCAGTAGCGACAGAACCAGTTGCTACTGAAGAAGTCACAGAACAAGATGACATCGCAGATGTGGCTGAAACAGCTGAAGATGCTGTCGCAGAACAAGCAAGCAGTGAATCACCATTTGGAACAGCAGCCTTCTCAGAAGCACCTGCGCAACAACCAACACCACAATTTGATTCAAGCATGTTTGAAAAGGCACCTATCTCATCAGCTCAAGGATTTGGAACAGTTCCTAATCCAGCAGCAGCTGGCTCAGCAGATAAACCTCTTTTCAATCTTATCTTGCCAATCGTTGCGATTGTACTTTCAGTAATCTTTGCAGTCTTGGCATGGTTTGTAGGTCCTGCTTGGCTCTTCATCATCTTGACAGTCCTCGCAGTTGCGGTGGCAGTTGTTTCACTTGTCTTTAGCCTTAAATCAAGCAAGAAATTGCTTTCAATCATTGCAACAGGTGTTGCTGGTCTCATGCTCTTTGTGTCTATTGGTGGTTTGATTTTCCAAATCTCTCAAAACGCTAGTGATAACACAAGCTCAAGCAAGACATCAAAAGTTGCTGATAAAGACGATGATGACGCTGACAAGAAAGATGATGACAGCGATTCAAAATCTGACTCAAAATCTGACTCAAAAGGTGACAGTACTGATGTCAACGACTATATTGACAAAAATGCTAAATTTGATTGGAATGAATCTAAGTTCAAGAAGTTGAAAGCAGGTAAGGATACCGTTAAGTCTATCATCAAGACTTATGGTAAGGCTTCTGATGCACAAATCTCTGGCGATGAGATGAAGTTGAGTTATTCTGGTAAAGACTATGGTGAAAGTGTTTACCTAAACTTTAAGAAACAATATGACGGTACATTTATCTTGTCATATGCTTCAGGTAGATTCCCTCAAGATAAGGTAGAAGTTGATCGCTCTTACAAAGCTGACTGGACAAAAGAACAGTTTGATGCTCTCAATAAGGGTGATTACACTGATCCATCAAACGGTACGAAACTTGAAGATATCGTTAAGGATCACCCTAAAGCTTCAAGTGCAGAATACACAATCTCAACATCTCGTCAAGGTGAATTCAAAAAAGAAATGAGCATTTCTTATAGTGACTATGAGGCTGGAGATGGTAAACTCAAGAGTGTTTACTTGTCATTTGATACCAAAGAAGATGACGATACGTTCTACCTTACTTATAAATCAGGTCCAGATGGCGAGGATTAATTAAGGAACAGGAGGGGAAACCTTCCTGTTTTTTCTTGATAAAAGGAGAAAACTATTGAGATTTTTAAATTATACATTCGAGCAAAGTCAGTCTCTTGTCACTAAGGAGACCGTAGAAAAGCTCAATCAAAAAGGAAGCTGGAAACGATTTATTGGCTTGTTTATCACTTCAATTGTTATTTATTTCTTCTCTATTATCACACCCATGTTTATAAAAGGATTGACGCTTGATCAAAATCCAACATTTTCTTGGATTCAGTGGCCA
>ERZ772855.3746-NODE-3746-length-11146-cov-3.131097_pt1 | contig 11146 bp, 9 predicted proteins | sample MGYA00511900_ERZ772855 | MGnify/ENA primary metagenome ERZ772855 (study PRJEB29015, sample SAMEA2737701) | human gut metagenome | biome: human gut; feature: human-associated habitat; material: faeces | place: China | collected 2012 ...
ACCCTCGTTCACTAAAAACCACTCGAAGCCATATCATTTTGATGGTAAAAATGCTGGTAATGCTGGTTCGATTTCCCTTTTACCAACAAATGAGGGGGTGTTTTCATGTCACTGACTGATATTAAAGCAAAAAATGCAAAACCCCTTGAGAAGGAATACAAGCTGACTGATGGCTTTGGTATGTTCCTTCGTGTTACCCCTAAAGGTTCGAAATACTGGCAAATGGCCTACCGTTTCGAAGGGAAGCAAAAACTTTTCTCTATCGGTGTTTACCCTGCTGTTTCTCTTTCTGACGCAAGACAACGCCGTGACGAGGCCAGAAGGCTTCTGGCTCAGGGTATTGACCCTAATGCAAAGAAACAGGCAGAGGCTAAAGAGCTTAAAGCCAAACGTGATAATACACGCTCCTTCAGAACAGTAGCCAAAGCGTGGTTCGCCACGAAAACAAAATGGTCTGATGATTATGGTGATGCCGTATGGAAGCGCCTTGAAACTTATGTCTTCCCGGTAATCGGTGACAAAGATGTTGCCGAACTGGATACGGGTGATCTGCTGGTTCCGGTGAAAAAAGTTGAGGCTCTTGGTTATCTTGAAGTTGCCATGCGCATTCAACAATACATTACCGCGATCCTACGTCATGCCGTCCAGCAAAAGCTGATACGCCATAACCCAGCCTATGATATGGAAGGTGCAGTTCAGAAACCACAAACTGAACACCGCCCTGCACTTGAGCTGGAAGAAATACCCCAGCTACTGAACAAAATTGCCGAATACAAAGGCCGCAGGTTAACCATACTGGCAATACAGCTCAATCTGATGATTTTCATTCGTTCCAGTGAGCTTCGTTTCGCTCGCTGGTCTGAAATTGATTTCAAAAGTAAGTTATGGGTGATACCCGAACAGCGTGAAGCAATTGAAAACGTCAAACATTCGACTCGTGGTGCCAAAATGAAGCGTAAGCACTTCGTTCCCCTTTGTAAGCAAGCTATGAGGATACTAAAAGAGATCCGACAACTGACTTATGAAGAAGGCCATGATGATGGATTAATCTTCACTGGCTGTTATGACTCGTTTAAACCCATGAGTGAAAATACCATCAACAAAGCCCTGCGTAATATGGGATATAACACGAAGCAGGACATCTGTGGACACGGTTTCCGCACTCTGGCCTGTAGTGCCTTAATTGAGTCCGGGCTATGGTCAGAAGACGCTGTAGAGCTTCAAATGAGCCATAAGGAAAGCAACAGCGTCCGTGCTGCTTATACCCACAAGGCAAAACATCTTGAGCAGCGTCGCCTGATGCTCCAATGGTGGGCTGACTACCTTGATGCAAGCAGAAACGGTATGGTAAGGCCGTTTGAATTTGCCACAGATGCTCGTTTTGGGTTAGAAAACCAAGCCTAACCGCTTGATAACAAATCACATAGCAGCATGTAACCCTTTGTTTTGAATATATTTGAATAGCCATCATTGGTTGATGGCTATGACTTCATGCCGTAAAATGCTTACCAATTTCGGACACTGCTTTCCCGTGACCTCATGATGGATACTTTTTATGAAAAAAATAACTTCTGATATGCCAGAACTACAATCAATGAATATCACTGAAGATAATATTAGCAAACTTAAGTCATTGTTTCCTGAAGCATTTAATGAAGGAAGCATCGATTTCGATGTTTTAAAGCAGCTTTTAGGTGAGAATGTAGACGAAAAAGAAGAGCGCTATGGCCTGAACTGGCATGGTAAACGTCAGGCTCGCCAGCTTGCTCTAACCCCATCTCGTGGCACCTTACGCCCGTGTAAAGCTGAAAGTGTTGATTGGGATAACACCCAAAATATTATGATCGAAGGTGATAACCTTGAAGTGTTAAAGCTCCTTCAAAAAAGCTACGCCGGAAAAGTAAAGCTTATTTACATCGATCCGCCTTATAACACCGGGAAAGATTTTGTTTATCCTGATAACTTCCAAGATAACATTAAAAATTATCTTGAGATCACAGGGCAAACAGAAGAGGGTTCTCGACGCAGCACGAATACCGAAACCAGTGGTCGCTATCACACCAATTGGTTAAATATGATGTATCCACGTTTGAAACTTGCTAAGAATCTTTTAAGAAAAGATGGCGTTATCGCAGTTAATGTCGATGATATCGAATCAGACAATGTTAAGAAGATGTGTAGTGAAATCTTTGGCGAGGAAAATTTCATTGCCAACATTGTATGGCAGTCGAAAGATACCCCGGGGAATGACTCTATATCTATAGCTCAAACCCACAATCACCTTTTTTTGTATCATAATGGTCAGTTGTCTCTTAATCTTTTAGATAGAAATGAAAAGCAATTATCTAATTACAAAAATCCAGACAATGACCCACGAGGTGTATGGTTAGCAACACCGTTAACAAGAAGCGAATTTCGTGAGAGAGATTATTATCCTTTGATTAACCCAATGGGTAAATCTATTTATCCACCAGATGGAACATGCTGGCGTCGCCCAAAAGATATATTAAGTGAGTTACAGGAAGAAGATAGAATATGGTGGGGGAAAAGTGGGGATTCCAACTTCCCTATGGAAAAAAAATTCCTTTCTGAAACTAAATCAGGTGTGGTAAACCAAACTTGGTGGCCTTATGACTTTGCAGGTAGCACTAGAAACGCCAATGCGGAAATCAAATCGCTATTTGATGGAGTCAAAGTATTTGATACACCTAAACCAACCAAGCTTATAGTAAGACTAATAAGCATGATCACAAATAAGGACTCGCTTGTGATGGACTTCTTCGCTGGTTCGGGAACTACAGGACATGCAGTTTACCTTAAGAATAAAGAAGACGGAGGGAATAGAAACTATATTCTAATTCAGCTCCCTGAAATGATTTCGCCAGATAATAAAGAACAAAAAACACTGGCTGAATTCTGTACTAATAACGGACTTAATTTAAAAATTTCAGAGCTAACCAAAGAACGCCTGCGTCGTGCAGGTAAAAAAGTTCGTGAAGACAATCCAGAATGGAATGGTGATGTCGGTTTTCGTGTGTTTAAACTTGATACATCTAATATTCGTCCGTGGGAAGCCTCCGCCGAAACACTTTCACAACAGCTTGATGCTTATGTAAGCCCAATCCTTGAAGGTCGTAGTGAAGAAGACTTGCTGACTGAACTGATGCTTAAGCGTGGTATTGATCTGAGTGTAAACGTTGAAACCCGTCAGTTTGATGAATTAACTGTTTCTTGTGTTGATGGTGGCAAATTGTTTACCTGCTTTACCCGTCAAATCCCTGCCTCTTCTGTTGAGGAACTAACCAAGGGGATCATTGACTGGCATAAGAGTTTAAAAGCTGGCAAAGATACTGTCTGCTATTTCCTTGATGACGCATTTGAAAATAATGTTGCTAAAACAAATCTTTGCGCCATTCTGGAACAACATGGCCTGACTAACCTGCACAGCCTGTAAGGGAATGAGATGAAACTACATTTTGAATCTGACCTTACCTATCAGCAAAACGCCATAACATCAGTTTGCGATCTGTTTGAAGGTCAGGAAAAATGGGAAAGCGAAATGACTGTGCTGGCACCAGCTCAGGGCGTTCTCTCATTTGAAGGTTCAACGGGTTCAATGCCTGTTAACCCACAAATACCCGAAGATGATGTTCTGCTAAAAAACTTAAACAATGTTCAGTTGAAAAACCAGCTTCCACCTTCACCTGTGCTCGACAGCCATGATTTTACTGTCGAGATGGAAACAGGGACAGGTAAGACGTATGTTTATCTTCGCACCATGCTTGAGTTGAATAAACGATATGGCATGAGCAAATTTATCATCGTAGTTCCTTCCGTTGCCATCAAGGAAGGCGTTTATAAAACACTACAAATTACTGAAGAGCATTTCAAAAGCCTGTATGCGGGAGTTCCATACGAATACTATCTGTATGATTCGGCAAAACCTGCGGATGTTCGAAATTTTGCAACCAGTTCTGTTATGCAGATCATGGTAATGACTGTGGGTGCGATTAACAAAAAAGATGTTAACAAGCTCTATCAGTCCAGTGAAAAAACAACTGTGGACGATCTGGATAAGCCCATTGATTTAATCCGTGCTACACGTCCAATTATTATTGTCGATGAACCGCAAAGTGTTGATGGTGGCTTAAATGGTGCAGGTAAAACCGCACTTGATGCTATGCACCCAATGTTTACCTTACGCTATTCAGCGACACATGTGCATAAACATCATATGGTGTATCGCCTCGATGCCATTGATGCTTACAATCAGAAACTGGTGAAACAAATCGAAGTTGCCGGGCTTGAAGTCCAAAATGCAAGTAATAGCCCCTATGTAAAACTGGTCAGTATTAACAATAAGAAGAATAGCATTAGCGCGACTCTTATTGTTGATATAGCCGATAAAAAAGGGGGCGTAAATCGTTCTGAAATTACCGTGCATGACGGTATGACACTTGATGACGAAACGGGGCGTGATATTTATCAGGGATACAGGATAAGTGAGATCCGCACGGGCAAAGAAGGCTATCTGACACTGGATACGCCTTCTAATACCTACTATATGAAAGAAGGTGATATCGTAGGTGATATTGACCCAATGCTTATCCAGCGGCATATGATTAGACGTACAATCCGTGAACATCTGGATAAAGAGCTTCGCCTTAATCCTCAGCAAATCAAGGTTCTTACCCTATTTTTCATTGATAAGGTTGATTTCTATCGCCAGAATAATGAAGAAGGACTGCTTGAACCGGGTGAATATGCCCGCATCTTTGAAGAAGAATATCTAAAGGCCATTAAAAGCCCCGCATATAAAACTTTGGTTCCTTCTCATCCAGAACATGCTAAAGACGTTCATGATGGTTATTTTTCCATTGATAAAAAAGGTGCATGGGCTGAAACAACCGAAAGCAATAATGCAGGCCGCGAAAATGCGGAACGCGGTTATAACCTCATCATGAAAAATAAAGAGAAGCTTTTGAGTTTCTCTAATCCGGTGAGATTTATTTTTTCACACTCTGCTTTGAAAGAAGGCTGGGATAACCCCAATGTATTCCAGATCTGTAGCCTTCGAGAGATGGGAAGTGAACGAGAACGTCGTCAAACATTAGGGCGTGGTCTTCGCCTGTGTGTTAACCAAGAGGGTGAACGTGTTCGTGATGACAGCATTAACATTCTGACTGTAATTGCCAGTGAAAATTATGAAGCCTATGCTGAACGACTACAGAGTGAAATTGAGAACGAAACAGGCATCCGTTTTGGTATCATCGAAAAAGATGCGTTTGCACATCTGATCGCCTCTGATTACCCGCAAGGTGTAGGTATCGCAGGTTCACATGAGATTTGGGCTGAACTCCAGACTGAAGGTTATCTGGAAAAGTCGGGAAAAATAACTAAAGCACTGAAAGAAGCCCTTTTCAAAAACACTTTTGCTGTTGGCGAGAAGTACGCCTTACTACAGGAACAAATTGAAACTATCCTACGTAAATCAGCAGGGCGACTCAATATAAACAATGCTGATGAGCGTAAAACAATCAAATACCGGAAAGAAGTCTTAAACAGCCCGGAATTCGAAGCGTTATGGCAGCGCATTTGTCAAAAAACGCTGTACCGTCTGGCATTTGATGAAGATGAATTGATTAAATCCTGTACGAAATCACTTTCTGAAATGCAGCCTGTAGCGAAAGCAATGGTCAGTTTCAGCAAAGCAACGATCAAACAAAGTCAATCTGGCCTTGATGTTAAAGCTCTGTCTAATGGGACAACAAGCACTGTAATTGATGTTGCAGAGCAGCCATTGCCAGATATTCTTGGTGTTCTACAGGAAAAAACCGGACTGACAAGACGCAGTTTAAGCACCATCCTGAAAGAGAGTGGAAGACTCGCTGATTTTGCTAAAAATCCACAGCAGTTTATCAGTGAAGCTATAGGCCGAATCAACTACTGCAAACGCCTGTCAATTGTTGATGGTATTAAATATTATCCACTGAAAGGCGAGGTATATGCGCAAAGCCTGTTTATGGATAAAGAACTGACGGGATATGCCCGTAATCTTTTTGAAACCTCGTCTAAGTCAGTTTACGAATACGTTCCTAAAGATTCTGAAGTCGAAGGCCGTTTCGCTCAGGAACTCGAAGAACAGGATGAAGTTAAGCTTTATGTGAAGCTTCCCGGTTGGTTTAAAATACCGACTCCACTGGGAACCTACAATCCTGACTGGGCCTTAGTTATTGAAGACAATGGTGAAGAACATATTTACTTTGTTGTAGAAACAAAAAGTAAACACATTGGCCTTGGTAATGAAGAAGATGCGAAAATTACTTGTGGTAATGCTCATTTTATCTCACTCAAAGATCAGATGAATAATCCTGCGAGATATATGCGCTCTACAAACATAAATGATGTATTAAGCAGTATATAAAATGGAAAAGGGCCGTAAGGCCCTTTCCTTAAATAAGAAACCAAAAATAATTTATCAAGCCCTTTTTGTTAGATAGACGTGAAAATTAATGTGTTGCTATTCCCACCGCTTTCACATTGTGTTGCAGTTTCTGCGACATCCAGCACCCCTCCTGCAGCTTTCACATTACCTGCTTCACCAACACCCGCTGTATAGAAGTTCCCCGCAGCTGCAGTGATAATTTTCGTACACTCTGCAGCGGGCACGTTTGAATAGGTTATTGTAAATGAGGAACCTGCAGCCGCAGAAGGTCCTGTATCTGCTGATTCAACCACAACATTTCCTTTGAATGCATTTATTGGTGTTGAACCATTTAACATATTATCAGGAAATATTTTAGCCTGAACAGCAACAGTATTAGTTAATCCTGTAAAACTTGACGCTGATGTATAAAGCGCCTTAACACCCGCTTGGATTGTTGCTATGTTATTACTTTCAGCCTGTGCACGTTGAGAAGCTTGTACTTTTGGATAAACGATAAAAGCAGCTACTACTAATGCTGCGATGATCCCAAGAACAAGTAATAGTTCTAAAAGTGAGAAACCTTTTTTATTTTTTATGTTTTTAATTAATACTGTCTTTTTCATTTCCTTTATATCTCCATAATTGATCAAAATGATATAAAAGAAATAATAAATATAGAAATAAATGCAACAACAAAAAGAATATTATATACAAAGCAGCCGACAAGCGGATTACTTAACAGAAAATAAAAAGACCGTGTTCACTTACGGTCTTTTTATCGGGAGTATACCCCCATGACTTTATTAAATACCACCACAGCTTACAAGATTTGAATATGGAGTTATTCATCTGTGATGATAAAAATAAAATACAATTAATATAAAATAATGTCAAATTTAATTCAATGAAAGTTAAATTCCATAAAACATTTTATATTTATGCAATGACTTCTATATTCCATTAAGTTTTTCGGCCTTTCATACTAGCCAGAAATAACATTCCGCTTCTTTTAAATCTTTCTTTATCATCTGGATGTAGGTGAGGTATCTCTAGTAGCATACCTAAAACAAGATCCTTATCCACCGTAAAAATATCACAATCAAGAACCTTGGCAACTTCCGCACCTAAAATTATTTTCTGGCGTGTTTCTATCTGTTTAGACTCTTTTTTAGACTTATGTTGTAAACGATTTAAACGCATCTGAGCAGATGCTAATTGCTGTTCCAGTGTCTTTTTTATTCGTGGTTTCTTTCTGGTTTGTTCTTTATCTGAAATATCACTCATTTTCTATCCTCCTATAGTTCCATGATACATATATATTTCTTATATATATGTTAGTCAATGAGGATATTTAAAAATGATTTTATTAACCTTTTTTGTAAGATGGGAACTTTTCTTTTAAGATATTAAAACGGTTAATAATATTTTCATGTTCTACTGAAAAATAATCTATGCTCCTTTTCAGAAGATCATTGGCAACATCAACGACAAATTGGCTTCCTTCACTATGATTATAGACAGTAAATACATCAGCTATCCAATGATAGCAGCAAAGCGTCAACAAAATACAATAGTCTTGATATTCTTTAATTCCTGATAAAAAAGTATATCCGTTATAATCTACTTGCCTTGTTCTTCTATAATATTGTCTAAGCGTGGGTTTCATTATTATTAAATTGTTTTTAACTATATCATAGTGAATGTCATCCTGAACGTAGTCGTTTTTAAGAAAGAAGTTATTGCTATGAACATATAAAGCATAGGCAATCGTTTCAGTAGAGATTCCATATTTCTCGCATAGAGCCGTTGAGACAACAGGATTGTTTTCTATATGTCTTATAAACTCACTTTCTTTCAATTTTTTTGTTTTAGTTTTAGTTTTATTCATATATTTCTCACTATTATTATATCCGATTAACGACGGAAGGTTTCTGGTCTTTTCCACTCAAACACTACTGCATGACGTTCTTTGTCTCTTTCTTTTTTGATCTGACAAGATATACGATTGTTGAGGATCTTTTTTCGAGCGATTTTTAAAACTTCTTTCATTTCACATTTTACAAGCTTTCTACCTTTAATTTTCATTTCTTCATATATGGCATTATTGATAAAATCTCTTTCGTTAGCTGATAGTATCTTTAATCTTCCTTGCTCATCCGCATTATTTGATATGGTATTAATTGTTTCATCTTCTTTTTTTTCCATATCAACTTTACTCTTCTTTTGTTTTTTTGATTTTTGCTCTTTTCTAATCGAGCGGACTTGATCACGAGCAATAAATTTGACAGTCTGTTTTTCTTTTTTATTTAGTGCTTTACCTTTTAACTTAGCGGCTTCTTCCAGAAAATCATCTATTATCTTTTTTTCATTCTCAGTAAGATTTTGTATCCATCCCATTCTTAATTTTTTTGTTTTACTTTCCATATCATTACCTTTTTATTTATATTTCTTAATTAATACAATTAAAAACCAAAATACTCAAATTAATCCATGCACTATATTTAGTTTATGAACCTACGTACTTTCCATTAGTTACTTAATGAAACATCACCTACCTACTGATTTTTTAAATTATTTTTTTGTACTAGTAGTACTAGAATTTTATTAGATTAGGTTCTGGGTTTTAGGTAGCGACTTTCAGTCGTAGTAGTTTTCCGTCAGGAAAACTTAGTTTTTCTGCAAGCTTCACCCCCCTAACCCCCCGTAAAAAATACTATTGTAATATTTTTTTTAGGTTCGCAGGTTGGCGATTCTCACCGTAGCTATTGAGTTCCAGCACGTTTCCATTACTGGGACACCCCATCGGACTCCTACGGATACATCATGATCATTTAAAGCATTTTCTCGTTTTACTAAAGAAAATTATACTACCGCTTTATAGATTTTAGATGAACGCTTCAAGTTGGTGGCTACCGACTTCCCCCCGTTTATATGCCACCTACAATAACCTAAGAACAAAACAGTTTTTAACACATGATGTCCAAAGATTCTTAGACCTGATACAGCAGGTTTTAACGTTATTGCTTTCGAGAACTAAAATGTTTTTGGAAATGGTATTTGAAAAGCTTGTAAAAAGTTGAGATTTAGATTTGACAAATATGAAAAGATTATTTAATACTTTATTATATTTGTAATCACGTTATTCCTCTAACTGATTACAAGGCTTCAAAAGTCGGCAAAACTTTTTTAGTCCTTAAAAAGTCAACTTTGAAAGTTGGCTTTTTTTGTATCTTTATTTTATTTACAACACAATATTTTGCTTGTCAAATAAAACAACCTAACTTTATTAAAAAATAAAAAAGACCAGATAAACATTTAGTCTTTTTCTCTCTGTTATATTTCACTATACTACTTTAAAACGTTCTGTATGCGATTTTAAGACGCTGTTTTAAGAGCTTTAGTATTTACGTTGATTTTAAGATATGACCGTAAACTGTGCATGTATAAGCCTACAATCGATGTTTACAGCCTGTGTTTCACGAAGATGAACTAAAACACCAATAACAGAATGAAGAAGCCATAATGCCCTACTTTTCCATACTTGATTACTGCTACTTCACTGTTCTATGTGTCATGAACTCATTATACCTCTTCCAGCAACATGACATCTTTCGTCTAGTGGAAAACATGAACTTTGATATCAACCTCACCTTATAATATAAGATGAAATATTTATGTGATATGTTGTATTGACAGTAAGAACATACACCTTTCTTTTTGTTATCCCCTCTCCATGAAAACAAAGTTAAATCAGATTAAATGCTTACCGCCATAGCTCTAAACAACTTATTAAGGGCGTTATCTTTAATCTCTGATACTATGCTGTTGAAGTTTTGTATCTCAAGATCGATATAATCATAAAAGATAAAATGTGTTCCATCAGGAGCAGCACCATCTCTGGTATTCACAGCACAATGTTTATTTAGAAACCAGTCAATAAAAAGATAAACATCATTATCAACAAATCCAATTTTACAGATAGAGTCATTCAGTTCTGTTTTCGTCTTATCTAATAAAGTTAAATAAGCGTCTTTAACACATTTACCTGACTCTTCTTTTAGAGTTAAAGAGAAAGACTGTTCTTTTAGTTTGTTAATCTCCCACTTTAACTTTCTGGTTATAGAATGAAGTTTATCGTATACCGCCTCCGCTTGTTTTAAGTTGTCTTTGTTATACATGGTTATTGTTCTCATAATCCTCTCCTTTTTAATACAAATAATATAATACAGAATTTACTCGCTATGTCTTTGCTTTTGATGATTATATATTTGATATAGTTTGACTTAATTCTGATTTTTTAATGTTCTTATATGTTTCAATGGCATCTGCCAATGTTTTTATTTCACGCATACGAAATACAACAGATAAAAATCAATAGCAGCACTTAGTGATTGCCGCAAGCAATCACATTGCTGAAACAGGGCAAGGCCCTGTTAATGATAGTCAGTTTCAAATTTTGTTTTTTATCAGTTTGGAATAAAGCATGGTCAGACCAGTTTAAAAATCAAAAATAGGATAATGAAAAATTGAATAATCGTACACTTGTGCGCTAGCGCACACTAACATTTTAAGCGATTCTCTCCACGTTACTTAATTTTTCTCGTTAGAGTTTTTCTTTTTATTTGTTATATTTTTATTATAATTTTCATGCCTAACCTGTGAATTGTGCAACACGGAAAAACATCTGTTATTTTCACTGTTTTATCTAAATTTCACTTT
>ERZ772855.3748-NODE-3748-length-11143-cov-15.596411_pt1 | contig 11143 bp, 14 predicted proteins | sample MGYA00511900_ERZ772855 | MGnify/ENA primary metagenome ERZ772855 (study PRJEB29015, sample SAMEA2737701) | human gut metagenome | biome: human gut; feature: human-associated habitat; material: faeces | place: China | collected 2012 ...
ATAACGAGCCCCTCCTAAGGGCTAATTGCAGGTTCGATTCCTGCAGGGGACACCATTTATCAGTTCGCTCCCATCCGTACCAGTCCGCAAAATCCCCTGAATATCAAGCCTTCCGTAGATTCACAGTTCGTCATGGTTCGCTTCAGATCGTTGACAGCCGCACTCCATGACGGGTAAAAAGTGGATAAAATAATTTTACCCACCGGATTTTTACCCATGCTCACCGTTAAGCAGATTGAAGCAGCAAAGCCGAAAGAAAAACCATACCGCCTTCTCGATGGTAATGGCCTGTACCTTTATGTCCCTGTATCCGGGAAAAAGGTATGGCAGCTTCGCTACAAGATTGACGGTAAGGAGAAAATCCTGACCGTCGGAAAATATCCGCTTATGACTTTGCAGGAAGCAAGGGATAAAGCATGGACCGCGAGGAAAGACATCTCGGTTGGCATCGATCCGGTAAAGGCGAAAAAGGCTTCGTCTAACAACAATTCATTTAGTGCGATTTACAAGGAATGGTACGAGCACAAGAAGCAAGTCTGGTCAGTAGGCTATGCAAATGAACTTGCAAAGATGTTTGATGACGACATTTTACCCATCATCGGCGGTCTTGAGATTCAGGATATTGAGCCGATGCAACTGCTGGAAGTAATCCGCAGATTTGAAGATCGCGGTGCAATGGAGCGAGCCAACAAAGCACGCAGAAGATGCGGCGAGGTTTTCCGTTACGCTATTGTCACCGGTAGGGCTAAATATAACCCGGCACCTGACCTTGCTGACGCCATGAAGGGATACCGCAAGAAGAACTTCCCGTTTCTTCCTGCAGACCAGATCCCGGCATTCAACAAAGCACTGGCAACATTTTCAGGAAGTATCGTATCGCTCATTGCCACCAAGGTTTTACGCTACACAGCCCTCAGAACAAAAGAGCTTCGCTCCATGCAATGGAAGAACGTCGATTTTGAAAACATGATTATCACTATCGACGCCAGTGTGATGAAGGGACGCAAGATTCATGTTGTTCCTATGTCAGACCAGGTGGTTGAACTTCTCACTACGCTAAGCTCAATCACCAAACCAGTATCAGAGTTTGTTTTTGCCGGGCGCAACGATAAGAAGAAGCCAATCTGCGAGAACGCGGTATTACTTGTGATCAAACAAATCGGCTATGAGGGTCTGGAAAGCGGTCACGGATTCAGGCATGAATTCAGCACGATTATGAACGAGCACGAATGGCCTGCTGACGCTATTGAAGTGCAACTGGCACATGCCAACGGAGGATCTGTGCGCGGGATTTACAACCATGCTCAGTATCTAGATAAGCGCAGAGAAATGATGCAATGGTGGGCGGACTGGATTGATGAAAAGGTGGAGTGATCCGCCTTAACCACTATCGAAGAGCACAAAGCCTTGCAATCCAGTGCAAAGCTTTGTGTGATATTTGCTGGTTATCTGTTTTTTATATAGAAATGATTATACCCATTGATATTACTATCTTTGGTATAACGATTCTTCAAGCTTTCTAATTCTTTCGAAAAGACCTCTCATTATAAATCTATCAAGCTCCTGATCTCTAAACTGCCAAAGATCACCAGCCGCTCTAATCAACTTCATCTCTCCATTCTTAACTAAGTTTCCAAATTCATCAATTTCAGTAACATATTCAAATTCATCATCCCAAGCATCATAACCAATAAATCCGTATTTTTTCCAATCAAGATTATTCTCCTCAAGTATTGCAATAACTTTCTGAACAGTCGTTCCAGCATGCAGTCTTTTAGATTCATCATCAATCCAAGACCAAAAACCTAGAACTTCTGCAATCTTCATTGCGGCATTTATTTCATCAGCGGTCATACCTCTAACTGCTGTCTTGAGTCTTGCATCAGAACTTGATTGCGTACCTCCGGCAAAATATCCAACATTATATCTGTTGCTCGCGCGCCCCAAATTTTGGGTTGCATCACCAGATGGATGCTGAGTTCCATCGGCTTTAAAAACATAACGATCACTTAAATCTGCAGAAGGAGAGCTTTTTAACGAAATGGTAATATCACCAATTGATGAAGGTGAAATATCACAACCAGAAAGAGTTGTTGCATTCCTCAACATGAGATTTCTCTGCGGATGTGCATTAACAGGAATCACCTCTCCTTCCGTATCTATAATTACCCCGCCACCGTTATCTATATAGTTTGCAGCAACATTTCCTGACACATCTCCGCTACCAGTCATAACTATCATAGAATCTGTGCAGTTAACACCATACCTTCTGTTGTTTTTCGAACTTGCATTATTAGCTGCTACTGTTGCGTTGTAAACAGAATAGATACCATCTATTACATTATCGCTAGATGTTCCACCAGTGAAAGCTATGTTTCCACCATATGACGCTGACACTCCATTTCTGGCATTTAGATATGATCTACCGTTTTCGAAATTAACTTTTGATAACGCCCTGGCCTCAATACCATTTGTTGAGTTACCACACGCAACACCATTTGGCGCGCTTAACTCACTGTTATTAAATGACCAGAACCCATTCAACCCATTTCCTGAGCATACAGAACCGTTGGCCTGAATCGCACCACCGATATCAGATATAATCCCATCTTCACCATTACCAGAGCAAACCATGAATTTTCCTCTGATATGAGCTCCTTCCGCGTAAATACCGCGCTTTCTATTAGATGATGAAGCTATAAAATTACATACAACACCGGCTCGACCAGAAGCAACAAATCCCTGCTCCCCCCACCCTGATATAACAACATCAGGACCAATTGCTAAATTACCAGACATGTCAAATACTTTATTTGATGGATCTGGTTCATCAATTGTTATATCAGGCGTGGCAATAGTGAACCCATGCGCTCCAATTGTGCCTATAGATTCTGCTACCGAGTAATCACCAACAATGGCTACACCATCAATTGTATTAATACAATCACCACCTGACACGGCAAAACCATCACAACCAGTATATTTGAGAACCGACTTAATTATAGATACCGATCCTCCAGTTAATGTCGATTCAGGGAAGTTATCAAGATGGCAAGTATTATTTACTGTAACATTTGCTCCAGAAACTGACAGTACTTTCCATCCTCCACAGTGCATGTGATATGCACCGGTTCCTGAAACGTCATGTCTAATTATGATATAATCACCAACAGAAACATTTGAAGCATCAGAAAGCGATATCGTTACAGAATAATTTTTCTTCGAACCAGCAACTGATACAAGTGATGTTATTGATGTTTCATATTTGATACCCTTAATTGTCAAATTATGGGCGCCTATACAACTAACAATGGTCTTTTCTGTAAAATATGAATAGCCAGGAGGAATATTAACTGTAAGCCGCCCCCTTAACTCACATCTTGAAAACAACTTAAATAATCCAGAAACATCTTCTATTGACGGGTTTGCAACAAACTCACCAGGAGGAATAATTATAGTTCCTACGTTTGAACTTAAGGCATTTATAATTGCATTTGTTATGCTGCTGTCATTTACAATGTAATCAGCTATGCTGATTGACTCAATCATTTTATCATGAACAGTTCTTCTGTCTGACGACATGCCTGGTTGCTTTACGTTAACAAGGTTAATCGCGGTGACTCTGCTCATACCTCAATCTCTCTGACTGTTCCGCCAGCTTCTTTGAATTTTGCAATCAGGCTGTCAGCCTTATGCTCGAACTGACCATAACCAGCCCCCGGCAACGAAGCCCAGATATTGCTGCAACGGTCGATTGCCTGACGGATATCACCGCGATCAATCATCGGCAAAGCGCCACGCTCTTTAATCTGCTGCAATGCAACAGCATCCTGGCTTTTAGGAGAGAAGTCTTTCAGGCCAAGCTGCTTACGGTAGGCGTCCCACCAACGGGAAAGAAGCTGGTAACGTCCGGCTGCTGTTGATTTGAGTTTGGGGTTTAGCGTGACAAGTTTGCGAGGGTGATCTGAGTAATCAGTGAATAGCTCTCCGCCTACAATGACGTCATAACCATGATTTCTGGTTTTCTGCCGTCCGTTATCAGTTCCCTCTGACCACGCCAGCATATCGAGGAACGCCTTACGTTGATTATTGATTTCCACCATCTTCTACTCCGGCTTTTTTAGCAGCGAAGCGTTTGATAAGCGAACCAATCGAGTCAGTGCCGATGTAGCCGATGAACACGCTCGTTATATAAGCGAGATTGCTACTTAGTCCGGCGAAGTCGAGAAGGTCACGAATGAACCAGGCGATAATGGCGCACATCGTTGCGTCGATTACTGTTTTTGTAAACGCACCGCCATTATATCTGCCGCGAAGGTACGCCATTGCAAACGCAAGGATTGCCCCGATGCCTTGTTCCTTTGCCGCGAGAATGGCGGCTAACAGGTCATGTTTTTCTGGCATCTTCATGTCTTACCCCCAATAAGGGGATTTGCTCTATTTAATTAGGAATAAGGTCGATTACTGATAGAACAAATCCAGGCTACTGTGTTGAGTAATCAGATTTGTTCGTGACCGATATGCACGGGCAAAACGGCATGAGGTTGTTAGCGCAACCTCATGCCACCCGCTTTCACGAAGGTCATGCGTAGAAGGCCGCAGCGTAACTATCACTGATGAATCCAGGATAGCCAGTGGCTACGGCTCAGTTATGGTGCTGGTTAACGGACTTGAACCGCTACCCATTCGCTTACAAGGCGACTGCTCTACCATTGGAGCTAAACCAGCATATTTGGCGGGACAGCGTGGACTCGAACCACGATAAGAAGGTTAACAGCCTTCCGTAATGACCTTTATACGACTGACCCAAATAAAAAAAGCCACCGTTGCAACTTAAGAGTCACTAACGGCAGCTTATGACAATAGTGTTGCTCATTTGCTCAATGATGTCAACACGTTCTATGCTACATGTTTAATTTTCTCTACACGTTTCCGATTTTTAAACGCACTATCCAGAACCGGGTAAATCATAAACAACGAGGCATTAATGATTTCGTCAACTTCCCGTCGACAGGTTGCGAGCGATGGTTTTTGAATGCGCCCGCCGCCCCGGCATAACATCTTGCGAGGTCTTGCGACGCGATGATAGTAAGATGCAATGGCGTGCTTGGAAGATCCATGGGCGTAGTAGCTGAGGAGGATGCCAAAGGCTTTCTTGTCAATGTACATGACGGAATCGACGACCTGAGAAATCAACATTCCATCATCATCATTGCACATTGGCCTTGTCATAACTCTTCCCGGCTCTACGCTCTCCATGAACTTCGCTATTACGCTGCTCATGCGCTTTTCCAGACGACCTGAATAAACCCATGCGCCCCACAGTTCAAGCCAGCCATTCAGCCACTCATGCTGTTCTTTGGTGAGGTTTAGTTCTCTTATGCCCACGCGCCTTCTCCCTGTACCTGAATCAATGTGAGATTTCCGCAGAACACTGCCCCAGTATCGATATACATCTGGTTGGCAAATTTGAGTGGTTTCACTGCTGGCATATGACCAAAGATAAACGTGTCCGCGCCTTTAATTTCTTTAACGATCCCGTCTTGTGAGTTGCTGATTCGTTCGCGGTTCCAGATTACCTGCTGATGATCAACTGGCTTTCCAAATTCGTATTCGTCACAAGGATAATCGGCGTGGCAGATGACATATTTTTTACCTTTGCTCACCAGTTCGATGATTAACGGAAGTTCATCTGCTTTATGGGCAAGAGCTTTAGCCAGAATTTCTTTGTCGTAATCGAGATTAAAGAACCAACTACCGCCATTAAGCAGCCAGTGATTGACGTTTCCGCGCTCTGATAAGCCATCAATCATCATTTGCTCATGGTTTCCACGTACAGCTCTGAACCAGGGGAATGTGATTAATTCCAGGCATTCGACGTTCTCTGCACCGCGATCGACCAAATCGCCAACCGAGATAAGCAGGTCTTTTTGGGTGTCGAATCCTATCGTCTCCAGTTTTTTCATCAGGTTCGTGTAGCATCCGTGCAGATCGCCAACTACCCAAATATTTCGGTATTTGCTGCCATCAATTCTTTCGTAATAGCGCATCTCTTTCACTCCATCCGCGATGAACCATAAGAACGTCGTTGACGATGGCGTGCATTTTCCCGTCTTTATCATCAACGTATTTTCTGACCGTGCCGCGACTACATTTCAGTCTGCGTGCTACTTCTGTCTGGTTTCCGTATGCTTCAACGAGCATGTCTGGAATAGTTTTTACTGAGAACGTCATGCGGCCTCCAGTAGCTCTGTAATCATTGGCAAACTGCCGCATGTTTCAGTCACAACCAACAAAAGCATTCCACCTTTAATCGCCTGATAGCGAATGACGCGCATATCGTCTATCTGACCGTCATCCAGCCAGAAGCCCGCACTGGTGAGTGCGTCAAAAACGGCTTTTGGCAGATTGTCCAAATCTCGTTTGCGGTTATCGGGAGGTGCTGCGTGGATGGTTATTCTGATGCGAGGTGTGATTTTGATGTCTAGCTGTTGTTGCTGGATTAATTCGATTACTTCTTCTTGGTATCTCTTACCCCAGTCGCTGATGTAGTGGATCCCTCTTGAGTGTCGCCAATATCGGTTGTTTGAAGGAGGCCACGGCAATTTTATTCGGTAGGTTTTCATGACTTAATCTTCCCCTCCTTCAGCAGTATCGCCTGCGTCCTGATCACGCCTTCGAGGTGGTAAAGTCTGGCGTCTTTGTTGTCGAGATTATGGGTGCGTCGGTCGATTTCATCGTGACACGCGCTACAAGCCCATGCACCGATCAGGTCGTCAGGCTTCATTCCCGTTCCGCAAATTCCAGCCATCCGGTAATGTGCCAGAACTGTAGTTTCAGGATTGCCATTGCATATGCCGTAAATACGTACCTGGCATTCTCTTCCGCGCGCTTCTTTGCGTAGGTTAGCCATTAAGCAGCCTCCCCTGTTACTTTCAGCATTCCGTTATCGAGCAGCTTTCTGGTCAGCCACTGTTGGCCACGCCCGGTGATTTTTGTGGTGAACGATATCTGTATTCCGTGATTTGTGTTGCCATTTATTAACTCATTCATCGTCTTCTTCCTCGTACATTGAGCTATTCGGATCGCTCATCAGTTCTGCGCAGCAGTGCTCACACACGTGAACTTCCAGCACATGCAGCTTCTGACCGCAGTTAGCAGAACTGGAAGCCGAACCTGTAAGCCAAACTTGCAAGTTGAACGAGCCATCGGGCAACTCTCCGGTAACTCCGGATGGTTGGGTTATAGTGCCGAAGAAACTAACCGCTGAGAACGGCGCTAAGGGTGTGCTATCCGGTGAATTTTCAGAAACTACGTTTATAAGCTGCCCGGAATGCTTTGGTGATGATGATTGCGAAACTTGTGACGGCAGCGGGAGAATCGAAATCAAGGTTCCAGTCAGTTGGACAACTATCAAAACTATTTGGGCTAAAGGGTGTGAGTACTTTTCAATAGTAGCACCGCAGCAAGATGGGTGATGAAAACAAGTATTTATAACTTAAAAGCATTAAAAAATCGCTTATAGATCAAAAGAAATCTACGTCAAATATTACTATATTTCAATGTGTTATAATTACCCCGTACATAAAATGGGGGGACACAAAATGTTCAAACGCTGCATCACCAAGTGTGGAAGCACACCTGACATCCAAGCTTTTATTAATGAAGATGGTAAGCTTGTTGTTGAGAGGAGTGGTCCTTTTATTAGCAAACAACTTATCATTACCTCTCCAGCGGAGATGGCCGGGGAATGGATAGTTTCTGAACCAGAGGAGTTGCACATCCCGCTTCCTTATGGCCCTCAGGGACTGATTTATAACCGTTATGTTCAGAAGGAGGCGGGTTGACAATGTCAGGCATAACATCGCCGAGAAATCGAAAGAAAAACAGAACAAGGTAAACGTTGACCTTGCAGCATCAGGCATGGAGTACAGAGAGCGCCTTAACATACCTGTTATCACTGAGCAGGTATCATGAGAGCAACCTGAGCACTCACGCGAGTATTTCATGGAGCGCATCAGATACTATCGCGAGCAGTCGTTAAACATGCCCAAGGGAAGCAACCCATGGTATATCGATATGGATGAACAGAACGCCAAGAAGTAAACGCAATTTGAACGAATGCGAACCCGCCGAGTGCGGGTTTTCTTTTATCTGAACTCGCTACGGCTAGTTTTGTTTTATGGAGATGATAAATGCACTTCCGAGTCACAGGTGAATGGAATGGAGAACCATTCAACAGAGTTATCGAAGCGGAGAACATCAACGACTGCTATGACCACTGGATGATATGGGCGCAGATAGCGCATGCAGACGTAACCAATATTCGAATTGAAGAACTGAAAGAACACCAAGCCGCCTGATGGCGGTTTTTTATTGCCTGATTTGCAGGTTCGATTCCCTATTCGGAGATAGCACTCATGCAACACGAACTACAACCTGATTCACTGGTTGATTTGAAATTCATCATGGCTGATACTGGCTTCGGTAAGACCTTCATCTATGACCGGATTAAGTCCGGCGACCTGCCAAAAGCCAAAGTTATCCACGGGCGAGCAAGATGGTTATATCGTGACCATTGTGAATTCAAAAATAAGCTCTTAAGCCGCGCCAATGGGTAAAATAGCGGGTAAAATATTTCTCACATCTAAAAAATACCATTCCAATCAATCCCCTGCTGCCTCAAGTAGATGTCTGCAGGGGACACCATCCTTGTGTTTATCCCTAAAACCACATAAAAACCGTAAATTAAATTCGAACTAGCAGGCCGAATAAGGCACACCAGGAACTCGTGGTTTTATTCATTATGAAGTGGTTTTTACCTGTTCTCTTAGCCAGGTAATAAACGCTTCAATTTTTGGCCACTGCCTGCCCGGTAATGTGGTGATGTAATAATGCTGATGGCATTTCACCGTCATATCGCCAAACGGCGCGACGAGCTCACCACTGGCAAGCCTTTTTTGTACCAGGCGTTTTCTTCCCATCGCCACCCCAATATGATTCATCGCGGCAATAACAGCTAAATCAGAACGATCAAAGCCAATTCCAGAAGATGTCGGCAAATTAACCGCATAATGTTGCGCCCAACTATGCCATTCATCCGTACCGGAGTCGTTGCTCCATGCCTGTCTGTCATGGAGCAACGTACAGTGACACAGGTTAATTACCGTGTTGGTTAAAGCATGTCTTTGAGCGTATTCCGGGCTACATACTGGCAGGATTTCTTCATCCATCAGAAAGTGATGAGTGAGTTGCGCTGACGGCGCATCATCAAAGTAGATCGCCAAATCGATTCCGGCACGTTGCAGATTGACGTTGTCATTACCAGTGAGCACGGTGAGCGAAATAGACGGATACCGGCGTGTAAAGTCACCTAATGCGGGCACCAACCAGCATTGGGCGATAGAGGGCCGGGAATACAGAGTTAACGTTCCCGATAACTCCTGATTTTTGATATCAAGAATTTCCTGGTTCAGGGTATCCAGCGACGATTTTAGCGCCCAATAAACACGTTTCCCCTCGTGCGTTAATTCCACTTTGCGATGGGAACGAACAAACAACTGAATGCCTAATTCTTCTTCCAGCTGATTGATACGGTGACTTACCGCACTGGGGCTCAGCGACAATTCCTCTGCCGCCAGGGCGAAGGACTGATGCCTGGCAGCCACTTCAAAAGTATGCATTTTTGATAATTGCCAGCCGTTAAGCAGCCGATTTCTTATTTCACGAAGGGGTTCCATAATCACCTCATTTTTCGCTTAAGTGTAAAAAAATAGCGGCAAAATTTCAGCTATGAGATGAGCTAAAGTGAACCATATCTCAATTCACCTTCATTTTTAGATGTAAATCACTCCATTGATGCAATTTACCTCATGTGAAAGGCAAATTTTATCGTTTGTCAGCCTGCGTTGTTTTTTTGTCCAATATCATCAGGTTAATCACAGGGGAAGGTGAGATATGCACTCTCAAATCTGGGTTGTGAGCACGCTGCTTATCAGCATCGTGTTAATTGTACTGACCATCGTGAAGTTCAAATTCCACCCGTTTCTGGCGCTGTTGCTGGCCAGCTTCTTCGTGGGAACGATGATGGGCATGGGGCCACTGGATATGGTAAATGCTATTGAAAGTGGAATTGGCGGAACGCTGGGGTTCCTCGCAGCGGTTATCGGCCTTGGCACGATACTGGGAAAAATGATGGAAGTATCCGGGGCCGCAGAAAGAATTGGTCTGACACTTCAACGCTGCCGCTGGCTTTCAGTTGATGTCATTATGGTGCTGGTTGGCCTGATTTGTGGCATCACGCTGTTTGTTGAAGTGGGCGTCGTGCTATTGATTCCTCTGGCTTTTTCAATTGCCAAAAAAACCAATACCTCATTATTAAAGCTTGCCATTCCGCTATGTACCGCATTGATGGCAGTGCACTGCGTGGTTCCTCCACATCCGGCTGCTTTATATGTTGCCAATAAGCTGGGCGCAGATATCGGTTCGGTGATCGTCTACGGTTTGCTGGTTGGGCTGATGGCATCACTGATCGGTGGCCCACTTTTCCTTAAATTTCTGGGTCAACGACTGCCCTTTAAACCTGTACCCACAGAGTTTGCAGATCTCAAAGTTCGCGATGAAAAAACACTACCGTCATTAGGCGCAACGTTATTCACCATACTGCTACCCATTGCGCTGATGTTGGTTAAAACGATTGCCGAATTGAATATGGCGCGTGAGAGTGGTTTGTATATCTTGGTTGAGTTTATTGGCAACCCTATCACTGCCATGTTTATCGCCGTGTTTGTCGCCTATTATGTGTTGGGTATACGCCAGCATATGAGCATGGGGACGATGCTCACACATACGGAAAATGGCTTCGGTTCTATTGCTAATATTTTGCTGATTATCGGGGCCGGAGGCGCATTCAACGCCATTTTAAAAAGCAGCAGTCTCGCTGATACGCTGGCAGTTATTCTCTCCAATATGCATATGCACCCGATTCTTCTGGCCTGGTTAGTGGCTCTTATTCTGCATGCGGCAGTGGGCTCCGCTACCGTGGCAATGATGGGGGCAACGGCAATTGTTGCACCCATGCTGCCGCTTTATCCCGACATCAGCCCGGAAATTATTGCGATTGCTATCGGTTCAGGTGCAATTG
>ERZ772855.3749-NODE-3749-length-11139-cov-3.107362_pt1 | contig 11139 bp, 10 predicted proteins | sample MGYA00511900_ERZ772855 | MGnify/ENA primary metagenome ERZ772855 (study PRJEB29015, sample SAMEA2737701) | human gut metagenome | biome: human gut; feature: human-associated habitat; material: faeces | place: China | collected 2012 ...
CAATGAGATTCTCATTTTCGACGAGCCGACGGCCGTGCTGACGCCGCAGGAGATCGACGAGCTGATGCAGATCATGAAGAACCTCGCCAAGGAGGGCAAGTCCATCCTCTTCATCTCCCACAAGCTGGCGGAGATCATGGCGGTGGCGGACCGCTGCACCGTGCTCCGCAAGGGCAAGTACATCGGCACCGTCAATACGAAAGACACCACCCCGGCGGAGCTGTCCGCCATGATGGTGGGCCGCAACGTCAATTTCCATGTGGAAAAGAAGCCTGCGGAGCCGGGAGACGTGGTGCTGGAGGTCAAGAATATGACCATGGCCTCCAAGGTCCACAAGAACAACGCCGTGAAGAATGTGTCCTTCCAGGTACGGCGGGGCGAGATCGTCTGCATTGCGGGTATCGACGGCAACGGCCAGACGGAATTGGTCTACGGCCTGACCGGTCTGGAACCGCTGGTGTCCGGCGAGCTTTTCCTCTGCGGGCAGGACATCACCCACACCTCCATCCGCAAGCGGAGCACCATGGGCATGAGCCACATCCCCGAGGACCGGCATAAGCACGGTCTGGTGCTGGACTATTCTCTGGAGGACAACATGGTACTCCAGCGGTACTTTGAGCCGGAATTCACCGACAAGGCGGGTTTCCTGCGGCGGAAGAACATCCGTGGCTACGCGGAGCGGCTGATCGAGCAGTATGACGTGCGCTCCGGTCAGGGCCCTGTTACCATTGCCCGCTCCATGTCTGGCGGCAACCAGCAGAAGGCCATCGTGGCCCGGGAGATCGACAAGGATCCGGAGCTGCTGGTGGCAGTCCAGCCCACCCGCGGTCTGGACGTTGGCGCTATTGAGTACATCCACCGTCAGCTGGTCGCCCAGCGGGACGAGGGCAAGGCGGTGCTGCTGGTGAGTCTGGAGCTGGACGAGGTCATGGACGTACCCGACCGCATCCTTGTGATGTACGAGGGTGAGATCGTGGGCGAGCTGGACCCGAAAACCACCACCCAGGAGGAGCTGGGCCTCTACATGGCCGGCGCCAAGAGAGACGAGGTGAAGGCATGAAAAAGAATATTTTCAAGAGCAACGGCTTCCAATCGCTGCTGGCCTCTCTTTTGTGCATCGTGCTGGGTCTGTTCCTCGGCTATCTCGTGCTGCTGGTCATCAATCCCGCTGGCGCCGGCGAGGCGATCCTTACTGTGGTCAAAAACTTCCTGACCTATAAAAAGACATCCTCCCAGTTGAAATATCTGGGCAACACGCTGGTCAAGACCGCACCGCTGCTGATGTGCTCGCTGTCCATCCTGTTTGCCTATAAGGTGGGCCTGTTCAACATCGGCGCTGCGGGCCAGTATTGCTTCGGTGTGGCGCTGAGCCTGTACGCGGCGCTGGGTTTGGGCTGGAGCTGGCTGCCCTGCCTGCTGGTGGCTATGGCCGGCGGCGCAGTGCTGGGGGCCATCTCCGGTGTGCTGAAGTCCTATTGCAACGTCAACGAGGTCATCTCCGGCATCATGCTGAACTGGATCGTCCTCTACCTGACCAATATGCTGCTGACCACGGTGAAAGAGGCCGCTAGCCCCTACACCATCGTGCTGGCCAACAACAACCCCTCTGCTGTGCTGCCCTCTCTGGGGCTGGGGGCGCTGTTCAACAAGAATCAGTATGTGGGTCTGGCCATCCCCCTGTCCATTGTGATGGCGATTCTGATCTGGATCGTACTGGATAAGACCAGATTTGGCTATGAGCTGAAGGCTACCGGCTTCAACCGCAACGCCGCCAAATACTGCGGCATGGCGGAAAAGCGGAACGTGATCCTGAGCCTGGTGATCTCCGGTGCGCTGGCCGGCATGGGTGCGGCGCTGCTGTACCTCACCGGCTACGAGCAGTGGCAGTGCTCTACCTCCTCCGTTCCCGCCATGGGCTTCAACGGCATTGCCGCCGCCTTCTTAGGGGGACTGAATCCTCTGGGCACGATGCTGGCATCCTTCTTCATCCAGCACATCACCGCCGGAGGCGCGTATGTGGATAAGTCCATGTACTGCGCCCAGATCTCCGATCTGATCTCGTCCATTATCATTTATCTCTGCGGCTTCGTGCTGTTCATGAAGCATATGATGAACAGCTCCATTGCCAAACGGGAGGAAAAGGCGGCTCTGAAGGCCAAGGCTGCCGCGGAACAAGATGCGGCCAACGGGAAAGGAGGCGATCAGGCATGAGTTTGCTGCTGCAATATACCCTGATCTTTGCCTCCGTGCTGATCCTGGTGGCTCTGGGCGGCTGCTTCTCCGAGCACTCCGGCGTGATCAATCTGGGTCTGGAGGGCATCATGATCATGGGCGCTCTGGGCGGTGCCCTGACGATGCGCTATCTGGGAGAGAACAGCTCTCATTTTGTGACGATCCTGGCAGTGGTGCTGGTTTCCGCCGCGGTGGGCATGGTGTATTCCTGCCTGCTGGCTGTGGCCTGTATCAACTTCAAGGCAGATCAGACGTTGGTAGGCACAGCTTTGAACCTGCTGGGCACCGCTGGGGCCACCGTCATTGTCAAGGCCATCAACACTGCGGCCAATCCCGATGACGTGTCCTCCATCATTCAGTACGCCGGTGCCAAAAAGGCATTTACCGTGAACATCGGCTCCTTTGAGTTCAGCTGGTTCATGCTCATTACGGCGCTTTTGCTGGTAGCCTCCTATGTGCTGCTGTACAAGACACGGTTCGGCCTGCGGCTCATGGCCTGCGGCGAGCATCCTCAGGCGGCGGACAGCGTGGGTATCAACGTCTATAAAATGCGCTGGGCCGGTGTGCTGATCTCCGGTTTCTTGGGCGGCTTGGGCGGCATCGTGTTCATCACCGCCGGTGTGTCCGAGTGGCGGTTTGAGTACGGCGTGGCTGGCTTCGGCTTCCTGTCTCTGGCGGTGATGATCTTCGGCCAGTGGAAGCCCCAGCGCATCGCGCTGGCAGCGCTGCTGTTCGGCTTCTTCCGGGCCTTGGGCAACGTCTACACCGGCTTTGCCTTCCTGAAGGTCATGAACCTTCCCAGTTCCGTTTACAATATGCTGCCCTACATCATCTCCCTGATCGTGCTGGCCTTTACCTCCAAGAATTCCCGCGCGCCCAAAGCGGAGGGCATTCCCTATGACAAGGGTCAGCGATAACCGAATCGACTGTTTGTGCTTCAAAAAGCGTCTTTCCGCATTGCGGAAAGGCGCTTTTTCTCTGCTTTTTTTCGGCAGAGAAGTGATTTGCGGAACGATTTGACATGGATTTTACATGGTTTGTCTTTTGTCCTTTACATACAGCCGGTACACTGACAATGTGAAAAGGGGAAAACCCAAATATCAAATAAAAAAGGAAGACAAACATGAAAAAGACACTTGCATTGATTTTGACCCTGGCCTTGAGCCTGGCGGCCCTCACCGGCTGCGGCTCCAAGACGGAAACGCCCGCCGATACCAACACGGACAGCAGCGCGCAGACGGAGGCTCCCGCCGCCCTCTCCGGCAGCGTGTCCACCAACGGCTCCACCTCTATGGAAAAGGTCATCGGCGCTCTGAGTGAGCAGTTCATGGCCGACAACAGCGGCGTCACCGTCACCTATGATCCTACCGGCTCCGGCGCAGGCATTGAGGCTGCCAGCAACGGCAGCGCCGACATCGGCCTTGCCTCCCGCGCCCTGAAGGACGAGGAGAAGGCCGGCGGTCTGACCGAGACCATCGTGGCGCTGGACGGCATCGCTGTCATCGTCAATGCCGACAGCAAGGTGGCGGATCTGACAGTGGAGCAGATCGGCAAGATCTTCACCGGTGAGATCACCGACTGGAGCGAGGTGGGCGGCGACGCCGGTACCATCTCCTGCATCGGCCGTGAGGCGGGCAGCGGCACCCGGGACGGCTTCGAGTCCATCACCGGCACCAAGGATGCCTGCAAGCTGGATCAGGAGCTGACCTCCACCGGCGGCGTCATCGAGGCGGTTGCCGGCAACCCCAACGCCATCGGTTACGCATCCCTCTCCGCTGTGGAGGGTAAGAACACCGTCAAGGCCGTCACCGTAGGCGGCGTGGCCTGCACGGAAGCCACCGTTCTGGACGGCAGCTACGCCATTCAGCGGCCCTTCGTGCTGGTGACCAAGGACGGCACGACCCTGTCCCCGGTGGCACAGGCCTTCTTCGTCTTCGCCACCTCCAAGGACGCCGCCTCCCTCATTCAGAATGCGGGTGCCGTGCCTACCGCCAAGTAAAAACGAATCGGGAGGCCCTCATCTGCTGCGGCGGGTGAGGGGGCTTCCCCGTCATCGGGAAAGGAGAACTCTATGGAACGGACAGCAGGCAAAAGCCTCCGCACCCGCAGGGCCATGGAGCAGGCCATCCACCTGATCTTCCTGCTGTGCGGCATCGTGGCGGTGGGCTTCGTGCTGTGCATCAGCGTGTATCTGGTGATCTCCGGTCTGCCGGCTATCCGGGAGATCGGACTGACCAAATTCCTCTTCGGCAAGGTGTGGGCGCCTACCAACGCCACCACCGGCCCGCAATTCGGCATTCTGCCCTTCCTCCTCACCTCTGTCTACGGCACGGCGGGAGCGCTGCTGCTGGGGGTGCCGGTGGGCCTGATGACCGCCATCTTTCTGGCCAAAGCGGCCCCGCCCCGTCTGGCGGCGGTGATCCGCACGGCGGTGCAGCTGCTGGCGGGCATCCCGTCGGTGGTGTACGGCCTGGTGGGCATGATCGTGCTGGTCCCCGCCATCCGTCGTGCCTTCGGGCTTGGCTCCGGGGCCTGCCTGCTGGCGGCCATTCTGGTGCTGACGGTCATGGTGCTGCCCTCCATCATCAACGTGGCGGAGACGGCCCTTCAGGCCGTACCACGGGAGTATGAGGAGGCCAGTCTGGCGCTGGGCGCCACGGAGACGGAGACCTACTTCCGGGTGAGCCTGCCTGCCGCCCGCAGCGGCGTGGCGGCGGCGGTGGTGCTGGGCGTAGGCCGTGCCATCGGAGAGGCCATGGCCATCATCATGGTGGCCGGCAACGTGGCCAATATGCCGGGGCTGTTCACCTCGGTGCGCTTCCTCACCACCGGCATCATCTCCGGAATGTCCGATGCCGCCGTGGGGAGCCTGTATCAGCAGGCGCTGTTTTCCATCGGGCTGGTGCTGTTTCTGTTCATCATGCTCATTAACGTCCTGCTGAATGTCTGCATCAAACGCAAGAAGGAGGACTGAGCCATGAAGCAGAAATGGTCGCTTCGCCGGAGACTATATAACGGTGGGATGCGGGGGCTGGTGTGGCTGTGCGCCGGACTGACCTGCGCCCTGCTGATCTTTCTCATCGGCTATATCTTTTATCGTGGCATGCCGGGCCTCAGCTGGCAGCTGATCTCCGGCCAGACCAGTTATATCCGCAATACCGTGGGCATCCTGCCCAACCTATTGAATACGCTGTATATCATTCTTGTGGCCATGGCGGTGGTGCTGCCGCTGGGTGTAGGCGCCGCCATCTACCTGACGGAGTATGCCGCCAGCGGGCGGCTGGTCCGCATCATCGAGTTCGCCGCCGAGACCCTGACCGGTATTCCCTCCATCATCTTCGGACTGGTGGGCATGATGCTGTTCGTGCAGAAGCTGGGCCTTCAGGCGGGAATTCTGGCCGGTAGCCTGACGCTGGTGATGATGATCCTGCCCACCATCATCCGTACCACGCAGGAGAGCCTGAAAACCGTCCCCCAGTCCTACCGGGAGGGGGCGCTGGCGCTGGGTGCCGGCAAATGGCACATGGTCCGCACCGTAGTGCTGCCGGGAGCGGTGGACGGCATCGTCACCGGCTGTATTCTGGCCATCGGCCGCATCGTGGGGGAGAGCGCCGCCCTGCTGTATACGGCAGGCTTCGGCATGGCACTGGTGAGTCTCTTCGACTCCCTGCACACCTCCTCCGCCACCCTGACGGTGGCTCTGTACGTCTACGCCACCGAGGGCGGGGAGACGGCGCTGGCCTTCTCCATCGCCACCATCCTCATGGTGCTGACCCTGCTCATCAACCTCACCGCCGGGATCATCGGGCGGAAGCTGAAAAGGAAGTGAACGACAATGGACCCCATTCTGCAAGTGAAGGATCTGGACCTGTGGTACGGCGCTCATCAGGCGCTGCACAGCGTCTCCATGGACATCCCGGAGAAAAGCATCACCGCCTTTATCGGTCCCTCCGGCTGCGGCAAGTCCACATTTCTGAAAACCCTGAACCGCATGAACGATCTGGTGCCGGGGGTGAAGATCACCGGCGAGGTCCGCTATCGGGGGGGAGATATCTATGCGCCGGGGACGGACGTGTGCCGCCTGCGCCGTGAGATCGGCATGGTGTTTCAAAAACCCAATCCCTTCCCCATGAGCATCTACGACAACATCGCCTACGGTCCCCGTACCCACGGCATCCGCAGCAAGGCCAGGCTGGACGAACTGGTGGAGCGCTCCCTGCGGGGCGCCGCCATCTGGGACGAGGTAAAGGACCGGCTGAAGAAGAATGCGCTGGGCCTCTCCGGCGGCCAGCAGCAGCGCCTGTGTATCGCACGGGCGCTGGCGGTGGAGCCGGCGGTGCTGCTGATGGACGAACCCACCAGCGCACTGGACCCCATCTCCACCTCCCGCATCGAGGAGCTGACCATGGAACTGAAGGAGCGCTATACCATCGTCATCGTCACCCACAATATGCAGCAGGCGGTGCGTATCTCCGACCGCACGGCCTTCTTCCTGCTGGGTGAGCTGGTGGAGTACGGCGCTACGGAGCAGGTGTTCTCCGCCCCGGCGGAGAAGCGGACAGAGGACTACATCACGGGGAGGTTCGGATAATGAGAAGCCGGTTTGATGAACAGCTGGCCCAGCTGGAGCGGGAGCTCATTGAAATGGGCGCACTGTGCGAGGAGAGCATTGCTCTGGCGGCTAAATCGCTGGGAGACGGCAGACTGGCCCGTCAGGTGGCCCCGCTGGACACGGAGATCGACCGCAAGGAGCGGGACATCGAGTCCCTGTGCCTGAAGCTGCTTTTGCAGCAGCAGCCGGTGGCACGGGATCTGCGGCAGATCTCGGCGGCCCTGAAAATGATCACAGATCTGGAGCGCATTGGAGATCAGGCAGAGGACATTGCCGAGATCGTCATCAGTGGTCAGGTCAACGAGGGGGAGGAGCTGCTGAGGGATATGGCCGCTTCCACCATAAAAATGGTGACGGAAAGTGTTGACGCCTACGTGAAACATGATACAATGTTGGCGGAAAAAGTCATCGCAGAGGACGATATCGTGGATGACTGGTTCGACAGGGTGAAGCATACGCTGATCCGCCGCATGACCGCAGACCCCGGTGAGGGGGAGCGGGCGGTGGACCTGCTGATGATTGCCAAATATTTTGAGCGCATCGGGGATCATGCGGTGAACGTCGCCCAGTGGGTGATTTTCTCCGTCACCGGTACGCACAAGGAGGGATAGCATGATCTGGTGCGTGGAGGACGATGCCAGTATCCGGGATATCGAAGTATACGCCCTGCGTTCCACCGGCTTCGAGGCCTGTGGCTTTGCCGACGGTGCCGCCTTCTGGCAGGCCCTCCAGACGGAGGAGCAGCCGGAGCTGGTGGTGCTGGATGTGATGCTGCCCGGCGTGGACGGTATGGAGCTGCTGCGTCGGATGCGGGCCTCGGCGGCCCTGCGCCGTATCCCGGTAGTGATGGCCACCGCCAAGGGCGCAGAGTATGACAAGATACAGGGGCTGGATCTGGGGGCGGACTATTATCTGGCCAAGCCCTTCGGCGTCATGGAGCTGGTGTCCTGCGTCAAGGCGGTGCTGCGGCGCTGCCGGACGGAGCAGGAGCCGGTGCTGCGGGCCGGGGGCATCGTACTGCACCCGGAGGAGCGCATCGTCACGGTGGAGGGTCAGCGGGTGACGCTGACCTATAAGGAGTTTGAGCTGCTGCGGCTGTTTCTGTCCCATCCGGGCATGGCCTTCACACGGGACCAGCTGTTCAACGAGATCTGGGGCATGGATTACTGCGGCGAGACCCGGACGGTGGATATGCACATCCGCACCCTGCGCCAGAAGCTGGGCAGCTGCGGCAGCATGATCCAGACCGTGCGGAATGTGGGATACCGGCTGGAGGTAGGCGCATGACAAGAAAAATTTTCCGTTCCATTCTGCTGGTGGCGGGCGTAGTGCTGGCGGCGGGCATGGTCATCATGACCGGCTGCCTGTACAGCTACTTCGGCGGTGTGCAGGAGCAGCAATTACAGGATGAATTGAGCCTCGCCGTCAGCGGCGTGGAAAACGGCGGTACGGCCTATCTGGAGCGCCTTCCGGCGGAGCGGTTCCGCCTGACGTGGATCGCCTCCGACGGCCGGGTGCTGTATGATACGCAGGTGACGGACGTGGCCTCCATGGAGAACCACGCCGGCCGTCAGGAGGTGCAGGAGGCCCTGGAAAACGGCAGCGGCGAAAGTAGCCGCTACTCTGATACCCTTTTGCAGCAGACCCTGTACGTGGCTCGCCGCCTGACGGACGGCACGGTGCTGCGTATCTCCGTCAGCCGTGCCACCGCCGGGATGCTGGCGCTGGGAATGCTCCAGCCCATGCTGGTGGTGCTGGTGGCGGCGTTGATCTTCGCCGGGCTCATGGCCGGCCGCCTGTCCCGCCGCATCGTGGATCCCCTGAACCGGCTGGACTTGGAGCATCCGCTGGAAAACGACGCCTACGAGGAGCTGGCTCCTCTTCTGAGCCGCATCAACTACCAGCATAAGGAGATCGACGCCCAGCTGCGGACCCTGCGGCAAAAGACCGATGAGTTCACCCAGATCACCGGCAGTATGCAGGAGGGTCTGGTACTGCTGGACGAGAAAGGGACGGTGCTCAGCATCAACCACGCCGCCTGCAGGCTCTTTCAGGCGGACAACGGCTGTGTGGGCCGTGACTTCCTGACGGTGGACCGCAGCCATGAGCTGTGCCTTGCGATGGAGACAGCCCGGGAGAAGGGCCACAGCCAGCTGCGCTGCCAGCGTAATGGCCGGGAGTATCAGCTGGATATGAGCCGCATCCAATCCGGCGGCGAGACGGTGGGTACAGTGCTGCTGGCCTTCGACGTGACAGAGCAGGAGTACGCCGAGCGCAACCGCCGGGAGTTCACCGCCAACGTCTCCCACGAACTGAAGACCCCCCTGCAGGGCATCGTGGGCAGCGCCGAGCTGATTCAGAGCGGCATGGTGAAGCCGGAGGATATGCCCCGCTTCGTGGGCCATATCCACGACGAAGCCTCCCGGATGGTGACGCTGGTGGAGGATATCATCCGCCTGTCCCAGCTGGACGAGGGGGATGCCATGCCCACGGAGACGGTGGACCTGCTGGTGCTGAGTCAGGAGGCCGTGACCAACCTGCAGGATGCCGCCGCCAAGCAGCGGGTGTCCCTGTCGGTGGACGGCGGCCACGCCCCGGTCATCGGCGTGCGGCGGCTGCTGTATGAGGTGATCTTCAACCTCTGCGACAACGCCATCAAGTATAACGTCCCCGACGGCGCCGTAAAGGTGCAGGTGTCCTCGGAGAACGGGATCTCCTCCGTCACGGTGTCGGATACCGGCATCGGCATCGCCCCGGAGCACCAGAGCCGGGTGTTCGAGCGGTTCTACCGGGTGGATAAGAGCCACTCCAAGGCCTCCGGCGGCACGGGGCTGGGCCTCTCCATCGTGAAGCACGCCGTGCAGTATCACCACGGCGACATCCGCCTCACCAGCAAGCCCGGCGAGGGGACTGTCATTCGCATCACCTTCCCCGCAGCGGCCCGGTGAGCCGCTGACCCAACCTATAAAAATCAAAAAGAAATGCGCTGCATCCGCCCCGGCGGAGCGGCAGCAGAGGAAAGTCATATGAAAAAACGACGCAGTATCTCGCAGGAGGCGGACTCTTTGCCGCCATCGCTGCGATGCTCCAGTTTGTGGGCAGCGCCATTCGTTTCGGCCCCTTTTCCATCTCACTGGTTCTGATCCCCATTGTGCTGGGCGCCGCCCTGTACGGCTGGGGCATGGGCTGCTGGCTGGGGCTGGTATTCGGGGCCGTGGTGCTTCTGTCGGGGGATGCCGGCCTCTTTCTGGCGGCAGATCCGGGAGGGGCCATTGTGACGGTGCTGAGCAAGGGCATTGCCTGCGGCGCAGCGGCGGGCCTGTGCTGCCGGTGGCTGCACCCACGGTATCCGAGACTTTCCATTCTGCTGTCGGCTCTGGCCGCCCCACTGGTCAATACGGGGGGTGATTCTGCTGGGCTGCCGACTGTTTTTCATGCCCCTCATCCATCAGTGGGCGCAGCAGGCGGGCTATGCCAGCGCCGGAGCTTATCTGATGGTGGGCATGCTGGGCTGTCCCTGTACGTTGGTGTTTACCGGCGGCCTGAGCCGCTTTGTGGCGCCCCTGTGCCGCCGGGAGGCCGTCTACGACGAGGATTTGCTGCTGCGTGGCCTGTGGAAGCTCTGCACCGCTAACTGCCCAACGGCAGATGCACCCTGAAATATCCATCCAGATCCAAAAGGGAGGCTGGGGACTACGAGTCCCCAGCCTCCTTTTTTCTGCCCCGCCACCGGGAGAGCCGGCCTTACGGAAAGAACACCCGCACCGCCCATGCGGCGGCAACGAAGGCCGCTGCATCCGCCGCCAGCGCCGCAGGGACGGTGTGGCGGGTGCGGCGGATGCCCGCAGCACCGTAGTAGACCGCCACGGTGTAAAACGTCGTCTCCGAGCATCCCAGCATCACCGCCGTCACCCGCCCGATGTAGGAGTCCGGCCCGTACTGCTCCATCAGCTGGCTGCCCACCGCCAGCGCCCCGGTGACGGGCCGCACCAACAGCAGCACCGCCGTCTCCGGCGGGATGCCCAGCCCTTCCAGCACCGGTGACAGCAGCCCCGTCAGCAGCTCCATGGCTCCGGAGGCCCGGAACATCTGCACCGCCGACAGCAGCACCACCAGCGCCGGCAGGATGCGCCCCAGCACCCGCAGCCCCTCCGCCGCCCCGTCGGTGAGGGCGCCGTAGACATCGGTCCTCCGCCCCATGGCTGCCGCCGCCACCCCCGCCAGCAGACAGGGGATCACCCAGTCCGTCATGTCCGCCGCCTTCCCAGCCGCTCCAGCAGCTTCGCCGCCGCCAG
>ERZ772855.3757-NODE-3757-length-11115-cov-13.079114_pt1 | contig 11115 bp, 4 predicted proteins | sample MGYA00511900_ERZ772855 | MGnify/ENA primary metagenome ERZ772855 (study PRJEB29015, sample SAMEA2737701) | human gut metagenome | biome: human gut; feature: human-associated habitat; material: faeces | place: China | collected 2012 ...
TAAATCACAAAACCGGCAGCGCCATTAGGCGATGCCTTCCTGATTAAAATCAAAGTTTTAATCAGGAAATAGTATGAGAGGGCTTTGCACCCTTGTTTACCCTCTCCGTCTTCGCTTCGCTCAGCCACCTCTCCCAGAGGGAGAGGCAAGAGGTGCAGTTCGTCATCCCACTGCGCCTACTAACTGTCTAATGCGCCCCACATCCATTCTTCAGTTTGCTTTTTGGGCTAAATCAAGCGAGGATGGGCTTCAGAGCGTCGGCGAGAACCTTTTCCTGTGCTTCGGCTTCCGCCAGATCCTTGCCCAGAGTGGTGAAATAGGTCTTGATCTTCGGCTCGGTGCCGGAGGGGCGGACGATGACCGTCGCGCCGCCTTCCAGATTGTACACCAGCACATTGGCGGCGGGCAGGCCGGTCTGAGCGGTGTTCTGGTAGTCGGTGGTTTTGGTCACCTTGTAGCCGCCAATCTCTACAGGGGGCTTCTCCCGCAGGGAGGCCATGATACCGGCCATCTTGTCCATGCCGGACAGGCCGGGGAACTCAAAGGAGTTCACCTTGTTCAGATACCGGCCGTACTTGGCGTAAATGGCCTCCAGCCGCGCCTTGATGGACGAGCCGATGGAACGGTAGTAGGCCGCCATTTCACAGATCAGCATGGAGCCAATGATGGCGTCCTTGTCCCGGACGTAAGGGCCTGCGAGGTAGCCGTAGGATTCCTCGAAGCCCAGAATGAAGCGATCCACCTCACCGGCGGCCTCCAGCTTGGCGATCTGGTCGCCGATCCACTTGAAGCCGGTGAGAACGTTGCGCATTTCCACGCCGTAATCCGCGGCCACGATGTCCGCGAGGGGAGTGGAGACCAGAGACTTTACCGCCACGGGGCGCTTGGGCATGGTGCCTTTTTCAATGCGGCCCTGACAGATGTAGTCCAGCAGCAGCACGCCCACCTCGTTGCCGGAGACCAGCTCGTAGGAGCCGTCGGGGCAGCGGATGGCAATGCCAACCCGGTCGGCGTCGGGGTCGGTGGCCAGCATCAGATCGGCGCCGGTCTTCTCGGCCAGCTCCAGACCAAGCCGCAGAGCCTCGAAAATCTCCGGGTTGGGATAGGGGCAGGTGGGGAAGTTGCCGTCGGGGTACTGCTGCTCGGGGACAATGGTGATGTCGTCGATGCCGATGTCGTGAAGCACCCGGGTGACCGGCACCAGACCGGAGCCGTTCAGGGGGGAGTACACCAGCTTCAGTCCGGCGGTTTTGCAGATGCCGGGGCGGACGGCGCAGGCTTCAATGGCGCTGTACAGCGCCTCCTTGCAGTCCTCGCCCACGTATTCGATCAGACCCTTGGCGATGCCGTCTTCAAAGGACATCATCTCCGCGCCGGTGAGAATGTCGGTTTTCTGAATCTCCGCGTACACCACGGCGGCGGCATCGTCCGTCATCTGGCAGCCGTCGGGGCCGTAGGCTTTGTAGCCGTTGTATTTGGCGGGGTTGTGGGAGGCGGTGATCATGATACCGGCATTCGCCTTGTAGTACCGGGTGGCAAAGGACAGGGCGGGAACGGGCATCAGCGCGTCGTAAATCCGCACCCGAATGCCGTTGGCGGCCAGAACGCAGGCGGCGTTTCTGGCGAACACGTCGGAATTGATGCGGCTGTCATAGGAAATGGCGACCAGCTGGCTGCCGCCCTGGGTCTTGACCCAGTTCGCCAGTCCCTGGGTGGCCTGCCGGACAACGTAAATGTTCATCCGGTTGCTGCCCGCGCCCAGAATGCCCCGCAGACCGGCGGTGCCGAATTTCAGCGCCACAGCAAAGCGCTCCTTGATCTCATTGTCCTGTCCCTCGATTTTCCTCAGTTCGTCGGTGAGGGCGGGGTCTTCCAGATCAGTGCTCAGCCAGCGCTTATAATCATCTATGTACATCGTTATCACCTTTTCTTCATATAAATGCACGTATAATATAGTTCATCAGGCAGAAAAAGTCAATGCCGGAGTGGGGGCAGCCGCGTTATGGGGGCAAAAAATGGGAGGCGACGGAAATCCGTCGCCTCCCTTGCGTATTTTAGAAATGTTTTCTCTTGCGGTCGTAGACGCTTACAGCAGCCGCGCCGCAGAAGGAGAAGAGCAGCACGCTGCCAAGAACCATGACGATCTCGCTGTCGCCGGTCTTGGGGATGTTGTCCTTGCCGTTCTTCACGGACTTCCACTGAGCGACATAGGTGACATCCTTGGTCACGGTGTCAGTGACCTTGGGGGACCAACCGGTGAAGGTGTAGCCCTTACGGGTGGGCTTGCCATCGAACTTGGGGGTATCGGTGCCAGACTCAAGATCGCTGTAGACCTGATCCTTGAACGCCTTACCCTTCGCGCCGTCGGTGTAGGTAACGGTGTAGAGCTTCTCCCACTTGGCGGTGTAGGTCACGTTCTTGGTCACGGTCTCGGCGACTTCGGGTTCCCAACCGACGAACTTGTAGCCCTCACGAGTGGGATCCTTCGTGCCGAAGGCGGGGGTGCTGGTGCCGTAGGGGATGTCTTTGTAGACGATATCCGCGAAGACTTCCTCGCCCTTCACACCGTCGGTGTAAGTAACGGTGAGAAGCTCGCACTTGACGTTGAAGGTGACGCTGGTCTCCGCAGCCGTCCACTTCTCACCATTCCAGGTCAGCTCGATGGCCTTGCTGTCGCGGTCGTCAAGGGTGTGGGGACCTACCTTCTCTTCCGCGTTGTACTTGGCAACGTAATCCTTTGCGTTTACGGTGAGGATGCAGGTGTACGCAGTTCCCTTGCGCTCGGGGTCGGAGACGTTGTAAGTGTCTTCGATGAGCGTGTAGGGCTTGTCGTTGTGCGCGGTGGTGGTCGTGCAGTCCACCTTCGCGTTGATGCCCAGCCCCTTCAGTTCATCGTAGGTGGGCTTTTCGGGGGGGCACTCGACGTGGAAGGTGATGGGCAGTTCGGTCTTCGCGACCCACTTTTCGCCATCCCACTTCAGCTCGACGGTCTTCTCAGCCTGCTCGCCGACGATCAGCTCATGGGTCTTGCCCATATCGGAGCTGTACTTCTTGATGATCTTGGCTGCCTTGACGGTAACGGTGCAGGTGTAGCCCTCGGAGGCGGTACCGGTGACGTCGCTGACGGTGTACTCACCCTGCGTCGGCTTGTAATCCTTGCCCCAGTGGTTGACGTTCTGGTTATCGCAGACGATCTTTACGCCTCTGCCGATCGCACCCTCAATGTCCTTCTTGCTGGGCTGCTCGGGGGGGCACAGGGTATGGAAGGTGACAGGCAGTTCGGTCTCAGCGACCCACTTTTCGCCATTCCACTTCAGTTCAATGGTCTTTTCGGCGGGTTCACCGGCAATCAGCGTATGAACCGCGTCGCTCATATCAGAGCTGTACTTCTCGATGAACTTGGCTGCCCTGACGGTAACGGTGCAGGTGTAGCCATCGGCGGCGGTGCCCATGACATCGCTGACGGTGTACTCGCCCAGCGTCGGCTTATACTTCTTTTCGCCGTGGTTGACGTTCTGGTTATCGCAGACAACCGCAACGCCTCTGCCAATCGCGCCCTCGATGGCCTTCTTATCGGGCTGGACGGGCTTCCACTGAGCGGTGTAAGTGACATCCTCGGTCACGGTCTCGGCGACCTCGGGGGTCCAGCCGTCGAACACAAAGCCCTTACGGGTGGGAGTGCCGCCGGAGAAAGCGGGAGTCGGGGTGTCCTTCTCCAGATCGGAATGGACATCGTCCTTAAAGGCTTTTTCGCCAACGCCATCGGTGTAGGTGACGGTGTAGAGCTTTTCCCACTGAGCGACGTAGGTCGCATTTTCGGTCACGGTTTCAGCAACCGTGGGTTCCCAGCCGAGGAACTTGTAGCCCGCGCGGGCGGGAGTGCCCTCGAAAGCGGGGGTGGCATCCTCGTACTTTGCCGTATAAGCCTGATCCGCGAATGCCTCGCCGTTCACACCGTCGGTGTAGGTCACGGTGTAGGTGTTCTTTTCCCAAACGGCGTACAGATTCGTCCAGCCGTTCACGGTCTGGCCGGTTACGTCGCCGTTCTGACCCTCACGGCTCCAGAACTTGAAGGTGTAGCCGGTGCGGGTCGGGGTGGGAGCGTCCGCGGTGGGAAGGGTCGAACCAAAGGGCGCAGTGGTGCTGTACAGCCGACCTTCGGTCTTGTTGTGGTCATTCTGGAAGTCTCTCCAGGCTTCCTCACTCTGGAAGTAAACGACCTGGTACTTGTCATAGACCATGCACTTCAAATTCGTCCACCCGTTGACGGTTTTCTCCTTCAGACCGGCAGGGGGATTAGCGGGGTCGCTCTTGTAGATATTAAACAGGCCGTCGTCGTACCAGCCGTAGAACTCGTAGTTCCCGGTGTAATAGTCGGCAATGTCGATCGTGGACAGGTCAATGACATGCCCCTTCGGCTGGCCTTCGAGCGGGATGTCCTTATAAGCCGTCTTTGTGTTGCCGTTGCGATAAATCACAAGATGGACGGGGAACAGCTCTTCTTCGCACTCGACAGGGAAGGTAACGGGGGTATCAGTCATCGGCCGCCATACATTATTGTTCGCATCCCAGGCCAGGATAAGGAGTCTCTCGGTATCACCGGTAATGGTGTGTTCTACACCAATCGTGCCATTGTATGCTTCGACATACTTTGCCGCCCGAATGGTGACGGGGCAGGTGGGCACATCGCCGGTCATGTCGATGCCGCCAAACTCGCACGAGCCTGCAATCACGCCATATTCTTTGGCATCATGGATGTTTCTGTCGCATACAATCCTTACAAGCTTCTCAATATTTTCCAGATCGCCCTCACCGGGAGTGGTGGGTTCTACGGGCTGCAGGCTGCACAGAACATGGTACTTCGCGGGAGCATCCGCCGCAGTCCATTTTCCGTCGCTCCATACCAGATTGATTTTTGTCCGATTCTGACCCGCCATGCTGTTGTCGGTAATGTGCGTTCCCGCAGGGACGCTAACAGCGGCGTTGAACTCGTTCACGTAGGGGCTGAGGCTATTGATGACGACCTCACAGCGGTTATTGCTCTGATAAACGGTGAACGTGCCGTCGATCAGACCGAAGGTCTTGCTGCCATGGCCGATCTGCGCGTTGGTGCAGATAATCTGTACCGCATTTTCGCCCAGCAGAGCCTTGACGGTGTCATTGTCGGGGGCAGTGGGCTTGGCGGGAGCGTCCTCCTCCCACACGGCGTACAGCGTTCTGGTCCAGGTGTTGCCATTCTTGACAACATCATTGCCTTGCTGGGATACGGAACACAGCGTGCCACCGGTGTAGATCGTATCAGATCCATCCTTGGCCTTCCAGCCCTTAAAGACATAGCCTTCCCGGGTGGGAATGGTATTCTTCACTGTAAAGGAGTGGTATCTGATAGCTGCATCTGTTGTAGACCACGAATCAGCACTGGGCGCGCCGGTGCCGCCATTGGCATCATAGTTCAGCGTGTATGTATATTTCGTGGTGGGGTTGGGGTTCTTCGCTACGAGATAGATCGTAGTGCCCTTATTGCAGGCGGTCGTACCGCTCTTGTTAAGCTGCCATATTGTGGGATTTGCCTTGGCTTCTTTCGACCAACCGACGATCGTGTAGCCGCGGTCAACAGTAGCGCGCTCTGCGGCGGCCTTAATGTCAGAAATCGCAATCGTGTGGTTGTTATACGCGGTATCGGAGTGATTCGAGGAATACTGGCAAACAAACTTGGTCTTTTCGGAAGAACCGTAATTGTAGCCAATGCGGAATTCGTCACCCACATACAGGACGGTGAAGGTGACATCGATCTTGTGGCCGGTGTTCAAAGCGGCGGGAGCTGGATCGGGTCCGGGAATCGTCGGCACGGTCACTCTTTTTTCCTCCCATTGGGCGGCATATGTGACATCCGCAGTCACGGTTCCCGCAACGGTGGGATTCCAGCCGGCGAAGGTATAGCCTTTCCGTTCGGGAGTGCCATTGAAAGCGGGGGTCGCGGCACCGGACGGCAGGTTGCGGTAAACCTGATTGGGAAATACTGTGCCGTCTACACCGTCAGTGTATGTAACGGTGAACGTTTTCGGGTCTTCCGGCGCAGAGGGGTCGGTCTTCTTCTCGCCCTTGTCCACTACGACGGCCTCGGGCTGGGTTTTGTCAGCCCCCGTCGTATCCTCTGCCAACGCAGTCGTGGGCAGAAGTGTGAAGACCATGAACAGTGCCAGAAACAGACTGAAAATTCTGCGCAAACCATGGTTTTTCATCTTGAAATACTCTCCTTTCATTTGGCGATCCATGCCGGAGGCACAGACCGTCTGCACGGTAACGCCATCATTACCTTTATGCCTGAATTATACGCAATATCACGCCAAAAGTCAATGGAAAAAGACGTCGTTTTTCTGCAATTAGGCAAAAAACTTCATGCATGAGCGCCGCACCACGACAATGTGCAAATGCCGGTGCATGAAGTTTTTGTGCATCATTTCCGGTTGCCCCGCAGGGGCGAGGAAATGGCACATTTCTGATTTTGCTATGCTTTTGCATAGCAAAACAGGGCCGTCTCCATGAGACAGCCCTGTTATATGCGTGAATGGAATGACGGTCACTTTTTTCGGGCGACGACAACGAAGCGGCCGTCCTCCACATGGTAGGCGCAGGTCACCAGCGTGATGAGCTTGTCGCCGTAGGCCGCGGTGACGCCGGTGTCGTAGAGCGCCTTGGAGCGGAAATTCGAGATGGCGTTGTTGAAGTCCGCTTCGTCCGCCGCGTCGATGAACTGATAGAACTTGAAGCAGTTCTCGTAGGTGTAATAGACCCGGTCATAGAAGGCTGCCAGCACCTCGTACTCGCCCTCCTCGTAGAGAGTGTCGAAGTGGATGGTGGGGTGCGCCTGCCAGTAGGATTTGCTCTCATACTTGGGCAGGGAGCGGAACATGCTGCCGTCCAGCATGTTGTGGCCGTAGATCAGCAGATTGTCGCTGTCGGCGGAGCAGTTGGCGTCGATGAAGGGAATGCCGCCGAAGCTGTACTCCCGCTTAAAATTCGTGTGCAGATATTTTTCCGGATCGGTGGGGGTGTGCATCACCGGGTAGTCGATGACGGTGCCGTCGATGCGCAGCCAGCCAAACAGATCGTGGTTCTGCTCATACAGGGGGGCATACTTCGCCAGCATCACCGGCTCCGTCGGCTCAGGCTCCGTGGGGACGGTGGTTTCCGTGGTCGGCCCGGTGGACCGGGTCTCCGGCGGCGTGGTCTCCACGGGGGCAGCGGTGGCCGTGGCGTTTTCCTCCACCATTTCGGAGAGCTTGCGGAAATCACTGCGGGCTTTGCCCATATGGATCAGGATGGCAGCCACCGCGATCAGCGCGACGCAGAACACTGCCACGAGGATGATGAAAAGGGGATTGGGGCCTCTTCTTCTCCGTCTGCGCTGCCCGGCGTCATTGCGGCGGGGCGGGACGGGGGTGCGGGGCGTCTGGAATTTGCCTTGCTTGTTTGCCATGTTTCTTCCCTCTCAATATGGGATGCTCCGGAAGGGCATCCGCCGGAAAAGGGCGGCGACGGAATCTCCGCCACCGCCCTCGTTCAACAGTTTACGTTGTTTTCTTAACCCTGTCTTCTCTTGCGGTCGTAGACGCAGACAGCAGCCGCGCCGCAGAAGGAGAACATCAGAACGCTGCCCAGAATCATGGCGATCTCACCGCTGCCGGTCTTGGGAACGTTGTCCTTGCCGGAGTTGGACTTCCACTGGGCCTTGTAGGTGACATCTCCGGTCACGGTGTCGGTGACCTTGGGAGACCAACCGGTGAAGGTGTAGCCGGTGCGCTTGGGAGTGCCGCCGGTGAACTTGGGCGTGTCGGAGCCGTAGGCCAGATCCTTGTGAACTTCATCCTTGAAGATCACCTTGTTCTTCACGCCGTCGGTGTAGATAACGGTGTAAAGCGTACACTTGACCTTGAAGGTGACACTGTCCTTTTCGGCAGTCCACTTCTGGCCATTCCAAGTGAGCACGATGTCCTTGGTGGCATCGTCATCCAGCTCATGCTTGCCTACGCGATGCATGGTGCCGCTATACTCATCGACATACTTCCCTGCCTTGACGGTGAGGATGCAGGTGTATACATCGTTCTTGAGTTCGACCTTGCTGACCTCATAGGAGTCCTTCATCAGAGGCAAGGTCGCGTCCTTATGTTCGCCAGTGGTGCCGCAGTCCACGATCACGGAGATCTTCGGGAGCTGTTCAAAGGTGGGGGCTGTGGGCGGGACAATCTCGGTCTCGCACTTGACCTCGAAGGTGACATCGTCCGGTCTGCTCCAGTCCTTGGCCTCACTGTCCCACGTCAGAGTAACGGTCTTGCTCGCATCGTTTTCGTGGACGAGGGTGTGCTTCTCGCCCTTGGCGTTGCTGTATGTAGCAACATATCCGGCTGCCTCGATGGTGATGGTGCAGGTGTAGCCGTCCTTGGCATTGCTCTCAACTTCACCGATCGCATACCTGCCTTCGTGCAAAGGGTAGATCGCGGTGCCGTGAACGTCTTTCTTCGTTGTGCAGATCACTTTTATGAAGCTGCCCAGATCAGCGGGGACGGGCTTTTCGGGCGGAACGATCTCGGTCACGCACGCAACATTGAAGGAAACGGGGGTGGCGCGCTTCACAGCCCATGCCTTATCCTTGTATTCCAGCACAACGGTGGCTTCGCCGTCCTTGGGGGTGTGAGCCGAGCCGGTATCGGTATCGAACTGATTTACGTACTTCTCGGACTTGATGGTAACGGTGTAGGTGTAGCCATTCTCGGCGTCGCCTTCGACACCGCTGGTGGTGTAGGAATCGGCAATCAGGGCGTAGCCCTTGCTCTTGGGGTCATGAGTGGCCGCGTCGTTGGTGCAGTTGATGGTGATGCTGCCGATCAGCTTGCTAAGCTCGTCGTGGTTGGGAGCAACGGGTTTTGTGCCGCAGCGAACCGTGAAATTGACATGAGGATAAGCAGTATCAATGGACGGCGCGATCCACTTGCCATCGACATAACTCAGCGTGATTTTCTTGGTAGCCGCAGGAGGGGTATGCGTTGCCTTCTTATCCTGGTCGAACTGCGGCACATAACTTTCCGAGCTGATGGTAACATCGCAGATATATGTACCAACGCTGGATTGACGAGGTGCGCTGATTTCGGTGATGGCGTCTTTAGTCAGGTCGAAATCCTTACTCCCGTGATTAGCGCTTGTATTGTCACATACGATCGTTACCTTGATATTTGCGCCGAGGACATCGTCCTTCGTGGCCTGCTCAGGCACGGAGGGAGCGGTGTCGCACACAACGTTGAAAATAATGGGGAGGGGAGTCTTAGGAGACCAGGTCTTCGTGCTGCTGTCGTATTCCAGAGTGATGACCTTCGGAGTGTGATCGGCGGTGGAGAGCGTATGCCCAGTATATTTCGTATTGTAGTCCTCCACATACGGCTGTGCGTTCACGGTAATATCACACGTGGGAATGTCACCGCTGCTATTAACGTCGCCGACGGTGAAGGAACCATCCTTGAGGGGGTATGCAGCAGCGGGGTGGACACCAGAACCGGCGGTGCCGCAGAAAATTTTCACTACCTCATTGCCCAGCAGAGCCTTGACGTCTTCAGCCGTGGGCTTGGTGGGCTTGTCAGGCTGGGGAGGCGTGGGCAGGTCTTTGCCGCCACTTATATGGACATATGTGGATGTGCCGCCAGCTGTGTTAAAAGAAAGACCAAACGTGACAGTGCCTGTCGCTGCCGACATATCCTTGTTGTAGATCCATGCATTCTGCGGGAGGTCTGCTTCGTAATTGTCAATTTTCAATTTGACATACAGCTGCCAGCCGGTTTCATTACTCCCTACGAAATGCGCAGTCGCGGAGCAGTCTTTTGGATTATCGCTGCCGACATCGCTCCTGTTTATGTATTTGAAAAACCTAAATGAGCTTACGTCATGCGTCCCTTTTGTGGGGTTATAAAACGGTGCGCCATAGCTGGAGATATTCAGCGTAAGCGGCACACTGCTATTGGCATAAGCAGTTACGCCGCCATTCCCGTCCTGCGGTTCCGCAATATCCTCCGCGAACGCAGCCGTCGGCAGAAGGGCGCAGACCATCATCACAGCCAACAGCAGGCTGAAAATTCTGCGCAAACTGGTGTTGCTCATAATGAAATACTCTCCTTTCATTGTCCGATCCGTGCCAAAGGCACAGACCACTTGTACGGTAACGCCTCCATTACCTTTCTGGTAGAATTATAGTAGAACCTGCGCATAAAGTCAATGAAAAATGCTGCCGATTTTTGGAGAAGTTACAGAATTTTAAGAAATAAATCGAGGCGGTTAGGGCGGCACTTTTACCGGAAATCCTGCCAAAACGCGGGGCGTCTGCACAGTAAAAATTGGCTCCCGAATGTTCGGGAGCCAATCAAATGGGTGTTGACGGTTAAGCCTTGCCGGCGCAGCCCAGAACGTCCACCAGCTTGTGGCGAACCAGTTCCTTGATGTTGGCACGGGCGGGCTTCAGGTACTCGCGGGGGTCAAACTTGTCGGGATGCTCGTTGAAGAACTGACGGATGGTGCCGGTCATGGCAAGACGCAGGTCGGAGTCGATGTTGATCTTGCAGACGGACAGCTCGGCAGCGTGGCGCAGCTGCTCTTCGGGGATACCCACGGCGTCGGGCATCTTGCCGCCGTTCTCGTTGATCATCTTCACGTAGTTCTGAGGAACGGAAGAAGAACCGTGCAGAACGATGGGGAAGCCGGGCAGACGGCGGGAGACTTCCTCCAGAACGTCGAAGCGCAGGGGAGGCGGAACCAGAACACCGTCCGCATTGCGGGTGCACTGTGCGGCGGTGAACTTGTAAGCGCCGTGGCTGGTGCCGATGGCGATGGCCAGAGAATCGCAGCCGGTCTTGGTCACGAACTCTTCCACTTCCTCGGGACGGGTGTAGGAGGCGGCGTGAGCAGCGACCTTGACTTCGTCCTCGATGCCGGCCAGAGTGCCCAGCTCGGCCTCAACGACGACACCGTGGTCATGAGCATACTCAACGACCTTGCGGGTGATCTCGATGTTCTCGGCGAAGGGCTTGGAGGAGGCGTCGATCATGACGGAGGTGAAGCCGCCGTCGATGCAGG